>SXGR01067933.1_pt1 | contig 10293 bp, 6 predicted proteins | sample 3174711 | NCBI WGS metagenome assembly SXGR01 (sample SAMN11356860, study PRJNA531348) | freshwater metagenome | isolation source: freshwater sample F1-60 | place: China: Fuxian Lake, Yuxi | collected 2017-12-25 | reverse complement strand
TCGAGTTGCTGTGGTGCACCGGTATGCGACGATCTGAAATCGCTCGAGCCCAGGTGGAACACCTAGACCTCTCAGCCGGCATCCTGACTATTCCGGTGAGGCTGGTGCGTAATTCCCAAGCCCTGTATTGATGGGGTATTGGTCGGGGTTTCAGTAAAGGTTTGGAACGCGAAACGCTGTTTTTTGGAACGCCCTAATTGGTGGAGACAGGTCTGGTCCACAATTACATCTGTTGAGTGGGCCACGCAGATAATGGTGTCAGGTCATTATTAATTGCGCTATGAACCTCAATGTCTGCAGTCGCCTTTTGTGGGCGAGGCGAAAGTCTCCAGCCCAAGTGAGCAAACATCTAGGGTTTCCGCAAGTTACGTGTTTGTATGTTTTTAGTTATACCGTAGGGACGTCATGGTCGATCAAAGGAACGAGCCCGAGGTGATTCAGCGAGCGAGAGCTCGTATTCCAAAGGGTCTTAATATCACGCCACAAACAACTCCGGTGGTTGCGTTTGGTCGCCCTCAACAAGCAAGAGTCGCGACACTAGGAATCAACCCAAGTGATAGAGAGTTCTGCAGGCGCGATGGATCTCTACTTCCACCAGATCGTAAGCGGTTGGTGGACAGAGAAATGCTGAGCATTGATGACGAGAGCGAGTTGTCCCTCGAAGATGCTGAAAGAGTTGTCGAGGGTGGCTATTCCTATTTTGAGAATCCAGACAAGGTCTACAAGACATGGTTTAGTTGGATGGAGACTTACGCTGTCCTGCCATCAGGTGCGAGTTACTTTGACGGCACGGCTTGTCACTTAGACATCGTTCAGTGGGCCACATCACCAGTCTGGCGGGATCTTCATCCGCACCGGGCGCAGAGGATTCTTCTTGACGCTGACGTGGAGTTTCTGCGGTTTCAGTTGACCACGTACAAGATCCCTCTATTGTTGCTAAATGGTAGAGCTGTGCTGAATCAATTTGTGGCGCTGCGCATCTGTGACCTTGAAGAAGAAAAGAATGTGTCAAGGAGAGAGGGTGCGCGTGGATGTCAATTCTTTGTTGGCAACTTTGCGAGCACGAAAGTTCTTGGATGGACGAACAACATTCCGTCGCAGACTCCTCAGCCAAATCGGGAAACCATTAGCGACTGGATAGCCGGTCATGTGTCGGGCAATGGATGAAGTTTGGAATTAAGCACGCTCGGAAACGCAGATTCGGTGCACGTCATCATCTACGTCTATGAGTGGCGATGAGCAGGGGTTGGCTCCTGAACAGTGACTCCTAGCATCAGGCCCTGTTCCTTCACCTGACGAACAACCTCTGTCCAAACTTCCGCAATGGCAGAGTGATCGAGATGTGTTGTCTTCCACTGTTGCTTAAGACGCGGCGTGATGATGCCATCTAGGTAGATCGTTGGTCGGGCGAACGACGGGATTGCGCCGTCGTAGACCGGAAGGCACGGAACGAATGAGAAGATTCCGTTCTTAGGACGCTCAAGTGTGGCACCTCGGTATAGGCGGAACATCACGCCGGCTGGAATCGGATCGGCGTACATCGGTTCGAGGGTGACAGAGCGATACACAGACGACACTCGACTTACTAGTTCTTGCTGCCAGTTGTCTCGGGAGTGCGTGATGAAGTCGTCCACAACAAACGCAGTGTCAAGCACAAACCGTCCACCAAGGTGAGAGCCGAAGAGAATCAAGGTGCCAGGTGCCAGATTTGCCAGAACCGTGCTGTTCCACCGCGCCGACTGGACCTGTTTGCAGTACGTATAGAGAAAGTGATCCCCGAAGATGTAGGGGTCCGTGTTCTGTATCTTGCCCACGGATGGGATGGACCCGGAGAACACTGGTTCCACGACTGCACGGGGATGATTGGGCTTTCGCTCTAATCGCTCGATGAGCGTTGAAGGTGCTTCCCACTCGGCCCAGCACACGAGGGGGCCTTCACGGGTGCCGCCGATTCGATCGTCGAGAATCTGGCCATTGGCTCTAATGAACTTTCGTCGATGATCTCCCGCATTCCACTGGGTGTGTCCGTTAGGGCCGACGCGGTGTTCGCCACCTGGATGCGGGAACTGGATGACGCCAAGTATTGGTGATTTGCTCATCTGATGCCCCTCTCGCCAAGTGCTGGTTATTGGATGGCGTCCACTCGCAGACTCTAGTGCTTTGCCGCAGATCCTTTTCTTGACCTTGTGCTTCTCCTTGAATAGGAGGCGGTTGCCTATGCACTAGGCAATGACCAAACCCATAACACCACACTGGAAATCACTACTCGACGAGTTTGAACTTGACTGGCGGCTCGCTGGCCTGGCTCCTAAAACAGCCACCAAATACGTCCGGCACTTACAGAGTTTTCTCACACTGTTTCCTGAACCAACTGCAATGAATGCAAAGCAATGGTTAGAACAATGCCCCACGGCACCCAGCAGGCGATACAAAGCCCGAGCATTGCGCCGATTCGCGAAGTGGCTAGATACAAGGGGAGACCATTGCATGAACTGGTGGAACGATGTGCCGCTTGCAGCCGAACGACCTCGCCCACAAGCCACTGTCACGCTTGATGATTACTTGGCTGTTCAATCGAGGGTCACTCGGCCGCGTGATGCAGTGATTGTTGAATTGCTGTGGTGCACCGGTATGCGACGATCAGAAATCGCTCGAGCACAGCTGGAACACCTAGACCTAGCGATAGGCATTCTGACCATTCCTGTTTCTAAGACTGGCAAGTTCCGCACAGTGCCGCTTTCGCCAGCTGCCATCGAGGCCCTGAAGGGTTTCATAAAAGAACGCTCTACAGGGTCTGTAACCCAATTGACATCTGATGGTATTCGTTCTGTCTTACGACGCTTAAATGCACCACCTGCTCATGCATGGCGACGAGGTTGGGCAGTTCATGCACTGCGAAACGGGGTTTCTGAGGTCTCGGTACGCACAGTTTCCGGCTGGTCGAGCGGAGCCATGGTGGCCAGGTACACCGCAGCTCTCTCAAATGAGCTTGCCGTGGCCGAATTTGAGCGGTTGTGGGAAGACAAGCGATTATGAGGTGGTAGTTGCGCCTTCTCGTCTTGTCACAGGCACCATGTACTATTACACGGTCCAAGAAATTGTCGAAAGCATGCCAGCAACAGCATGCAATTCTTACCGAAAGTAGAGCCAACACACCGTGCCCAGGATTATTGACAACCTCCATCTGAAACTGCAACCGATATTGGAGGAGTCGCTACTTCATTCGGTGGCACTGGATGCTTGCGTTGGGTATTTCAATCTCCGGGGGTGGAGTTCGCTCGTGGAGGCTGTTGACCGGTTACCAGACTCTGGGGATCGCCCCCCTGTCAGGCTTCTCATTGGTATGCGGCAGGAAACTCCAGAGCATGAACTTCGAGATCAGCTTCGGATTGCCAAACGACAAGAGATCATGGATCAGGCAACAGCAAAGCGACTTCAGGAACTTGCAGCAGCTGACTTACGAAATCAATTGTCGTGGGGCGTCCCGTCTGCTGCGGCCGAAAAGACTTTACGAGATTTACGACGTCAGTTGCTCGAGGGAAAAGTTCGTGTCAAGTTATTCTTGCGACACAACTTGCACGCAAAGTTGTACCTTTGCCATCGTGCTGACCCAGTGAATCCCCGAGTCGGCTTTGTCGGATCTTCAAATCTGACTTTTTCTGGTCTTGGTGGTCAAGGAGAGTTGAACCTGGATGTGATGGATCACGATTCCACTGAGAAGCTTCACTCCTGGTTTCAATCGCGCTGGTCAGATCGCTACAGCATTGACATCACCGATGAACTCATTGCAATAATTGATGAGTGTTGGGCGGCTGAGCGATTAGTCGATCCATATTTGATTCATCTGAAACTGGCGTATCACTTGTCTAGAGACGCTCGAGCAGGTCTTGTTGAATTCGGACTTCCTGAATCGATGCAAAAGAAATTGCTTGCATATCAGTCCGCAGCGGTAAAAATCACTGCACGAAATCTTATGTCTCATAGCGGAGCCATAATTGGCGACGTTGTCGGACTGGGGAAAACGATCATAGCTACTGCTGTTGCGCTTCTTTTACAAGAGGAGCAGGGTTATGAAACGTTGATTGTCTGTCCAAAGAACTTGGTGACAATGTGGCAGGGCTACATCGAAAGGTACCGGCTTCATGCAAAGGTGGTGAGTCTGAGCACGGTCCACAAGGACCTTCCGGACATGCGTCGCTACAGATTAGTCATTCTCGATGAATCCCATAACTTAAGAAATCATAAGCGTCGAGACTATGTAGTACTGCGCGACTACATCAGTTTGAATGACCCCAAAGTGTTGCTCTTAACCGCAACTCCATTCAACACATCCATGAATGATGTTGCGAGTCAACTTGGTTTGTTTATTGATGTCGATGAGGATCTTGGGATAAGGCCCGAAGCCGCAATCCAGAAGATGGGAGAGATTGATTTTCTTGACAAGTGCGATGACAAGCCTTCAACTCTACGAGCGTTTCGTATTAGTGAAGAAAATGAGGACTGGCAGAGACTGCTTTCCCAGTTCTTAATTCGGCGAACGCGGCGATTTATTAAAGAGAACTACGCAGTCTTAGATCCTGACAACAATCGCTACTACTTGTTGTTCGGTAACGGAGACCGCAATTATCTTCCTGACCGAGTGCCGCTCCCATTGCCTTTTGAGACCAGTGCAAGTGACCCCGCCAGTGAAATGGCATCAGAAAAGGTTCTTGAGGCATTGGATGAATTAATTCTTCCTCGTTATCAGATGGGTTCTTACCTTGATCCGAATGGTCCCACACCAAACGAAGAAGAGAAGACCCTGGTCGCCGATCTCAAAACTGCGCAGGGAAACTTGCTTGGCTTCACTCGAACCATGTTGATGAAGCGGCTGTCCTCCAATGGTGCCGTATTCATGTTGTCGCTTCAGAGACATCTTTTGCGTAACTACATGTTTTTAACGGCTATGCGAGACGGAACAGAAATTCCTGTTGGAAGTGTTACTGATTCGCAAATCTTCAGCGACAAAGAAGATGGACTTGAAATTGATGTTGATCTGGAAGATGATGGAATTAACGCGGTTCCAACGCCAATAGAATGGGAAGCTCTTGGTGCTAAAGCTTTAAAGGATTTGAAAACACGATCACCTAAAAAGGTTGTCTGGGTACGACCAGAACTTTTTACTGCTGATTTCAAGAAAGCACTGGAAAGTGATACTAAAGCAATCACAAACCTGTTGAGGCAGTTCGGAATTTGGGATCAGTCGCGCGATAGCAAACTCGATGCATTGCAGGAATTGCTTGAAACAAACCACCCCAATGAGAAAGTTCTTGTGTTTTCTGAATATGCAGACACTGCAATTTATGTTGCCGAGGCTTTGGAAAAGCGTGGGGTCAACAAGGTTGCTGCGGTCACTGGTGAAAACGAAGATCCAACCCGCTTGGCTCGGAGATTCAGCCCCCACAGCAATATTGATCTTCCGGGACAAATCATCAGACCAGAAGATGAGTTGAGGGTGTTGATTGCTACGGACGTGTTGTCCGAAGGACAGAACCTGCAGGACTCAGCCATTGTGATCAATTTTGACCTTCCGTGGGCAATCATCAAATTGATTCAGCGAGCTGGTCGAGTAGACAGAATCGGACAGAAAGCAACGAAAGTCTTGGTGTATACATTCCTTCCCACCGGAGGTGTAGAAGATGTCTTACGTCTCCGAGAGAGAGTGGCACGACGCTTGGCGAAGAATGCTGCAGTATTAGGTGCAGATGAAAAATTTCTAAACACCGAAGGTGAAGCACAGATTATTAAGGGACTCTTTGATGAGAGCTCTGATTTGCCAGATGGTGACGAAGCCGCCCAAGTTGATTATGCGTCTGCAGCGTACGAAATTTGGCGAAAAGCTTTGGAGAATCACGAAGGTCTAGCGCAAGCAGCGATAAACCTTCCGGACGTAACGTTTGCTACCAAGGCTCGCGATGGAAGTGAAGATTCAGATCCTGAAGGTGTACTTGTCTACACACTTTCACAGCATGGATATGACCGCATTGGTTTCGCTGGTTTAGATGGCTCGTCAACGCGAGTGGGACCTCATGACGCATTGGCGATGACGGCATGTACACCCAACGAAAAGGGTGTGAGCCGGTTGACTGAACATTACGAATTGGTCAAGACAGTCATCGAAGGGCCACTGGCAACCGATGAACTCAATATTGAGGGCCAATTGAGTGGTGTGAGACGACGAGTGTATGAGCGACTCAGGGCCCTGATTTCCGATAACACCGGACAAATCTTCAGCCCAGATCAGGAATCTAATGATGCTGTGGACGCTCTTTATAGATCACCCTTGACTGAGTACAGCAAGCAATTACTAGCGCGAGCAATGCGAGACCGGAATGCTGAGGACACACTCGCGCTTGTAGTGAGTTTGCATAACGAAGGTCGACTGACCGTTGACTCAATTTCGGACGATGATGAAGTCCGAATTGTGTGTTCTATGGGATTTGTAAATAAGAAGAACTTGTAGTGAGTGGCTTGACAGATTCAATGATGAGGATTCGCAGCCTCCTTGAGAAACAGAAATTTACAGAACTTCTCATTGAAGAACTTGGCTGGGATAACCCAATTTCAAAGCAAAAGATCAAGATCAAAATAGAAGACGATGAACTGGTCTTCGACGTGACACCATTGGCTACCAAGAAGGGCATGACCATCTTTCATTGCCAATCATTTCCTACGAGAAAGGAAATGGCTCAAATCGATCGTGAGATATCACGACGAGCTTTGGAGCGCTTGATCATTTTTACCGAAGCAGGTTCGCAGATTTGGCGGTGGCCAGAACCTCGCAAAGCGGGAGGAACACGGTACGTCAATCACGAGTTTTCCAATGGGAACCCTTCCGAATCTTTGGTTCAACGCCTTGCTGCGATTGCGTTCTCATTTGAAGAAGAAAAGAATCTCAACATTCTTAAAGTGCTGGAGAGGGTACGAGCTTCGTTTAACTCGGACGAAGTGACTAATAACTTCTACAAAGAATTTGAAGACAATCAGAAGACACTTGCCGATGAAATAAAAGGCATCAAAACACCTGAAGACCGCTCATGGTATTCCTCGTTGCTACTAAACAGATTGATGTTTATCTATTTCATGCAGCGTAAAGGCTTCTTAAATGATGACCCTCACTATCTCAGATCGAGTCTTATCGCCGTCAGAGATCTGAAAGGACGAAATAATTTTTACCACTTTTATAGAGACTTTCTTCTTCCACTTTTCCACGATGGTCTCGGGTCTGAGAACCCAGTTGTGGTTGACCCTGAAATAGCCCGAATTATTGGAGATGTTCCGTACGTCAATGGTGGAATATTCGCGATGCACGAATTGGAAAAGAACAACAAGATCACCGTTCCTGATGACGCATTTGAGCGGATTTTTACCTTTTTTGATCGATACCGCTGGCATCTCGATGAGAGAGAATCTGCTAAACCAGGCGAGATCAACCCAGATGTCCTTGGCTACATCTTTGAAAAGTATGTCAACCAGAAACAACAAGGCGCCTATTACACCAAGGAGGATGTGACTGGCTACATGTCGGTTAACACCATTCTTCCAATTGTTATAGATCGTGTGTCGAAGCTAACTGGTGAGAATCCGTGGAATTTCATTTCCGATCAACCATTGCGGTATATCCCCGAAAGCATGCGGTTTGGACTTGGTGAGGAAATACCGACCGAAATTCTGGCGTTGCCGCTCAATGAGTATGGAAAATTGGATGAGCTGGCAGATTCATCTATTGGATTACCTGGTGAACGTTGGCGTGAATCTCTAGATCGATTGAAATTTGTCGAAGAGGTTGCCGGTCGTATCCGATCAGGAACTGTTACCTCATCGGTGGAGGCAATTGATTTGAATCTGGACTTGACAACACTCTTAGTTGACTGGATTGCATCGTTCTCTGATGCAGAACCTATCGGTCACGTCTGGAAAACGTTAATCACGTTAAATGTCCTTGACCCTACGTGCGGTTCAGGCGCGTTTCTGTTTGCAGCGATGGATGTTCTTGAAGAGATCTATGAAGTAACAATTCGTAGAGCTTCCGAAATCTCAGAAGAGGGCAAAGACTCATCGGACGGCGTTCTTCAACGCATCGTCAACGATATGACCTGTCATCCTTCGCCAAAATACTTTCTTTTGAAGACCATTGTTCTTGAAAATATCTATGGTGTAGACATCATGGCTGAAGCGATTGAGATTGCACGCTTGAGACTGTTCCTGTCTTTGGTTGCAAGACTGCAACATCGAAGAGAAATAGAGCCACTTCCAGACTTGGACATGAACATAAAAGTCGGAAATATACTGGTCGGATGTTCAACATATGAGAATGCTAAAGAAACGTTCTCTAAAAATTTTATTGCTTCGAAAGCTCTTGATTCCTTGATGCCGAAAGCTGAAAAGCTTGTGGATGTCTATAACAAGTTCGTAGAAGTGCAAAGGCTCTCGACGAGCGGATCTGAATTACAGCGAGCAAAATCAGACTTAGTGAACCTCTCTAACGAACTTCGTGATGAACTAGACGAACTCTACGCAAGTGAGACGGGTGTTGCGAAGAAAGATTTGGATAAATGGAGAGGGTCGCATCTCCCTTTTCATTGGTTCATCGAATTTCCTGAGGCCTTAACCGGTGGTGGTTTTGATGCTGTGATTGGTAATCCGCCCTACATCAACCGCAACAAAGTCACACAGTATTCCTTCTCTGGTTTTAAATCTGAAATGACAAATGACATTTTTGCACCGTGTATGGAACGCGCTGTTTCAATTGCCAACGACGATGGGGCATTCTCAATGATTATCCCCATCGCGTTTCAATTCTCGATGGATTACAAGATTATTCGGGAAATCATCGCTAACAAGACGCCAGCTATGTGGGTGAGTACTTATTCAAGAAATCCTGCGTCACTTTTTGATGCGTCGGTTGGCGTTCGCTCGACGATTGTCCTGTCTCATAAAGGATCTCAGCAGCGATTGGCTACTAGTCCGCTTCGAAGGTGGCAAGAAGACGGTCGTCAACACTTGTTTGCCACGACCAGGTACTCCGTAGTTGAAGAGGTGTCCGCTAAATTACCTTGGCCACGTACGGGGACTACGTCACTATCCAAGCTTTATCAAGAACTTGTTAAATCGCGAGAAAATCTGGGAAGTTCTATTGTTCGACATGGGGAAGGACTTGGCTTCAAGCAAACAGCCCTCTACTACCTGAGCATCTTTGTCGATGATCCACCATCGTGGACAATGACAGGTAAGAGGACTCCTCAGACGAAGATTGGACGTCTTCATTTTGGCACTGAACGAGAGCGAGACATCGCGTTTGTCCTACTGGCAGGGAGACTCGGTGTCTGGTGGTGGGGTGCAACCGGAGATGACTTTGATGTGACGTCTGGTCTGCTTGGATCCTTTCCAGTTTCAATCCAACAAGTGAACCCTGTTGCAACGAAATTGTTAAAACTTTCGCAACAACTAAGGAGAGAGCAAGTCAAACATCCTTTAGTCACAAAATATGCCGGCAAAGAAATGGGTAACTACGACATGTCACGTTGTCGGCACATTACAGACACATCAGATCAATTGATCTTGGAAGCGCTAGGACTTGACCACTTTTGGCCGGACGTGTTACTTGCCGATGCTGGACTAGCAAAAGTAACGGGCGAGCGCCCCGGAACAAGACGAAGTTGGCCGTTCCCTCTCTAGCTATACAGCTAAGCGAGCCGACCGGAGTCCCGCGCCCAGCGTTCAACATCGCGCCAATCCCAAAGCAAGATGCCGGTGAGCTCAACGATGGGCTTGGGGAATTCGGGATAGCGCCGCCGCCAATCATGGATTAAGTGGGGTCTTTTAATGTTCAAGCGCTGAGCGATCTCAGCTGCGCCAACGAGGTAATCCAGGTCGATTTTTTTACCCACAACATCATCTTAGGAAATGGGTGTCTCAGAAGTTGCGATAGGTCATACGCACCTCTATGCTTGCGATAGATGATACGCAAACCTTGGAGGTTGTATGACAGAAAAATTGGCAGAACTAGTGATTCCAGTATTGGAACCATTGGGTTATCAGCAGGGGTGGGGCACAGCCACCGTTGCACGAATCCGGAAGGAAATTCCTGAAGATGTGGGGCGTTTGACCCTGCGTCAGGAGAACATCACAGAGGTGTTGACCTGTGGCGGGTTGTGGCAGGGGCGGGAAATCGCCACTGAGATTCCCGCTCACGTGTTCATCCTTAGGCGTGACCTGTTTGTGCGGGTGGCTCGGGAATACCTCGAAGCAGCG
>SXGR01269078.1_pt1 | contig 10294 bp, 7 predicted proteins | sample 3174711 | NCBI WGS metagenome assembly SXGR01 (sample SAMN11356860, study PRJNA531348) | freshwater metagenome | isolation source: freshwater sample F1-60 | place: China: Fuxian Lake, Yuxi | collected 2017-12-25 | reverse complement strand
ATTGGATGGAATTGCTATTTCGAATATTTTTTCAGCAGTTAACGATCCAAAATTCAAATTGTAAAAGCCTTGAGTTGACGCAGCTACGATCCTGGATTCAGAGCTTATGAAAACACAGCTTGTTGGAGATCCCAATTGAATAAAAAGCATCTCCCGAGTTAAAGGGTTAAACCTGTAAACCCGGTAATTTAAAATAGAAACGAAATAAAGAAGATGGGCAGTCTTATCAAATACTGGCCCTTCAAGCAATTCGGCACCTAGGTCTGCTACAAGTTCAACATCGTACTTCATTCTATATATATTCTCCTCCGTTTACACGTATTGTAGAACCTGTTACCATGCAGGATTCGTCGGATAAGAAATACATAACAGCTGGTACGGGATCATTTACTGTGAGCATGCGCCCCATTGGAACATATGCAGATGCTTCTGCTTCAAGTTCTTCTTTTGAAACACCCAAAGAGGCCCTTAATGCCAATTCGCCTTCTGTAGGTGTCCAACCCATTACGATGATATTTGCCCTGATATGGTATTTAGCATATCGTCTGGACAGGTGTTCAGCTAATATTTTCATACCACCTTTTGACATTGCATAAGCTGCTCTGTCTATCTGGCCTGATTCCATGTGAGAAGTTCCAAAGAATACAAAACTGCCTCCATGATTAATCATAGTTTTCAAAGCTGTTTGCGTCATGAAGAATGTAGATTTCAAATTAATGTCAAATATGCTGTCGTAAATTTCTTGCGTGCAATCAGCAAGCCCTGAAAATGGAGTAATGCCTGCATAAAACACAACTCCGTCGATCTTATGCCATAATACCACAACTTCTTCAATGAACTGAACACATTTATCTGTATCTCTTAGGTCAAATGATCTGACCAGAATATTATCATTATTCTTAATAGGAAAAGAGTCCACAGGTTCTTTGCAGGCAACTGCAACCCGATGGCCATTTTTTAAACAGGCTTTTACCACTTCATACCCAACTCCCATATTCCCGCCAATTACTATAATATTTTTCATAACGAATTAAATTAACTAGTTAACCAATCTACCCATTTATCAGACAAAAGGATCCGATCAAATTCATTCTTTGCAAGGTTCCTAGCATTTAAAGACATCTCAGGCAATTTATACTTCTCCTTCTCCAGTTTGATCAAGCTGTCTGCAAATGCTACCGGGTTATCAGGCGACACTGTGATTCCGCAATTGTATTGTGTGATCAACTCAGAAATCCATCCGGGGTAATTATTCAATACAGGAAGCCCGACAGAAATGTAATCAAAAAATTTATTAGGCGAAGTACCATAGTAAAATGCCGGAATATTTGCCAATAGCTGCATTCCGATATTACATGTATTCATTAGTTTGGACAGATCGGCTTTATTAAGTGGGTCTAAAAAAATAATGTTTTTCAAATGCTGTTCATTGGCTTTCGCGATCAGATCAGGTTTGAGTTTACCATCGCCAACCAAAACAAACTTGACGGTATTGTTACCACGATTTGTAAGCTCTGCTGCTACATCTATCAATATATTCAACCCATTAGCAATACCATGTGTTCCGGAATATAAACACAGAAAATCATTTTCCTGTACACCATTAATTTTCAGCTTGCCATCATTGGCGCTGAAAATATCCAGGTCACATCCGTTGGGTATGTTTGCTATTTTATTAAGTTTAACACCACGTCTCGCGATTCCCTTAACGATGCCATCTGATAGACCAACCAGTTTCGTTGCTGAACGATAACAAATGAATTCCAATACGCTCATTAACCATAGTATAACAGGATTTTTGATAACACCCATTGCCTTAGGTAATTCCGGCCAGAGATCTCTTACTTCAAACACAAATTTTTTGCCCCTTATCCATCTCGCGAAAATACCGGGAATCCCTACGGTCAGAGGGGTAGTTGATGCAAACAATATATCGTACTTATAAAACAAAGCAAGCCCAACTGTTTTCCATACATATAAGAAAAAGACCCCTGTTCTTTTTACAAAAGAGAATTTATTGGAGTACTTGATATCAAATTCGATAATTTCGATACCTTCATAAAAACCGGTTCTCTTCCCTTTAATAAATTCTCCGTCCAACCCTGTTTTGGCACCATCATAGCTTCCGCATACCATCGTAACTTCATGGCCATGGTCTACCAAAGCTTTTGCCATTTTATACAAACGAATACCTGCAGATCCGGTAGGGATATTAAAATGCTGTGTGATATATAAAATTTTCATAAATAAATTTAGGCTACCAGGTTACGGTAGTTGTTATGATACATTTCTTTTCAAGGGTAAGTTCTAATACAGGAAGTTTATTTGACTTCATGTAATACAAAGATTCAAGGCCTTCGGTCAACTTGCTACTGGTTATTTTTTCTGTGCAGTTTATCCGCATCGTCTGATTTTGCGAATTTGATCTTAGTACTACATCTTTATCACTCTCGACCAACTCCCAATCGCTATCAATTAAACGCCATCTCAAAATGGCATTGTTTTTAAAATTTGTTATCTCATCTATTACAACGAGTTTATCCTCAAATAAATTGACTTTACGCTTGTGATTTGCTCCGAAATTATCCGTGTATCCTGCTCCAAATGATAGACATCCGTCAATGTCTGTAAATTTAGATATCCAATCAGTTTGTGACCAATTGCCGTAGAGGAACCTGCTTATTTTTTCCATCGGCTCATGGTTATCAAACTGTATGGTGTTGTGAGCAGAAACAGAGCCAAAATAATTCACCAGTCTGGGATCGGCATTATAGCTATAAGACCCTCCATCTCTAAGAATGTTTTTACCTTTTATCCATAGATCTAGATGAAGGAGATCGTTCTGGCTTGGCCGGAATTTAAACCGTGGATATCGAAGAGAAACAAAAACATCGGAACGGCGAAGAATAGCAAATCCCCCATCATCAGCGATCAAGGAAACCGGAGTATCTTCTTTTTTATCGGGAATAGCCAACTTCAACCAGAGGAACTGGTCATCCCACTCTCCATGAGCATAAGCGCGTTTTGATTTAAACAACACCATAGCTAATTGAACAGTTGGCCTGAAATCGCGATAACCGCTATTGGTTAAAGGAATTATTTTGGCTCCGTCATTAGCTCCAACATTCGGACCATCACCGGAAATGCTATCAATGATTAAGAAGAGCCAGTTAGTGGCAAGAATGGCTTTTTGATAAAAAATATCCGGCAGGAGTGATAGATTTAATTTATCCCGGAAGAATTCGCAACAACTAAGCGTATCTAACATCAACCGATGATAGTTCAGAGAATATTGACTAAACGTTCCATCCTTGCCAATCAATTTCGATGTTCGCTCTGCAATAAACCTTTCTCCTTTCTTATGCCATTGATGGCCGATTTTGTAGCCATTCTTAACAAGAAATCCACCACCGATATATAGAGCTGCTGCTTCAGAAGTTCCGTGATTGTTATTTTGGCCAATAGCGTATAAAATGGTTGGTTCAACACGTTTTAAATGAGCTATTACCAGGTAAATCAATGCAGGTGTTGGCTTGTCAAGCTGATCTAATATAAAGGCACCCATAATGAGATGGATCACCCGGATACTGATTTCCTGTCCACACTTCCAGTTTACTCCTAAATAAGGGGTATTTTCTTTTTGCCAATCTTGCAACCAGATATTTAACAAAACCAAAGCATCAGTATCTCCTTTAGATGCCTGCTGGCTTATAGGTATGATCCAGTCAAACCTGGACAATTCCCATAATGCCTTTATATCACCCAGTTCTGGATCAAAGTCTTTAATTTCCGACCATACTTTGCCTTTGTCTTTTGAAAGCTTGTGTGTGAACTGGCTGTAAAACCAATTAGGCGGTTGCTGCTGTATTTTTAAATTGAGAAAACTATTATTGATTTCCCCCTTCTCCCAACTTTCAACAACAGGCTGATCGGGGTTGGGCATTTGAGGACCGCAATATATAGGTTCATCAATAAGATGCGCTTTTATTCGAAAAGCACGATTGAATTTAAACCTTACAGAGGATCGATAATATGCAACTTTAAAAACACTTGAAATACCAAGTTTTCCAATTGTTTGAAAGTAATTAACCAGGGACATGTTTTTTAATAAGAAGTAATAAATTCAACAGTGAAGCCTCTACGATTTCCTTGTAATCACCCAAATCTCAGCGCTCGAGAATAACTTCTGGTCAGCTAAAACCAATTTGTCAATAAGTTTCTTAATTATCGCTCGAGAGAAGAAACGTATATTTCTCAGCACCCGCCAGAAAAACCCAAAGCCGTCAACAGCTATTGTTTCAAATGAGTAATTGCCTAACAAAATTTGCAGTTCTTTTTTGGCAAAATGTTGGTGCCATGCTTTTTCCGCCTCTATATCGCCAATTAAACCATCTTTATTGGCGGCATACCGGTTCTGGTAATATTCTTTCCCTTTCCAAGTGGTCACAAAAAACCTGTGTGTCCTCGGGAAAACAAATTTCCAATTTCCCATATCCATAAAGGAAAAGAAATGTTTGCCGGGTACCGCTACAACAAAAAGTCCACCTTTTTTTGTAACCCTGTTCAATTCTTCGAGGAGTTTGTCCTGGTCATGAATATGTTCTAAAACTCCAAAAAGGCTGACACTTGAGAATGTCTCATCTGGAGAAGAAAGTTTTTCACCTACGGTAATGGTCAGCAGTTCAACATTTGACGATAATGATGGTTGATACCTTTTTACAACTTCACTATTGGCATCTAATCCGATTGCTTTTTTTACCACACCTGATTTGACCAGTTCTGCAATGGCTTTGCCATCGTGAGAGCCAAAATCTAAATGAAGTTCAGAACCTCCATCCTCATTCAACACCTCCCAGAAATGTGCCTTTGCATTTATTGGAAATGGGTTTGAAGGGCTTAGTTTTTTTTTCATATAATCATTTATTTTCAATTGTTTTTTCAAGTAGTATATTGACAATTCTGTTACCTGCTTTTCCATCCCACAATTCAGGAATTCCACCTTTCTTCCACTTACCAGAGAATAATGTTTCCAATGCAGGTTTAATTGCACGCGGGTTCGTACCGATTAGTTCGTTGGTACCAATCTTCACAGTTTCAGGTCGTTCGGTATTATCACGTAAAGTGATACACGGAATACCCATAACAGTGGTTTCTTCCGTAATGCCACCGGAATCAGTTATTACGGCTCTTGCATTTTCTACTAGGTAGTTGAACTCTAGATAGCCGAGAGGTTCAATGATATGGAGATTTGGGTTATCGATTTCCAGCTTAGCTAAAATTTTAGCCGTCCGTGGATGTGCTGGGAAAATCAACGGCAGACCTTTGGAAATGTGTTTAAGTTCATCAATCAACACATTCAGTTTATCATCATCCACATTGGCCGGTCTGTGCAATGTTATCATCAGGTATTCATTATTTCGAAGATTCAGGTCGGACCAGATCGGAGGTTGTTGAAACCTGTGACGGTGTTTCAATAACGTATCGATCATGGTATTACCAACCCAGAATATCCTGTCTTCAGTAACGCCGCTTTTTTTTAGTATTTCTCCTGCTTCCGGGGTAGTTGTAAAAAAGAAATTTGTGATCGCATCAGTTACCAATCTGTTGATTTCCTCAGGCATTGTCCAATCACCAGATCTGATGCCTGCTTCTACGTGTGCAACCGGTACATGCAATTTTTGGGCTACGATCGAGCAAGCCATCGTTGAATTTACGTCTCCAACAACCAAACATAAATCTGATTTTTCTGTCATCAACAATTTTTCATAGCCAACCATAATAGCGGCTGTTTGCTCAGATTGTGATCCTCCACCCGCTCCCAGGTTTACGTGGGGATGCGGTATACCCAATTGAGTAAAAAAATTTTCACTCATGTTTTTGTCGTAATGCTGCCCTGTATGGATTAACCGGTATTCTATATTTTTATTTTCCGATTGTGCAGCATGAATAGCATCGATGATAGATGCAATTTTCATAAAATTAGGCCGTGCACCAGCTATCAGATCTATTTTCATCTTTCTGTTTTATATAGTTAAATCAACCCACTTACGTTCTTTTAAGCTTTCGATAGCTCCAAAAGTTGCTAAGGATGTATTTAATAATGAATCAAAAGAAATCAAAGGCTCTCCTCCTTGTTGTATTTTTTTGATAACAGAATTGAATTGATTTTTATGCCCTTTGTCCAGTGACGTTTTTAAACCACTGAAGCCATTAAAGCCGTAAGCTACTGTTTTGCGGAAATTATCCATTACAACGGTCCTTCCCTGACTGTATATTTCAACTCTTTCTTTTGAATATGCTTTACTTCCATTAGCAAAATAATTAATAACAGCATTTGATCCATCTTCGTACTTCAACAAGATTGATGCGTTATCGGTGTTTTCTGCAGGATTGCCCCCCATTGCATTCATGCAAACTGAGATTACTTTAGAACCTGTGAAATAACTGCACAAATCAATAAAATGGCATGCTTCACCAATAATTCGACCGCCACCAACTTTTAAATCCTGCACCCAAACATCAGCGGGAATAAAACCGGCATTCATCGTTGCTATGATATTCATCGGTCCCGTTCCAATGTGCTGCTTGATTTTTAACGCATGCGGTGAAAACCTCCTGTTGAAACCCACTGTAATACTGCCCTTTGATTGATTGACCGCCGCTACCAGCTCATCTAGTTCCATTTTGTTCAACGCCAAGGGTTTCTCTACAAAAACATGTTTATTCTGCTTCAACACTTCTATCGCCATAGAAGCATGCAGATTATGCCGGGTGGTAATCAGTACCAGGTCTACATCCGCATCATTCAAAATTTCTTGGTAATCAGTAGTGCTGTGGCTAAACCCGAATTTTTTAGCAAGCGCAGTAGAAGTTACACCTCCTTTACTCGCAATATATTTGAACTGCGCTCCCGATTCTTTCATCATTGGTAGCATGGTCATTTTGGTGAAATTTCCAGCACCAATTACCCCTACGACTCCCTTCTGACCGTCAAACTTCTTTTCAGAGAGGATAACAGTGTTTTGCAAATTCTCAGCACGGTCCGGGTATTCTAAAATTGAAGCGATAGAACCGGTCTGACCAATTTTTCCATAGATCTTTTGAAACTCTTCCAGTGGAACCACTTCAGTTACAAGATCATTCACATGCAACATCCCACTTGAAATACTGTTCAGGATCGCTTCAAAATTCCTTTTCTCAGTCCATCTAACAAATGGCAGCGGGTAATCAATCCCTTTTTGTTCGTAGTTATGATCATATCTACCTGGTCCGTAAGAACATGATACTTGAAAAGTCAATTCTTTTTCATAGAATTCAGCTCTCTTTATGTTCAATCCGATAACACCTACTAAAACGATCCTACCCCTTTTTCTGCTCATACTTGCAGCCTGGCTTATGATTTCATCAGTTTTAGATGAAGCGGAAATCAATACAGCATCTGCACCTATGCCGCCCGTAATGCCCTGAACAAACTTCACCACATCTTCCTGCTTGGGATTGCAGGTTATTATATTCCATTTCTTAGCTAAATCAAGCTTAGTTTGATCAAAGTCTATTCCGATTACTTTACATCCGTTGGCTATTAACAATTGCGATGTTATAAGCCCGATCAGTCCCATTCCAACCACTACAATTGTTTCCCCAAAAGTCGGATTTACAAGGCGGATACCCTGAAGCCCAATACTACCTATTACGGTAAACGTAGCTTCTATATCGCTTACATTATCTGGAATTTTAGCAACCAGGTTCATAGGTACAGATACTAGCTCAGCATGCTGACCGTTTGAAGAAACCCTATCACCTACACTAAACCCTTGTACCCCTTCACCGATGGCAATCACTTTCCCAACATTACAATAACCCATTGGCAAAGGTTCACCGAGTTTATTAAAGACTGCCTCAAGCGTAGGAAGCAGGCCCTCGGTTTTAATTTTATTGAGTACTTCTTTTACTTTATCCGGTTGTTGCCTGGCTTTTGAAACTAAGTTAGATTTTCCAAATTCTACCAACATTCGTTCCGTACCTAAAGAAACTAACGATCGTGTTGTTTGAATTAATACTGTTCCTTTGGTCGCTTGCGGAGCAGGAACTTCTTCTAGAATGGTATGCCCGTATTTTAAATCTTGAATTATTTGTTTCATTTAAACTATTATTAAATATTTTTCTTCAATAAAAATTTCATTTCACTCTTATCACATTAATTAAAATCATAGTTTATCCAACCATGTTTGACTAACTCGCTCTTTGTTGTTATCAGCAGTGAATGTTAATCAAATTCTGTGATCCAATTAATAAAACAAGACCAAAATAGATCATGATCAGATTATCTAACTTTTTAGGGTCGTTTATAGATTTGAATCGAACAAATGAAAAAAATCAAATATGTAACAATTAATGATTTGAAAATTATTTTCCAAATAAATTAATTTTCGAAATTTTATTTAAGAAAAATCTATCAATTCTATCAAAAATAAATATTGAAAATATCCAACTTACTACCACGGAAATAAACAAATTAGTAAACAAAGATAAATAAAAGTTAGTGCTGAATACAAACCCAAAAGTACTTGCCATTTTAAGTAAAAATAAATGTAAGAAGAACAACGCATAACTTTGTCTACCCAAAGTACAAATCAAATTGTTCATTCTATTCTGAGTTTTAATTGATACAAAAATCAAAAGAACAGTAAATAATAGAGCACTAATAATATGCTCCTTCAAAGGAGAAGTGGAAGAATTAGACAAGCCAAAAAAAAGAATTAACACAGTCAACAGAATAGTTCTAGATAAATTAAAGGACAAATGAAAATTATAGATTTGTTTAATTCGATATGCTAAAATCCCTAGTAAAAAACATGGCAGTTGTATTGGGAATATATAATAACTATTAACTAGTGATGTAGAATGAAAATACATTGAAAAATAAATAGAAATTACTAGAGAAATGAGAAAGAATTTCAGAGCTGCCAATATAGTTTTAGAAAATTTATAAATAATAAATGGAAAAAGTAAATAGAAATAAACCTCTATCACAATTGACCAACTACCATCCAGAAGTGTGTGCAAATGATCTGTAATAATTCCTTGGAAAAAAAATAAATGTAAAAAATAATTGTGCCAATCTAGATTACTGAAAGATGTAGAATTTCTATAAAAAACAGGTTCCTTTAGAAAATAAACACATAACAAAAAAAATAAAATATTGAGATTTAAAAAGACGAAATAAAGTGGAAATATTTTGCCAAACCTTCGTAAAAAGAAAAATTTAATAGGGTTTGATTGGTATTTTTTTTGTTCAAACGACCTAGTTATTAGCCATCCACTAATTAAAAAAAAAAATTGAACACCATGAGATAAATGACTTGACAAATAAAAAATCCATTTGTGTTCTGAAATACCTGGCGTCATAATTGCTGCGTGCAATATCAATACCATTAAAATGGATACACCTCTAAAAAAACCAATAGTATAATTTTCAGTCAACATTTACAAAAAAAATGGGGAAATTTTGAAAAAAATAATAAAATCAAATAAAAGCATAATAAGACATTTCATATTCACAAAAAAAAATTAGATTAACTAACATATCTTAATATTTTAAGTTTGTAAATCATAAAAATTATAGGAAAATATACTATCCAACCAATAACAAAATTTAAAAAATCTTTTTCAAACTCCATAGCAAAAGGCAGTGTAAATAAAAGCAAAAGTGTCATAAACATATTTTTCTTAAAAAAGAAATACTTTTGCAAATTCGCAAAATACAATGCTGTAAACATAGCAGCAAAGAATAAAGAAATTGGACCCAATACAGCAAAAACATCCGATAATTGACACTGATTAAAGTCAATAATATCTGAACCGAAGTATTCTTTGAATATTATACTTCTTGTATTCGTAGATAAATTCTGATGATGAAATTTGTAGTAATCTGTATTAAATATAGACCCAAAAATAATTTTTATTGAGTGTAGCCATGGTTTATAGTATAAAAAATGCCCCTTTAATACTTTAGGATAATATAATGAAATCATTTCTATCCCGTTCAACCTGTCCTCAAGTGATTCATTAATGTTCGATTGAGGAGTATAAAACGGATTAATTACTTCACCAACTTTGATAAGGCCACCATTATCAACAAAATTTTCTCTAACATTAACAACTACTTTCATTGAATAAACACTAAGCAATATTAAGAAAAACGTTAACTTTGTAAAAAGCCGTTTACGATTTGAAAAAATGACATAAACACCATAGAAAATAAAAAATAATATCAAAATTTGTAGTCTATTAT
>SXGR01516291.1_pt1 | contig 10296 bp, 6 predicted proteins | sample 3174711 | NCBI WGS metagenome assembly SXGR01 (sample SAMN11356860, study PRJNA531348) | freshwater metagenome | isolation source: freshwater sample F1-60 | place: China: Fuxian Lake, Yuxi | collected 2017-12-25 | reverse complement strand
TATGAAACTGGAGTGAGCGTCTCGGACGATGAACTGGCTCGCGTCCATATCACGCCAGCGAAGTTCCACGGGGAATGGAACTATGTCATCGAACCCCGTTAACTAACATTTGCTCAAGTTATTATTTCGCCCGCCCTAAGAGTGTGATTAAAACCGGATACGCATGCTTTCTGACTTCAAGGGGGGGGCTTGTCAGGCAAACCCTCTGCCGTGTCAGATTTGATCGTGAAATGATTCCTTAAGCCGACCTTGCTTAAGCCGATAGAAGAAGGGAGAGCCGGGAATGGTTGATCCTTCCCGGTGACTCACTGTCCTGAAATTTATGAGAACCGTGCTTCAAAACATCACGATTAGCCGTCGGCTGGCGTACATCAGCCTTTCCTTTACTTTGCTCGCGGGATTCCTGGTGTGGCTCATCGTGTCCGGCATCAACGTAAACATTCGTTTTGCCCAATGGGAGCTGTACAGCAACCAATACCAGCGTCCGCTGGCGCAACTGCTGGAATTGCTGCCGCAGCACCGCGAACTGGCCCGCCGTGCGCAGGCCGGCGATGCGGATGCCCGCCAACAACTGGGCGGACTGCAAGCGAAGGTTGATGGCGCGTTTGAGGTGCTGGCAGCCACGCAGGAAAAAATCGGAGCGGCCCTCCAATTCACGCCGGAGGGCCTGGCCGGGCGCAAGCGTGAACATGTGCTGCCCGACAATGTCCGCAAGGAATGGGATGAACTGAAGGCTCAGGCGGCCACTTTGCCGCCTGATGCCAATGCTGAGAAACACGTGCATCTGGTGGCCGACGTTCGCGTCATGATCACGCATGCTGGAGATCTCTCGAATCTAATCCTCGATCCCGATCTGGACAGCTATTACCTCATGGACGTGACACTGGTTGCAGGACCGCAAAACCAGGACAGACTGGCCGGCATACTGGCTTTTGCAGAAGACGCGCTGCGGCGCGGCACTCTCACGCCCAAAGAGCGCACACAGATGGCTGTCCACGCGGCTATCATGAAGGAGGCGGACCTGGACCGCATCGGCGCTGATGTGCAGACAGTTCTCAACGAGGATGCAAATTTCAACGGCACCAGTGAATCCCTGCAACAACGGCTGCCAGCCGCGACGAAAGAGTTCATCGATGCGGCCATTGCCTTCCAAACTATGCTGTCACAACTGGCGGAGACCGAGAAACCCACAGTGGATTTGAAGACGTTCTCCGAAACCGGCGCCAAGGCCCATGCGGCGAGCTTCCGCTTTTGGGAAGTGGCGGTTGCGGAGCTTGACGTACTGCTCCAGCGACGCATCCAGAGCTACCAGCATTCCCGGATCATGAATCTGGCGTGGTCGGCTTTAGCCTTCGCGGCGGCGTTCGCCTTTTCGGCGCTCGTGGCCCGCAGCATCAGTGGCCCATTGCGCCGCATCATAGCCGGCATGAGCGTCACCACTGACCATGTGGCTGGCGCGGCCGGGCAGGTGACATCCATGAGCCAGTCGCTGGCCGAAGGCGCGAACGAGCTGGCTGCGTCGCTCGAGGAAACGAGTGCTTCACTCGAAGAAATGTCCAGCATGACCAAACGCAATGCGGACAACGCCGTGTCAGCCAAATCGCTCGCCGCGCAGACCCGTGCGGCTGCGGAGACCGGAGCCAGTGACATGACAGCCATGTCCAGCGCGATGGATGCCATCAAGGTCTCCAGCGGCGAAGTGGCAAAGATCATCAAGACGATCGATGAGATCGCCTTTCAGACGAACATCCTCGCCTTGAACGCGGCTGTCGAAGCCGCCCGTGCTGGTGAGGCCGGAATGGGATTTGCCGTTGTCGCCGACGAGGTCCGCAATCTGGCGCAGCGCAGCGCGCAAGCTGCAAAGGAAACCGCCGCAAAGATCGAGGACGCCATCCAGAAGAGCAATCATGGCGTGCAGATCAATGGCAAGGTTGGGAGCAGCCTCCAGGAGATTGTTGTCAAGGCTCGGCAAGTCGATCAGTTGGTTGCGGAAATTGCGAGTGCCTGTTCTGAGCAGAGTCAGGGCATCAGCCAGGTCAACACGGCCGTGACCCAGATGGACAAGGTGACCCATGGCAACGCCTCTAACGCGGAGGAAAGCGCGGTGGCGGCCCATGAACTCAGCAATCAGGCCGGCACTATCAGCGAAGCGGTTGAAGGACTGCGGCGCATGGTTGGTGGTGGCACTCCCCAGGAGAACAGCGTGATAGCCCCCTCTGCCAGGATAAAGCCGGCATCCGTGCAAGCCCGGCCACTCAAAACGACGGCTTCCAAGACCGCGAAATCTTTAAGTTCCTCAGAACCCAAACGCAATGGCCATGCTCCCGTGAGATCCACCGCGACGGTTCGCTCTGAACTTCCCCTGGTTGACGAAGGCAGCTTCAAGGATTTTTGAGCGTATTCAGTTTCCTCCTGCTGCGCTCGCGCCCGCGCCAACCGAAAGGTTCGCGGGCGTTTTGGCTGTTTCCTGCCCCTGCTTCCCACCTGCGTTCTTTACACTCGGAGCCGGGAGGATCCATTCGGGAAAGCAACCCTGGCAACCTGGTCTCGCGTTCAAGTGAGAATAAGTTTGCAACCCGCGATGACGAGCACGAGCGCCAGCAGTTGCCGGAAGCGCATTGGCGGCAGCCGCCGGCTGCCAAGGCCGGCGCCCAACAGTCCTCCTGCCAGGGCCGCGATCGCCCAGATTGGCAGGGCGGCTGGAAGATTGACCATTGTCGTCAAACGTCCAGCCAGGCCGGCGATCGAGTTGACAAGAATGAACACGGCGGAAACACCGCCTGTCTGCCGCGTTTGAGCCCATCCGGCAAAAAGCAACAATGGCGACAGGAAGATGCCACCGCCCGTTCCCGTCAGTCCAGACAGCAAGCCGATGCCGACACCCCACATGATGCCGGGCACGATGGGAACGGGCTTTGGTTCCGTTGCGACCGGCTCTGATGGCCACGCGAGCCGCACGGCTCCAATGAGCAGGACAACTCCCACGAGCGGTTTGTAAATGTTGGCTGGCAGTTGCAGCGCGCCACCGGCAAACGAAGCGGGAATGGAACCGATCACAAATGGCCACAACATCGGCCACGAGAAGTGTCCGGCGCGATAGAACCGGACGCTGGTGACGCTCGCCACGAGGATGTTTAAGAAGAGCGCAGTTGGTTTCATCACATCCGGCGCAAGGCCAAACAGCGCCATTGCCGCAATGTAACCGGACGCGCCAGCGTGCCCGACAGACGAGTAAAGCAGCGCAGCGGCGAAAATCAGCGCGGTGAGGATGGAGACATCCAGCGTGGTCATGTCATCGGTGGCAAATGTCGCGCACAGTGTTGCGTCGTCCGAATGGCTGGCAATCTTCATTTCGAAGAAGTTTTTCGGACGCGCTGACTCAAATCAGCAGCTCGACAGGGAGGGCGGCCCTGCGCAAAATGCGCGAATGAACACCGTGCAAATGCAATTATCCTCAAGTCTCACCCCATCGCGCCGGAATTTTTCCATCCTTCCCCGGTTTGTGACCTTCCTTACCGGTGGAACTGGTCTCCTCCTTGCAACGATGGCCGCAGTCGCTGCCATTGACCCGGCGTTGGACTGGCCTGCGTGGCGTGGGCCAACCCGTGATGGCATCGCCGCGAGCGGCCAAAGCGCACCCATTCAATGGAGCGAAACTCAAGGCATTCTGTGGAAGGCACCCGTGCCGGGACGTGGACATGGATCGCCAACTGTGGTCGGTGGCCGCGTCCTTCTCGCAACAGCAGATCCGTTGAAACGGACGCAATCCGTGCTCTGCCTGGATCGACAAAATGGAAAACTTGTCTGGCAGTCCGAGGTGCATGGCGGGATGGCGGATCCCGGAAAGCAGTCCCATTCCTCGGCTGCTTCATCCACCGTGGTTTGCGATGGTGAACGGCTCTTCATCAATTTCCTGAACGGCGGCGCAGTTCATACCACCGCATTGGATCTCGATGGCAAAGTGCTTTGGCAGCGCAAAATCTGCGACTTTGTCACGCATCAGGGATTTGGATCTTCACCGGTCATTCATGAATCGCTCGTATTGGTTTCGGCGGATCACAGGGGCGGTGGTACCATCGCGGGGCTCGACCGGAAGACCGGTCGCGTTGTCTGGAGCGAGGCGCGTCCGAAACTTCCGAATTACACAACACCGGCCATTTTGCAGGCAGGAGGACACACGCAAATGGTGCTGGCCGGCTGTAACCTCATTTCCAGCTTCAATCCCTCAACGGGCAAGAAGCTCTGGGAAGTGGCTGGCTCGACGGAGGAATGCGTGGTGACGGCTGTGACCGATGGCGAGCGCATTTTCGCCAGCGGTGGTTATCCGAGAAACCATACCGTGGCGATTCAGGCCGACGGCTCGGGCAAAGTCGCCTGGCAAAACAGCGCGCGCGTTTATGTCCCCTCCATGATTGCAAAGGATGGCCATCTGTATGCCGTGATGGATGCCGGTGTGGCGGTCTGCTGGAAGTCGGACACGGGAGAGGAGCTTTGGAAGGAGCGGCTGGGAGGCGATTTCTATGCTTCGCCGGTGATGGTGGGCGACCGGATTTACGCCTCGAATGTTGGCGGAAAGACTTTTGTATTCGAGGCCACCCCGAAGAGCTTCAAACTCATCGCGGAGAATCAACTGGGTGACGAGGCTTACGCTTCCCCGGTGGTCTGCGGTGGTCGTGTTTATCTTCGCGCAGCTCATCGTGGCGACAGCCGGCAGGAGTTCCTTTACTGTGTGGGGAAATGAGCCGTGCCTGCAGGGCGAGAGAGAGAATTCCCCGAAGCAATAGTTCGCGCATTGAATCCCTGAACTGGCGAGCCTCCACGAAGGAGTCCGCCAGGGAAGTCGTGACCAGCCCGCATATTTCATAGCCGAGGTTGGCACGGGCTACCAGCCCGACGGAAGGTGAGCGGACGCCATGTGGATGAGGATTCCCCGAGCTTGACAGAGTGTCTTCTCCCTTCCGGTCGGCAGATACGAACCTCTGTGTTCTCCCAAACTCTGGGCTCAATCGTTCGTTTCATGGAAAGCCCCCACGATTTCATGATCGTGCATCGGGACCATGAACCGATGAGTGCAAGGAGCGCGGACAGCCATGTCCGCGAGTCGGGAAGATGGGATACTCTCCGGTAAAGCAGTCCGCGCTCCGACGGGCGCTTCATGGAAAGGGACGGGGTGGGAATTCTTCGGAAAATTCTGGCTTTGAACCCCAGCGCCGGAAAAATCACAACTCGTTGGTTTCCAGCGAGGAATTAATTTCGGTTCATGGAGGGAATGGGTTGTTTTGTGGGGATTGAGCTTCGTGCAGGCACCTTTTTTGCGCGGACACTAAAGTAAGGACTGAAGAAGCCGATAAGACAGAAGCGACAACAGGTCTGTGCCTGTTGCCCTGCATAGATGGAACGCAGCATTTACTGGCAGGCGGCCGGGCGAGCGCAGGGATCAGAGGAGGAAAAAGGCCATGATGAAGGAGAGATCAATCGCGGTCGTACTTTTGAAAGTCGTCTGCATTCTTCTTTCTTTAATCTGCACTCTTCCGACCTCCCAGGCCGCCACCGCCATCACGCTCGCGTGGAATGCCAACACGGATGGCCTTACAACGAGTTATGTGATCTATCGTGTGGTTGGCAATGTCAGGACGGCCATCAAAACCGTCGCCCATCCCACGGTCACGGCGACAATCAACCGCGAAGCACCGGGCACCACCGCTCAGTATTATGTGACGGCCCAAACTGCCCGAGGGGTCCAATCTGGCCCAAGCAATTCGGTGACGGACAGTGTTCCCGCGCAAATACCGATTGTCGGACTGCTCTACAACTTGAGTCAGGCATCGGAAGGACAGCCCATCGAATTTGAACTGGCGGACGGCGGGATCGCCAGAGGCACTCTGCGGTACAAAGAATTTCAAGCCGGCGATTTGATTTACGTTTCCGGCGATCTCACCGAGCCCGAAGCAGGACGTTTCTTCTGCCAGAAACAGACCGGACTCGGGAAAGCCGGTGATTACGCCGGCGTCGTCGAGCTGCCAGGCAGCCAGCGAGCCTACCGCATCGAACCCACGGGACCGAACGCCACCGCCCGGTTGGTGGAAATGCCACTCGGCAACGCAGTCTGCCTCTCCATGCCTCGCTTTGATGGACCCGCTTCGGAGGAGATTCCATTGAATCCCTCCGACTACCCGGACGACCCGATCCCCGCGTATCAGGATGGGATCGTTTCTCTGCAAAGTCTGCCCGGTGCCGCAGCGGTCCTATACATTGATTACCGTGGCGGCTACACGCCCACCTGGGGTGGCATCACGTATCAGAAGCCAAATGTCAGCAACGCGCAGATCAGAGATGTCTGGACCCGTGTTGCGGAGGATTTCATGCCGTTCAAAATAAACGTTACCACGGATCTTCAAGTGTACCAGTCGGCTCCCCAGACGAGCCGTCAGCGTGTGATCTGCACGCCTACCACAACCGCCGCGCCTGGCGCGGGGGGCGCGGCCTATTTGAATTCGTGGAACTGGAGCGGTGACACTCCCTGCTGGTCTTTCCACACCATCGGCAAGCCAGCCGCGGAAGTAATTTCACACCAGGCTGGCCACGCGCTGTCACTGCTCCATGACGGGCGCATCACACCTTCGGAAGGCCACCATGGCGGTCAGGGAAGTGGAGTGGTCGGTTGGGCGCCAATCATGGGTGTCGGCTATCACCATCCAGTCACGCAGTGGAGCCAGGGGGACTATGCAAATGCCAGCAACGTCGAGAACGATCTCGCCTTGATAACCGGCAACAACAACGACGTGGATTATCGCGATGACGACACCGGCATCACCCTTGCCGACGCGCGCTATTTACAACTGTCTCCGGACGGGAGCATTTTCGCCGAGGGCCTCATTGAAACCACAATTGACGCTGATGCTTTCCGGTTCTCGACAACAGGTGGAGCGGTGTCATTGACTGCAGATCCCGCACCGGGTGATTGGGCGAATCTGGCCATCCAGGCCACACTTCATGCCGCAGCGGGAAACTTGATCGCCATCGACAACCCTCAGGACCGGCTGTGGGCCTCGATCAACATCACCATCCCCAGCGGCATCTACACATTTAGGATCACGGGTGTCAGTCGAAACAACCCCCTCAGCGATGGATTCTCGAGCTACGGCAGCCTTGGTTACTACTCCATATCCGGAGTGGTCCCCAACATCGGTTCTCAATGGACGGTATCCAGCCATGGCGAAATCAATGGCAATGGAAAGCCCGATCTGGTCTGGAGGAATCTGGCCACGGGAAGCGTGATGACATGGCTCATGGATGGCACTAATACTGTCAGCACGGCGACACTCTGGCCTGCCACCAATCCGGGAGATTGGGACTGGGAGCCGGTAGCCACAGGTGACTTCAATGGGGATGGGAAACAGGACATTGTCTGGAGAAACTCAATCAGAGGACGCGTGATCGTCTGGTTCATGGACGGGGTTAACCGCACCGGCACCGCAGTTCTGTGGCCGGCTACGAATCCAGCAGATTCAGTCTGGATCCCGATGGTGGCGGGTAATTTCAATGCGGACGGAAAACCGGACCTTGTCTGGAGGAACTCAACCAGCGGACGGGTGATTGTCTGGTTCATGGATGGGATTACCCGCACCGGCACCGCAGTACTCTGGACTGCGACCAATCCGGGTGAATCCGACTGGGTCCCCAAGGTGGTAGGTGATTTCAATGCGGACGGGAAACCGGACCTTGTGTGGAGGAATTCAGCGAGCGGACGAGTGATTGTCTGGTTCATGGACGGGGTTGCCCGCACCGGCACCGCGGTTCTCTGGCCCGCGACCAATCCGGGCGAATCAGACTGGGTGCCGCTGGCAGCGGAGGATTTCAATTCGGACAGGAAGCCTGACCTGGTCTGGCAGAATTTGACCAGCGGACGTGTCATCATCTGGTTCATGAACCGCGTCACCCGCACCAGCACTGCCACCATTTGGGCGCCGTGACCAGGAATGCGTCGGCCGAATCCGGCTTCCGACATCCCTGCATTCCTCGGTAGATCTCGCGGTTGGCTGTCAATGTATCCCCGACCCTCACCAACGGATGAAACTGATGGATTGATCCGTTGAAACGTCCGGCGTATTCCAAGGGGCATGAAATTCACCCCATTGTTTTCAGCACTCCTTTCCCTCACAGCCGCTTTGATGTTATCGGCGGTCCCCGTCTCGGGTGCCCAGCTCAAGGCGTTGATCATTGACGGTCGGAACAACCACGACTGGCGATCAACGACACCTCATTTGAAAAAGGTGCTGGAGGAGACCGGACTGTTCCAAGTCGATGTGGCCACTGCGCCCGCCAAGGATGGTGACATGAATTCGTTCCGCCCGAAATTCTCCGATTACTCCGTAGTCATCTCCAACTACAACGGCGAACCCTGGTCGGCTGAAACAAAATCCGCGCTGGTCAACCACATCCGTGGTGGCGGCGGATTCGTTTCCATTCACGCGGCGAACAACTCGTTTCCCGAATGGAAGGAATACAATGAGATGATCGGTGTGGGTGGTTGGGGAGACCGCACTGAGAAGTGGGGGCCGCGCCTTTACTGGGAGGAGAAACTTGTCCGGGATTCGTCGCCTGGCAGGGGAGGGAGCCACGGCGACCAGCACGTGTTTCAGATGATCACGCGCTCGCCGGAGCATCCCATCATGAAAGGATTGCCGTCGGTGTGGATGCACGCCAAGGACGAACTCTACGACCGGCTGCGCGGCCCGGCGGAAAACCTCACGGTGCTGGCCACGGCATATTCGGACCAGATAACGCGAGGGACGGGCAAACATGAGCCGCTGCTCTTCAGCATTGCTTACGGAAAGGGCCGGGTCTTTCACACCGCGCTGGGGCACAACAACGGCGCGGATATCACATCCCAACGATGCATTGGATTCATCACCACGCTGCAGCGCGGCGCTGAATGGGCTGCCACGGGCAAAGTGACTCAGAAGGTTCCGGAAAATTTCCCGACGGCGGACGCGGTTTCGTCACGATGATTCCGCCTCTTCTTCGAAATACCCGATGCAATTGAACAAACACTCCAACACATGAATCGCCGAACTTTCATTCAAACAGCCGGTGCGGCCACGCTCGCCGGCTTGTCTTTCACAAGCGCCTTCGCTGCGGGGAAACCAGACTGGCCCATAGGATGTTTCAACCGCCCGTGGGGCAAATGGAGCTACGATGACGCGCTCGATGGCATCAAAGCCGCCGGATACAAACTCACCGGGTTGCTCTCGACGCACAAGGGCGAGGTGTTCACTTCGTCAGCCGCCACGCCGCAATATCTGGACGGCTTGAAGAAACGCATTTCACAGCGCGGGCTGGCCGTGAACATGACCGCCATCCGTTTCAAACCGGAAGCGCCACTGGCCGACAACATCACTGACTTGCGCCAGCAGATCGAAAACGCAGCGCGGCTGGAGCTGAAGTTCATGCTCACTTTCGGCGTGGACAAGCCCGAGCACTACGAGGATTTCTATCGCCTCATGTCCGACGCCGCCGCGCAGTCAGACAGGCGGGGCATCAAACTTGTAATGAAACCACACGGTGGTGGCAGCGGCGCCTCCGAGGAGATTTTGCGCTGCATCGAGAAGGTCTCTCATGCGAACTTCAAAATCTGGTATGACGCCGGCAACATCATTTACTACACCGGAAAGAATCCAGTGACCGAACTTGAGCCGATTGCGAAACAAGTCACCGGCTTTTGCGCGAAGGACTGCGCGGCACCCAAAGCTGAAGTGATGTCGCAATTCGGCACGGGCAAAGTGGATTTCAAGGCCGTGTTCGCGAAGCTGAAGAGCGTCGGGTTCAACGGCCCCATCATGGTCGAAGGCGTGAAGGTCGGCGCTACACCCGAAGAAACAACCGCCAACGCGCGCGCCAACCGGGAGTTTTTAGAGAAGGTGTTGGGAGCAATCTGATTCGTGTTAGCCAACAGTGCAGTCAGCACGCATTATTGTTCGATGAAGATCACCAAAGACGTCCGCTGGGCCTGCTCACCGGATTGGACAACAGCGCAACGAGTAACCTGATCTGCCCGCCGTCGATGGGCTCCTGAACGCCGCCTTTCCCGGCCACCACAATCTGATTCTCGTCCTCCCCGAACAGTAAGGCCCCATGCCGCCGGCAGGCACAACACGCCATGGCCCTCGACAAGGAGGGTGGAATGAAGTTTGAGGGCAAGGAGATGGAATGAATTTGGTGGCGCGCCGCTGTGGACTCTGATTGGATTGGCGCATGTCCATCGCGCATGCGGATCAAATGTTGGCAGGATTGCCC
>SXGR01561262.1_pt1 | contig 10298 bp, 8 predicted proteins | sample 3174711 | NCBI WGS metagenome assembly SXGR01 (sample SAMN11356860, study PRJNA531348) | freshwater metagenome | isolation source: freshwater sample F1-60 | place: China: Fuxian Lake, Yuxi | collected 2017-12-25 | reverse complement strand
CTTGTCGGCCTCAGCCACGCGACGGGACACAGCTAGCATGAGTGCAAGTGTGTGCTCAGCGACTGCGTTTGCGTTTCTGCCCGGTGTGTTGACCACGGCGATGCCCAGCTTGGTCGCAGCCTCGGTGTCGATCTGGTTCGTCGCGGACCTGCATATACCGGCGAACCGCAATCGCGGAGCCCGGGAAAACGTTTCAGCAAGCAGGAAATCAGCCTCAACTACGACGGCATCGAAGCCATCGGAGCGCAGGCGTTCCCCCAGTTCCTCAGGATCCTGAATAACGCCAGTTTCGAGCCAACTCTCATGAATCACCTCGGCCTCTTCGCGTAGTTCTTCGAGGGATTCGGATGAGAAAGGTGCAAGAACCAGTACACGCATGCGGACATGCTAATGCCTGTACCACAAGGCATGAGGCTTAAAATAGAGACATCGAGCGCAGGTATGAAATGGCATGACCTGCAGCCTGATTGCCGCTCCTCACGGCACTCTCCATCGTCGACGGCCATCCGGTCGCTGTCCAGTCTCCTGCCAGGAAAAAATTCGGCGCGGGCGTGCGCTGAGGCAGACGGGCCTGGCCCGCGCCAGGTGTCACCCTGAATGTCGCATCGAGCATCTTGACGATCAGTACGCGCGTGACCTGCGCCCCTCTGGCGCGAGGAAATACGCGTGCCATTTCGGCGACGAACAGTTCTTGTAGACTTGCCTTGCCCGTATCGCGCCACTGCCACGCTCAGTGAAATGACGACGTGTTGACCGTCGCCTGGACTTGTAGCGGGGTCAAGTGCGTCACGAGAGTGCATCCGCGACACGTTGAAGACCCACTGGACCGGGCTATCCAACACAGCGACGTACGTATCGGTCATGACGGGCCTGTCATACCAGATGTGTACGCCGACGATAGGCGAGGTCGTGATAGTCGCAGCTGGACTGAAGAATCTGTCCGCGACAAGATCTTCGGGCAACACAGCGAGCAACTCAGCGGCAGGAAGCGCTGAGATGTATACGTCGCCGAAGGCAGCCTGGCCGTCCGACTTTCGGACGCATGAAACGCGGTTGCCCATGAATTCGATCAGCTTAACATCGGAGTCGCAGTTCACTTCGCCGCCAAATTGTTCGATACGCACGCGCGCGGGCTCGCTGGCGAGCTTCGTTAGGCCAACCGTCGAGTAGCCGATGGCCGCGTTTTCCGGCGCACCAAACAGGGCGGTCTGAAACAGCATCATTCCTGCATCCGCGCTAACGACCGAAATGTCGTCGTTTAGCGCGGGAAGCACGATGACGTTCCAGAATCGCTTTATCGTTGTCTCGGTTTGCGCGTGCCTTCGCAGCCACGAGTCAAAAGTTTCCCTCTCCAGCGGGCCTCCCGGCAGCCTGCGCGCCATTCTGACTCGTGCCAGCCCGTATAGGGTCCGGAGCCGGTCGGCAATACTGAGGTGTGTGTAGCCGAGAACAGCGGGGATGTTGGCAAGCGGGCCCGGCAGGTACTCGGATGACTTTAGGCGGGCGGTGCGGCTGCCACTGATTACGCGGGTGTCCAGTCGCCGTGGCAAATTCACCAGGCCGGACGCGCCGATATCGCTGACATACTGCCTGAATTCGGTGCATGCGCCCACGAAGACGTGCTGGCCGTTGTCGACTTCGACGCCGGTCTCGGGATCTTCAAAGGAGAATGCGCGGCCACCGAGGAACGGCCGCTTCTCCAGGACGGTTGGAATAACTCCCGACCTGGCAAGTCGGACGGCGGCTGACAGTCCTGCGAGGCCGCCGCCAATGATTACAGCGCGCGGCCGCTCAGACATTGCGGTCGCTCGATGTCCCTGTGGTTTCTATCCGGACTACACGTGCATTCATGCGAACGGGACCCTGCTCCGGATCCAGAACTTAGCCGCGAGAGCGAGTTTTTCTCGTTTACTGATACCAATCCTCCGGGCGCGTACGTCGAAATCTGACTTCTCGATCCGGTCGAGGGTCCTGAGGTAGACATCATGCATCGCCTCGGGACAGATCCTGGAGCGGCGGTCCAAGTATGGCAGTAACAATGCGCCTGAGGCGAAGTACCTCCGGGCCCGGTCAGCCTGGTACTTCATCAGGTCGACAAACTGGTCGCTGGCAGGCCCGCCTGACAGGCTGTCTACTTGGACGCCGAACCGCGCGAGTTCGTCCAGAGGCAGGTAAACGCGCCCGGCCCGCGCGTCCTCGCCAACGTCGCGAATGATATTGGTCAACTGCATTGCCAGGCCCAGGTCTACGGCATGCTTTTCGGCGCGCTTGTCCCCGTATCCGCATACTTCGATAACGGCAAGCCCGACTGCGCTCGCTACTCGCAGGCAGTATTGCTCAAGCTCCGCGAACGTGGCATAGCGCTGTTTGGCGAGGTCCATCCGGCAGCCATCGATCACGTCGACGAGGTGTCTCTGGGTGATACCAAACCGCAGCCTTACGTCGTGGAGCGCGGCCCATAGAGGCCCGTTGGGCGCGCCGGTGAATGCGGCGTTCAGGTCTGCTTGGAACGTGTCGAGCAGCTTGCCAGCGTCGACATTCGCTGACGGGATTTCGACGATGTCGTCGCACTGCCGACAAAACGTATAGACGGCATAAATGGCGTTCCTTTTCGCTCTCGGGAGAGTCTGGAATGCGTAGTAGAAGCTCGTGGAGGCCGCGCGAGTAGCTCTGGCGCAGTATGCATACGCGCTTCGGCCTGAAATTGGCTTACGCGGCGTAATCGCCGGTGTGTACGGAGCGGTCAACTTCCCCTCGTGTTTGAGTCGTTGCCCTTTCAGGTGGTCGTTCGACACAGGAGGTTATCGTAGCGCGCTCGCAGGTAAGGGGGCCAAGCCTAGCCTTGAACGTAACCACGTAGCCGTCAATAACCGGCCCTTCTGGGCCTTCGACAATTCCGGGCGCGACGAGAGCACGTCGTAGCCTTGCCGCTCGATCTTCCGCAAGACTGCGAGCCCGCCGGCTGTGAATAGCGCGATGTCTACCCTGGCAGTCCGCGTGACTCGATTCACTAGCGGCGCCCCGAGCCGGAACAGATCGCGCGTACGGGCTACCTCGAAACGCAGGAGACGCTTGAACTCTGCCGTGGCGACGCGCCCGGCAATCATGGGTTCAGTGACATCGAACTCGGTCATCTCCGACTGGGGCAGGTAGATCCGTCCATTGTCGTAGTCGCGTGAGACGTCCTGCCAGAAATTAGTTAGCTGGAGGGCGGTACACGTGTGATCAGATAGCGAATGCAACTCGGAGTCACGGTATCCAAACACGGTGAGTACGATGCGGCCCACTGGGTTGGCGGAATGGTCGCAGTAGTCCAGTAGCTGCGCATAGGTCGAATATCGCTTGGTGATCTGATCGCGCCTGTTGGCCTCGATGAGCTTAAGAAAGGGGTCTGGCGAGATATCGAACGTCTCTATGGTGTTTTGCAGAGCGATGAAGTAGGGATGCTGCGGCACTCCTGAATAACAGAGCTCGAGCTGGCGTTTCCAGCCGTCAAGCAAGCTTAACCTGTCGCCGCTTGCCTCATCGCCCAGATCGTCCACGCCGCGACAGAATGCGTAGACGGCGTAGAAATGGCGTCTGAGCAGTGGTGGGACAAGCCGAGTTGCCACCGAGAAGTTTTCGTAATGCGAACGTGCCAAGCGCCCGCAGAGTTCAAATGATTGCTCGACGGTTGGAGGCAGGCCACCGGTTTGTAAGGGATCGCGGGCCATTCTCCGTCCCGCGTTACTAGACGCCCATTACCTGGACGATGACAGTCCGCGATTTTGGCATGTCAAGCTCGACGAGGAACAGGCGCTGAAAGCGCCCCATCGCAAGCTTCGCGTCAACTACCGGAATGGTTTCGCTCGACCCAAGGAGAAGATGCTGACAGTGCGAGTGTCCGTTCGGGCACTCGTCTTCGTGCATGTTTACGGTCCTTATGGCGAAGTCGTTATGACCGTAGTAGGCGTCTTTTGGAGCGGCCCTGTCAAGGAAGTGCGTTATGTCACGGAGCAGGAGCGGTTCGTTCTCGTTGATCTTGATCGCTGCGGTTGTGTGCTGGCTAAAGACGAGTACCTGGCCGGCGCTCACGCCGGAGACCGCGACTACGTCCGCAACAAGGTCGGTCAGGTCTATGAAATCGGGCGCGTCTTCAGTTTCGACCTCAATCGTCTGAGAGACCACCATGTAGTTGGTGCCTTTATGGACGGTTGCCGGCGCATGTCCGGCGCGCGGGGCATTTCGGCCCTTTGCGTCATGGACCGGCACGTCAGGTGTTCTTGACTTCTGCAAACCCGTACCCCCTGAGCGCTGCTCTGTTTCGCCACCGGCCATTGTTACGCGGTCCCCCGACTCGCGCGTATGCGCCCGAGCGCCATTAGCGGCCAGTAAACCCGATACATATGGTACTTGATCATGAACGCGGCTGGCATCTCATCAGGTAGCACGTGTTCCGCATCAGTTTCTGGTTCCTTGAATTTACGGTCGCCGATTCCGTACCCGGGGAATCCTGTCGCGGTGTACTCGGGCTCTTCCCAGGTACCGTCCGCCCCCTGCGTGCGGACAAGGTAGCTGGCGCCACGCGAAACAGCATTGCCTTTGGCCCGGCCCGCTGCCAAAAGCCCCATCAGCGCCCAGGCTGACTGGGAAGCGGTGCTTTTCCCACGGCCCCGCAGAGACGGGTCGGCGTATGAAGCGCACGTCTCTCCCCACCCGCCATCCGGGTTTTGATGGGATTCCAACCAATCCGCGGCCTTGACGACACGCTCGTCGGTCATGTCAAAGCCCGTGGCTGCGAGCGCTGGAAGCACAGCACCCGTCCCGTAGATGTAGTTGGTTCCCCAGCGTCCGAACCAGGGACCGTCTAGCTCTTGCTCGTTCCAGATGTACCTGAGGGCCTTTTCGACCGCAGGCATTCTTACCGGCAGACCCAAAGCGCCGATTGCCTCCAGGATATGCGCGGTGACATCGACACTAGGCGGATCGATGGTTTCGCCGAAGTCGAAGAACGGTAACTTCGTCACGATGCGGCTGGTGTTGTCCTTGTCAAACGACCCCCACCCGCCGTTTGCACTCTGCATGCTCAGTATCCAGCGCACCCCGCGTTCTATCGCCGCGCTTGTTGCATCGGGGGTTGCAGACCCCGCCCTCCCAATGGCAAGAAGGATCTCCGCCGCATCGTCGGTATCGGGGTAGAGCTGGTTTTCAAACTCGAATGCCCAGCCGCCAGGCTCGACGCCTTTCACTTTTTTTGACCAGTCTCCGGGCCGCGTAATCTGCCTGCGGACGAGCCAGTCTGCGGCACGTACTACCGCCGCGTCGTGAGGGTTCAGGCCGGAGTCGATGAGTGCATTGATCGTCAGGCACGTGTCCCATAACGGAGAGACGCAGGCCTGCAGGCGCCATGTATCAGCATCCTCGATGGCAAACGATTCAAAACCGTCCAGCCCCTTTTTGATTGGCCCAGAGCCAACCGGATGGCCCAGTTGACTGAGCGCGATGAGTGAATAGATCCACGGGGGTTGAATGCCGCCCCAGCTGCCGTCCGCCTCCTGATGCGATACGACCCAGTTGTCGACCTCCTTCAGAGCACGCCGACGGAGCGGATTCAATGGCAACCTGTCGGCGCGAAGCAGGATACGATCAGCCGCGTAAATGACCCGTTCCCAACCCAGGCCCTTTGGAGTCGGAAGGTCAAATCGTGCGTTCTCACGACCACTCGGATAAAGCTCGCCTATGTCGCTGCCCGGTGGCACGGGGACGGTTGGCTGTTGGCTGAGCACGACGGTCATCGGCACGATAGTTGCGCGCGTCCAGCTGGCGAAGGCGTAGATATTTAGCGGCAGCGGACTCGGCAGTAGGACGATCTCCGGCGCCAGGTAGGGCGCACCGCGCCAGTCCCACTGTCCGAGCATGGCCAGCCAGATCTTGGTGAATACGCGTGCCTTTTCGATCCCGCCTTTCGAAATCACAAAGTCACGCGCCCTCGACATGGCTGGCGACGCCGCTTCTCGGCCGGCCATCTTTAGCGCAAGGTAGCACTCAATGGTCGTGCTCAGGTCACCGGGAGCGCCGTAATAGAGAGCCCAGCCACCATCGGTCGCCTGAAGTCGTTCTATGTGGTTGGCGATCTTTCGCCACCGTGGCAGGTCGGGCACGCCAAGTATGTGCGTCAGGAAGAGGTACTCCGCCTCCATGGTCGGATTCGATTCGAGTTCGCCCCACCAGTAGCCGTCAGTGTGCTGGACATCTAGAAGGAAGCGAGTAGTGCGGCTGATTGCATCGTCAACCGACGTGGCAGGGTGTGAGTGAATTGCGCCCGCGGGCATACCGGTGCGCACTGTGGGTAATTGCAGTTTGCTGATTGGCTGACCCAATGTGGTGCTCGGACTGGTCATCGCTCAGTTCCGCCGCCTATGGGCAATATGCCAACCGACCGGTACTGAGGCTCAAACTTGTACGAAGCCCTGATCGACGTACCAGCGAACGGCGCGCTCAAGGGCCTCCTCGGCAGGGCGCTGGCGCAGCCCCAGTTCACGGACAGCCTTCGCGCATTCTACGTACATAGGGTGTCGCGCCACTCGTACGCCCTCTATGGGGATGTACGGTTCCCTTCTCAAGATTAGATCCTCGACCAGCCAGTCGAGGACACCCGCTGTCAGCGCGAGTGCGTATGGTATCCGAACCGGCGTCCTCTTCAACCCGGTAATACGGGCAAGCGCGCCGTAGATGGCCGACAACGAAAGATTGCTCGCACCGCCGAGAATGTAGCGTTGACCGCCCCGCCCCTTCTCAAAAGCCGAAACATGCCCATGGCCGATATCGTCGACGTCGCATACGTTCATGCCTGTGTCGATGTATCCGGGCATACTGCGACGCAGGAATTCCAGCACAATGCGCCCTGTAGGCGTTGGGCGCGCATCGCCCGGGCCGAAAGGCGCGGTCGGATTGACAACGACAACTTCGAAACCCGGCGAATTGAACGACAGTGCCACCTGCTCGCCCATGAACTTGGAACGCTTGTAATGGCCCGGCAGATCGGCCAGAGTAGCGACTGCGGCCTCGTCGGCCAGCCTTTCTTGGCCCGGCCACTTTAGTGTGGCGACCGTGCTTGTATAGACGGCTCGGTTGACTCCCGCGTGACCAGCCGCTTCTAACACCGACCGCACGCCATCGACGTTGACTCGATACGTATTCCGACTATCGCGAGCTGAATACGAATAGACCGCCGCTACGTGGAAGAGCGCTTCGACGTCATTCATGGCAGATGCAAGAGACGCTTCGTCCAGGATGTCGCCTATGGCGAGTTCAACGCCCATCTTCGTGAGGGCCGTGGTTTCACTTCCGGGCCGGACAAGTGCTCGCACGCTGTAACCGCGTTCGATCAGCGCCTGCGTGACGGCTCCGCCGACGAATCCAGATGCGCCAGTAACAAGGACTTTCATGGCGACGCGGGGCCAGGCGATGCGAGCTTTGATAGCTCCGGCGCATCCGCCATGGCCGCTACTAGTGTGCCCAGCGCGGCACTGGCGGTAGAGGATGCGCGGGCGAGATGAAGTACGTTGCCTAGCTCCCAAGGCCGCCCGAGCAAATACCGTAGTGCCGGCCCTGACCTTGGGTCAGGACCGTCTCCGGTACGCATTACGAAGTCAGGCAAATCTTCTCCGACCGGGTCTATGACGGCTTTCAACGCGATAAACGGAACCGCCGATGAATCGGCGACTTCCGCTACGGCATAGGCTTCCATGTCTACCGCTATGGCACCGGTCGTCTCTCCAAGATGTCGCTTTTCGCTGCTCGTAAGTACTGCCCCAGTGGAGACTACGGTTCCCACGTGACATAACAGGGCGTGCGGTGGGCCTATTGCTAGCGCAGTTCTGATCAGTTCCGGCGGACATTCGAACCGCGCCGCGTCGGATACGTCGCCGCGCAGATCCAGCGATTGATGAGGCCGGACGTCAGAGGCGATTACGACATCGCCGAGGCCCAGGCCGGTTATGCACCCTCCGGAGAACCCCGCCGAAATCACCACGTCGGGCCTTCTTTCAGATATAGCCCAACGCGCGGCTGCGGCGGCTCGCGTGTTGCCAATGCCCCCGGCTACAGCCAGCACACTATTGTCGAACCACGCCATCATGCCTGCAGGCGCGTCTTTTCGCTGTAAATGCCGTAAACCAACGAGCCGTGGCAGCTCATTACTGAATGCGGCCACAACGACGACCGAAGCGGTCAGCGGGCTACCCCGCCGTCATGCCGCTGCGGGTTAGCGCGCCAGAGCGGACCATGGTCACGGCGTCTTTCGGGTTTGAGAACGCTCCGAGAATCGTGGTGGATTCGAACCCGCAGTGCATCATGCAGTTTGCGCAGCGCGAGTCCTTTTCAGCGTTGCCATAGCGGTCCCAAACGCTGTCCTTCATAAGGTCTGACAGCTCTTGAGAGTGCGCGTCAGCAAGGGGATAGCACGGGTTGCGCCAGCCGAGGACCGTGTACGTCGGATTCGACCACGCCGTGCAGGTCTTATAGGAACGTTCACCGCGGAGAAACTGCAGGTAAAGGGGGTTGTTGTAGAAACGGATCCCCTGAGTCGCGGTCGGGTCGAGTACCTTCCTGAAGACTTCGACAGCCGCTTTCCGCTTTAGGAAAAGCTGCTGGTTCGGAACTGATTGGTAGTCGTACCCGGCCGTCAACATCGCGCCCTCGAAGCCCATGTCGGTCGTCTTTCGCCAGAGTGAATGCAGGTCTTCAGGACTTGATCCGCTGAAGAGCGTAGTGTTCGAGCACGCCCGATAGCCAAGCTCGACAGCCTTCTGGGCGTTCCTCATGGCTATCGCATACACGCCAGTACGGGATACCGACTTATCGTGGTGAGCGCCTGTGCCATCGAGGTGGACAACCCACGCAAAGTACTTCGAAGGCGGGATTTCCTTAAAAAGCTTGCCCATGAGGAGACCATTCGTGCAGCAGAAGACGAATTTCCTCTGCGCGACAAGGCGCCTGACCAGTTCAGGGAGGTGCTTCCAGATGGTAGGTTCTCCACCGGCGATCGTGACGACCGGCGCTCCGGCCTCCTTCACGGCCGCCATGCACTCTTCGGTCGTCATTTCTCGGTGGATGACAGACTCGTATTCGCGTATCCGGCCACAGCCTTCGCAAGCCAGGTTGCACGCTTCGAGCGGCTCAAGCATCGTGACCAGAGGGAAGCGCTTCTTCCGCAAGAGAACGCGGTTCTTGATCAGATACCAGCCGACACGGATAGCCAGCTCTGCAGGTCTACCCATCTGACGCTCCACATCTCCCGCGTGGCGCCCCGATGAGGGGCTAGCTCTCGCGGGCCAGCAGGAACTCGCCGAGCTCTTCAAACTGGCGGGATGTGTCGCCTGCCAGTGGCAGTGACTTTATCACGGCCCGCGCCCGAATCCACCGGTCGGTCGCGAGGTCCTGACACCACTCCCGTGTGGCAAGGCCGTCCATGATTTCAAGGACGCGTTCGATATCTTTCGCTGTCACTTCATCTCGAGAATAGATCGAAAGCAGTTCGGCCAGTGATGCGCCCCTGGCGTGACTAATGGCGTGCACCGCCGGAAGTGCTTTCTTCTTGCGCTGGATGTCAGCGCCGACCGGCTTGCCAGTCAATGGGCCACCCCAGACACCGAGGATGTCATCGCGGATCTGGAAGATCCGGCCCAGCTCCCACCCCACCGTCCTCAACCCCTCCGCGAGTTTTCGATCGGGCCCACCCGGGTGAGCGACTAGCGACCCCAAATAGACCGCCGTTTCAATTAGCGCGCCGGTCTTTCGTTCGATCATATCGAGGTATTCGGCGACTGTTATCGATGTCCGGGACTCGAACGCCATGTCCAGGTGCTGGCCCTCCATCATCCGCAAGTAGCCCCGCGTTAGCGCTTCGGCGGCCTCGACGGCGACTCCGACGGCAACGCCTTGCTCGACCAGCCGCATCGCGGCCCTGTCGGCGATTTTCAGGAGGGCGTTGCCTGCCACTATGCCGGTGGGCACCCCCCAGATCGCCCAGACCGTCAGCCTGTGCCGCCGGTAGCGGTCGTGGTCTTCAATGTCGTCATGGATGAGCGAGAAGTTGTGGACGAACTCCAGAGCTACGGCGGCCGGGAGCGCGCTTTCGGCCGAACCGCCGGCGGCTTCACAGGCGAGCAGACAGAGTGTGGGTCGGAAGGCTTTCCCACCGCCGCCCGGCGATGGGGTGCCCCGAGCGTCCGTCCAGCCCATGAAATAGCGGAGTGAGTCGTAGAGAGGTAGAGGCTGGGTCGCAAGCTCGTTGCGCATAGCGGCTGAAATGCGCG
>SXGR01216103.1_pt1 | contig 10298 bp, 17 predicted proteins | sample 3174711 | NCBI WGS metagenome assembly SXGR01 (sample SAMN11356860, study PRJNA531348) | freshwater metagenome | isolation source: freshwater sample F1-60 | place: China: Fuxian Lake, Yuxi | collected 2017-12-25 | reverse complement strand
TTATCATAGTGTATCGTAATAAGCGTTTTGCTTCTCCTGTCTTTCGATAGTCTTTGGATGAATCAAAGCTAATTCATCTACTGCAGGGAAGGTAGTGTATTGTTTAAACCCAGTAATCTTTTCGTGAACTTTATTCTCCCATTTAATTACTGGATTATTTCTATAGATCCTTCCTTGATAATCAGGCCAGTTTACTCTTCCGTTCTTTACTTCCCAGCCCCATTTCTGTATATGCTCCTGGGTGAGACCACTTACGGTATTAACCCTAGGAACATAATACAGATCAACTTCAGGGTTCGCTTCTAGTATTTGATGAAGCAGGTCGATAAACTTTCCGGGTAAGTATTCATCAGCATCTATCTGAAATATAAAATCACCGGTGCAGTTTGTGGTTAGTAAGTTTTTCCAATTAGCGAAATGCCCTTCAAAGCGGTCACTTACTAATTGTCCTTCTCCTTTGATTGAATCTAAGTAAGTTATTACTTCCTGAGTGCCTTTAACCTGATCGAATAAGATTACTATCTCATCTTCTTTATGTTTGTTAGCAGTAAGGAAATCTACTAAACGTTTAACCTCCTCTAGTTCATCGCAGACTGTGATAGCGTAGCTAACTTTCATATTATTAATATATGAATTATGCTCCTAAAACGCCAATGTATTCTAACGCTTCCATAAAGTCTTTCTCTTCAAAATACTTAGCAGTTGACATATCCATTCTATATTCGTAGTATTCATTTTTCTTACCTGGTTTAGGATATTTCTTTTTTTCTTCTTCTTTGATTAGTACTGCCTTCACTCCGGTCCAGCGCCAGTTCTCTCGGTTGTTTCCTTGAGCAAACACCATTCCTTTATCGGGATGATTAACCATGTTCGGCATCCAAACCTTTCCATGCTCATCAGTAATCATAAGATCTTTATAAAGCTCAGGAAGGATTTCAGCCTGCTGGGTTAGGAATTCACTTCCTTCAGTCATAAGACTGTTAGAAATAAACCCACAACCGTAACAAAGGTAGTTAGTAATTTCAGGAGATACTTCCTGAGTATAACAGGCATCAGAGCCGCATCTATCGCAGATTGTTAAATTGTCCATTATAGTTTCTTTAATTTAGGTAGTTCAAGTTTCTTTAACTGAGGTAGCTGAAGCTTAACTTCTTTAGGGAATTCAGGTACATGTTTAGTTAATAGTTCATCTAGCTTCTCTTTCATCTTACCGTAAGAGAATTCAGTTCTAGACCTGTAAGCCTGCCTCTTAGCTCCGTCAGTATAGTTCTTATAATTCTCAAATAGATCCCTCATCCTTGCCCCTAGCATACCCGCATCAGGGGAAAACCATTGAGCACCCTCTAAGATGATCCCCGGTACGTGAGAACTCGGATGGGTCGGTTTAATTTCGCCTGGAATTAAGGTAACGAACTCTGAATCTAAGTAATCTAAATGTCCGGACCAGTCACTTGCTAAAATTGGTTTCTTCACTAAAGAGAATTCTAATAAAGGTCTCCCAAAGCCTTCCCCTTTAGTTAAGCTAACCATTGCTTTTACTTTAGGGTGATTGTAGAGCTGATTAATCTCTTGATCAGAGAGTTCTCCGTGCAGTAGGTAGATATTAGGGATATTAACTGAGTTAACGGTCTTTCTAATTGCTGCAATCCTTTTTAGCATCTCTTCACGATCCATATAGGAGGTTCCACCCATTGAAGTTTTAAGAATTAATGCAGGTTTTTTACTCTTGTTCTTAAATGTCTCATAGAATGCTTTAATAAGCAAACCAACATTCTTTCTATCCTCTCCTAAATCCCCTTGTAGCCAATGACCGACGAATAGGTAAGCGAAGTCTTCTTTAATACTAGAGAGGTTAATAGAGGTTATCTCCTTAGTTTCGATCGGCTTATATAGGTTAATATCAGCTCCTTCAAAGAGTACTTCTAGAGGTTTTTGAAGCTCTATAACCTTTACTAGTTGATTCGTGTTTTTATCTCTCTGTTCGAATTTTGATTCAGTCAAAGCCTTTTTAGAGAAAGTAGAGGAAACAAAAGTAACATTCATTCTATTTAATCCTTCTATCCACTCTGGTGCGCAGATTGTAGTTTCAACTCCTGCTGTAAAGCCAATATTAAATTTACCAACGGGTTGGAATTCATTAGGTACTGTAACTTGAGACCAAATCTCTGGCTGTTTAGGTAGTTGAGGGTTAGTTAAAATATGTTCTTTTAAAAAGCCCCACTCCTCTTTATGATCATCGATAAAGTTCCAAGGAGTACTTCCCCATCTCTGAGGGATAATCTTAACTTCGTATTTATCTAATTCGATAATTGCTTTGACCAAGTCTCTTGATCTTGAACCATACCCAGAGTAGGTATCAACAGGACAACTGATTACGTATAATGGTTTCATTAATAAACTAATTTATGTGTAATTTTCTTTTTGACAACTTCCCCTGCAAGGATCAGTTCATATTTCTCTCTTGGCTTCCAAGTTTCAAATAGAATATCTATATGCTTAATAATTCGATTACCCATCTTCTTTGAAGTAAACCCTGCTTCATCTCCTAATGCCCACTGTCTTCCTTCTTCTCCTCTGTTTAATCTCTCTTCTTTAGGTAAGTCATAGACTGCTTTAATCTGCTTGGCAGCATCCTCTGGCTCACATCGATCGTCCCAGATGTATGGAGTTGGTACTGACCCTTGAATTGATCTTGAGGTTGGGTATACTGGGAAGGCCCATCGGCCGTGCTCCCTATAAGTACCTCTGTGATTACTCGGGAAGTCTGCATTAAAATCTAACCACTTACCATCTTTAACGAATCTCATCTGGTCCTGCATCCCCCCGGTGACGTTTGCGATGATGGGTGTTCCGGTAAGTAGGGCCTCCGTCAGACATAAACCCCAACCTTCATTGGAAGTTAATAGTATGCAAGTATCAGAAAGGTTATACAACCAGTTCATCCGATCGGGGGGTAACATACCGCCTGTAAAATGAACGTTAATGTAATCCTCTGAACAGAATAATTCAATAACTGCATTTAAGTCTGTTCCATGCTCTTCGACCGGCTGGGTGTGAAGAAGAAGTAAGCACTTCCGTGCTTTCTCTTTGGGTAGACTATCTACAAAATGCCTGAATGCTAATATAGTATCCGGGATCTGCTTCCGGCGAATGTTCCTGGAGTTGAATAGAACGACAAATTCAATCTCTTTTTGATGAAACATCTGCTTTTTAAACTCTATAAACTCTTTTGAACCTAGTTCACTTTCAGTTAACGGTCTAAAATTGTCTTCACTTACTCCATGAGGTACATACTCAATCATTCTATACTGAGCTTTCTCTCCTAAAACTAGTTTGTTGATGTTAACGGTCTGCTTTGAAATACCGAACAATGCATCACAGGACTCATAAAACTCTCTGTTATATAAAGGTGCTGGATAATCATCCCAAATATTTAAATACACAATCGGAATGCGTTTCCTAATTTCATTCTCCATCTGGAATAGCCAAGTCCAGTATCTTGGATCGGTAAGAATAAAGATTGCATCTGGCTTCTCGATTTGGAGAAGCTGACGGACTAGATCTGGATTGCCGTATCCGTCGGTCGGGTACAGCATCACGGATGAGTCTGGGATGTTGGCCTGCTTGTCCGTATCTGCGGATAAGTCAAGATGTTTACCGTTCTCTGGATGCTTTACAGCACCTCCTACATTAACCCAGTTAAAATGGTGAGCTGTATTGATAACAAGCTCTCGTCCCATGTGTGCAATACCGGAATGAACTCGGATGTCGTCGCACATCAATAAAATTTTCTTTCGTTTATCTTTTGGTATATAACCGTCTTTCATAGTCTATGAATTAAAATAACTAATAAATCGGAAGAAAGCAAGTTTATTTCTCGTCGTACTTAATAATTGCTTTCTGAAAAGTTTCGTCAGTCAGGTAAAGCTTCATGCATTTATTTACAAGTTTTGTAAGAGAAAATCGATCCCGTATACACTCAACTTTAAATTGTGTAAACGAATCTTCTTCAACTTTTACGGAGGTTAAAACCATGGTTTGTTTTGTATCTTTTGACATAAATATATTTTATTATAAATATATATATTCCACAAAATTCGCGGTGCAGATTATTTTAGCTTCGAACCTGCGAATTCACAATGGTATGGTTGTTCGTAGAATGGACACCACCGGCAAGTGTTAATTGAAGGTTTCTTTTGATACACTCTATTTTTAATTATACCTGATGGTTCAAAGCATTCAATAATAAATTGCTCCATTTTAGCTACCGCCTTCTTGGTTTTTATTGGACCGGAAGCTGGGATGAACTCTTGAACTCTCTTCTGAACAAAGTCTGATTGCTCCCAAATCTTTCTTTTAACGATAAAAAACTTTATATGTATTTTATCTTGAGAGATTCCAAACTGTTTACTAAAGAAATTCTTATAAAGGATTAATTGAGATTGTTTCATTTCATCTTTCTTTTCTTTATCTCCCCACCCTCTGGTTGAAGTCTTGATATCGAAAATGTGAAACTCATCTGAAGGTTCGTGGTATAGTACTAGGTCGATGTAGCCTTTAAATAAGATCCCAGGGTGACTTTCCTTAGGTGGAACCATTAAAGGAATCTCAACTCCGACTAGATGCCAGCCTTGCTTCCCAAAGTAAGCTGCTCTATTCTTTTTAATGTACTTAAGGATAGTACACCCATCTTCATAAAATTCTTTTAAGTCTTGGGAGGTAGTAAAATGCTCATCACTGTTATTCTTCTTTTCGTCTGAGTAGTGGAAGATTAGACCTTCGTAGAGTTTATTTTCTAAATCCATTGCGTCAGCTGCTACCCCTGATACTTCATATAAGGTTGTTAACCAATCCTGAACTGTTTCATGGAATGCTTTCCCGAACACAGTGTGAATAGAAGGCTTATAAACTTTGATCTTATCTTTATAAGTTAACTTCCAACGGTGAGGACATTGGTCATAGACCTGCATCTGAGAATAAGATATATTATTTTGAGTTGCGTGGTTGAGTTCTAAGAGCTTATGCTCTCGGATCTGCTTTACTATCTTGGGTAATTTGCTCATTGATATCTTGTTTTAGTTTTTCTAAGTAGAGAATAGCGTCCATTAATTCTTCTTGGGCGTGGTTGATCCACTCTACTTTATTTAAGTCTTTCCGATCTAAAGTATTGTTATACTTATTGAAACCCATTTCAGCTCTATCTACAAACTTATTTAAGATAGAATCAACTATTGAATCAGGAACGAACGAGGTATAATTAACCTTCCTGCTCATCAACGTATTCATCTCTCAAGTCTTTAGGTAAGGTGTCTAATAAGATCTTACCTGTTTGAACGTCGTAGAATACTGGGATGGGCATTACTGCATCTTCATCAGTACCGGCTACAAATCGAGAGATTTTTCTCAGAATAACTCCTTCGGCAAAGACGTGATTGCCTTCTGGTGATAATACCGGATGGGTGTTTTTAAGGTCAATGTTAATTTTTAAGTCTTGATTTTTCATGTTCTTGTTTATGTTTTTTCCAATCTAAGTAAAAGCCAATAGCCACTATCATATTCATTCCAAAGGAGGCTAGTATTTCGTAAACGTCTTCGTAAACGTTCATTGTTAAGTGTATATGACCAACCATCCAGAACGGAATAGATAAGTTACCTGATATCCAAGATAGGGTATATCTCAGAAAAAGCCACTTCATATTTCGTAATCTCCGTAAATAGAATATTGCTTTGGTTGCTCTTCAGGTATCTCTATCTCACTGGTTCTGATTGCAAATAACTTTCCTTGGATAGGCTCCAGGCGGTATGCAACCGGCTTCGATGTTGCTTTCTGATAATAAGCTTCTAAAGCATCAGTTATGCTCTTCCTGATCTCCGTCTCCCCCTCCAAGGTCCATCTGTCCCCCGGCGGGGTTCTCTTGGCTATCAGCTGTAAGTTCTCCTTGATTTGTGTTTTGTTCATCTTCTATTGGTTCAACTACTTGTACTTCGTTAACGAAAAAATATTCATCTCCATGCTTAAATACTTTCTCAGCATGCCAAGCCTCTTTCATTTCGTTAGTTGATTCGGCTGAGATAACAGCACCTTGTCTGACTCTTAGTGTTCTAACGATCTCATAGATGGTATCCTGTATCGAGATTGTTCTCCCTAATCCAACCACTACCCTAACATTAACTGTCTATCCATACCATTCATGTCGTTAGAACCGTTCTCTAAAGGTTCATCTGCAACGACACATTCGGTCAATAAGATTGTTCCTGCTACTGATGCTGCATTCTCTAGAGCTGTTCTAGTTACTTTGAATGGATCAATGATACCGGCTTCTTTTAAGTTATCTAAGTTCTCTTCTTTAAGATTCCAACCTGTCCAAATATGTTCATCGGTACTAATCTTATTGATGATATCACTTATTTCTCTCAAATCATAACCGGCATTAGTTAAGATCTTCGTAAATGGCATTGCACAAGCTGCAGCAATAATCTGATATCCGGTGCTTGTACTATTGTTAATAGTGTACAGAGTTCGTAGCAAAGCAATACCGCCACCGGGAACAATTCCTTCTGCAATAGCAGCTCTAGTTGCATGCAAGGCATCCTCTACTCGGTCCTTCTTCTCTTTCATTTCAAGTTCAGAATTACCCCCAACGTGGATGATTGATACCCCGCCTGTAAACTTAGCTAAACGCTCTTGAAGCTTCTCCATCTCAAAAGGACTCTTTGCATTATCAATCTGAGCTTTTAAGTCTTCAATACGAGAGGTGATCGCTTCAACTTCTCCTTTACCGTCAATGATGGTAGTAGATTCTTTCTGGATGTTTGCTTTACGGGCCTGGCCCAACCATGCTTTATCTACCCGGCTCAACTTCATTCCTTTCTCAGGAGAGATTACTTGACCGCCGGTCAATACTGCGATATCTTCCATGATAAGCTTTCTTCTATCACCGAAGTCAGGTGCTTTAACTGCACATACTTTAATAGTACCCCGCATCTTATTTACGATCAAGGTAGCCAAAGCTTCGTTGTCAATATCCTCGCAGATGATCAACAATGATTTATTATCAGATGAAACTGATTCAAGAATAGGAAGAAGGTCTTTAGCCTGAGAAAGCTTCCCATCATAAATTAAAACTAAAGGATTATCTAATACTGAAGACATGGTTGCATTATCAGTAACGAAGTGAGGAGATTTAAATCCTCGATCGAACTGAATACCCTCAACTGTCTCTAGGTAGGTGTCACCCGTTCTAGATTCTTCAATAGTAACAATCCCGTCTCTGCCTACTGCAGCTAAAGCTGAAGTGATTAGAGAGCCTACTTCAGGGTCGTTGTTTGCTGATACAGTTGCGATCTGATCTAACTGCCCCTCTGAAGTAATATCTTCAGCGATGTTCTCTTTAACGTAAGCAATTACTTCTTTAACTGCTTTATCAATATCGCGTTTAATCTGTACTGCATTACCTCCTTCATCTAGAGCTTTCAATCCTTGATTAGTAATGAATTGAGCTAATAGAGTTGCAGTAGTAGTTCCATCACCTGCAATATTTGAAGTCTTGATTGCTGCTTGTTTAAGCATATCGACGGCAATCGAATGTACCGGGTCTTTTAAAGAGATAATTTTTGCTACCGTAACTCCGTCCTTAGTAGAACGAACCTCTCCTGTTTCATTTCTGTAGACTACATTCCGGCCATTAGGACCTAAAGTTGCCGTAACTGCATTAGCTAACTTATCAACTCCTTCAGATAGTTGCTTACGTGCTTGGTTTGAATATTCTATTTGCTTGCTCATATTTATTCTTCAATAATTGCTAGTATCTGATTCTCAGGACCGATATAATAATCTTCTCCTTTGAATTCGAATTTAGTAAAGCCCATAGTAGGAAGTACTGCGATATCACCAACCTTGGCTGTTGTATTAACAAAGCCAACTCCTGGGATAGTAATTCCTTCTCCGACTGATACTACTTTACCGATTTTGTTCTTTTCGTTTCCTAAATCAGGAATGATAATGTTACCGTGTAACTCTTCCTCAAACTCATAAGGCTTAAGGATGACTGCGTTATAAATTGCTTTTAATTTCATTTCCATGCTAATTCTTTTATTTCGTACATACGTGCTTTAAGGTTGTAAATAAAGTCTGATATTGAGGTGTAGCTTTGATCTTTAATTGAATCTTCAGCGATAGCATTTAAACATCGTTCTAAGTTAGAATAATAACCTAACGTTTGATCTCTCACCCTTTCGGAGTTTCCTGCTTTAATCTTCTTGATTGCTGTGTAACAATACTGGTCGAATTGGACGTAATAAGGTTCCAAAAATTGATCAGTAATCGTGTAAATACTTGAATTCTTTTGTTTTTTATCCATAACTATATTTTAATATATGAACTTTTATCTTAAAACGCAACTCAATTGAGAGAAATACTTACTTATAAAGATGATTTCCAAATATCTTCAATTGTATAGTAGTAATGTTCTCTAGATAGATACTGCATGGTTGGATGAGGATCAAAATAAGGAATAAAGGTACCATTTTGATTTTCAAATATGCAAGTATGTGGTTTATTTCTCATAGATAAGCCTCTCATTATTACAAATTGTTGATCAGTTTCAGTTCCGATTTCATTGTACTTAATGCATTTTTTATATTTTTCCTTTAGCCAAATATTCATTATCTTAAACCACCAATGATCTTCAATGTTCTTATTTTCCTTATCATCTAAACCATAAAAAGTATATAGGTTAGGAACCTCATCGATAGGTTCATCTAACATAGAGGCAATGCAGGCTACTAAACAGTTACCGTATGTAAGTCTAGTGCCATCAGCATAGAATAACGAAAATTTAGTTTGTGGTACAGGCTTCATAGTATGTAGGTATTATTATATCGAAAACGATTCCCCGCAACCGCAGGTTCGAGAAGCATTCGGATTAACAAATTGAAATCCTTTGCCATTTAACCCATCTGAAAAATCTAATTCGGTTCCTAATAAATATAACATTGATTTTTTATCTATAACTAATTTTAAGTTCTGGTCATTATCCTCATAATCTCCTTCCTGTAGCTGATTATCAAAATCTAAATCATAAGATAAACCAGAGCAACCACCACCCTTAACTGATACACGTAAAAAATGCTCAGAGTTACAATTTGCCTCTAACATTAATTTATCCAATTGTAGTTTTGCCTTATCAGTTAACGTGAATACTTTCATGTTTCTTTTTATAGTCCTCAATAGCAGACTTGATAGCATCCTCAGCTAATACTGAGCAATGTATCTTAACAGGTGGTAATGCTAACTCCTCTACAATATCCATATTGTCAATAGATAAAGCATCATCTAATGATTTGCCCTTTACCCATTCAGTAGTTAAGGAGCTGGAAGCAATAGCAGAGCCACAACCAAATGTTTTAAACTTAGCATCTTTAATAATACCATCCTCAACCATAATCTGTAATCGCATCACATCACCGCATTCTGGAGCACCTACTAAACCAGTTCCAACTCTTGGATCAGATTTATCTAATGTTCCAATGTTTCTTGGATTAGTATAGTGATCAATAACTTTATCTGAATAGGCCATTACATTTATAAATATTGAGAGTTAACAACCTTATTACCGGGTGTGTGTTTTGGTTCAAAGGGGCAATTTAAACATTTATTTCCACAACATTTTCCTAACTTAATTAAAGTTTTAGCAGGGATTGGAGTTAAGTATCTTTTGCTTAAATTCCACTCTTCATCGTCTAGTTTTTCAAGTGTGCGTTTATCCACTTTATTTTTTTAATTTGATATATATGTTTTAAAATTTTATCTACTCAGTTTTATTCCACTTGTTGTTGGAGTCTAACTTAAAAGATCCAATGTAAGGCTTACTCCATTCAGTTGGACCAATCATAGATAAAAATACCTCTCCTTGTTTATCGTAGTAGAGATGGTATATCTGTCCAATAACTGGTTCGAATGTAAACTTTGCATTATACACTAATTCATTCCATTTGTATTCTGATACAAGCTTTTGGTACTCCTGCTTTAATTCTAGGGATTTACTCTGTAGCTGGTGATTGACTTTAGTTGAATTTGCTATCTTCCAGCTACTAACATTCTCTAATCTGATTACAGGAGCACTTACATTGTCTCCGTAAGGAAGTAATGTTTTATTCTCAGCAAAGCTATCAGGCTTCTTAGTGTCCATCTCTAAAGTTTTTAGCAATCTCCGGCGGTGCTTTGAGGGTCACTCCGGGTAGTTGTGTGGTTGTTTCCATAATGTGCTTTACAACTCCGGCAGCTTCGTCGACTAATT
>SXGR01394031.1_pt1 | contig 10299 bp, 12 predicted proteins | sample 3174711 | NCBI WGS metagenome assembly SXGR01 (sample SAMN11356860, study PRJNA531348) | freshwater metagenome | isolation source: freshwater sample F1-60 | place: China: Fuxian Lake, Yuxi | collected 2017-12-25 | reverse complement strand
TTTTATTGGTGGAGTGCGCTCTTAGTCTTGCCCGAATTTTTTTTCTATATGCTGTTTGGTGTTATATTAACTAATTATCAGTTAAATATTTTGTTATTATAATGGGACTACTAATATCCTAATGTCCGTGGCTATCTTTCCCATTGGTTTTCTCCGGCAACATGACCGCCACTAGCGTGAGCAGTGAGAACGGAAAACGTCAACCGGCGCAGTGCAAGACCAAGAACTCTGCCATCACCACCGGGCATGATCCTGCGAGATGGCAACGACGCCCCAGGCATGATGAACTGCACGTATTGACGGCGACGACGGTTGCCACGGCCGCACGCGACACGATTTGCCATCTCTCGTGCCTGAGTGATCCTGACAACGGTCGCGAGATTGTTCCATTTGATAGTCATCTCATTGGTTGAATATGACTTATACACGCGTCCAAGAATTTTTACATAATCCAATTCTGGAAACTCAGCAGCCAATACCACGGAACTCACATGTCCGACAGTCCACCTTACCCATGCCTCCCGTCCACTGAACCCGCTGCCAACGGCAAATGACCGCGGTAGCGTCGGCGAAGTAACGTCAATCACTGCATCAACAGCGTGAGCGTCGGACATGGGCCAGTCCACTGGCCGATGAACAAGCCCACCATCACAAATCGATAGGACATGTATCGGGGCAACAGGGACGGCGAACAGCGTGTCCTGTCCGCTGAATCATTTAAACACACTCAATTTCTCAGCAATAGCATTCAAGGCTGCGTCATGATGTATCGGCATTCCCCACTCACCAAGTTGGCGCGTCATTGCCATGCCAGCCCTCATCGCAAAAGATTTTTGCAGCACGAGTTCGCAAAATTCGGCTACGCGCCCGCCGTAAAGATGCGGGTCAAACTCCGATGTTGCGAATGACTGGGCACGAATGCCCAACTCGTACCGTTTTTCAGGATGGTTCAACAGCGATAGCAAGGCAGTCGACAGTTGATGAGCCTGGTCGACAGGAGATACTTTGATGACCACATCGTCTGGAAGGTCCCGATAGCAACCCGCGTCCGTGACAATTGTTGGTTTGCCGTTCCATAGCGCCTCAATGACCGACGCAGAACCAGCCTCCAATGTTGGCCAGCGCAGTGCGATCACGACGTCAGCGATGCGCAGTTCCGCGTCAAGAGCCTCGTCTGAAACTTCACCGGTAAAAATCACGTCAAGTCCCAACTCAGCCACTCGTTGCCGAAATCTCAACAATATCTCGGCCTCGATTAGTCCGACGACACGGTACGACACCTGCCCGCTCAGTTTGGTGTCTGCTGCAATACTTTCTATGATCTGTTTGACTTGTTTGTTCGCAATAATATTCCCAAATGTGAGTAGTCTGATGTTGCTATCTTTTCGTTCCACCGATTTAGCGTTATGTTTGTGTCCAGGTAGTCGCCGTTTGGGATGACAAAGCGGGAAAACCCAAACCGGGCCGGGGCAGTTTTCCAGAATAGGTCGAATCCCCCAAGCACTATGGGTGTATACTCCTAAGGCAAAACTTGCAAACATTTCGGTTAACGGAGACGGTTGTACCTTTTTATCTTCCGCTCTATTTTTTTCGGTATTATTTATAGTTCTTTTGCGCAATTGATCGATTATTTCGTAATCTCCATTGGGATAATTATTGTTTTTTGTGTAGCCTTCCCATAAATGTTCAAGCACAAAATCATGAAGACAAATAATGCCGGGATATGTCTTATACCAACGTAACATGTCTCCATGCCACCCATAGTGGTCACCAACTTGGTATATTATGATATCGCTAGTTGCAAGAATACCAATATGTTGTTCTGTATGGTGCCCATTGCTAGCCGTACCATTGTCGCTAGATGTGGCACCAGATAGTAACGTGCAACTATGACCATACGTTACTAGGGCCTCTCTGAGGAGGCGCGAGATACGCCCAATCGCTGATGTTTCTGCTGTGGGAGTGACGATAGTGATGTTCATTCAAGCAACTTGGATATCGTATGTTGCCATGTTATGTTCATGATCCTAAGTTTATTTCGCAAAGCCACGCCCCGCTTCCGAGAAATCGCTTCCCCGTTACATGCCTCAACAAGTGCATCACACAGGTTCTCGGGAGATGCCTGCACCACCCACCCGGTCTCACCATCAGCTACCAGTCCCAAAACTCCACCACTGTCCGTAGCCGTGATGACTGGCTTCGCAGCAGTCGCCGCCTCCATGGCAACGTACCCAAGGCTGTCCTCATCGATTGGCAAGTAGGCAACGGCTGCTGACCTCGTCAGGTAGTCGGCGTACTCTGCACGTGACAGCATACGCAAATCCAGTACCACCCGACCCTGCAAACTATGCCTTTCAACCAGCTCAGTAAGCCGCCGCCCATAAGTGGCGCCCTCTGGCGGACCGGCGATGATCAGCCGCACATCCTTCGGAGCGCGAGCGGCAGCTTCGATGAGTAGATGCTGCCGCTTCATCTCGTTAACGCGTCCCCCGGCGAATACATATCCCTCAGACGGGCGCGACTGAAATTCCTGCGGGAAATTTACTGGTGGATATAATACTTTACTTTGTATATTATTATGTATTTGTAATCTTTTTTGAGTGACTGGTGAATTACAGAATATCGCGCGGCTCTCTGTTAGAGACTCCGTGTCCGCATTGTTTATTACATGTCTGATACCTAATTGTTCTTGCCCCTCCAAGTTACTCATTCCTGTACCTATAAGGTCATATGCCTGTCGGTATTGATGCAAGAGCCAAATGGTTTTGTGACGATGGCGGATAAGGTAGGCCGGAAACTTCAACGCGATGACCCGGTCAACGTTAAACAGTTCCAAGGCCCGGACCAAAAGCATCTGTGACGGAATCACAGTTGGGGGGTCCCACTTGAAGGGGATACGGAGTGTTTCAGCACGGTGGCCTGCAAGTACTAGTTGATCAACCAAGGCATCGGCAAGTGCCTCGGCACCACCCCAAACGAACGGTGCCATGGTGGTTACAATTAGCACTTTCACGCAAGCATCCGTTCGGTAACGTGCGTCCATGAAATGTTCAGTTGTCGAAGCCTTGCCTCTGCATTCCTCCCCATGGCCGCGGTCGCATCCCTGTCTCCATAGAGACGATCCATCGCCTCGGCTAGGGAATGGGGACTCGGTTCACACACAATTCCGTTGTACCCGTCAATGACTAACTCAAGAACCCCGCCAGCATCCGATGTGGTGATCACTGGCTTACAGGAATGACTCGCTTCAAGACTGGGATATCCGTAGGAGTCCTCATCGAGAGGAAAATACGCCGTCGATAAGCAGGTCGCGAATACATCCTCCTTCTCTTTCTCGGAGATCCAACGATCATCAACAACGACGCAAGCTTCCAGTCCTAACCCTCTGATCTCTGAGCGCAGGAGTGCGGGATACTCTGGAAGATCGCCTGTTCCGCACAGGCGCAGCTTCACCGGAGTTCTGACATATTGCATTGCCTCTATTAGCAAATGTTGTCGCTTATGTGGAGCTAGACGGGAAATATAAACAATCTCCTCACCATAGTAGTCGCATCGAAATCGTTCTGGCTGATAGATTGGTGGATACACCACAACGCTTTCAATTCCATTGAACTTCCATAATCGATCTGAAACTACCTGTGAATTGGTGTAGATGTGTTTCGCCTCCAACAAGGCGCGCGTGTCGGCCTCACGAACGGCACTTTTAAGTGCGCGATGGTGCGCGTCATCTGGCATGCCCCGGTATTCGGTATCCCAAAGGTCGTAGAACTGCCTGAGGTGGTGGATAAACCAGACAATCTTGTTTGGATGCGAAACCAGATGCGCTTGAGGTCGGAAGCAAATGACCCGGTCTGCAGCTGACAGATCCACCAGGCGGTAGGCCATCATTTGAGACATGATCAGCGTAGGTGTATCAACCTGCGGCAGGTAAACCCGTTCCACCTCGTGACCTTGACTGACAAGCAATTTTTCCAACCACTCAACTATATTGCGAGCTCCCCCATTGATGAAAGGAATACATGAAGATACCAATGCAATTTTCATATCTGCGTGAAGGCCATCGCGAGGGCGGCGCCGATGCGCCTGACATCCGAGATTGTGAGGTGTTCGTGGGTTGGCAAGTTGATGCCCCGTGGCGTCCAGGAATCAGCAACAGGAAACTTCCGGGATTGTCGGTATGGCGGAAGCACATGCATGGGGTAGAAGACCGGTCTTGTCTCGATTCCCATTGTGTCCAGCACCTGCATCACACGATCTCTCTTGTCGGCGACATCACCTTGCAAGTAGATTGTGTACATCCATGTCACATCTGTTTTATTGGTTTTATGTGATATGACTATATTTGTCATATTTTCTAGTTCTTTATCATACCACTGAGTTAATAAGTCGCGATGGGCCAGTATCTCGCTAATTCTCTCCAGTTGTGCCAGTCCGATTGCCGCCTGAATATTGGTCATACGGTAATTGAACCCGACTACTGGAAACCAGTAGCGCCGGCTCGGATCCTGCCCTTGACCCCTATACAGACGAACCCGTTCTGCGAGGGCCCGGTCGTCAGTTGTGACCATCCCACCCTCGCCAGTCGTGATGATCTTGTTGCCATAGAAACTGAACGTGCCGCACGTGCCAATACTTCCAGCTTTGTGCCCATCGAACTCCGCGCCATGGGCTTCAGCAGCATCCTCAACAACCCACAGACCATGCGATAAAGCAATTTCCATGATCTTTCGCATGTCGGCCGTCTTGCCATACAGATGCACAGGAATTATGCCTCGCGTTCGAGAAGTAATGTGGTTCTTTATTTGATCTGGGTCAATATTAAGAGAATTAGGTAATACATCCACGAATATTGGCGTAGCGCCACAGTAATGAACGGCATTGGCTGTAGCGACAAACGTTACGGTCGGGATGATGACTTCATCGCCTGGCCCGACGCCCAGAGCCGTGAGCGAGGCATGTAGGGCAGTGGTGCCATTATTCGTGGCAACGGCATGTCGCACTCCACAAAACTGGGCATACGCCTCCTCAAAAGCTCCGATGTATTTCCCATTTGATGAAATCCAATTGGTATCGAGACAATCCAATACATACTTTCGTTCGTTTCCTCCCAAGAGAGGTGCGGCTACAGATATTCGTTCCATCGGTTGCACCTCAAGTCTTTGAGCAGCGCGCAGGAACCCCTGCCACTGTTGTTGATGGATGTACGGTTCGTGTCACTACTGCGCCCGCGCCGACAACGGCGGAATTGCCGATCATGACACGCGGAAGGACTGTCGCACCTGCGCCTACGATCGCCAGAGTTCCAACGCCTACGCCGCCGGTGATGATTGAGCCCGGGGCAAGGTGCGCATAGTCGCCGACCGTCGCATCATGCTCGACAATAGCGCCTGTGTTCACAATGACACCTGCGCCAATCACGGCATCCGAGTTGACAACTGCACCCGGCATGACGATTGACCCATGACCGATTCTTGCACTCGGCGAGACTGTTGCGTGTGGGCTTACTACCGTCACCACGCGGCATCCACGCGTCTCCAGTCTCTGAAGTAGAGCAGAGCGCCGGGCATTGTCACCAATCGCTACGAACGCTCCGCAAATGCCGTCCTTCACTGCATGCCACAACGCGTCATCACCATGATAAACTGTAACACCATTACAAGTTTTTACAGTGATATCATTTCCGATACATGAATGTATATAATATTCTAAAGATCGAAGTACGTCAATACATACCTTGGCGTGGCCGCCTGCACCAACGATGACGACGTTGAGGTTCATCTTCGCCATACCCTCAGATGGCAAAGCGGAGAGAGTTCAACCTACTGTCATGTTTCACGGCGACTATCCAGAACCATCTCAATGCGCCCGATAGTTTCGCGAACGTCCCGCAACTCATTCTGAAACGCGGTTCGGATAAAGTTACCATTGTGTTGTTGCTCGGCCTGAATCTCTCGTGAGATTCTCATCAAATCAGACCGAATTTCCGCTACAAGAAAAGTTCGTAGGCGGTGGGCTATCGGGCGAATAACGGGCCGTGCAATAAAGTACGCACGACGAGCCACCTTTCTCACCACAGTAGCTAGTGACGACCACAACCATCGTTCGCCAAGTTCATTGCGCTTCGATGGCCTTCTTGAACCGGTACTCGTAACCGCCAGTACGGTATTAGTTGCAAGAATATGAAAATTAATATTATCAGTGTATTTTTTTACCATAACGTCATTCGCACCAACAATTCGAGATGGGTCGACGTCACTGATGCGACACCCCGTATGGCGCAACGGTCATCCGTTCGCGTGGAATGCCAAGCGTCACTGCGGCGAGCGACACACCTGCCTCGGTCGGCACGAGGATGTGGTTTGTTGATCGGCGCAAGATCTCAAGGAACGCACCAGTGACCAGTCGATGTAGCGTTGAATGCATCCGGGCATGCGTCACCGTTGTGACATCATGCAATGAAACGACCACGGACGGCAGCCGGTCCGATGTCGGCGGAAAGACAAAATCAGTGGCGTGGAAGACATCCACTGGGGGCATGTCTCTCAAGACCGACGCTCCAACTAGGTGCGCCAACAGCAAGCGGATGCGCCACCAGCGCGGTGACATCCCATGGACTAAAGGACGAACGCGAGGATGAACTGGCATGCCAACCGCAGTGGACGCGACAAGGAACAATTCAATCGTAGGGTCAATTGCCAGCATCGCATCAACAAGACACCGTGTGTACCTGGCAATTCCATCGCGAGCACGTAACGCCGGGTCGTAGTCAATGGCAACCCTAAGTGGTGTCACCTCGATGTTCCAAAACGCAGTCGATCTCGAACGACAGCATTATACACATCTAGTGTCGCGCTGGCCACGGTCTCCCAACGGTGTGACGCTGCTCTGATTAGGCCCAACCTGATCCGTTCGTTCCGCTCGGGGCCCGCCTGCACGCCTGATCGCAATGCATGAGCGATTGCTTCAGCGGTCGCCACTGGAACAATGAGAGCCGCGGCACCAGCAACCTCGAGGACTGACGGGTCTGCCAGCGTCACCACCGGCACACCACACGCCATAGCCTCGAGAACCGGCAATCCGAACCCCTCGACTGCCGATGGGTAGACCACCAGTGACGCACGGCGATACAGGCCGACAAGTTCAGCATCTGAAACGACACCCAGCATGCGGATGCGGTCAGCTACTCCGGCATCCTTGATTGCCCTTCTGACGTCGCTTGATGCCCCTCCGTCGGGACCGACGAGGACCAAGTCGTGGATCCACTGGGGATCCCGGCACTCCCGCGCAAAACCCTTGATCAAGAGAGGCAGGTTCTTCCGCCGTTCCTGTTTTCCTACATTCAAGATGAATGGTTGCGTGCTTTCACTACGGTTACCCATGTTGAGTGGACTTGTTAGGGGCGACGGCCTGAACTGGCTCCCCACGCCGAGGGGGATGTGATGAATGAGTGATCGAAGCCAAGGAAACCGCGCACCGAGTGCGGTCGCCGTCGCGCGCGAGTCGGTGACAACCGCATCCGCAACCACTAAGCTCAGCAAGGACTGCATTCCATGAACCAGAAACGTGCGAAGACGATGACCCGACCCGGGATTGAATAACGTCATGTCGTGGACGGTCACGACACGTCTGACAGGTGCCATCAATGGCGCAACAAAGTTGGTGCCGTGGAACACATCCACGATGTTCTCCCGGCAATAGCGGGGCACAAACCCCTGCAGCCAGTTCCGTTCCGTTGCACACATCACAGTCGCGCCAGGAACGTGCTTGGCGTCGTCCGCGTGCTTATGCAGGAGATGCAACTCCACGCCTTCTCCCGCAGCCAGTGCATCGGCAAGGTTCCGCGCATACCGGGCAATGCCTGTTCCGAGCTCGCTCGTGGGCCGCATGTCCAGCGCGACGCGAAGCCGGCCAGGCACTATCGACCCGCGACCTGCCGGTAGACGGCAATGGTTTCGCGCGCAGTTTTCATCCATGTGTATTTTTCTGCATGGCGCTTGCCTCGGTCGGCAAGTTCAGCACGACGCACGTCGTCAGACAGAAGGTTGGTGAGCGCCCGTGCCAGATCCATCGGATCGAATCGGGAAACAACCAAGGCCCCTGGTCCGGAAACCTCGACAAGCACCGGCGCGTCCGACACGATCACTGGTGTTCCGTGGCTCATCGCTTCGAGCGGAGGCAGGCCAAACCCTTCCTCCAGTGACGGATAGGCGAACACGGTCGCGTTCTGGTAGAGAACCACCAATTCCTTCTCAGTAACCGTCCCAATGAACCGGACCACACCTTGCGTCACAAGATGGGTTGCAGACGCATAAATCGGGGTCGTGTGCCAGCCAGGCTTCCCGGCTATTACCAGCGGGAAGCGTCGTCGGAGCATTTCCGGAAGCAAGTCATAGGCTGCGAAAATCAAAGCGAGGTTCTTGCGAGGTTCAACCGTCCCGACAACAAGGACATAATTCTCTGGCAACACGAGATGACCGGAAACGTCGCGCGCACTCGACATCAACGCGCTGACCTGCATAGCCCCGGCCACCAATACCCGCACAGTACAGCTTCGTGTCTCCATGCGGAACCCGGCGGCGGGCATGTCTCCGTGGTCATCGAACCCATCGCCGAATCCACCGGAGTGGTCGTGTGATTCGCCATGAAAACGTCTCCTCAATGGTCTTTATATGGCTTTCTAAATGTTGAACCCTCCCGAATGTAGTTTCAAGAATATGTTCTTGACTACTAATTATTTGATGAAGATGTTGCACATTTGCATTTGGTTCAATTAAGTAATGATTTTGGCATAACCAGAATTTGTCGAAATAGTTTGGTGGCACTTGAAAATGCTCACTTAGTGATTCATGTTCACAAGCAATGTAAAAATTATTAATACCATCACAATATACTTTTTTATAAAAATTATTTACAATTAGGTGTTCCCATTCATGATAAGTATATTTCTGTTGATTTGGATATATACATTCAATTATGATAACCCATGGTCGATATATCGAAAGATTTAATCCTAATAAAACTTGTTTTTCAAAGCTTTCCACATCTATTTTGAGAAAATGTATATTATTAAGAGGCGAATTTTGAAATATTTCATTTAGTGTATTCATTTTAGTTATTACCGGGTTATATGTATACCCATTTAATTCATGATATTTGGCAATTTCTAACGAAGCCGTGCTTAATCCGGTCCCTGAAATCTCGTGAATGAGTATTTCTTGTTCACGTCTCCGGCCATGCACTGAATGTTGACGTCTCGAGGGCGAGCTTCTAGTAACTTCTCCCAGTTTTCTTTCACCGGCTCGATATTTATACCGCTCCATCCAGTATCATAAAATACTTTCGTTACCAAATCTCTAATAGAATTATTAGCTCCAACATCAATATAAGTTCCATTTTTGCCTTGACCTAAAGCTCTCCATAACATAATATCTTCAAAATTTTGCGCGTACGAAATTAACATGAATTGCTTCCTGACTGACCCGAATTAGGACCCCAATCAACTCAACCTGAACGGCACTCAGAGCTGTTTGGCGCAACTGCTCCTCTTGCCACTCATGCCATATTCTCATGCAAATGAGTCTAGGTCTTCGCATCACCATCGACGTCCGCAAGCTTGGCGACACCGGGGTCGGACGGTCCGCAAGTGCGCTGGTGTCTGGTCTGGCGACGGCACCCGGTGCCCACGACTTCACGTGGAGACTTCTCGGCCACCGCGACCGATGGCAACACCTCGGAACAACCCCACCCGGCACCCGCCTCACCAACCTCCATTCCGGAGTGTATTCGCCGTGGCAACATCCTGAAATTGCCTTGCGTCTCTTCCAACGCGGTGCAGACCTGTTGCACGCCACCCACTTCACCACCCCGCTCGTCCTGCCCCGCCACACCCGACTTGTCGTCACCATTCACGATGCCGCCTTCCTGGACCGCCCGGACTTCGCCACGGGTAGCCACCTCCCTGCAATCCGCCTGGGTGCCTACCGAGTGCTGATGCACCTTGCCGCATGGCGCGCCGACACCATCATCGTCGTCACCCGCGCCACCGAGGCCGATCTCTCCCGCCTCCTGCCCTCATCACGTGGGAAGGTGCGCGTCCTCCCGAACGGCATCAACCTTGCCCGGTTCGACCCCGACGCCACGACCAGTAGCGATGAGGTGATCCTCTTTGTGGGGACGCTTTCGCGCCGCAAGGGTATCGGCACCCTCGTGCAGGCCTACGCATCCCGGCCGGCACTCCGGCGCCACCGGTTGGTGCTTGTGGGACCGGATCACACCGACGATGCATCGGCACTCCGCCAG
>SXGR01334576.1_pt1 | contig 10299 bp, 6 predicted proteins | sample 3174711 | NCBI WGS metagenome assembly SXGR01 (sample SAMN11356860, study PRJNA531348) | freshwater metagenome | isolation source: freshwater sample F1-60 | place: China: Fuxian Lake, Yuxi | collected 2017-12-25 | reverse complement strand
GGCTCGGCGAGGCGCGGCATTTCGGCGAGCAGGCGCTCGAACTCACTGCGCAGCGCGGCGATCACGTCGGGAAAATGTCCCGCCAGATCCCGCGATTGCCCCCGATCCGCCTCGGCATCGAACAACTGCCACCGGCCCGCCTGCTGCACCGCCGTCCACCGGTCCGTGTGCACGGCCGCGTTGCTCCGCAGCGTGTCGGCCGTGCCGAAACCGAAGGACACGAGGGTGCGCTCCGGCCACGCGGCGTCTGGGCGCTCCGCGAGCGTCGCGAAGCTCCGGCCATCGATCGCAAGCGACGCCGGTAGCGGCACCCGGCACCACTCGAGCAGTGTGGGCAGCAGGTCGATGTGCGCGAGCGGCCGTTCGATGATCCGCGGTGCCAGCCGGCCCGGCCAGCGGATGAAACAGGGCACGCGAATCCCGCCGTCGAACAGATCCGCTTTTTTCCCGCGCAACCCGGCGTTGAAACGCGCGGTGTTCGGGCCGTTGTCAGTGAGAAAGACGACGATCGTATTCTCCGCGAGCCCGGGCCGTTCGAGAAAGGCCAGCAAACGCGCCAGCTGTTCGTCCAGCGCCTCAATCATGCCGTAAATCACGGCCTCGGGCAGATTCAGCCCCGAGTCGCGAAACCGTTGCCAGTAACGCTCCGGCACGAGCCCGGGTGTGTGCGGCGCGTTGTACGGCAGATAGCAGAAGAACGGTCGCTCCGCCTCAACCTGCCGCTCCAGCCACGCCAGCGCGGCGTCGGTCAGGAGTTCGGTGATGTAGCCCGGGTGTTTCCGCTCCACGCCCTCGTGGACGAGCATCGGATCGAAATAGTGCTGCGTCACGCCGCCGTAAAATCCGAAGAACTCCTCGAAGCCCCGGCCCTGCGGCGTCTCCGGATGCAGCGCGCCGTTGTGCCATTTGCCGAAGCACCCGGTCGCGTAACCGGCCGCGCGCAACAGCTCGGCCAGCGTGACCTGGTCCGGATTCATCACCTCCTGCCGTCGCGTGACGCCACTCGCGCCGGTCCGCAACGCATGGCGGCCGGTGAGCACGCTGGCGCGGGTCGGCGCGCACACCGGGCTCACATAAAACCGGTCGAGCCGCACGCCCGCCCGGCCCAGCGCATCCATGGTCGGCGTGCGCAGGTGCGGATTGCCGTGCACCGACAGGTCGCCGTAGCCCTGGTCGTCGGTGAGGATGAACAGGATGTTCGGCCGCTTGGACGAACCCGTGGTCGCGGCCGAAAGCAGCGTTCCCAGGGCGAGCAGGCCAAGCAGCGCGATCAGGCGGTAAGGACGGGCCATCGAATCAGGGCGGCGAAAAGCGAGCGGGACGGCGATGGCGAAATCGAGCGGCTGCCCGGGTTGCAAGTCCCGGCGGCTTGAGCCGCCGGCGCGCGGCCGTTGGGTCCGACCGCGCACCCCGTCGTCTGAATTGGTAGGAAACTGGATTTTCATGGGAATCGGATCCGGGAGGGGTTTAAGAGGGTGGCTGGTAGGAAACCGGATCCTGCGGGGGTTGGGCCGGGAGAAGGTCAATTGACCACGATATCGCAAGCCACGCCGGCAGCGCCGATCGCGGCCGTCGCGTTCACCGTCCGGCCACCCACCGTCACAGTGATGTCGTAGTCGCCGAGGAAACCGCGGCCGTGCACCCGCCCGTCGGCGCCGCTCACACGCGTCTCGTCCGTCTGCCACTGGTTGAGCACGAGATTGCGCCACTCGCCGGCGGCGGCCTTTTCCTGCCAGTTGGCCCGGATCATTGCCGCGCGCGGCTTCCAGTGTGCGCGCTCCCAGAAGCCCCAGACCTGGAAGCCCGTGAACTTCGGGTGGCTGAACGTGAGCGTAAGAAAATCGCGCAGGTAGTCGGCCTGCAACTGCTCGTCATCCGTGTCCACGTCGAACTCGGTGATCTTGAACTCGAGGTTAGGAAACTCCGTGGCGTAGCGCTCCATGATCGACCAGGCCCTCGTCATGCCGGTGGGGCTGGCGTTGAAGTGCCCCTCGAAACCCACCCCGTCGACAGGGGCGCCGTTGTCGAGTAGGTAGCGGATGGTGGCAGCGTAGGCGTTTTGCTTGGCCACATTGAGGCCGCCGCCGGCGATAATGGCGTAGTCGTTGATGTAGAGCTTGGCCTTGGCGTGGTGTTTGCGCGCCTCCTTGAACCAGTCGACCATCACGGCGTTGCCGTACTTGTCCATGACGTCGTGGTTGTCGTAGGGCTCGTTGAGGACGTCCCACTCCGGCAGGTACTCCTTCGTTGCCGGCACGATGTCGGCGATGTGGTCGCGGATGCGCTGGGGCACCGTCGGGTCGCCGGCGGTGATGAGCGGCCCGAGAAACGCGGGGGTGTAGCGGATGCTCGGCCAGACCAGCACGTGCCCGCGCAGGTGGAAGCCGGAGTTGGCCTTCATCCACGCGAGCGCCTCGAGCGTCTGCGTGCGGCTCCGACTCGGGCTGCGCGTGCCGATCCAGGGGCCCCACTTCAGGTCGCTGCCAGTGCTGCCGCCATTGAAGAGTTCGAGCAGCTTCGCCCGGTAGGTCTGGTTGTCGGTGGTGGACGGGTCGACGATGCGCTTGGCGTCCCACGAGCAGCCGAAGACGAAGGCGTGGCGGCGCAGTTTCATGCGCACCTGCGCGTTGGGCACGGGCAGGCCGGCGGAGTTGACCACGCGCAGGGTGTATTCGCCTTTGCGGTGCTGCTCGATGCGGCGCGCGGCGTCGCGGCGCCATGCGGCGTCGAGTTCGCGTCCGTCGTAGCGGAACGAGGTGCGCGGCATCTCGTCCAGGGTGCGCGAGTTGCCATACCAGATCATCTGCGCATCGGCGATCTCGAGGATCTGCGGGCGGGTGGAGGCGCCCAAACCGAAATTGAGCACGAACTGCCCCGACCCGGCCGCCTCTTTGATCTGGCAGGGGAGAAAATACTCCACCCACTCAGGGCCCGCGCTGACCACCTGCGAGATGGACTTGGTGTAGCTCGGTGCCGGACCCTCGGCACGAATCTGGCAGAAGACCGCGCCAGTCTCGTCCGCCGTCTGGATCGCGCGCATGAAGAAGTGGAGCAGCACCACGTCGTTGACCGCGACGGCGCGGTTGCTCGCCGCATAAAGCGCACTGTCCCAAAACCGCCCGGTCGGGCGCATCACGTCGATGCGGGCGGCCTGGGTGAACGCCTGCCCGGTCACGCTCACGATCGAGCGCCCGGCCACGGCGCCGCCCGTGGTGCTCCCGGCGCGGAAACCACCGCGAGTCGCGACGTCCGCGACCTCGGTCAACACGCTCCCTCCACTCGGGATCGGCTGGGCCAGCGCGGACGAGCCAGGCGCGGCGGCGGCACACCCGAGGAGGACGAGCCGGACAAGACTAAGGGATCGCTCAAACATCGATGACATGATTGGGAACACGTGCCGGCATTGCTCGCGGCAGGAAACTGGATCCTGCGGGGGTTGGGCCGGGAGGGGGTATCAACCGGGTGGAAATGTCCTCACTGGTGAGGAAATTCTGGCAGAGGCGGAGAGTGACTGTTGGGCCGGAGAACGGGGAAAGGTCGGCTTCGCTCGCCTGCCATGCGCGCTTCGTGCCGCCGATAATGGTCCGGTTTGCGATTTCCCGATTATTGATGCACAGCGAAAACTCCCACGCGTGTCCGGAGTCGGCGGCGTGACCAGCAGGCGGGAGCACCATCGCGACCGCAAGGAGTTGAAGGCAGTAAGTGTTGATCGGACGTTTCAATATTCGAGCACCACCCCGGTATGCATCGTGAAGGTGGGCACGGCGACGGTGAGGGCACCGGCGTCCTGGGTAAAAGGGAGGGTCTCACCGGCGGGGATTGTGCGGACCTTGGTGACGCGCTCGGGGACGCGCACCGCCAGTTTCACGCCGGGGATCGGCGGGAAGTCCTCGATGACCTTCACCTCGCCGCGCTGCAGCGCCGGGCTGTAGAGCAGGTGCGCGACGTAGCGGTGCTGCTCCGCCTGGCGCAGCAGGCTCACCCGGCCGCTGCTGGGCAGGCCGGTGACTTTGAGCACGGGGGCGGAGTCGAGGAGGTCGAGGGCGTTCTGCAGCAGCTGGCGATGGAGCCGGACGCCGTGCTTGTAGTACAGCCGGTCGAGGGCGTGGGCGAAGAAGATGACGTTGCCCTGGCGTACGACGGCCGGAAACGCGGAGTCTTCCAGTTGATACGGCGTGTTCGCGTGGCTCGAGTACTGGCCGTAGGTGCGGTTGAAATACGGTTCGCGGATCGCCGCGAGCGCCTGGCCCGTCGTGGGCCGGGCGCGGAGGCCGGCCTGATAGTTGAGAAACGGAGTTGAGACGACGCCGCGGCCGAGGGCCGGCTGCGTGACCGTGTAGTCGAAGGTATAGGGTGAAGCGCCCACGTAGTCAGCGCCGACCTCGAGCACGAAGCGGTTCTTTTTCGCATCGAGCGCGCCGGCCCCGAGGACGACGAGCTTGCCGCCGCGTTTCACCCACGCGGTGATGGCCCCGGCCTGAGCGGCCGTGAGGCACGGCTGGCTCGGGATCACCAGGGTTGAGAGCCGGTCGAGGGTCTTCTCATCGCTGGGCACGAAGTCGTAGTGCAGCTCGAGCAGCATGTTCACGAGGCCGTGGTCGGCTTCGTTGTCGAGGGTGAGCCACAGGCCGAGCTTCGAGTAAGGCACGCCGCCGGGACCGTAGGCCTCAATCTGCTCCACGTAGCGGTAGGCCGCGCCGATGTTGCGGTAGGTTTCGACGTCCATTTGGCCGGAGGGATGGAGTTGGTCGCCGAAATTGCACGCGACGCCATTCGCGATCATGGCGGCGGCTTCGTATTTGATGGCGTCGGCGTGTTTGAAGCCGCCGAACTCGCCCCATGATTTGTGGAACTTGCCGCTCATCGCGACGACGCGCGAGCCGTGGCCGAGGTGGTACTTCGCTTCGAGCGGGAGCTTGTCGTAGCCGCCCCAGGTGGTTGGCAGATCTTCGAGCTCCTGCTGCGTGTTTTGGTCGAGGAGCCGCTCGTTGAAGATGGGCCGGTCCTTCAATTGCGGCGTCTGGTTGAAAAACACGGTGGCCTTGGGGTGATGGCGCGCGATCAGCGCGCGGAGCTGCCGCATGTGCTCCTTCACGGCGCGCGCGGCGCTCTGGGCCACGGCGGCGGCGTCTTCGACGTTGACTCCCTCCTTCTTCAGGCGCTCGCGGCAGGAGGTGCAGTAGCAGCCGCGGGTGGCGCGCTCATAGATGTCAAACCAGAAGCCATCGACCGGGTATCTTGCGCAGATCTCCTCGACCTGCTGGAGCATGTGCGCGTGATACGGGCCACTCGCAGCGGAACACAGCGCCGCCCAGCCGCCGATGGGCTTGGGGTCGGTGGGTTTCGCCCTGGGATTGGTGCCGGGAATCGCGCCGCGCTCGTCGCGGACACACCACTCCGGGTGCATCTCGGCATCGGCGACCGACCAGCCGACCGTGTAGTAGATCGGGCACACGACGCCGATCTCGCGGCAGGCGGCGATCTGCGCGCCGAGCAGATCGAACTTAAGGTTGGGATGCATGCGGCCGACCTTGGTCGGATAATAGCTCCAACCATGGTGGCACTTCGCGAAGAGGTTGATCTGGTTGACGCGACCTTCGCGCAGCGCGGCCTGGAACTGGGCCGGGTCGAACTTATCGCCGATGCCGGCGATGTGCTCCGAGGTGTGGAAGTCGAGGTGCACCTGCCGCGTGGGCGGCAGCGGCGAGGGGGCGGCGACGGCGATCGCGGAGGCCAGGGCATTCAGGAGGAAGAAGGAGCGAACCGAATACATCGGGAGAGCGTTGAGGAGGAAAAATTCAGCAGGGACGAAGCGCGAAAACACGAAATGATGACCTGGCTGGCAGGAAACCGGATCCGGCGGGAGTTGGGCCAGAGGCAGGGGTAGAGGTGCGAGGGATTTTGAGCGTTTTCACGGTTTGACGCCGAGGCGGGACGCGGTGGGGAGTGAGGGCGGCTTGGCCGCCGGCGTGCCCTGCGGATGGCAGTCGCGGCAGGCGACGGTGTGAATGTCGTGCCGGCTGGTCTTCGTCAGGAAGGACGTATCCATCTTTTCCACATCGAGGCGGCAATGGGATTGGGCCGGATGGCAGGAACGGCAGGAGGCGCGGGCAGAGTTGGTGTGCGGGTGGTGGCAGTCGAGGCACCTCAGGCCTTCGTGCACGCCGCGGGGCGTGCGATCGTCGCCCGTGCCAGGCTGGTGCGCCTGAGCCAGGCTGGGGGCATGGCATTGGGTGCACAGGCGCGACCGGGAATCGGCGGTGAGGCGGATCGGCTGGCCCTCGTGCGCCATCGCCGGCGCGGGGAGGTCGGTCACCGGAAAATACCGCTCGTCCCGGCAGTCGTAGAAGTGCGCCTTGGCGGCCTGATCCTGGCCGGAGCGGGTGTGAATCTGGTGGCAGGCAAGGCACGGGATCGCCGGCTGGACGGCCTTGGCGGGATCCCGGAGCGCCCAGGGCCCGGTCTGGTTCAACGGAGTCACCAGGTTTTGAATACTCTGGTGATAGAACATGCCATGGCAGCGCAGACAGTCGTCGGCGGGCAGTTCGGCCCGGTTGTGCTCCGGATCCAGGAAGATGCGGGTGTAGGTCGTGGCGTGGCGGCTGGACTGCCAGTCGGCGAAGGACTGCGGGTGACAGGTCTGGCAGGACTGGTGGGCGTGGAGCACGTCGCGCTCGGCCAGGTGGATCGGCTTGGAGAGATCACCCGCCACATGCTGGACGACGCGGTTGACGTGGGCCTGGAGGGCGTGGAGATCGAGCGTGAGCGAACCGCCGTGGCAGTTGCGGCAGTGCAGGGAGCGATGCGCGGACTGCGACCATGCCGCGTGGACTCCCCCCATCTCGTGGCACGAGGCGCAGGTCTGCTGGGGATCGCCGAAGTGAAAATACGTCATGCTGCCGACGGCCGAAGCGATGACAAAGGCGGCCGCGTAGCCGCCGAGGACGGCAAACTTAAGCCAGGTGGGGCGGGACTTCATCGGAGACCTCCTCCCTTCCAGGTGCGGGTGATGTAGTCGCCGACCCAGTAACCCAGGGCCAGGATCGTGAGGACGGGGTTGAAGCCGCCGTTGGTGACGTGGAGGCTGCCGTCAGCGATGAAGAGATTGTCGATGTCGTGCACCTGACCGTGCCGGTTGGTGACCGAGGTCTTCGGATCGTTGCCCATGCGGCAGGTGCCGGCCTGATGCTGGCCGCCGCTGACGGCCCGCCCGGGGAGTTTGCGCCAGGTCTGGATCGCGCCGGCTTCCTGCAGCCAGGCATCGGCCTTGGCGGCAATGAATTTTCCGATCTCAAGGTCATGCGGGTGGAGTTGGCCGGAGATGCGGGCCACGGGAATGCCCCAGTGATCCTTCACTTGGGGATCGACCTCCACGCGCGCCGTGAACACCGGCATCTCCTGCACCGGCCCCTGCAATCCGATGGTGCGTTTGTAGAACCGGCGCTGGTGATCCTTGTGGGCTTTGCCCCAGGTCGGGGCGCCCGGCGGGTGGCGGCCGGAGAAAAGGTAGGGCAACCGGATGAACTCGTTGGCGAGCATGGCGCCGCCCTTGAGGCCGGAGTTGCCGTGGTTGAAGTCGCAGATGGCGACCGTGGCGCCGGCACCGATGTCGTCGTAGGTCTCCTGCTCGAAGAGGCCATAGGCGCCGCTGTAGGCGTGCCCCTGGAGGTTGCGGCCCACCCAGTCGTGGCGGTTGCCGGCCCCGTGGGGGAAGAGCTTCGATTTGGAGTTGAGCAGGAGGCGGGCGGTCTCGGTGGCGGAGCCCGCCACGACGACGAGATCGGCGGTTTGGGTCTGGAGCCGGTCCCGGGCGTCGAAGTACTTCACGCCGCGGGCGCGGCCGCGATCATCGACCATCACCTCGCTGACGACACAGTGGGTGCGCAGTTCGCAATTGCCGGTGGCGAGGGCGACGGGGATGACGGTGTTGTGGGTGCCGCACTTGGCGTTGATCTCGCAGGCGAAGCCCACGCAGTAGCGGCAGGCGATGCAGGCGTTGCGCCCGCCGTAGGGCACCGAATTGCGCAGCATCGGAATGGGGAAAGGGTGAAAACCCAGGCGCTTCGCCGCGGCGTCGAGGATGCGCCCCTCGCGGTTGAGGGGAAACGGCGGCATCGGGAACGGACCGCGGCGCGGCGGCCCGAAGGGATTGGTGCTCATGTCGCCCGCGACGCCGATCTCGCGCTCGGCCTTGTCGTAGTACGGCTCGAGGTCGGCGTAGGTCACCGGCCAATCCTCCAGGGTCGACCCCTCCAGCGCGCCGTAGGTGGAGCGCATGGTGAAATCCTTTTCCATGAAACGCCACGCCATCGCGCCATAGCTCACCGTGCCGGAGCCGACGCAGGCGGCATTGTTGCCGTAGCCGCCCTCGCTGGGCAGCACCACCCGCCACTGGCCCGGGCCGGCGGGGATGACGCGGCGGTGCCGCTCGTCGTCCGGCCCGAAGGCATTGCCGAGCGCGGTCGTGCGCTGGCTGATGAGTTCATCGTGGCCATGGACGTCGAAACCCACCCAGCCGCCGCGCTCGAAAAGCACGACCGAGAGTCCGGCCGTGCTCAGTTCCTTGGCGACCACTCCGCCGCCGGCTCCGGCGCCGACGACAATCGCGTTCACGTGCTTGTGCGCCATGGTCAGGCCCTCCGGTGGCGGTTGCGGCCGATGACCTGCGGTTGGTCGAGGCCGAGCATCTTGTAGCTCACGTAGTCGCGGTTGCCGCCGTGCTTGGGGCTGCCGTAGAAGCCCTGCATCGTGTGATCCACGAGCCGCCGAAAAAACGGCGCGAGGACCACGCCACCCGAGGCGGACGCGGGCACCTTGCCCGCCTCAACCTGGAGGAGAAACGCGATCTTGCGGTCGGCGGGCAGGCGGGCGAAGGGCTGCTTTTCGATTGCCCGGCACGCTTGGTCGAGCGCGGGCAGGGCCTCGCGATAGGCCTGGCGATGGCGCGCGAGGCGCGTCGCGAGTTGGCGGTCGATAAAGTGAATGACGCCGGCGTCGGTCGCCCCGGGAGTATCGTCGCGGGGAATAATCTGCTCGCAGAGTTCGATGACGAGCGCGGCTTCGGTCTCGGTGAAGAACCGGTATTTCGGCGGCGCGGCCTCACCGAGCCGGGTCAGCACGGCACTGCCGCCGGACCCAAGGCCGGCACCGGCGACGGTGACGGCAGCGAGTTTGACTACGGCGCGACGGGAAAACGCCGGGGATGAGGTCGGAGGCGAGGAGGAGGCCATGTTGTCGAGCGGAGGAGAATCGAGTGGCGGAGCGGAGCTGAGGATGATGCCCGAGAAATTACCAAATCCGCCCCGCGGCCTCTATGCACTTTCCGTGTTTGGTTATTCCTATTTTGCGTGTTGTTCGTCGGCGCGCTTCCGCCCCTGCCACGCGGCCTATCCCGGCCAAAACATCGTTTTGGGCCAGTGGCTCGCCGCGGGGATCGAGGCCCGCGGCGCTCAAACTTTCCAAAGGTCCTCGCCGTAGCTCCAGCCCGGGCGGACTGGTTCCTTGATCCAGGAGTCGAATTCGGGGGAATTCCTGACTTTCATGCCGGCGGCGTCCCATGCGATGGACTTTCCGCTGCGGATGGCGAGGACGCCGACGTTGACGAGTTCGGTCAGCGGGCAGGCGTAGTCAAAGTGGGAGCCGGCGTGGGGGATTTTGCCGCGAATCGCAGCGAAGAACTCACCGATGGGATCGCCGGTGATCGAGCGTGGCAACGGTCTGCGGCGCAAGATTTCGTTGAGCGGCGCCATGCGCTCCCGGGGCCAGAGCTGCGGGCTTACGACGCGCATGTCGTTCGAGTAAAGCGTCTCCCTGCTGCCTTTCATGATCATGCCGTTGTCGGGCAGACCGTTCGCCATTCCGGGGAGTGCCTTAGGCTTCCACCCACCTTCGTACCAGTGGAGTTGTACCGGCGGCAAGGCGCCACGCGCCGCAAAGTGGAAGATGATGTGCGACTTGAGGGCCGTGTAGCTTTTGAGCGCCGCGGGCTCCTGCTGGACGACTTCGACTCTTTCCGGCGGGCCGAGTTGCAAGGCCCAAAACGGCGCGTCGAGGCAGTGGCAGCCGATGTCGCCCAAGCCGCCGCACCCGTAATCCCACCATCCGCGCCAGGATTGCGGCATGTATTGCTCGGAATAGTCACGCGAAGCGACCGGGCCTTGCCAGAGGTCCCACGAGACGCCGGCGGGCACCGGTTGCGCGGCAGGTGCGGTGGTGGGCGGCGGCTGCAGGAAGCCGGCGCGACTGAGCGGCCGGTTCGTCCAGCAATGCACTTCCCTCACCTCGCCCAGCACTCCGGCC
>SXGR01014631.1_pt1 | contig 10299 bp, 13 predicted proteins | sample 3174711 | NCBI WGS metagenome assembly SXGR01 (sample SAMN11356860, study PRJNA531348) | freshwater metagenome | isolation source: freshwater sample F1-60 | place: China: Fuxian Lake, Yuxi | collected 2017-12-25 | reverse complement strand
TGTCGCTTTCGACGATCTCGATCCGCTCCCGGAGCATCAGAACGATCCAGCGACGAGGACGACGAGACGGATCGCCAAAGCGCTGACGACGAGGCGGATGCCGAGGCTGACCAGACGCGTCGGCAGCCGGAGCCCGAGCCGCTCGCCGAGGACGGTGCCGAGCAGGCCCGCTGCGATCATCGCTGCCAGCAGCGGTACCAGCGGCAGGTAGGCGACGCCGACGAGGACGAAGGCGACGACTTTGAGCCCGTGCTGGACGGCGGTCGCGGCGGTGACGCTGGCGGGGACCAGCGCCGGATCGACCGGCTCGTCGGCGATGAACGGGCGGAGCTGCGGGCCGGTCTCGCCGACGAACACCGAGCACGCGCCGGTAAGGCCGCCCATCAGCGGCAGCCGGTAGGGAAAGCGTTGCCCCGGATCCGGCGCCCGCCACCTGCAGGCCCAGACGAGGTAAGCGCCGATGAGGACCGCGTGGGCGTGATCGGGCACGACACGCACGAAGGATGCGGCTAGGCCGATTCCGACGAAGGCGCCGGCGCCGGCGGCGACGACGATCTGCGTGCTGACCCGCCGGCGAAGCTGCGCCCAGAGAAAGCCGGCGCGCGCCCCTTCGACGACGGCGTGGACGGGAACGACGAGCGGCGGCGGCAGGGCCGTGGCCAGGATCGCCAGCAACAGGCCGCCGGTCGATCCCAGCGTCGCCGTGCCGACCGCAACCAGGAAGACGGCGCCGACCAGCAATCCTTCGACGGCGCCGACCTCCATCAGCCGCTAGCGACCCTCAGGCGGCCTTGGCCAGGTTGGGGCGGCTGGCCAGAGCCTTCCGCATCGTGTCCTCGACCTGGCGCCGTTCGGCCCCTTCGAGCGCGAGGCGCGGCGGCCGCGTGCGCTCGGAGCCACGTCCGGCCATCGACTCGCAGAGCTTGATGCACTGCACGAGGTCGGCGCGCGCATCCAAGTGGAGCAGCGGCATGAACCAGCGGTAGATCGCCATCGCCTCGTCGAAGCGCCCGGCGCGGGCGAGCGCGAACAGCTCGTTCGATTCCTTCGGGAAGACGTTGGAGAGGCCGGAGACCCAGCCGACCGCGCCCAGCATGATCGCCTCGAGGACGACGTCGTCGAGGCCGCAGAACAAGGTGAAGCGGTCGCCGGTCAGGTTGACGAGGTCGACGAAGCGCCGCGTGTCGCCCGAGGATTCCTTGATCGCGACGATGGTCTTCACGTCGGCGAGCCGGGCGACGATCTCCGGCACCAGGTCGTTCCCGTAGGCCGGGGGATTGTTGTAGAGCATGATCGGAAGATCGCTGGCCGCGCCCACGGCGCCGAAATGCGCGACGATCTCGTTCGGCTTGGCCGAATAGACCATCGCCGGCATCGCCATCAGCCCGTCGATGCCGATCTTCTGGGCATCGCGCGCGTACTCGCAGGCGAGCTCGGTCGTGTACTCGGCGACGCCGGAGACGACCGGCACGCGGCCGCGGGACACGTCCTTGGCGAGCTTCAGCATCTCGCGCTTCTCTTCGGCACGGAGCGCCGTGTTCGCGCCGACCGCGCCGCCGACGATCCGGCCGTTGACGCCGTCGTCGATCAGCGCCGACATCACCTTGCGGGTGGCGTCGTAGTCGACCTTGAAGTTGCGGTCGAACTGCGTGGTCGCCGCCGGAAACACGCCGGTCCAGGAAATGCCCATGGGTTCCCTCCTTCCGATTTCCCAACTGATATACGAGTGACATACGAGTTGCCAGCCCTCGGGCCGACGTCTAGAGAGGCCGCAGCATGAGTGATCAGCCGGCCAGCATCCTCGTCTATGTCGGCCTCGACCGCTTCGGCGACGGGCTGATGAAGCTGCCCTTCGCCCGCGCGCTGCGCAGCACCTGGCCGGAGGCGCGCATCACCTGGCTCGCCGGCAAGGGCGAGACGGTCTATGCGGGCCGGCTTCGCGATCTGGTCGCAGGTCTGATCGACGAGGTGATTGAGAACGCCGGCATCGGGCTCGCGGCGGCCGAGCTGTTGCGCCGGCCGCTGCCGGACCGGAGCTTCGACCTGATCCTCGACACCCAGCGTCGCGCGATGACCTCGCTGGTGCTGAAGCGCATCCGCCATCGCTGCTTCGTCTCCGGCACCGCCGGCTGGCTCCTCTCCGATGCTCGCCCGCCGAGGCGCGGAAAGCCGCCGGCGATGATCCGCCAGATGCTCGACCTGATCGAGGCTGCGAGCGGCCGGCCGGTCGAGCCGCGACGGGCCCGTGTCGCGCTGCCGGAAGCAGTCGAGCGCCAGGCCGTGGGCCTTTTGCCTGACGGCCCCCGCTACGTCGCGATCGTGCCCGGCGCCGGCGACCGGCGGAAATGCTGGCCGCTGGAGCGCTTCGTCGCGCTGGGCCGCCGACTGGAGGCCCCGGTCGTGCTGCTCGGCCCGGACGAGGCCGAGTGGTATGCCGAGCTCGCCGCCGCCCTGCCGCCGGCGCTGTTTCCCTTCCAGGCAACGGCGCTGGGGGCCGACCCGGCCCTGTCCCTGGCGGTCGCCCGGCGGCTGAAGGCGGCCGTCGCCAACGACGCCGGCATGGGGCACCTTCTGGCCGCCGGCGACTGCCCGCTGGTCTCGCTGTTCGGCCCGACCCCGGCGGCGAAATTCGCCCCCTTCGCCGAGCGGCTGACGGTGATCGAGGCCAAGGCCTTCGGCAGCGACGACATGGCGGCGATCCCGCTCGACGCCGTCGCCGCTGCGGTCGACGGCCATCTCCGCGGTTGACGGCCGGCCTGCCCGGCCGCTACCTTCCTCCCATGGCAGACGGCCTGCGGACGACCCTGCGAATTACGACCCCGATCCTCTGAGGATCGGATTGTCGTCGTTCGTCCGTGGTCTTCCGTTTTCAGGAGCCGTGCCGTGTCCACTTCCGTCGCCTATGACCGTCTTCCCGCCTCCTCCGAGGCGCTTCCCCATTGCTATTCCGTCCTCGCCCGCGCCGAGGTGTCGGTGATGCCGCGCGTGCTGGAGCTGTTCGTGAAGCGGGGCATCCTTCCCCGCCGCTGCCACGGCGTCGTCTCCGGCGCCGGGCATGACGAGCTCGAGATCGACCTCCAGGTCGACGGTCTTGACGCCGACACCGCCGAGCACATCCAGCGCTGCCTGGCCCAGCTGGTCCATGTCGAGCGCGTGCTGATGTCGCGGGCGCATCGCTGCGGCTGATGGGTTTCGTCGACCACATCCGGCGCTGCAGTACCTACGCACCAGAGGACTTCGTCCCGTGGTCGATTGCAGGCGAGATTGCGGGCTATGTGCGTCGGACACTGCGGCCGGTGCTGGCCGGATATGCCGGTCTCTTCGTCGAGGAGGACGGGCTCGCCCTCGATCCGCGCCACGTCGATGCGGCGGCAAGGACCACGGCGCTGGCGGAGGCGGTCGACCGGCTTCACCGCGCCGGCCTCGTCCGGCATGTCACCGGCGAAGCCGCGCCCGTCACGGTCAAGGGCCGGCGAGTCGCCGCGATCGAACGGGGCGCGCTCGACGTCTTCGGCGTCGAAAGCGCCGGCTGCCATGTGAACGGCGTCGTCCGCCGGCCCGACGGTCTTCATCTCTGGATCACCCGGCGCTCGCCGACCAAGCGTACCTTCCCGAACCTGCTCGACAACTTGGTCGCCGGCGGCCAGCCCGACGGTCTCACCGTCATCGACAACCTGGTCAAGGAATGCGGCGAGGAGGCGGGCGTGCCGCCGGAGCTCGCCCGTCGGGCCGTGCCCGTCGGCATCATCAGCTACGTGATGGCGAACGAGCCCGACATCGGCAATGGCCTCAGCCGACATATCCTCCATTGCTTCGACCTGGAGTTGCCGGAGGGCTTCCGCCCGACGGCGGTCGACGGCGAGATCGCCGAGTTCCGGCTGCTTCCGGCGGCGGAGGTCGGGGCCATCATCGAGAGCGGCTGGGCCTTCAAGTTCAACTGCGCATTAGTGGCCATCGACTTCATGGTCAGACATGGCCTGATCGGGCCGGATCACTCCGACTATCTGGAGATCTGCCGGGGTCTCCGGCGCTGACGCGAAAAAACCGATAAAATTAAGATCGTTTTGAAAAACCATGTCTGGTTGACCGGCCGGACCGGGCATGGTTCGATGACAAAAAGTGTGGCGAGCGGCCGCCCCCGGGCGTCGTCAGCCGGTCGCGTATAGTTGGTGTTCAGGGCCGAGACGCGGATGCCATGACCGGCTGCGTGCGCGTCGGTGGCCCGTCGGGCGGAAAGGAAGGCCGAGAAAGGCACGCCGTGGCCAGGCTTCTCCTGATCGATGACGACGACGAGGCCAGGCGGACGCTCGTTCGCATGCTGGAGACGGCGGGACACGAGGTCCACCAGGCCGCGAATGGGGATTCCGGAATCGCGCTCTGCGAGAAGGTCCTGCCCGTGCTGGTCATCACCGACATCCTGATGCCGGAGAAGGAAGGCATCGAGACCATCATGATTCTGAAGCGCGCCCATCCGAACATGAAGATCGTCGCCATTTCCGGCGGCGGACGGTCGGGAGCCATGGCCTTCCTCGACATGGCACGCGCGCTCGGCGCCGACGAAGCCCTGCAGAAGCCGTTCCGGCGCGCCGAGCTGCTCGCCATCGTCGATCGACTGATTGGCGGCACCTAGACGGGAAATCCCGCCATCGCCCGGACCTCCGCCGGGCTTCGGCCCTGGTCCCGCAACGCCGCCAGCGTCGGCGCCCCGTCGCGCTTGGCCAGCCGCTTCCCCGTCCCGTCGACCATCAGCGCGTGGTGCTCGTAGTCGGGAGTCGGCAAGCCGAGCAGCGCCTGCCGCAGCCGGTGGACGTCGGTGGATGCCAAGAGATCCTCGCCGCGCGTGACCAGGGTCACGCCCTGCAGCGCGTCGTCGAGGGTGACGGCGAGGTGGTAGCTCGCCGGCGTCTCCTTCCGCCCGAGGACCACGTCGCCGAAGCGCTCCGGCTCGGCTCTCTGCTTGCCGCGCCGGCGATCATGCCAGGTGAGCGTGCCGGTCTCCGCCCGCGCCTTCGCCATGTCGAGCCTGAGCGCATAGGGGCGACCCGCGGCGATCCGGCTCAGCCGCTCCTCCTCGCCGAGGGCGCGGCAGGTGCCCGGATAGAGCGGACCGTCCGGACCGTGCGGTGCCGCACCCGAGCGCTCGATCTCGGCCTTGATCTCGGCCCGGGTGCAGAAGCAGGGATAGAGGAGGCCGGCCGCCCCGAGGCGGTCGAGTCCGTCCCTATAGTCGTTCATATGCTGCGACTGGCGCCGAACCTCGCCGTCCCAGTCGAGGCCGAGCCAGGCAAGATCCGTTGCAATGGCGTCGACGAACTCCGGGCGGCAGCGCGTGCCGTCAATGTCCTCGATGCGCAGAAGAAAACGACCGCCGGCCTCCCGTGCCCGGCGATGGCCGAGGAGGGCCGAATGGGCATGGCCGAGATGAAGGCGCCCGGTCGGGCTCGGCGCGAAGCGGGTGACGATCATGGGGTCTCTCGGTTCAGGTTGCCGGTGGACGCGGCGGCCGTCTACAACTCTGCGCCATGCAAGACCCCTTCGCCCTCGACGGCCCCCGCCTGCCGGCACGAAGCGGCAAGGCCCGGAGCCTCGTCATCCTGCTCCATGGCCTCGGCTCCGACGGTAACGACCTGATCGGCCTCGCGCCCTATTGGGCGCCGGGGCTGCCCGACACCGCCTTCGTCTCCCCCAACGCCCCCTTTCCCTGCGACATGGCGCCCTACGGCTACCAGTGGTTCAGCCTGCAGGACCGCTCGCCGAACCGCATCCTGGCCGGCGTCCAGGCGGAGGCGCCGATCCTCGATGCCTTCATCACCCAGGAGCTCGATCGCCACGGCCTCGACGAATCCCGGCTCGCGCTCGCCGGCTTCTCCCAGGGCTGCATGATGTCGCTGTTCGTGGCGCCCCGCCGCGAGAAGCCGGTGGCCCAGGTGCTGGGCTATTCCGGCCGGCTGATCGGGGCCGAGCTGTTGAAGTCCGAGACGCGCTCGAAGCCGCCGGTCCTGCTGGTCCACGGCACGGCCGACGAGATGGTGCCTTTCGACTCGCTGGCGGCCTCGGAGGCCGGATTGAAGGCCGCCGGCATCCCGGTCGAGACCCTTGTCCGCCCCGGCCTCGCCCATTCGATCGACGAGCGCGGGCTGAGCGAGGGCGGGAAGCGGCTCACCAAGGTCTTCGGTCACGATTCTGTAAACGAGATCAAGCCATAAGGAGATCCGGGCGGCCTCAATATATTGTGCCGCTCGGGGAGATACGGTATGTAGATCGTAGGCGTCCCGCAGGGGATCGTCCCCGCCGGGATCGTCCGTCAGGAGGATCGGCGTGGGGCATTTGCCGCCCGAAAGCTGTCCCGCTCTGGTGCTGAACGCCGACTTCCGGCCGCTCAGCTATTTTCCGCTGTCCCTGTGGTCGTGGCAGGACACGGTGAAGGCCGTGTTCATGGGCCGGGTCAACATCATCCATGAATACGATCGCACCGTGCGCTCGCCCAATTTCGAGATGAAGCTGCCCTCGGTCATCTCGCTCAAGGACTACATCGCTTCCGCCCGCCGCCCGGCCTTCACCCGGTTCAACGTGTTCCTCCGCGACCGTTTCGGCTGCCAATATTGCGGCCACGGTTTCCCGACCCAGGACCTGACCTTCGACCACGTCACGCCGCGCTCGAAGGGCGGGCGAACGACCTGGACCAACGTCGTCACCGCCTGCTCGGACTGCAACCTGATGAAGGGCAACAGGCTGCCGCGCGAATCCGGCATGCATCCGCGCACCAAGCCCTACCAGCCGACGGTCTTCCAGCTGCAGGAGAACGGCCGGGCCTTCCCACCCAACTTCCTGCACGAGAGCTGGCGAGACTTCCTCTACTGGGATTCGGAGCTCGAGTCGGCCTAGACCCGCTCGGAGAGCCAGATCGCGAGGCGCGAAGCGCCTTTGATCGCCTGCGACAGCACCGCATAACCCGGCGCGTCCTCGGCCCCGGCGGCGAGCGCCGTATCGCGATGCGCGACCTCATCCTGGCGGAAGCTCTCCAGGGTCTCGCCCAGCGCCGCCTCGCCGCCGTCGAGCGCGGCGATCTGGTCGCGATAATGCTCGTCGATCACCTCCTCGACCGCGACCGTGCACGCCATCGCCGCCTGCTCGCCGAGGAGAGCGGTCGCGGCGCCAAGGGCGAATCCCGCCAGATGCCAGATCGGAAGGAGCGCCGTCGGCCGCGCCCGGCGCTCGACCATCAGCGTCTCGAACGCCTTGAGGTGCTGGCCCTCCTGCTCGGCCATATGGCGCAGGACCGGTGCGCTCGGCGACTTGCCGAGCACGGCCAGCTGGCCTTCGTAGATGCGACGTGCGCCGTACTCGCCGGCATGGTCGACGCGAAGGATGCGCTCGACCAGCTCCGCACCCGTGAGATCCCCAGGGAGGCGGCTCTTCATCGGATCAACGCCACGCCGCCCTTGAGCCCGACCAGCGCCAGCGCGCCGGAGGCCAGGAAGTTCCAGCCGGCCATCGAGATGCCGAAGAGAGACCAGGCGATCTCGTCGCAGCGAACGACGGGTGCGGCCAGCAGCCGGTCGCGAAGGGCCGCGGCACTGGTCCCGGTCGAGCCGGTCGCCCCGCACGAAGCCGTTCCCTCCCACCAGTGCAGCTCGACGCCGGCGTGATAGGCGCCGATACCGGCGGTGACGGAAAGTGCGCATGCCGCGACCAGCGTCGCCCAGCCGGCCGGGACCCGCCGCCCCTGGCGGATCAGGAACATGCCGACGAAGCCGGCGGCGATGGCGACGACATGCGGCCAACGCTGCCAGAGGCAGAGCACGCAAGGCTGCAGCCCGCCCCAGTGCTGGAAGGCGAGCGCGCCCAGAAGCAGGGCCGCCGATCCATGGGCGAGGAGCGCCGGGGCGGCGCGAGGCGAGAGGAGGTTCATGGCTAGACGATATAGCGCACGACGACGAAACCGCCGACCAGAACGATCGTGCCGACCAGAACCACCATGCCGAGACGCTCCTCGACGAAGCGGCGGACCGGCGGTCCGAACCACCAGAGCAGCGCCGCCACCGCATAGAAGCGGATGCCCCGCGACAGGATCGAGGCGGTGAAGAAGTCCAGGAGATCGAAGGAGGCGGCGCCGCTGGCGATGGTCACGAGCTTGTAGGGGATGGGCGTCGCGCCCTTCAGCACGATGATCCACCAGCCATACTCGGCGAAGGCCTGCTCGAACTGCCTGATGGCGTCGCCATAGCCGTAGAAGGTCAGGACCGGCCGGCCGATCGCCTCGAAACCCCAATGGCCGATGGCGTATCCCAGCAACCCGCCCAGCACCGAAGCGACCAGGCAGACGGTCGCATAGAAGAACGCCCGGTCGCGCCTGGCCAGGATCATCGGAATCAGCAGTACGTCCGGCGGGATCGGGAAGACCGAGCTCTCGGCGAAGGAGACGACGGCGAGCCACGGCAGCGCCCGCGGATCGGCGGCCATGCGCAGGAGCCAATCGTAAAGTCGTCGAAGCATCGGCTTCCCGGAGAAGAGGGCGGCCCGCCGTCATAGAGGCGGACTCACGCCACCGCAAGCCCGTCGGGGGCCTAGAAGGAGAGGCGCTTGAACACCCGTTCCGGGATCATGCGGATGATCAGCATGATCGGCCGCCAGAACCAGGGCAGATAGACGACGTCACGGCCCTTCTCGATCGCGGCCAGTATCCCGGCGGCGATGGTTTCCGGCTTCGCCCAGAGCGGACCGCCCTTGGCGATGCCGGCCGTCATCGGCGTGTCGACGAAGCCGGGCTTGATCGTGAGCACCTGCACGCCGGCGGCAGCGAGCCGGTTGCGCAGCCCCTGCAGGAACAGGCCGACCATGCCCTTGGCGGCGCCGTAGACATAGTTGCTCCTGCGGCCGCGGTCGCCCGCGACCGACGAGATGACCGCGATGACCCCGGCGCGCCCCGCCTCGAAGCGGTTGGCGACCAGGGTCAGGAGCGCGATGACGCCGAGCGCGTTGGTCTCGATGTCGGCGAGCGTGCGATCGACCGACGCCTCGCAGGCCTTCTGGTCGGAAAGCACGCCATGGGCGATGAGCACGATGTCGAGGCCGCCCATTGCCTGCCCCGCCGCTTCGAGCAAAGCCGCATGACGGCTGCGGTCATTGGCATCCAGCGCCATCGCATCGACGGAGCCGGCGCCGCGGGCGGCAAGATCCTGCCGGACCATCTCCAGCCGGTCGGGGTTGCGGGCGGCCAGGAACAGCCGGTCGCCCCGCGCGGCCAGCAGCCGTGCCGTCGCCTGGGCGATGGCCGAGGTGGCGCCGACGATCAGCACCTTGCGCATGGGATGTCTCCGATCATCGGGGCATATCCGCAGTGACACGGCGCCAGAACGCCGACATCACCTGCGGATCCCGCATCGATTCGAGTTTCTTCCAGTCGGGGAAGGTCCGGCGGAAGACCTCGCCCGACATGCGGGCGTCCTTCGCCGGGTAGACGCCGCCGCCGGCGTCCAGGACGACGCGGTCGAGACGGTCCAGCAATGCCAGGGTCGGCTCGCCACGAAACGGGAAGTCGAGGGCGAGGGTGGCACCGGGGCGCGGGAACGACAGCAATCCCAGCCCCGGCATCGTCCCGAACATCTTCAGCACCGAGAGGAAGGACCCCTGGCCGTCGGCGGCGATGAGATCGAGGATCTGGCGAAGCGCCACGGGCGCCGACTCAGGCGGCACCACGCACTGGTACTGCACGAAGCCGCGCCGCCCGTAGAGCCGGTTCCATTCGAGCAGGGAGTCGAGCGGATAGAAATAGGTCAGGTAGTGCTGGAGCGAATGCCGGGGCCGCGGAAAGCGGTAGTAGAGCTCGTTGAAGGCGCGCAGCGTCAGGACGTTCACCGGCGAGACCGGCGGGGTGAACGGGATCCGGCGAGCGGAGCGCGGCGCCTCCCGCCGGCCGCTCGGCGTCGGCGCGTGGTTCGCCCGCATGAAGAGGCCACGGCCGAGGCTGCGGCCACGGGCGAGGCAGTCGATCCAGGCGACGGTGTAGTCATGGCTCCGGTCGGATTCGGCCGCGAGCGCGAAGAAAGCATCGAGATCGGGGAAGCGGAGAGTCTCTACGTCGAGCCAGGGGCCTTCGACCGGAATGAGCTGAAGCTCGGCCCAGGTGACGAGGCCGGTCAGGCCGAGCCCGCCGACCGTCGCCTGGAACCACGCCGGCTCCGGCACGGGTCCGCAGAGGATGCGTCGTCCGTCGGAGCGCAGCAGCTCGAGCCGGAGTACATGATTGCCGAAGTTTCCGCGCCGATGATGGTTCGTGCCGTGAACGTCGTTGGCGAT
>SXGR01439421.1_pt1 | contig 10300 bp, 7 predicted proteins | sample 3174711 | NCBI WGS metagenome assembly SXGR01 (sample SAMN11356860, study PRJNA531348) | freshwater metagenome | isolation source: freshwater sample F1-60 | place: China: Fuxian Lake, Yuxi | collected 2017-12-25 | reverse complement strand
GAGAGTGAGCCCTTTAGTTATACTCGTAATCAACCGAACGATGACGTGAGTCGGCTGAATCAACGACTGGAGAACGGGGAAGCACCTTTGGAGTTCGATGCCAAGTATGGATACCTCCCAGATTTATTGAAGCGGCTTCAAATCGTGCCGTCTTCCCAGACGCTCGTGTTTTCAAAAACCTCGTTGCACCGGGAGTTTATTTCTCCGGAGCACCCGCGCGCCATTTTTTTTAACGATGACGTCTACGTGGGATGGACCCCCTCCGCACCAATGCTCGAGATCGCTTCGACGGATCCAAAGCGAGGAGCCATTTTTTATGTTCTGGCACAGACTCGTGAATCAAAACAGCGAATCACCCGAAATCAATCCTGTCTCGAGTGTCACGTATCGGCAAAAACTATGGGAATGCCGGGGCACTTGCTCAGATCTTTTGAAGTAGATTCCTCTGGGCGACCCATCGAATCGACAGGGAACATTCGAGTCACCCATGATACTCAGTGGAACGACCGATGGGGAGGTTGGTATGTCACGGGTTCACAAGGGTTGATGACCAACCGAGGCAATTTGTTTGGGGCATCGGCGTTCTCTCGTCATGCCAAGGATTCGAGGTTTCGCTCCAACCTGCTCTCTTTGGACGAGTTTTTTCCAAAGAAAAGTTATCCATCAAGCGGGAGTGATATCGTGGCTTTGATGGTGTTGGAGCACCAAGTTCATCTGCATAATTTCCTCGCTCGACTCCAGTTTGAATCTGTCAGTCATTTGGCACGATACGGGCACATTCGTTACCTGAACTCCCCGATCGAGTCTTTCTTGCAATACCTTTTGTTCACGGAAGAACCAGTGCTTACCAGTCCTGTTCGAGGGTTGAGTGGATTCAGAGAGCATTTCGAAACTCAAGGGCCTCTTGATTCCAAGGGTAGGTCTTTAAGGAAAATGAATCTCCAACATCGCCTGTTTGAGTATCCGTGCAGTTATCTGATTTATTCCGAGGCGTTCGAGGCTTTGCCCAGTGTGGTTAAAACGAAACTTTACCAACGCCTTGCCGAAATCCTAGAGGGTCATGACGATTCTCCACCCTATACGAGACTGAGTGCGATTGAGCGCACAAATGTTCTCGAAATTCTTCGCGAGACAAAAAAAGGATTTGCGACCGCAATCCAGAGAAATTTCGAGCCTTCGAATTAAGGATTCAGAACCCCGCTAGGGGTTCAAGGGGGAATTTTTTCGCTCTACGGAGAGCCAGCTCCATGGTGGCTGCGGCGTTGGTTTGCTCTTGGGTGAGGTTCGGATCTGCTGCTTGGATACGAAACTGGTTAAGCCGTCGATCGATTTGAGCGTTTCGGAGTCGCAGCACTAAGTCCTGCACCTGCCTTGAGGCATTGGGATAGACTTGGTCGGTGACAGCAGCTTCCGTAAGGAGTAATGCCGCTTCAGAATTGGATTCTACCGATCCCAGAACGGTGGTTACCGAGGGGAACGATCCGTCGTCGGTGGGATGAAGACGAAAGCTGAGCAATTGTCGCACGTCGGGATGCTGAATCCACTCGAGGTCGAGGTGAGCATGGGCCCATTCCAACACCTCCTCCTCCTGACAAAGCAACTTGAGCAGCCACATTTCTTGAGGCGATGGTGGTGTCGGCACGTCGAGTTCCCCTGCGGCAGGTTCGATCGAAGCAGGTTGTGGTTCTAGGTCGAGTCCTCGCCGAACCGTGGGATGGGGAGCCAGTTTTTTGAACTGGGCCGCAGCACTGGCCCCCGAGACTCCAAGTCGAGCGGCGGTTTTCTGTGCATACCGATCGATTACAACAGCATCCCCGGTTTTGTAGACAGCCTCCGCCATTGCCTTCAAAACCTCCTGACGGCCCCTGTCTGAACCCGAATCATTTACTGAGCAAAGACGGTTCAAAAGATAATCGAAAAAACCTTCCGCCTTGGTCAACCGGTCTCGGAAGGCATCGGCACCCATTTTTTTGATGAAACTATCTGGATCATCTGGGGCCGGGATCGTCGCCACGCGGATGGCGAGGCCAACGGGCAACAAGGCATCAAATGCGCGGACGGTTGCTTTCTGTCCGGCACTATCGGCATCAAAACAAACCACGACCTCGTTGGTGTAACGCTTGAGAATGCGCGCATGGTCCGATGTGAGAGCTGTGCCTTGAGGAGCGACAACGTTTTGGATCCCTGCCATGAAACACGCGATCATGTCTAATTGCCCTTCGCAAATCAGAGCAAAACCGGCATCAAGGATCGCACGTTTACTCTTATCCAAGCCAAACATCACCCGACTCTTTGAAAAAATAGGGGTCTCAGGTGAGTTGACATATTTCGCTGCCTTCTCGTCACCGCTCAGAATTCGCCCACTGAAAGCGATAACCCTGCCCTGCTCATCGCAGATTGGAAACATAAGCCGACCTCGAAAACGATCGTAATACGATTGACCTTCGTTTTTCGAAAGGATTAGCCCCGCTTGCTCCACTAAGTTTAGACCATGACCTTTTGATTTGGCCCAGTTCACCGTGTCATCCCACGCATCAGGGGCATAACCAATTCTAAAGACTTTGATGGCCTCTTCTGAGACTCCACGGTTCTGAAGGTATTGGCGTGCAATCTCACCCCCAGCCTCGTTGGAAAAGGAATGTTGCCAGCGCGAAGCAATTTGATCATGGATCTTTAACAACACGTCCTTGGTTGACCGCGATTCCTGTTCGCCCGGAGTGGTGTCGAACTCTATGGGAATCCGGGCGCGTTCTGCGAGGTGTCGGACTGCGTCCATAAAACTGATATTTTCGTACTCCCGGATGAAGGTGAAAACATCGCCTCCCTTGCCACAACCAAAACAACGAAAGATTTGTTTGGAGGGGTTGACATTAAAACTTGGAGATTTTTCGCGATGAAACGGGCAGAGGGTGACGAAATTTGCCCCCGCACGTTTCAATGGCACGACGTGTCCTATGACATCCACAATATTGCTGGCTGCACGGATCTGTTCGAGTGTTGTTGGTGAGAGAAAACCGGCCATTGATTCGTTGATTGATAAACTAACAGGACTTTTCGGTTGATTGAAAGATCCCGTTAACGATTTGTGGATCCCCTGACGCTAGTAATGCTAAGTGACTATATATCATAGCGTTATGACTTAACTCTGTGAATCAACTTAGTTCAAAACTAGGTTAACCGTGAAACCTATCTCAAAAAAGTCTCGCGGGAGCCGAGGGAAGGTTTCAATATCTAGGCGGGTGGCCGTATCACCAGTTCAAAGATTGATGAAAGCGAAAATTACTGTCTCACCGAAGAAAGCGGTTCTGGATCCACAGGGAAAAACCGTTCAAAACGCTTTGGAGCACATGGGGTATAAAGGAATCCGTGCTGTCCACGTAGGGAAATATTTGGAGATCGAGGTGGAAGGCGATCGTGAGATTGTGCGCCAACAGATTGATGAAGCCTGTCGCAAACTATTGACCAACCCTGTGATCGAAGATTATCAGTTCACCTTGGAGTAAGTTGGGATTGCCGAGTCCGAGTTTCCGTCGCTATGAATTTTGCTGTATTGCAGTTTCCTGCCTCGAATTGTGATCAGGACGCAGTCCACGTTTTGAAAAACGTTCTTGGTCACTCGGTTCGCCTAGTTTGGCACAAGGATCTTTCGCTCGGATCTGTGGATGGCGTTGTTGTGCCGGGTGGGTTCAGCTACGGAGATCATTTGAGAACCGGTGCGATTGCTAGGATGAGTCCGATCATGCAAGCGGTTCAGCAATTTGCTGCAAACGGAGGCACGGTTCTAGGAATTTGCAACGGGTTTCAAATCTTGTGTGAAGCAGGCCTTTTGCCCGGAGCCTTAATCCGCAACCGATCGCTTCAGTTCCGGTGCGAACACGTTTATTTGAAGGCTGCCACTCGTCGATCCGGGTTCACCCGAGCAATCCCTTCGGGGCAGGTTTTGCGGGTCCCGATCGCTCACGGAGAGGGCTGTTATTTCGCGGACGAATCGACGCTCAAAACATTGCAGGCTAAAGATCAGATCCTTTTTCAATATACCACGGCCGAGGGCCAGATCACGGACGCCGCCAACCCAAATGGTTCGTTATTGAACATCGCAGGAATCTGCAACGAGCGCGGGAACGTGGCAGGATTGATGCCACATCCTGAGCGTGCCTCGGAGGGGTTGATGGGGAGTACGGATGGCCGTTTGGTTTTCGAAGGTTGGTTACAGGAGTTAGCCGAACGCAAACGTCCGCTTGCAGCCTGATCCAACCTGCCCTGAGATCTTGTCGCCCTGCCCTTTTTTATGACCGAACCCGCCATCACACCTGAGTTAGTGCAGAAGCATGGATTGACTCCTGAGGAATTTGAACGCATCAAAACAATCCTAGGTCGCAGTCCGAATTATACTGAGTTAGGTATTTTTTCGGTGATGTGGAGTGAGCATTGTTCTTATAAGAACACCCGTCCACTTCTCAAGGGGTTTCCGACCAAGTCTGAGAAAATCCTTGTTGGAGCCGGAGAGGAAAATGCGGGAATCATTGATATTGGTGATGGTTTAGCGATCGCGTTCAAGATCGAATCCCATAACCATCCGAGTGCGGTCGAGCCATTTCAGGGCGCAGCCACAGGGGTTGGGGGAATTATCCGTGATATTTTCACCATGGGAGCTCGGCCGATCTGCGCATTGAATTCGCTGCGATTTGGTGACCTAACTTCCGCTGAAGTCCGTCGTTTGTTCAGCGGAGTTGTCTCGGGTATCGCCCATTACGGCAATTGCTTCGGAATTCCCACGGTTGCTGGCGAAGTTTATTTTGACAAATCGTACGAGGGAAACCCCCTAGTTAACGCGTTTTGTCTGGGAGTGTTGAGGCATGAGCAAATTGCACGAGGTGCAGCCCATGGCATAGGCAATCCTGTTTTTTATGTGGGCCCAGCCACGGGACGCGATGGGTTGGCTGGAGCCGCCTTTGCTTCGCAGGATCTGACTGATGAATCTGCCGATCAACAACGAGGGGCGGTTCAGGTCGGGGATCCATTCATGGAAAAATTGGTGATGGAGGCTTGTCTCGAATTGCTCGCCACGGGAGCCGTCGCGGGTATTCAAGATATGGGGGCTGCGGGTCTGACTTGCTCAACCTGTGAAACTGCCGCACGTGCAGGAACAGGCATCGAGATTGATCTTTCCAAGGTGCCGCAGCGGGCACCGAATATGACTCCTTACGAGATCATGCTAAGTGAATCGCAGGAGCGCATGCTGATCATTGTCAAAAAAGGTCGAGAAGTTGAGGTTCAGACTATTTTTGACAAGTGGGATTTGCCTTGGGCGGAAGTGGGTTTTGTCACCGACACGGGCCAGATGGTGGTTAAAAATCATGGACAGTTGATCGTGGATATCCCAGCTAGGAAACTGGCGGATGAAGCACCAATCTACCATCGTGAATCTCGCGAGCCTGCGTATCTCGAAGCGGTGAGGCGGTTTACACTTCAGGGGATTTCGGACACGACTGAGCCTGCACAGAATCTGAAGGCTCTCCTTGGATGGCCTTCGATTGCGTCGAAAAACTGGGTGTATCGCCAGTATGACCACATGGTCCGGAATGGGAGTGTGGTTTATCCCGGCTCCGACGCAGCGATTGTTTGCATCAAGGAAGATTCTTTGCCGGTTCTACCTGATGGAACTTTTGGTCCCAAATTCAAAGAAAAGTTCATCGCGATGGCGGTGGATTGCAACGCGGTTTACGTCTATCTGGACCCCTATGAAGGAGGAAAGATTGCTGTAGCGGAATGCGCGAGAAATCTGGCCTGTTCGGGTGCGGTCCCCTTGGGAACCACTGACAATCTTAATTTTGGAAACCCGCACAACCCTGAGATTTTTTATCAACTCCGAAAATCGGTGGAAGGGTTGGCCGAAGGGTGTCGCGCGTTCAATGCTCCTGTGACGGGTGGAAACGTGAGCCTTTATAATCAGAATCCGAACGGAGCGATTGATCCGACCCCCACCGTAGCCATGGTGGGCTTGATCGAGAACCCGGCGCATATCACGACGCAATGGTTCAAGGACGAGGGAGATATCATCGTTCTTCTCGGGGAAATTATTGACGATCGGGACACACTGCTAGGACTCGGTGGTTCGGCCTACCTTCAACTGATTCATGGATTGAAGACGGGCAACCCTCCGCGCATCAATCTGGAGAACGAAAAGAAACTTCACGATGGCGTCCGAGCGTTGATTACAGCAGGGGTGGTGAAGAGTGCGCACGATTGCAGTGATGGTGGTCTCGCGGTTGCACTTGCAGAATGCTGTATTTCGCAGCAAATCGCCCGCGAAACACCCCGTCTGATTGGAGCCACTGTGGATCTAACAGAGTTCGGATCACTCCGCTCAGATGCGTTGCTATTTGGCGAAACCCAAAGCAGGATCATTCTCTCGGTTTCTCCAACCCAACTAGAAGCGGCACGAACCGATGCGTTAAAACTCGGCCTCCAATTCCGTGAGATCGGGGTAGTTGGTGGGGATCGGTTGACAATTCGGGGATCCCAATCCAATTTATCAGCGCAGTTGACCGAGCTCCATGACCCTTGGTGGAATGCTATCGCTCGTGCCATGCAGTGATTCTTGATCGATCTCTCCAAATGTCATCCTATCCAAAGCACTATTGCGGGGTATTCGGGATTTACAACCATCCCAACGCGGCGGAGTTGACTTACTACGGACTCTACGCGCTCCAACACCGGGGTCAGGAAAGCGCGGGGATTGTGACCTACGATGGAACCCAATTCCACGTCCATAAAGGGATGGGGCTGGTTTCCCAAATTTTCAATGGTGAAAAACTGGAGCACTTAAAGGGAAATAGGGCTGTGGGCCACACCCGATACTCGACCACGGGTTCCTCGCATTTGCGAAACGCACAACCGCTCACCGTGGATTGTGCAAAGGGAGAAATCGCGATCGCGCATAATGGTAATTTGACCAATGCAGCCCGATTGCGCGAAGAACTGGAAGCGAAGGGATCGATTTTTCAGACCTCGGTAGATTCTGAAATTATTCTGCATCTGATGGCACAGCCAAGCGTCAACGGCCACGAGAATAATTTAATCGAAACGATGCGTCGGATTGAAGGAGCCTACTCACTGGTCATCATGACGGAACGGGAGATGATCGGCGTCCGTGATCCGCAAGGGTTTCGTCCTCTGTCATTGGGGAAAGTGGGTGATGCTTGGGTGTTGGCTAGCGAGACCTGTGCGTTTGATCTGATCCACGCCGAGTTTGTTCGCGATGTCGAACCGGGCGAGATTGTGATCATCGATAAAAACGGCCTTCGTTCGATCCAAGCTTTCCCAGAGCCTCGCCGGCGTGCTTTCTGTATTTTTGAATACATCTACTTCGCCCGCCCCGACAGCAATATCGCTTCGAGGAATGTGTATCGGACACGCGTCGAGATGGGTCGCGAGTTAGCTCGTGAAAACCCGATCAAAGCGGACGTTGTTGTCCCTGTGCCAGATAGTGGGAACTCAGCCGCCTTGGGTTACGCGATGGAGTCCGGGATTCCGTTCGAGATGGCGTTCGTCAGGAACCATTATGTCGGTCGCAGCTTTCTCCAACCTTCACAGCTCATCCGGGATTTTAATGTACGGGTGAAACTCAACCTCATTAAGGATTTAGTCAACGGCAAGCGAGTCATCATCATCGATGACTCGATCGTTCGAGGGACAACCTGCAAAACCCGCGTCAATAGCCTGAAGGAAGCCGGAGCAACCGAGGTTCACGTCTTGGTAAGTTGCCCACCCCACATGCACCCCTGCGTGTATGGAATCGATTTTCCAGACCGGACAAAACTGATGGCTGCCAACCACTCGCTGGCTGACATCCGGGATTATTTGAATGCCGATTCCTTGGCGTATCTCAGTGCTGAAGGGATGGTAAAGGCGACGAAACTTCCCAAGAATAATTTTTGCCTCGCGTGTTACGATGGGGATTATCCAGTCAAATACGACCCCTTGGTAGATAAGCACATTATGGAACGTCGCCGATGCCGAGGCGATGGACTCGGGGAAGCACTTCGCAACGAGGAACTCCAACCGAGGTTGCTCTAACAGGTCAACGTTTAGCTGAGTCGATATTCTTCAGTAATTCACTCACGCACGCCTCGGCAAAAACTGGATCGTTGATTCGGTTCTCGAGTTCGATCACTCGAATATCGTGCCGCAGATTATTCTTAATGGCTGCAAACAGGGCTTCGTCTGCGGCTGGATCATGGAATGGTTTTCCGGGCACGCTGATGCCACTGATCGCCCCCAACGGTAGCATCACGGTAATCGGCCCTTCGGATGCGTTGAGTTTTTCCGCGATGATAAGCCCGATCTCAGAAGCCTCGGCGGGAGATGTGCGCATCAGGGTGACTTGTGGATTATGTGGGTAGAGAGTCCGACCTTTAAAACGATCGGGAATGGTTTCAGGACCCAGAAAATTAACCATATCAAGGCAACCCGGACAGACAATCGCGGGCACTCCTAGGCGTGCAGCAGCTTCTAAACGTGTGGGCCCAGCCGACAGAACTCCCCCAACAATTTCGTCGGCCCATTCGGTCGTCGTGATATCCAATACTCCAGCCACTAAACCTGATTCGATCAACGATTCCATTACACGGCCTCCGCTGCCTGTGGCATGAAAAACGAGGACTTCGTATCCCTTTTGCTCAAGTAAAAGACGTGCATGTTGCACACAGTCTGTGGTGTTACCGAACATGCTCGCCACGATGATTGGCTTCTCTTGCGAGGTAGGAGGCGTGGCCTCAACCATGCCACAGATAGCACCAGCGGCACGCGTCAGAATCTGGCTGGAAATACGGTTCAAACCCGCCACATCGACAATGCTGGGAAACATCACGATGTCTTTGACCCCGATGTACTGTGCCGTATTCCCACTGGCGAGAGTCGAGACCATGATTTTTGGGAAACCGATGGGAAGTGCACGCATGGCCGCAGTCCCGATCGCGGTGCCTCCACCGCCGCCTAACGAGATGACACCGTCGATTTTCCGTTCTCGTTGCAGGCGTGAGAGCACGATGGGAGCGGCTTGAGACATTCCCAAAACCGTCCTACCGCGATCCGCGCCAGCCACTAATGTGGCGAGATCAATCCCGGCTTCCAAAGCGACTTCCTCGCGAGTGATATCAGGGGTCAATGTGGGTGGGGTGAGAGTGCCGACATCGATCACCAAGGTTTGATGGCCACGACGCTTGATGTAGTTTGCAATGAACGCATGCTCCTCGCCTTTCGTATCCATCGTCCCAAGAATTGCAATCGTCGCCATAGTTTTCTCCAAATTGTTCGGCGTATTCTACTGAACCCTTTCCCCGAAACGCAGTAAAAACTCCTCGAAAGTTACACAGGATAGGACACTCACGCTGAATCCACTGTTCAGTTTTTCTTGAGTTATCTCACCCTTTTTCAACATATTAGTTTCGTGGATTGGATTACATCACCCGAGGCTTGGATTAGCCTGCTGACGTTGACCGTGTTGGAAATTGTTCTCGGGATCGACAATATCGTCTTTATTTCGATTCTTGCGAATAAGCTGCCTGCACAGCAGCAGGAAAAAGCCCGAAAGTTGGGTTTAATGCTGGCGCTCGGGACACGCATCCTTCTTTTGCTCAGTATTGCGTGGCTCTCAAAGCTGACGGCTCCTTTGTTCCATGTCGCAAACCACGGGGTTTCGGGACGTGATTTAATCCTTCTCGTCGGGGGTCTGTTCTTGCTCGGAAAATCCACTCATGAAATTCACGAAAAACTTGAAGGCGAAGATGGTTCCGCGACAACTAGGCTATCCCCCACTTTCATGAGTGTCCTGATCCAGATCATGATGCTTGATATCGTGTTTTCACTTGATTCAGTGGTGACCGCAGTGGGCATGGCTAAACACGTCCCTGTGATGATTTGTGCAGTCTGTATTTCGGTGCTCTTCATGCTTGGTTTCTCGGGCTACATCAGTCGATTCGTTGAAAAGCACCCCACCATCAAGATGCTCGCATTGAGTTTCCTTCTTTTGATCGGCTGTTCGCTTGTCGCCGAGGCGTTTCACCAAGAGATCCCCAAGGGCTATATTTATTTCGCCATGGCGTTTTCGATCGGGGTTGAAATGATCAATCTTAGGATGAGAAAAAAGGCTTCCCCTGTGGAATTGCACCAACCCTACAGGTAAAAATCCGGAGAATGGCTGGTTTTCGGATCGATTTTCTTCGTCATTTTCCCTTGGCAATCGCGGGGGCGTGGTGGAAAACTCGGAAATGACTCCAGCCCGTGTTGTCTTTGCAGT
>SXGR01076339.1_pt1 | contig 10302 bp, 9 predicted proteins | sample 3174711 | NCBI WGS metagenome assembly SXGR01 (sample SAMN11356860, study PRJNA531348) | freshwater metagenome | isolation source: freshwater sample F1-60 | place: China: Fuxian Lake, Yuxi | collected 2017-12-25 | reverse complement strand
GCAAGGTACTGCTCACCCAATGGCGCACAACACCCGTCGTCTTTGATTTCAATCGCGACAGCCTTCCTGACCTCGCGATACTTGACCACGAAGGCTACCTGGCCTTCTTCGAGCGCACACGCCGCGATGGCAAACTCGCACTCAAACATCCGCGTCGCGCGTTCGTGAACGAGAACGGCGAACCGCTCCGCCTGAACGCCAAGCGCGCTGGTGGCAGCGGGCGACGCAAGCTCTGCGCGACCGACTGGGACGGCGACGGCAAGTTCGATCTGCTCCTCAACTCTGCGAACGCGAATCTCCTCCACCAGATCGACGCGCGCGATGGCAAATGGTTCTTCAAGGACGAAGGCGCGCTCAATAGGCAGAACATTGAAGGCCACGATGTAAGCCCGTCAGTCGTCGACTTCGATGGCAACGGCATCGTGGATTTTCTCGGAGGCGCGGAGGACGGACGGTTCTATTGGATGGCCAATCCGCGCGCGGCACTGGCAAAGTAACGTCGCATCGTATGAGTAACTTTGACCTGACCTCGCTGCCCTCCACCGACCCGCTGGCGATCTACCGCGAGCGCGACGGGCTCTATGCCGTTGACCTCCTCGGCGCGGCGCTCGTCCACTTCGATTTCTTCACCTGGCTCGCGGAACATCCCTCCAACAAGGCCTCCATCTGCCGCGAGTTGCAACTCATCGAGCGCCCCACGGATGTCATGCTCACGCTCTTCGCCGCGATGGGACTCGTCGAGGAAAGCGCCGGCGTCTTCCACGTCACCGCCACCGCGCGCGAGCATCTGGTGAAAAGTTCTCCGTGGTTTCTCGGCCCCTACTACGCCTCGATGAAAGATCGTCCCGTGCTGAAGGACTACATCTCCGTGCTCAAAACTGGACGCACCGCGAACTGGGGCGGCTTCAAGGACACGCAGGACTGGCACAAGGCGATGGAAGACGAAACCTTCGCCAACATCTTCACCGCCGCGATGGATTGCCGCGGCGTTTACCTCGGTGCCGCGATGGCGCAACATCTCGACACCACCGGGCGCCACCAACTCCTCGACATCGCGGGCGGCTCGGGCATTTACGCGTGCGCAATTGTCGCCCGCCATCCGCACCTCCGCGCCACCGTGCTGGAGAAGCCGCCCGTGGACACCGTCGCGCGTCGCGCCATCGAGAAACGCGGCCTCAGCGAACGCGTCACCGTCATCGCCGGCGACATGCTCGCGGGCGAACTCCCCGGCGGCTTCGACTTCCATCTTATCTCGAACGTCCTCCACGATTGGGACGCGCCCGTCGCACAGCAGATTCTCGCCAAATCGGCGCGCGCACTGACGCCCTGGGGCATGCTCGTCATCCACGACGCGCACATCAACGAAACCAAGACCGGTCCGCTGCCCGTCGCGAAATACTCCGCGCTCCTCATGCACTCCACCGAGGGCAAATGCTACTCGCTCGCCGAGATGCGCGGCTACCTCGACGCGCTGGGCTTCACTGACTTTCAGTTCCGCGAAACCGCAGTGGACCGCAGCATCATCACCGTGCGCAAACCCGCTTGAACCACGTCCGCGCCATGAGCCAAGCCACCCTCACCGCCAACGGCCGCGAAGTCACCGCCACCCTGCCCTGCTCGCTGGAATCCTTCCTCACCGCGCAGGGCCTGCTCCCACGCAGCGTCGTGGTGGAATTGAACGGCGAAGCGGTGTCTCCTTCCGAATTCACAACGCGCCAGCTCAACGCAGGCGACCGGCTGGAGATCGTGAAGATTGTCGCGGGCGGGTGACGAGCGTCGAGCCCGGCTCCAGAACAGGCACGCGTCCAGACAACCAACCGCGTTGAGCCCGAAAAACCATCGTCGGTGTGACGCGGGCCTCCGAGCCTGTGGCTCTCCAACCCTCAGTTGTCGGGCTTCGCAAGTCTCGGCCCTAGCCGCCCGCCAGTTCCGATCGCGCCCTCCGATGGCCGGCGGTTTGACATTTAGATCTTGGTGTTTATCTGGTGTTTGGATCTTGGAGGTTGGTATTTTGAAATCTCTCCAGCAGCCCCCAGCAACAGCACTGCATCCTCGGATGATGAAAGCAGCTCTTCCACAAGTTGCCCTTCAGCGTGCTTGATGGACGGCCGTCGCGGTTCAAGTAGCCAAACCATTCCCCATGCTCCGGGTCCGCGAAGTGCCGGTGCGCCCAGTCATGAACCTGCTGGTGCCAGCGCGCATACTTCACATCGCCCGTCAGCACGTACGCCAGCATCGTCGCGATGATTGCCTCGTTGTGCGGCCACCAGAACTTCATCTCGTGCCAGTACTCCTGCACCGGGCGGTTGTGGAGATCGCGAAAGTAGAACAACCCACCATGCTCCGCGTCCCAGCCGCGTTCCCACATGCAGTCCAGCATCTGGCAGCCAAGCCGCACCAGCCACCCTGAATTCTGGAACGCCGCCTCGCGCAGGATGAACCACGCGCCCTCGATCGCGTGCCCCGGGTTCAACAGCCGCCCGTCGAAATGATCTTCAATGCCCCCGTCCGGCCGCACCGATTCCATCACCACGCCCAAGTCCCGTTTCACGAACAACCGATCGATTTCGTTGATGCACCGAAAAATCCACTCCTGAAATCGCGGCTCCATTCCGAAGCAATCCCGCAACTCCTGCGCCGTCACGATCGCGATCATCCGCGGAGCCAGGCCGATCATAGGGCGCACGTCCGTTGACTTTGGCGGCATCAGGCCCGGCGTGAAGTTCCAGCGCGTGAAATGCTCGAACAACCAAATCGCCTTCGCCATCGACTCCTCGCTGCCCGTCGCCCGCGCATACGCCGCGTGCGCGATCGCCGTGAACGCCTCGCTGTATGCATAGCGCCGCTTGCGGATCGGCCGGCCGTCCCGCGTGACGTGGAAAAACATCCGCCCGTCCGTGTCGTAGCAGTGGCGTTCGAGGAAATCGATCCCGCCCTTCGCCCACGCCAGCCACTCGGGCCGCGCTTCGTACCCGTTGTAGAGCGAAAGCAACATCCAGCTCATGCGGCCCTGCGCCCACACGGACTTGTCCGTGTCCACCACCGTGCCGTCGCGGTCCACGCAATGCAGGAAGCCGCCATGCTCCGCATCCACACAGCGCGGAAACCAGAACCGCAACGTGTCTTCCAACAACCCGTCGCGATAACACTTCAGCAACTCCGCCCGTCCCTCGGCGGTTGTCAGCAGCGGCGCAGTGGAGCTCATCGCGGCGTTCCCTCCGTGCGTGGCGGAAGGCTCATCAGATACTCCAGCATATCCGCCGCTTCCGCTGCCGTTAGCGGGGCCAGCAACCCCTCGGGCATCGCCGACAACGCGGACTCGCGAACCTCCGCAATCTCCCGCGTGTTCCATCGATGTTCCCGCAGCGTCTCGTCGCGCAACACCAGTTCCTCAACACTCCGCGACAGCACAAAGCCGTTGAACTCCGAGTCATCCTTCAACGTCACGCTCTCGGAACGAAACTCTGGCGCGACACTCTTCGATGGCTGGACGATTTGCTCCAGCACCTGCGCCCGACTCATGCGTCTGCCAAGGCCGTTCAAGTCCGGCCCGAAAGCCCGCCCGATGCCGCCCGCCACATGGCATCGCCCGCACTGCGCGACGTCGTGGAAGATCGCCGTGCCCCGCGCCGCATCACCGTTCAGGGCAAGGATGCTCTCCGGCTGCACGTCCGTGCCGAGCGTGACCCGGCGTTGCGTTGGCAGAAGCAGACGCTGGAACAAGTCCCGTACAAACGCATTCGTCTGGCGCATGGCCGCACCTGCAAGCGCGTCGCGAATGGCCCGATGCTGTTCCAATCCCGCAGCGTGCCCCGCAAGCGCCGGCGGAATCTCCGTCACCATATCCAGTAGCCCCAACGCGCTCGCAGTGTCGGCTAGCGCCGCATCCCGATTGGTCAACGACAGTCCCCTGCCCTGCGCCGCCGTTCCGAGACTGCGAATCCAGTCCCGCACCACACGCACCCCGCCTTCGTCCACCAGCCGCGATCCAATCTGCGGCATGTGCCCGGAAGACTCGGTGAAGATGCGGTACCAGAGCGTGGACCGATACGGCGCGCCGGGCGCGATGATGCGCGCGTCCTCGATCCCGAAGTCGCCGCGCGCAGCTTTCGCATCGAGTGCGCGCCATTCACGCGGCGGCTTCTCGAAGTTCAGTTGAATCGCCACCGCGCCGCCCCCGCCGAAACGATGGCAGGCCGAACAATTCACATGCAGCCACGAACGCGCCCGCGCTTCGAGCGGGGCCGCAACGTCATGCGGGTTCACCAGCGCGGCACCACGACCCGCCTCGCGCCGCGCTTCGAGCAAGCCCATCGAAACGAAGCGCTCGAACTCCGACAGAGCCGTTCCTCCGGCTGGCTTCACGCCGAGTTGCAGCGAGTTCAACGTCAGCGCGTCGCCTGCCCACGCGTTGTGACAGCGCAGGCATTCGGCGCGGCTCATGTAGCGCCACGCCGTCTCGCGCACGCCGCCCGGCGCGAGCACATCCGCGACGCGGAAGACATCGTTCGTGCCGTTCACGCCGACAAGATCGGCGTCCGCGCCGTCCGCGCGCCAGCGATAGGTGTAGGGATTCCAAGCCTGGCCGTCCCAGTGCAGTAGTTGCGTCTCGATTCGCCGGGCCGAGTTGCTCTGGCCGGCGATCATTTCGAGCGTGAGCGTGCGCGCGAGCACGGTGTTGCTCGGGAAGAACCACGTTCCACCGGCGATGTTGCCCACGCCCCCTTCCGTCCGCAGCGCGCCGTTGCCCGGCACGGCAAGCCAATGCTCGGCGCGGGCGTGATCATCCCACTTCACCGCGGCGATGCGATAAGCCACCACGCCGGCAGCGGGCACTGACGGATTCAGCGACGCGAACAAACCCGCGTCACTCAGCCGCCGCGGGAATTGCACGTTCGCCGTCGCCGCCGAGTTCGCGGCGAATTCATACAAGCCTCCGTTGAAGTCCAGCACCAGCAATTCGCCGTCCGGGTCGAGCGCGAATGCCGTGGGCTTGAGGGCCGTGTCGCACAATTCCTCGTTCGATTCCATCACGCCGTTCCGGTGTCGCAGCGCCCAGAACTTGCCCGTCTCCCAGTCGCCGTAGAGATAGGCGCCCGCCAATTTCGGCAGCCGCCTGCCACGATAGACAAAGCCGCCGGTGATGCTCGCGCCGTCGCTGTGCGGAATGGAATGCACGGGCGGAAGAATCTCGCCCGGCCCGCGCGGGATGTCCCGCCGCACATCGCGGTTCGGCCCCTCGTGCAACGGCCAGCCGTAGTTCCCGCCCCGCTGCACCCGGTACACCATCTCCCACTGTTCCCAGCCGACATCGCCCACCCACAAGTCACCCGTCGCAGTGTCGAAGCTCATGCGGAACGGATTCCGGAAACCGAACGCCCAGTTTTCACCGCGCGCGCCGGGAATTTTCACGAACGGATTGTCCGCCGGGATGCGATAGGCGTTGGTGCCGTCGGCACGATCCACATCGATGCGCAGGACTGCCCCAAGCAAGTCGCCGAGATCCTGGCCGGTCTTGAGCTTGCCGTCCGGCGGGTCCGGGTCCGCCGCGTCGCCGGCGGAGATGTAGAGCATCCCGTCGGGCCCGAACGCCAGCGTGCAACCGTTGTGCCCGCCGCTGAACCACCGGAGAATCACCTGCTCGCTGGCGGGATCGATCACCGGCGGCGACATTGAACGGAACTTGAAGCGCGAGACGAACGAGCCGTTCTCACGGCCGCCGGGCTCGTTGTAGTTGATGAAGACGAACCCGTTCGTCGCGAAGCCCGGGTGAAACGCGAAGCCGAGAATGTTGTCGAGCGGCTTGTGATGCAGGCGCAAGTCCAGCGCCAGCGTTCGCCCCTCGCCCGGCTGGCGCGTGTCGAACGACCAGAGCTTCGCTCCCTGCTCGGCGACGAACAGCCGGCGCGTGCCCGGAGCGAACGACAGATCGACGGCGTTCTCAAACTTCAGCGCCGCATGCACCCGCTGCACGACGTAGGGCGCGGGCGGATACGGCGAGCCCTGCACGCGGCTGTTCGTCCACGGCTCGCGGGGCGCGGCTGTGACTGGCGAATTCCCGCCAATGCCCACGACGAAACACAGCAATGAGATGAACCGCTTCATGGCACGTTCACCGGTTGGCCGAGTTTGCGCGCCCACTCCATCGTTGCCCGGAACTTCGGCGACGACGTGGGCGGATCGTCCGCGTGTTGCAGCAAGCCCCAGCTTCCCCACTTGCTCCAGCGCCCGACGCTGCTGAAGTGACACAGCAAGTCGCCGCCAGCCGCTTCCCACGCCGCGTAGTATTGCCGGTAAATCTCCGCGAGGCGCGGGTGTCCGTTCGCGGCGTGCAGCAGGCGGGTGAGTTCCGCGTGGTTCTCGCCGCCAGCGACGCCGACGAAATGCTGGCCGGCTTCGTAGCACAGCAGCTTCAGCCCGAACTTGGTGGCGACCTTCTGGTTCTCGCGCATCCAGCGGATGCACTCGGGCAGCGCGTTCGTCTCCACGTGATTCAGGAACTGCTCCACGCTCCACGTCGCGACTTCGGCCGCGGTGAGCTTCTTGCCGTCCTTCGGGATGTTCATCGAGATGTACGGCGCAATCGCCAGCGCGTCGGCGCGCGTCGCGGCGTTACTCCAGCCGGCGATGACGCCGCTGATGTAGCTGTTCGCCGCCTGCGATGGCAGCACGCGCACGAGCCGTTCCGTTCCGCCAAATTCCTTCTCCCACGTCGCGAAAATTTCCACCGAGCGCTGCGCGGTGAAACGCCACGCGGCTTCCCAGCTCTTCTCCGCGAGGCCGAGCTTCTGACCTTGCTCGCCCGCGTATTGGCTCTGGCGAAACTGGCCGTTCCAAACTTCGTTCGAGTATTCGAGGTAGATCCTCCGCTTCGCGTCGAGCCGCGCCTTCGCGAGCCGGGCGAATTCGCGGACGTAATCGTCATCGGCTTCGTGCGGCAGGCAGAACCACGGGTCGGCCCCGAGACGATTCGCCAGGTCGCAGAGCAGCTCGATGGGAATGCCTGCGCGGGTCCAGGTGGCGTCCTCGACGCGGGGGCGATCCGTCCAGCGGCGTTGCTTGGAGTTGTTGATCTCCTGGAAGTCCATGAACCGGAGCGAAGCCATCCCGCGCCAGCGCGCGAGGAACGTCGGATGCCACGGATTCGCCTCGGCCTGCGCGGCGGTGAAGCCGGGCATGAGCACGCGAAGGTTGCGGACGGGATTCGACGGATTCGTCTCGCGCAGCCGGAGGAAGAATCCGCCGCCTTGGGAGTTCAGCTTTACGACGAACTGGCCCGCCGCGCGCGAAACGACTTCGCCCTTGGACAGCTCGACCTTGCCTTCGCCCTGCCAGAGCACGGTCCATTCACCGCTCGGATAATGTCCGTCCTCGATGGTGCAGAGCGGCGTCTCGGCGAAGCACTCAGGTTCAAGGCGCTTTACCCAGCCGTGCTCGTCGAGGTCGAGCTGCGGTCCCTTGCCCCAGCCTGCGCCGGTGCGCTGGCTGATCCACGCGCGCGACAGACGGAAGACATCGACGAAGGGCAGTTCGGTGTTCCAATCCGCCGGGCCGGACAGGTTGATGCCTAGCGCCGGGCGGGCAGGTGGCGCGGCGGCGAAGGTGGGAGCCGACCCGAGACCACACGCCACGAGCCACCACAGAAACGCGCGAAGAAGCATGACCCGGACTATGGAGGAATCCGCCGAGGCGGAGCCAGAAAGAATCCGCGCAGGCTCAGACCACGAGCCGGCCGACGCGCTCGCGCAATTGCGCGCTCCATCGCGTGAGAAAACTCACTCGGCGAAACAACCGCGCCAGCGCTTCCAGAGGCAGCGCCTCGGCGCGCTTCGCCGAACCCACCGGAGGCGCGCCGTCCCACACCGCGTTCCAGTCCGCTGCCCCAACCAGCGTTCCGTCGAGCGTCGCCGCCAGTTGCGTGAGCGTCGCGTTCAGCTTGTCCGTCCACGCGATGGATTGCTGGAAACGTTGCACCCGGAGAATCGGCGAAGTCACAACCGCATCAGCGGCGAGAAAGGCATCCACCTGGCGACACAGTTGCCCGACCTCCATGAAGCCCGCCATCAAGTCCTCCGGCACCGACTCGATGCCGCCGGGCTTGCGGCCCAATTCCAGTTCGAGCAAATGCGCCAGACGATCCTTCGGTTCGCGCAACGTATTGTAGGCGGCATTGAACTCCGTGTGGGATTCCGTGGCCGCGAGCCGTTCCGCTTCAGGGGAGTTGTGGAAGCGGTCAGGATGCGTCTCCGCTGCGCGCACATGGAAGCGGGCCTTCAACTGCTCCACATCCAGAACCGGCCGACGCGGCTCGCCAAGCAGGGCGAAACAATCCGTCATGCGCTGAAGCTCTCGCCGCAGGAACAACTGGTGGCGGCGTTGGGATTCTTCACCTTGAACCCGCCATCTTGCAGCGCATCGACGTAATCCAACTCGCTGCCGGTGACGTAGAGCGCGCTCTTGGGATCGACCACCACGCGAATGCCGCCAGTCTCCACGAGGATGTCGCGGCCGGCCGGATTATCCTGCAAGTCCATCTTGTATTGCAGCCCTGAACAGCCGCCGCCGACGACCGCCACGCGGAGAACGCCATTGGGCCGGCCCTGCTTCGTGAGCAATCCGCCCACCTTCTTCGCTGCGCTGGCCGTGACCTTGATCAGACGCTCGTCGCCAACGCGGTAGGCAGGCGGAACGGACGCAGAGGCGGCAGCGGACTTTGGAACGGAGGCAGCGATCATAGTTTTAATCTGGCCTGACGCTAACGGGCGCACAAAGGAGAGTCAACGCAGGCGACAGCCGGGCCAAAAGACATCGCCAACACGGCCGAGGATCCGGTGAACCGCCAGCGAACGCAATTTCGCCGAAAAGAGGTCTTGCCATCGGGATGGTCGCTGAATACTTTCCTCACTCTTTTTCGAGACACGCCGCGTGACAGCGGCGGGCGGCAATTGATTCGCGACTGGCCGCCGTCGCACAGAGCCATTGATTTATGTCCGTCAAAATTCGCATGAAGCGCATCGGAGCCAAAAACACTCCGGTCTTTCGCATCGTGGTCGCCGACAACCGCAGCCCTCGCGATGGCAAGTGCATTGAGGAGATCGGCACGTATCAACCGTTGAAGAAAGACGGGAACTACACGGTGGATCTCGCCCGCGCTGATTATTGGCTCAGCAAGGGTGCGCAGGCCAGCGACACTGTCGCCAGCTTCCTGCGCAAGGCGCGCCGCGCGGCTCCTGCCGCCTGATTCGGCCGCGCACAACTGACGGGCTTCCCTCGCCATGCAAGCGTTCCTCGAATACGTGGTGAAGAGCCTCATTCAAAGCCCCGACGAGGCCACCGTCACCCCGGTCGAGAAGAATGGCGTGACGGTCTATGAATTGCGGACGAACCCCTCGGACGTGGGGCGCATCATCGGGCGGGACGGGGCGACCATCAACGCCATCCGGTCCCTGCTCGCCGCAGGCAGCGCCAAGAAAGGCCTGCGCTGCACCCTCGAAATCGTCGAGGAAAACAACACCCGCCGCAGCGATCGTCGCTAGGCGGAGCAAGAATTTGATTCGGGTGAGCAGTGCCGGGCGGTGACGCCGCACAAACGTGGATGGCTGCAATGAAGATCGACGTGATCACCCTGTTCCCGGAAATGTTCTCCGGACCGATGGATGCAAGCATCGTCGGGCGCGCCCGGAAGGCCGGGTTGCTGGATTTGCGGTTGCAGAACCTGCGTCAATGGACGCACGACCGTCACAAGACGGTGGATGACAAACCGTTTGGCGGCGGGGCCGGGATGGTTCTCAAGCCGGAGCCGATCTTTGAAGCAGTGGAAGCGCTGGCGGATGACAAGACGTTCGTCATCCTCACCACTCCGGTGGGCCGGCCCTTCTCGCAGGCCATCGCCCGAGAGCTGGCGACGAAGGAGCATCTGCTCTTCGTCTGTCCGAGCTACGAAGGCGTGGACGAGCGGGTGAGTGAAGGTCTCGTCGATTTGGAATTATCCATCGGCGATTACGTGCTGACCAACGGCGGGTTGCCGGCGATGGTCGTCATAGACGCCATCACGCGGCTTCTGCCGGGAGCGCTGGGTGACGATGAAAGTGCGCGGGACGAATCATTCAGCCACGGGCTGCTCGAGTATCCGCACTACACGCGGCCGGCGGAATTTCGCGGCATGAAGGTGCCTGATGTGCTGTTGTCCGGGCATCATGCCGAGATCGAGAAGTGGCGGGCTGAACGGTCCCGCGAACGGACAGCGCATCGGCGGCCGGACCTGCTGATGCGGACCGGTGAAGACAAAACAGCCGACAAAAG
>SXGR01022658.1_pt1 | contig 10305 bp, 10 predicted proteins | sample 3174711 | NCBI WGS metagenome assembly SXGR01 (sample SAMN11356860, study PRJNA531348) | freshwater metagenome | isolation source: freshwater sample F1-60 | place: China: Fuxian Lake, Yuxi | collected 2017-12-25 | reverse complement strand
CATGACCGAGCAAGGCATGCGCGAAGTGAACAATCCTTCTGCGATTTTTTTGCAGCGCGCGGAAGACCCCGCACCGGGTTCGGTGGTGATGGTGATGTGGGAAGGTACTCGCCCGTTATTAATTGAAATACAAGCGCTGGTGGATGACAGCCATCTCGGCAATCCACGTCGCGTCGCAGTGGGTATGGATCAAAATCGTTTATCTATGTTGCTCGCCGTTTTGCATCGCCATGGCGGAATTATGGTGGGCGATCAGGATGTGTTTGTAAACGTAGTGGGAGGTGTACGCGTTATGGAAACCAGTGCAGATCTCGCGGTGTTATTAGCGATAGTCTCCAGCTTCCGCGATAAGATTTTGCCGCAGGATTTAATGGTGTTTGGCGAAGTCGGTTTATCCGGTGAGATTCGCCCGGTGCCAAGCGGGCAGGAGCGTTTACGTGAGGCGGCGAAGCACGGCTTCAAAAAAGCCATTGTGCCCATTGGTAATGCACCGCGTGAAAAAAATATAGGAATAGAAATTGTTGCAGTAAAAAATTTGCAAGAAGCCTTAGACGCTTTATGAGTTAACAGAAGGTGCTTTGTGAGTTAAATAGAAATATTTAAATTGCTCAGTAAGTTTTTGAGTAACTCTGCATCTTCCGCGCTGGCGGGTTCATATTGAATCCCTAGCATGTGTTCTTGTTGGTGCACCAGCGTTCCGTTGAGATGTATATAAGGCATTGTATTCTTAGGTACTTTCATCTCAGGCACTTCTAATCGTAATTGAATGGCGTCCCCCGCGCATAAATGGTAATCATCTAGTAACGCAATGCGTGCACCATCGTAAGAAATATCCAGCACATGGGCTGCCCATTCTTTATCTGAGCTACCTAATTCTGCAAAGGCTCTTAGCGGGTAACGCGGGTGTGTTCGGCGGTCATCGTTATTCATCGTGTTAAGCTACCTCAATCAAATAAACGAATTAGTCAGCAAGCAGTTCAGATAATTCACGTTCGGCGGCATTAGCGTCGCCAATATTTAATTCAATCAAGCGGCGTAAATGGCTAATACTGTCGATATCAATAGTCACGCAGGCAAGGTGTAGCTGCTCCAAGGTTTGATGAACAACTTGTGCAGACATGGCGATACTGGTTTGATCCGATAAAATAATTTTTACCAGAATCGGTGTGATAGGCTGTAATTGGTAAGGCCCCATTTTTGCGAGCAATAGGCCTTTTAACGAAATATCTAATAGTTGGGCTTGCCAGTTTTTATCGCCCTGAGCAATTTCTACACGGGCATCAAAATCAATACGGCTAAAGCGGCGGCGTTCTTGAGACATAAACTTCTTCATCAGGTATTTGTGGTTTCATTTGAGTGTAGCTCAGATGGTTTAATCCGCCATTTGCGTTGTGTGGTGCCACAAATCTATAATCGCGGCTTTCTTGTGTAACGGGTTTCATAAAATGACAGATTTTCGAATTGGCATAGACCTTGGCGGTACCAAAACTGAGGTGATTTTGTTGAACGGCGACAGCCAAGAGCTGTTTCGCACCCGTATTCCCACCATACGCGATGACTATGCGGCAACTTTGCGCGATATTGCGAGCTTGGTGGCTCAAGCAGAAGCAGCGGCGGGGCATGTTAACTTGCCAGTAGGTGTTGGTATTCCTGGCACCGTATCGCGCAAAACAGGGTTTGTGAAAAATGCCAACTCCACGTGGCTGAACGGCAAGCCTTTTCAAAAAGATCTGTCTGCACATTTGAAGCGCGATGTAAAAATCACTAACGATGCCAATTGCCTCGCTGTATCTGAAGCTACCGATGGCGCTGGCCGAGGTTATGATCTGGTATTTGCAGGAATTCTAGGTACCGGCTGCGGTGCAGGTGTAGCCTTCAAAGGCCAACCGATTGTTGGCCCCAATGGCGTAGCGGGGGAGTGGGGGCATAACTCGCTGCCGTGGACGCGTGAAGCAGAATTAGAAGAACGCCCCTGTTATTGTGGCAAGTCTGGTTGTCAGGAAACCTTTTTGTCTGGCACAGGGTTATGCAAGTCTTACGAGTTGGACACAGGCTTAAAACTCAAAGGCCACGAAATTGTTGAGCGTGCGGCTAAGGGCGAAATCCATGCGCGCCAAGTATTAGATGCTTACTTTGATCAGCTTGCGCGCGGCTTGGCTGCGGTTATCAATGTTATGGACCCCGATATTATTGTTCTGGGAGGTGGTGCATCTAACATTACTGAAATTTATACGGTAGTGCCTGAGCTTTTGAGCAAGTATGTCTTCGGTTTTGAATGCGATACGCCCATCGTGCAAGCGATGCATGGTGATTCGAGTGGGGTACGCGGCGCGGCCTGGTTGAATCCGCTGTAGTGTGGAAATCCACTTTTTGAGCGGTAGCAGCGTTATTTTCGTACTCAAATCCTCACAATTTGCAGGAGCAAATTGCACAGCTATGCTGCCCGAAGGGCGTGAAGCAGGATGCGGAACGTGATTTACTACAGTAAACTCCGGTTTCCGGCAACTGCTCCTGCGTGGCTCTACCTTCTGCATCCATGCAGTCGTCCGTGCGAAAATGCCTTGCTCCCATCTCAAAAATTGAACTTCATGCATGCGACACTTCGATAAAAACATTAAAAAAATTCCGTGCAGATTTCTATTTATTCTCCTGAGTGCTGCGCTGTCATCTTTTGTCATTGCGGACAATGCGGCAAAACCTCAGCGTATAGCCTCGCTCAATTTATGTTTGGATGCGCTACTGCTAAAACTGGTTGAACCTGCGCGTATCAATTCACTGACTTATATTTCCGGCAACCCGCAGTTTTCTCCTTTTGCTAAACAGGCGCAGCAATTTCATTTGAATCGCGGTCTTGCCGAAGATTTGGTGCCGCGCAATCCCGATTTAATACTTGCTGGCGATTTTGGCGCAGGCGATGCAAAAGTTTTATTAAAACAATTAGGTTTTCGAGTTGAAACACTTTCGTTGCCGCGCACCTTGGCAGATATCAGTTCGCATATTCGTCGCTTTGGCGAACTTACAGGCAGCCAAGATTCTGCCGAGAAAATGGTGCAAGAATTAGAAGCGCAGCTTGCGCGATTAGATGCAAACCCAAGTAAGCCGATCCCCGCATTTTGGTATTCATCCAATAGTTACGTGGTGGGGAGCGATACCTTAGAAAATGAATTAATGACTCGCGCTGGTTTTCACAACCTAGCCTTGGATAAAAATATCAGTGGAATTTCGCAGTTGGATTTAGAAGATTTAATTCTCGCAAAGCCCAAAGTGATTATTGTGGAATCTTCAGATGTACAAGCGTTTTCACTCGCGCGCGAATATGTGCAGCACCCGGCATTGCGTAAAAACAATATGCAAATTATAAAGCTACCCGCAACGCTCTCGGTGTGTATTGCACCTATTGCGGCGGATGTTATTGAAAATCTTATCCAACAAAAAAAATCTATTGTTAATTAGATTAAAGGAATTGTGTGCACAAAATTTCATATCCACTATTAATGATCTTGCTAAGCCTTGGCGTGCTCGCGGCTTTTTTATTTTCGCTCAGCATGGGCAATGCGTCTATTTCTATAGTGCAAGCGGTAAAAGATCTATTGAGTCATAGCCCATCACTGCACCAAACCGTTGTGTGGGAGATTCGCTTACCGCGTGTATTGCTCGCCGTTTTTGTTGGTGCGACTCTTGGGCTTGCGGGCGCGGCTATGCAGGGCTTTTTGCGCAATCCATTGGCTGAGCCGGGTATTTTAGGCGTTTCTAGCGGCGCTGCATTAGGTGCGGTTATTGTATTGTATTTCGGCTTTGCGGCAGCGGCGTGGTATTGGCTTCCTGTTGCGGCTATTACGGGCGCGTTAATTTCGTTAGTGTTGGTGTATTTGTTGGCGGGTTTTCGTAGTAGCGTCTTGTCATTAATTTTGGCGGGCGTTGCTATTAATGCGATTGCGGGCGCATTAATTTCGGTCGCGCTTAATTTTGCACCCAGTTATTTTGCGCTTCAAGAAATCGTATTTTGGCTAATGGGCTCGCTATCCAATCGCAATATGCATCATTTTTATATTGCGGCACCTTTTATTGTAGTGGGTTGGGTATTGTTATTAAGTCGCTATCGTTTTTTAAATGCCTTAAGTCTTGGCGAAGAAACAGCAACGTCTCTAGGCTTTAACCCACAGCGTGAACGCAATTTTTTATTAGTAGGCTTGGCCTTGTGTGTGGGAGCAGCTGTTGCTGTTAGTGGCAGTATAGGTTTTGTAGGTTTGGTGGTGCCCCATTTGTTGCGCCCCTTAGTGGGTTACAAACCAAGTCGCTTGTTATTTGCCAGTGCACTTGGCGGCGCACTGTTAGTGTTATGTGCTGACATTTTTGTGCGCCAGTTAGATGTCGCCCGCGAATTAAAGTTAGGTGTAGTAACCTCGCTCTTGGGCGGCCCCTTCTTTTTGATATTGATTTTAAAAACGCGGTCGCGTTGGATTTGATTTGTTAGCACCCTATTTAATTTAATCATAAGGTGATTGTTGCGAGACCGTCGGAGGCAGGAAGCCGACGTCGAGCCTACATGGATGTACTTGCGGCGTGTTTCGCAATAATTACCTTATGACTCAGAGATTCACAAATGTCATTGCTAAACGCCAAAAACCTTTCCCTAAAACTCGGCAATAAAAATGTTGTCGAGCAAATGAATATTTATGCAAATGAGGGCGAGTTTGTCGGCTTAATCGGCCCCAATGGTGCGGGCAAAAGTTCATTGCTTCGAATCTTGGCGGGATTAATAAAACCTCATTCTGGCCTTGTGGAATTAACACCGCAGAATATCGCCACTCCGATTGAAAAAATACCTGCGCAATTGCGTGCTCGCTTTATGGCGTATCTTGCACAACACGAAACACCCGCATGGCCATTGAGTGTAAAAAATCTAGTCGCACTTGGCCGCTCGCCGTGGAACTCATCGGTCAATACCAATGCAGATGACGAACTTGCCGTTCAAAATGCCTTGGCAATGACGGACGTAGATTTATTGGCCGAGCGACCTGTCACGGAATTATCCGGCGGAGAGTTGCAGCGAGCGTTATTAGCGCGAGTATTCGCTGGTAACCCCAAATTAATTGTTGCCGATGAACCTATAGCCGCACTCGATGTGTATCACCAATTACATATTATGGAATTGCTGCAAGCTCACGCGCAGCAGGGTGGGGCCGTCATAGCAGCGTTACATGATTTAAGTTTAGCGGCGCGTTTTTGTTCGCGATTGATATTAATGCATCACGGAAAACTAATTGCTGAAGGTGAACCGATACAGGTATTAACGTCAGAAAATCTTGCGCAAGTGTATGGTATTAGTGCTTATGTGGATTGCCGTGAGGATGGTGTAGTGATTGTTCCTATTAAACGAGTAAGTTAGTTTACTCCCCCTTGACTCAACCCCCACAACCCCATACCCTGCGCGCCGAGGTGTTTGGCGTGCTAAATTGCTGTTTTATTCAGCAAGTGCAAGGGTCAAATTAAATGGGAAGTCTGGTGCGCTATTGTCTAATAGCAAAGCCAACACTGCCCCCGCAACGGTAAATATGCTTTTTTTGCAGCTTATAAGTCCGATACCAGCCTCAAAAAACTTAACCCGATGTCGCGGAGGGCAACATCAGTGGTAATTCTGTGTTTTGTATGGTCGCTAGTAGGCTATAGCTCGCATTATTCCGCTTTCCCTCTCTCATTCGTTTACTGAATTGAGGAATTATCATGTCTTTCAAATCCTTTGCATTAAGCCCGCTTAGTGCTGCGGTTATATCTATCGCCCTTACTCATACTGCTGTTGCCGCAGACGAAAAAATTGAAACTGTTGTGGTTAGTGCTACGCGTAGTGAAGGCCCTCAAATGCCGGTAGCTACTCAAATTAAAATTATTACGGCCGAAGATATTCGTGTGAGTGGTGTGACCACTGTAACTGAAGCACTTCGTACACAAGCCGGAATTCAAATTGTAGATATGGATGGTAGCGGTGGGCGTAGTGTCACTGTGGCAATGCGAGGATTTTCGGCTACTGCAGCTAATAATACTCTTGTGCTCGTCGATGGCCGAAAACTAAATAATCCTTCTTTGGTTGGCCCTGCATTAAATTCTGTCTCGGTAAAAGATATTGAGCGTATAGAAGTTATTCAGGGCAGCGCGGGCGTCCTTTATGGTGATCAAGCTGTTGGTGGTGTAATCAATGTGATTACTCGTCGCGCTGCAGCTGGTGAGTTTAATGGCTCAGTAAGCGCAGAAGCTGGTACTGCTAATTTAGAGAATTATACTGCTTCAGTTCGTCAGGGTTTTGAGAACGGTTTAAGCTATAGCTTGAGTGCGCAAAAGCGTAATGCAGATAACTATCGTGATAACAACCAATCTGCTTTAACAAATGTATTAGGCAACATAAGTTTTAATTTTGATAGCGGAAAAGTATTCATAGAAAAGCAATCCGTCAAAGACGACTTAAATTTAGCGGGCAATTTGCTGGATAGAGAAGCCACAATAAATAGGCGTATGACTAAAACTCCAACCGATTACTCGAATTTGGAGACTGATTTGACTCGTGTTGGTGGAGAAGTTGAGTTTGTAAAAAACTGGCGTTTGCTAGGTGAATACTCTGACAGAGAGGATGACTCACTGGCTTATTTTGGTTACGGAGATCCTACCCCAGGTGAAATGAAAGTTAAAACCATAACGCCGCGTATAGTGGGAAGTATCTCAACTGCTAATGGTAACTCTGTGGTAACTGTTGGTTACGACAGGTCTGAATCCTCCTATCAAGTTATTAGTTGGGGTATCGACACTGATCAGAATGCTGAAGGTTATTATGCGCAAGTAATTTATCCATTAACACAAAAATTGACAGCCAGTGTTGGCGCGCGCCGTGCTAGTGTCGAAGATACTAATCATCTCGCATACGATATTAATTTTAACGTTGTTGAGAAAGTTAGAAGTATTGATCTAAATGCAACCGAGCTCGGCTTAAGTTATCAAATTGATGATGCCTGGAGCGTCTTTGCTCGCACCGCAGATGGATTCCGCTTTGGTAATGCTGATGAGAATGGTGCTTCTGCTCCTGGAATTGATTTTCTTGATGAGCAAACCAGTGATTCTCAAGAGCTGGGTGTTGCTTGGTCAGGAAAAACGGCTAATGTTAAATACAGTGTTTATCAAATGGCTTTGGAAAATGAAATAGTTTACGACACATTAAGTTCTAATAATTACGGTGGCTTTGGTGCAAACATTAATTTGCCTAAATCCGAACGCAAAGGCTTTTTATTTGATGGCGATGTGAAGTTGAGTGAACAAATCACTTTGCGTGGTAATTATACAAATACTGATGCATGGCTTACTGCAGGAAACTTTAAAGGAAAAGATGTTCCTTATGTGGCAAAAAATGCAGGTAATATTGGTTTAGTTTTCAATTTTGTAGAAAATGTTACTGCTTCGATAGATGCCAATTATACTGGTTCGCGCTATCGCAATGGTGATGCCGCTAACGTCATTGCTAAGGTTGAAGCATTGACTCTATTTAACTTTAATATCCTATGGGATATTAAAGATATAGAGTTGGGGTTCCGTGTTAAAAACATTACCAATGAGAAATATGCAGATTTTAATGGCTATTCAATTTCGGGTAAGTTGTATCAATATCCGCAACCAGAGCGAAACTATAGCGCTCATGTAAGCTATCGTTTTTAGTTTTATTGAGTTACTGCATCACTAAAAATGATGCAGTTTATTTTAAATGAGGAAAATGTTGTGATGAAACAATTTAAGCCTTTTTTAAAGGTCCTTTCGATAAATACATTGCTGTTGATAAGTCTCTGGTGCTGATGCGTGTACGGTTTTTAATGTCTTTTTCTTGTCGCTTTAGTGTACATCTGATATTTTTGTTTCATCCATAATATCAATCATTACATATAAAAATACCTCTATGGCAACTATAGGCACAAATTTAGATTCGGCGGGCGATGATGATCGCAAATACCGTGCTCCTGCGCTTGAAAAAGGCTTGGATATTCTGGAGCTTTTAGCGCGCAATGGTGCACCCATGACCACCTCGCAAATGGCCGTTACCCTCGGGCGCTCGGTAAGTGAGTTGTTCCGCATGGTTTTGGCGCTGGAGTTTCGCGGCTATATAGAGCCATCACCCGATGGTCGCGACGGTTATACGCTTACCAACAAATTATTCACATTGGGTATTGCTCAAGGCTCTGCGCGTTCGCTGTTAGAAACCGCTTTGCCCATTATGAAAGAGCTTGCGCGCGAGTTGGGTCAGTCCTGTCATTTGGTTGTGCCTTCTGGCGACCAAATCGTGGTGGTCGGAAGAATTGAAAGCCCTATGGATTTAGGTTTCTCTGTGCGTGTGGGTTATCGCCGCCGCTTGGTGGATACCCATGCAGGCTTGATGCTTTATGGCTATGCGCCAGAAGATGCTAAAGCTCGTTGGTTGCCGCAGCTGCGCGCATCAGCAGCCCCCGAGCATATTGAGCGCTTTTTGCAAAAGGCCAAGGTGGCGGTGGAGCGCGGCTATGTGCAATCCATCAGTGATTTTGTTGAAGGTGTAACGGATTTGTGTGTTCCGGTCTTGGGTTTACAGGGGGCGACGGCGGTTATTATCGTGCCCTTCATAGTGATTAAGGGGCAGACCACCACTCATGAGCAGGTGATCGAAAAGCTTAGAGCGGCCACCCGAAAAATTGCGGATGCACTGAGTAACGAAGGGCGCTAAGACGCCTTTTTTAATGCGCCTGTTTAGGGAATCGCTTCGGCGAGTTTTTTATTTCAGATTTACTTAAGAATTGTCTGTTAGAGTGATGTTTGTTAATTCATCGTTGCTATTTTCTTGTGAGGCTTTCATGACTGATAACTCTTCCCAAATAACAAAATTTAACCCCGTGATCATTGCGCTGCATTGGTTGATGCTTTTGCTGATAGTTGCAGTCTATGTGTTTATGGAATTTCGTGGCATTTTCCCTAAGGGAAGTGAACCGCGCGAGTTTATGAAGGCTCTGCATTTTATGTTGGGTATGTCGGTGTTTTTTTTAGTACTCTTGCGTTTGGTGGTTCGCTTTTCAACTAAAGTGCCGAATATTATTCCTGAGCCAAAACCCATTGAAAAATTGCTTGCCAAAATTATGCATATTGCACTCTATGTTTTTATGATCGGTATGCCGTTACTGGGTTGGCTGATCCTCAGTGCTAATGGCAAAACAGTCCCCTTTTTTGGTGTGCAATTACCTGCGCTCATCGCTGAAAACAAAGACTTGGGTAAGGTGTTGCATGAGGTACATGAAATTGGTGGCAGCCTTGGGTATTTCCTCTTAGGCGGTCATGCGCTTGCGGCGCTTTTTCATCATTATGTTAAAAAAGACAATACTTTATTGCGCATGTCGTTTTTGAAAAAATAATCATCTGGGATATGTTGGAGTGAAATGCAACTCTAGCGCGAAGTAGCGCCGTTATAACGGCGCTACTCCTTCTTCGAAAGAGAATTTCTGTCCAGTGGAGCGAAGCGAACGATGTTTGACCGCTTTGTTATATTTACTTAGCTCGTTGAACTAAACTAAACCAGTTTCCAGAGTCGTCTTTGCCCATAGCCTCAACCCCGTAGAGCTGTTCTGTAGGAGGCTGGAAAAACTCAACACCCTTAGCAGCTAGTTCTTCATACGTTTTTTGGCAATCATCTGTTTCAAATACACCAACCCCAAAAGCACCATCTTCAATCAGACTACGTATTTTGATTGCTGCTTCATTAGTGAACATAGGCCCCTCTTGAGGCTCTGCTAATACCAATTGAAGTTGTGGTTGCCCCTTAGGATTCACAGTAAGCCAACGGAACCCTCCCTCTATCGTCATATCATCACCAACGTCAAACCCTAGTTTATTTTTATAAAAATCAAGGGCTTTTTCTTGGTTTAGAACATATACATTTACGTGAGCTATGGATTTAATCATGTCAGTCTCCTTTGTTAAATAAAGACTCGCTATTGTATATACAGGAAAAGTGGTTTATTTCTCCGATATTGCTCAATTAACCGGTTTATTCACAAAACGAAATGCATAACAGACTGGAATAACCTGAGAGGGGTAACGAAAAGGCTCACTGGATAATTTCCACAAAGTTCGACGATATGATGTTGGTGGCAAACCTACATGTTTAAGAAAAAGCGACGAAAAACTACCAAGACTCACATAACCGACTCGTTCACACACCTCAGACACACTATAGTTTTCTGTAACAAGCATCTGCTTAGCTTTTTCAATTCTTAATTTAATCAAAAATTCATTTGGTGTTTCACCATAGGT
>SXGR01371183.1_pt1 | contig 10307 bp, 8 predicted proteins | sample 3174711 | NCBI WGS metagenome assembly SXGR01 (sample SAMN11356860, study PRJNA531348) | freshwater metagenome | isolation source: freshwater sample F1-60 | place: China: Fuxian Lake, Yuxi | collected 2017-12-25 | reverse complement strand
GTCGCGTCGAATCGACCCTCACGGCGAGGAAGATGCGCCCGGCCCACCGCCAGGGATCGATCGGGGCGTGGGGCCTGGACGTTGCGGCCTGGGTCATGAACCGCCCTCCTTCTCAGCGCCGCCGAGGCCGCGGACATAGAAATAGCCGAGCGACATCACGATGAGGAAAAGGATGACCGAATAGGCGGCAGCGATACCCCAGCGCTGGCGTCCGAAGGCGATCTCATAGATATGGGTAATCCAGATATGGGAGGCATTGGAAGGGCCGCCGCCGGTCATGATCCAGGTCACGACGAAGGAGTTGAAGTTCGCCACGGCGAGCAGAAGGATGGTGGCGATGGATACACCCCTGAGATGCGGGAACGTGACATGCCAGAAGCTGTGCCAGGCGCCGGCGCCGTCGACCTTGGCCGCCCGGAGCAGCTGGTCCGGCACGGTCTGAAGACCGGCCGCCAGCATGATCATGGCGAACGGGAACTCGCGCCACACGTTGACGACGATCAACGACGGCAGGACCGAATTGACGCTGTCGATGAAGTTGGGCGGGCGGCTCGCGAGGCCGAGTTCGACCAATACGGCGCCGATGGCGCCGAAATTCGAGTGGTAGAGCCACTTCCAGATATACGACGCGGCGACCGCGCTGATGACCCAGGGAACGATCAGAATGGCGCGCACAATCGCCCGGCCGGGGAACTCGCGGTGCAGGCAGAGAGCGCAGCCCAATCCCAGGACATAGGCGCAGCCAGTCGACACGATCGTCCAGATAAAGGTGTTCAGCGTCACCCGCCAGAACACGTCGCTGCCGAGAATGATCGAATAGTTGTCGAATCCGATGAAGATCTTGTCGCGCAACTGCAGGCTGGGCGGCGTGTTGTAGAAAGAAAGCTCGACGGTGTAGTAGACTGGATACGCGATAACGATCAGCATCACGACGATCGCGGGCAGGACATAGAGATAGTCCGCGCGATGATCCCAGGCCCGTCGCAGGACGCCTTCGTTCTTCGATATCGCGCGCACGGGAACGGCCGTCGGTCGTGTCGTCATGGTTGCCAGGTCGGTTTCTTCCGTCGGCCGGAAGACCGGCGGCTTTCACCGCCGGTCCCGTAGGCGAAGCCTGCTAGAGCTTGCCGCCGCTCATGACGTTCTTGACTTTCCGGGCCGCGTCTTCGGCGGCCTGATCGACCGTCATGGTGCCGGTCAGCGCGTTCTGCAGCATGTCGGGTACGATGATGTTCATGATCTCCGGTGCTTCCGGGATCGTCGGGAACGGGATGCCGTAAGGCAGCATCGAGGTCGTGACGTCGAGGAACCTGATGTTTTCCAGACGCTCCTTCATCCACTTCGTCTTGAAGCCGTTGAGGTTCCCGGGGTTCGAGCCGGCATAGGCCATTTTCAGCGACCATTCGGGGCTCGTCCAGAAACACACGAGCGCCTTCGCGGCCGGCTGGTCGACCCTGCGGCCGTCGACATATTCTGGCTTCAGGATGTGCATGTTGGAGCCGCCGAACACGACGGCGCGCTTGCCGTCCGGCCGTAGCGCATGTTGTCGATGACGTTCTGCGCCGCCTGGGCGTCGCTGCCGGTCGCCTTCTTCCTGAGATCATGCATGACGTCGTAGTCGGACGGATGCGAGATCATCATGGCGAGCTGCCCGGCAAGGAACAGAGGCTGATTGTCGGCCTGCTGGTTGGTCAGCGCCGAAATCGGCACGGACTTGTCGCGCACGAACATGTCGTACGAGGCCTGCAAGGCGCGCTTGCTCGCCGCGGTGTTGAGCTGGATCTGCGAATAGTTCGGGTTCGCGGTCGCTTCGTCGAAAACGCCGCCGCCATATGCCCACAGCTGCGGCATGAACCGGTAGGGCGTATTGCCGGCGTTCTTCCGGGCGACCAGACCATAGCCCGCGACGCCAACCTTGTCCTTGATCTGCTTGGAATACCTGATGACATCGTCCCAGGTGGCCGGCGGCTTGTCCGGATCGAGGCCGGCGCGCTTGAAGATGTCGGCATTCCAGATCAGGGCCATCGTCTCGTTGTTCGTCGGAATGCCGTAGGTCTTGCCCTTCCACATGTTCGACTTCATGGCGCCGGGCCAAAAATCCTGGGGCGAGTAGCCGATATCTTCGGGCTTCAGTTCCTGGAGATACCCCTTCGCGGCGAACTCGACGCCGCCCAGGATCTGCAGCCGCACCACCATCGGTCCCGCGGTGCCGAGCAGTGCCGTGCGGAACTTGTCGAGCAGGTCGTTATAGGTGAGCGCCTGCTCCTCGAGCTGGATATTCGGGTAGGTCTTCCGGAACGTCGCAAAGAAATCGCGGTAGTACTGACGCAGCAGATCCGGATCGCCCTCGAATGCACCCTGATACCAGAACGTGACCCGTCCTCTGTAATCGAGCGGCGTAACCTTGCCGCAATCCGCCGCCGTGTCGAAATCCTTCGTGCCGGCGATGGAGCGCACATACTCAGGCGACCACTTGCTCAGGTCGACCGGCGCCTGCGCCGACGCAGGCCCCCAGACGGCAAATGCCGTCGCTAAGGCGACTATCGAAACGCCACGCCGAATGGCGCAGCCGAGGTGAACCTTCGACATTGATCCGTTTCCTCCTGTTCGGCCACCGCCGACCTGACGTTGGCGCTGTTCATTTCGTTCGTGGCTCCGAAGCTCGTGTCTTACGGCTCCGTTTGTGGCACGTTCGCAGATGCGATCTTGCGAGTCAATTTCGGGGTATCGTATATCAATGCAATTGATACGCTTTTGATCCGGCGTGGCGAGGCTCGATTGACAATGCTGCACAACAGCGAGGCCGTCTCGCTCGAGTATTCGAGTACAACCTGCGTTCCTGCCGGACCCACTCAGCGCGAAGTCACAGTCCGGCGCGCCAAGCATCGGAGCGGCCCGGCGCCGCTTCGGAAAGCGCGACGGTTTCGGCGTCGCGAATGGCGTGAAGACACGCGGGCGACGGCGGCCGTCCGGGACGGGTAGGCGGCCGATCAGCTTCAAAAAATGTCGACAGGGGGGATCGGGGGCAAATGAAAATCACCAAGATCGAGCCATGGCTCATCAGGTCGGCGGCTTCCTACTGGGGCGAGTTCCTGTTCGTCGAAGTCAGCACGGACGAAGGCGTCACCGGCTGGGGCGAGATCACAACGACGACCAAGATCGCGAACCGCGCACTCGCGGCGATGCTGCGGCGGATCAGCGACATGATGGTAGGGGAAGATCCGGCGCATATCGAACGCCTCTGGCACAAGCTGTTCCGCAGCTTCACCTATATGGGGAGCCGGGGGGCGGCGGTCGAGTGCATCAGCGCGATCGATATCGCGCTCTGGGACATTCATGGCAAGGTGCTCGGCAAGCCTATCTACGAGCTTCTGGGCGGCGCCGTGCGCGACGAGATCGCGCTATACACCCATCCAGACCAACGGAAGTTTACGAGCAAGGAAGGCGTCGTCGCCGAAATCCGGGACATCGTGAAGTCGGGCCACACCGCGCTCAAATTCGATCCGTTCCCGCACCAGGGGCCGCATGTAGAGGGCAGGGCGCGCGAGCAGCGCGACGGCTATCTCGACGGCGGCATGACGCGAAAGGACGAGCGGAAGGCCGCGGAGCTGACGGCACTCATCCGCGAGACCGCGGGGCCCGACATCGAAATACTGATCGACGCGCATGGGCGTTTCGACGTGCCGACGGCGATCCGGTTGTGCCTCTCCCTCGAGGAGGCCGGGAACATCGACTGGTTCGAGGAGCCGTGCCCGCCCGAGAGCGTCGATGCCCTCAGGCAGGTGCGCGAGAAGGTCAACGCGCCGATCTCGTGGGGCGAGCGCGGACATACGAAGTGGGATTTTGTGCCGATCCTCGAGAACAGGCTGGCGGACTATATAATGCCCGACGTCACGTGGACCGGCGGTATAAGCGAGTTGAAGAAGATCTCGGCGCTCTGCGAGGCTTTCTACATCCCGGTGTCGCCGCATGACGCGGCCGGGCCGATCAACCTCGTGGCGGGCGCGCAGGTGATGATGACAGTGCCGAACTTCTACAAGCTCGAGACGTCGGAGTGGAATCTTTTCAAGTACAATCCCCTCATCGACGTGCCGCTCGACAACTCCAACGGCAGTCTCAAGCTCAACAAGTCGCCGGGGCTCGGCATCGAAATGAACCGGGCGTATCTCGAAGCCAACGTCGCCGAATGAGGCGCCGCACGCGCACGCGTTGCCGCGACGGCTGGTCCGGCGTCGACGTCGAATTCGATCGTCCGTCACTGTTTTTGCAATCGACTGCCAAGGGAGCGCCATTCGGCCGGTAGCGGCGGATGGGAAGAAGGCGGGGCAAATGAAAATCGTCGACTTGAAGTGCGCCGTGATCGGCAAGAGCCCGATCGTCCGTATCGTCACCGACCAGGGCATCAGCGGCTACGGCCAGGTCGAGCAGTACAAGCCCTATCTCAAGCCCTACGTCCTCCAGTTCCGCGAGCCGCTGCTCGGCGCCGATCCGACCGACGTCGAGCGCACGATGCTGCGCATCCGCCAGCGCGGCGCCTTCAAGCCCTACGGCGCAGCCGTCAGCGCGATCGAGACGGCGTTGTGGGACGTCGCGGGCAAGGCGGCGGGCGTCCCGGTCTACAAGCTGATCGGCGGCAAAGTCCGCGACCGCGTGCGCGTCTATAACGGCGCGTTGCGCAAGCCGCTGGACCGCCACCGTCCCGAAGACTTCGCCGACGAGATGAAGCGGATGCTGGCGCTTCCCGAAGGCTTCACGATCGTCAAGCAGGGCATCTCGTTCCACAGCCCGATGAAGGGCGAGCCGGGATATTTCTACGGCGAAGTCGAGAAGAGCACGCTTCACGGCTGGCTCGACCGCGGACCGATGACGGAACGCGGCATGGCCTATACGCTGGATTGCGTCGCGGCGATGAAGGAAGCGCTCGCCGACAAGGTCGGGCTCGCGCTCGACTGCGGTCCCGGCTGGATGCTGTCAGACGCGATCCGATTCGCCCGCGCCGTCGAGAAGCACAACCTCATGTGGCTCGAGGACATGCTGACCGGCGACTACGTGCCGTTCGTGAACGCGGACGTCTATCGCGATCTGACGCAGTCGACGTCGACGCCGATCCATACCGGCGAGCAGATCTATCTGCGCCAGAACTTCAAAGACCTGATCGAGCGGCAGGCCGTTCGCGTCGTCGGTCCGGATCCTTGCGACGTCGGCGGCATCGCCGAACTCAAATGGATCGCGGAATTCGCCGACCTGCACGGGATTCTCATGGCGCCTCACGGCACGGGCAACGGCGTGCTCGGTCTCGCGGCGCTCGTGCAGGTCTGCGCGACGCTGCCGCACAACTTCATCGCCTTCGAGTATCCGGCCGGCGATCCCGCCTGGTGGTACGACATCGTCGATGGACTACCCGACCCGATCGTCCGCGGCGGGATGATCGATGTCTGGGATCGTCCGGGCATGGGCGTGGAAATCGTGCCCGAGCGGGCGCGGCGTTATCTGGCGGCGGAGGACACCGCGTTCTTCGACTGAGCGCGAGATCGGGAGGACGCGCCGTCGGAAGCGGAGCGTCGCATCGTCAATACGATCGGAGGACGCCGTGAAGATCATGGATATCAAGTGCGCGGTTATTGCGAACAGCCCGGTCATCCGCATCACGACGGATGAGGGCATCACGGGCTTTAGCCAGATCGAGACGCCAAAGCCCTATCTGCAGCCCGTCGTCCTGCAGCTGAAGTCATGGCTGGTCGGCCAGGACCCGGTGAATGTCGAGCGAATCATGAAGCGCATCCGGGTGCGCGGAGGCTTCAAGCCGTGGGGCTCCGCGATCAGCGCCATCGAGATTGCGCTTTGGGACATCGCCGGCAAGGCGGCCAATCTTCCGATCTATCGCTTGCTCGGCGGCAAGGTCCGCGACCAGGTACGGACCTATCGCACGCTGTATCAGCACGAGGCGGGCGTCGGCCACACCCCCGACGATTACCGCAAGTGGGCGGAGTATGGACTTGCGCTCGAGGGCGGCTTCACGATGTTCAAGCTGCCGACGTCGTTCCACTCCTCGATGGTCGCTGATTTTCCCGACTTCCACTACGGCGCCGTGCAGCGCGACGCGCCGTTCCCCTATCCGCACAAGGGGCTGCTGAGCGAAAAGGGGTTCGACCATCTGGTCGCCTGCGTGCGCGCGGCGAAGGAAACGCTGGGCAAGGGCTACGGCCTCGCGGTCGACGCCGGCCCCGGCTATCTCAAGCAGGACGCGCTCCGTTTCGCCAAGGCAGTCGAGGATCTGCACCTGCTGTGGATCGAAGACATGATCACCGGGGACTACGTGCCTTACGTGAACGCGGACGTCTATCGCGAGGTGACGCCGCATACGACGACGCCGATCCATACCGGCGAGCAGATCTATCTGCGCCAGAACTTCAAGGCGCTTATCGAAGGCCACGCGGTCGACGTCATCGGACCGGACCCTTGCGACGTCGGCGGCATCGCCGAGCTGAAATGGGTCGCCGAGTACGCCGACCTGTACGGGATTTCCATCGCGCCGCACGGTACGGCCAACGGGATCTTCGGGCTGGCTTCGCTGATCCAGGCTTGCGCGACGCTGCCGGACAATCTGATCGCGTTCGAGTATCCGGCACGCTTCGAGTCGCTCTGGTACGACATTACCGAGGGTTTCGACGGCATGCCGGTGAAAAGCGGCCTCGTCGACGTGCCGGATCGACCCGGTCTCGGCGTGAACCTGATTCCGGCAAAGGCGAAGAAATATCTATCCGAAGGGGATGCCGCCTTCTTCGATTGACAGAGCGGCGGACCGCTCCGGCCGCCATATGCATCGCCTTGCCGCGGCTGACCGCGCTGTGGACGATCTATCCGGCGGCGGCTCCCATCGTGAGTCGGAGAGATAGACAAAAAGTATGGCGGAGGAAGATGAGCTGAAATCCAAGGGTCTCTGGTAGATCGGCCTCTGCTCTGCACCGCTAATCCAGCAGCTTGACAAATCACGGATTTCCTTGGAGGTTATCTTTGCATCAAGATTGGGTCGACGCCCAAGCCAACCTGCCTTCCCGGGCAAGGTGGTCACCCGAAAGGGGATGCGGCTCTTAGAGAGCAATCAAGCGGGTGGCGTCGACCCTCCGTAAAATGGAGGGTTTTTTGTTGAGTGTCTCAACCATCGCACCCGCTAAGATCGCGGCCTACCGCGCCACTCACTACCGTGTCTGTGCGCCAGGCAGAGCGTTCACGCTCCTCATCGGCATCCCGTCGGGGGAACTTAGCCAACTCTATCTGGCGAGAGGGGCAAGCTGCGCCCTCTTTATCACGGCCTTCAACCCCTTTGGGAAGATGCAGAGTGACGGTGAGAACCTCGCCGCGCATTCAATACTAGGCGAAGAACTACGCGCCTGGACCAATCATATATACGACGGCCAAGGCGGGGATCCCACGGGTGTTTGGCCTGAGGAGCGCAGTTATCTTGCGCTTGGAATTGGCCGCCAGACTAGCGAGGACTTGGGAGAGCGCGCTCACCAGGATGCGGTTGTGTGGGCTGGGGACGATGGTATTCCGCAGCTATTGTGCCTTCGATGAAAAAGGGCTGACCCACCTGAGGGTTGGGGGATTTGAACCTGCTTGCCGTCCCCGGCACTTCGCCAAATCGGCTAAAAAGGAGAATTGAAATGAGCAACGTGCCAGTCCCCCATCTTGAGGCCCTCGGTTCCATTGCGCCGGGGCTACTCTATCCGCATCAAGCGGATGGGGCCGTCTTCTTGATTTCAAAAAAGCGCGCGATCCTCGGCGACGACATGGGCCTTGGAAAGACACGACAAGCCATCGTTGCTCTCAACGTCGCAGTTCCGAGCGGCGTAATTCTGATCGTTTGCCCGGCGTCTCTGAAACTGAACTGGAAACGTGAGATCCTGATGGTGGATCCCGCAGCGCGTATTGAGATAGTTGGTTATGACAAGGAGGCGGTCGAAAACCCGCGCTGGGTAATTGTAAATTACGATCTCCTGAGCAAGCATGCCAGCCGCCTGCATGACATTCCTTGGACCGGCGTGATCCTGGATGAAGCGCACTTCATTAAGAATGCGAGTGCTCGGACGACACACTGCCTGAAACTCTTAGGGGTCAACGATCAGGCCAAGGCACCGCTCATCGGACCAAATTATGTGTTCCTTCTTACAGGAACGCCAATGACGAGCCGACCGCGAGATTTATTTAATCTTCTTCGCTGCGTGGGGCACCCCGCTGCAAGAAGTTTCTTGTCCTTCGCAAAGCGCTACTGCGAGGCATACCGCAACGACTTCGGCTGGGTAACGACGGGTGCATCAAACCTCGATGAGCTAAATCTTTTGATGAAGGAGATTATGCTCCGGCGAAAGAAAGACGAGGTCCTAGACCTTCCACCCAAGATACGATCATGGGTCCCGGTGGACATTTCAGCCGCGCCGGCTGCGCTCACGGCCGTTGAGAATTTTCTCCAGTGGTATCAAGCCACCGATCCAGCTGCTCCGAACGACACGCAATTTCTGGCCCGCCTGACAAAGGTTCGCGTGGCTTTGCACAAAGCGAAGCACAAGGCCGTCGCAGAGCGGATCAAAGATGTCATCGCAACGGGAGACAAGGTTGTTGTCTTCACCTCGTTCAATGACGGGGTTGCCAAGCATGCTGCAACGCTCGGGGATGCTGCCGTTACCATAACGGGTTCGCAATCTGCGGAGCAGCGGATGGAAGCGGTCGATAGATTCCAGACCGATCCGAGCGTGAGTGTTGCCGTGTGTAATATTATTGCTGGTGGCGTCGGCATCACGCTCACGGCGGGCACGCATGTTATTTTTCAAGATCTCGATTGGGTTCCAGCCAATCACGCGCAAGCTGAAGACCGTTGTTATCGAATGGGCCAAACTAGGAAAGTTACGGTCGAGTACTTTCACGCTGAGGGATCGCTGGATAGCTACATCGCTCGACTACTCGAAACTAAGATTAAGCTGATCAATGCGGTGGAGTCGGATGACGTTCCGGATGCTTCACTTCTGGCGGAACTGGCAAATAATCTTCGAACCCTGGCTCCGGCACTGATCGAAGAAGTCAGGATAGCGCGAGCGGGCGCTACAGTAGCGTCTGCCTCAGTCGAGCGCCTTCTTGCGGATACGCCCCGATCTGAATCTGCGATATCTCAGATTGAGAGCACTGGTGTTTGGGAATTTGGAAGTGACCGGGATAAATCGCAGACCTACCGGGTCACATACGGTCGTGCAGGCCATCTTGAGTGCACCTGCAAGGGATTTGAGTTCCGGGGTAACTGCAAGCACGTCCAACAAGTTCGCTCGAGTACGGGATGATCTCTGTCTTCGTTTCACTCTGCGGCAGTTTTGGAAAACGGGTTTAGAATTGGAGATTACTAAATGAGCACCAAACCTATCCGCCATCTACCCGGCCTCGGTGTGTATGGGTTCGATCGCTACGAACCGGTTATTCTGGCGGCACTCGTCACCGAAGACCCTATGTTACTTATCGGCCGATCTGGCATCACGACTGGTCCTCGAATGCAGCATGCCGCATACAACTTGGGGCGCAGAAGTATCGAAAAATATTTTGGATGCGGCACATCGCTTAGCATGGGAATCGGCGTCAAAGGCAGAGACTCGCTGGGTTGACTTGATATTTGCCGAAACAAAGCTCGATCGAAAGCTTGAGATTTTAATTAAACACTGCCCATCGACTGACGAGGGGACACAGGCAGTTACGCAGATACTAGCTTCGGAACCAAGTGACCGGGGAGCGGCATTCGCTTTTGCCGTCTACCCGGCGGCTGCGATGGGCAAACTTCCCATAGGCACGGAGGGAGCCAATGATCTCGGTCGGGTAGCGACGCCGATACTCACAGTGGATGCGGAGGTAACTTGGAGCGAGAGAGGATCGGTGCAAGCTCAACATCACCCTTCCTACGATGCTTTCGCCAAGGTGTTAGGAAACCTTACGGGCGCGAGAGCAGAGCGTGCCCGACAATTTTTCTCTTGGTGTTTGGTAGAGACCGCTCTGGGCGCCTCCCCAGAACGCTTTCTGCTTGAACCCAAGACCTTGACGAACGGCGTCGACATGCAACGCGCTACACCTTTGGGTGCCGATGATATCGCGTTTCTGACGCAAGGACCTGATGAACCGCTAGAGCTGACCACGATATTGATTGACCGAAAGCAGCCGCGCTGGTTGATGGGATGGCGGGATATTACCAACGCGACAAACGAGCGGACGGTGGTTGGTGGCATGCTGCCCATGGTTGGGGTCGGCAATAACCTGGCACCTTCCGCACTGAGCCG
>SXGR01650302.1_pt1 | contig 10310 bp, 10 predicted proteins | sample 3174711 | NCBI WGS metagenome assembly SXGR01 (sample SAMN11356860, study PRJNA531348) | freshwater metagenome | isolation source: freshwater sample F1-60 | place: China: Fuxian Lake, Yuxi | collected 2017-12-25 | reverse complement strand
TGACGCCATGCGCTTCTATTTCAATGGCAATGCGGTTGACCTCGTGAATACCGGCAATGGACACACCGATGGTGATGCCCAGGTGTATTGGCGGGAAGCGAATGTCATCCACACCGGTGACATGTTCGTGCGTTACGGCCTGCCCTTTATTGACCGCGATAACGGCGGTACAGCGGATGGCATGATCGACGCGATCATGAACATCGCAAATATGATCAACGATGAAACGATCATTATCCCGGGTCACGGCCAGCTGGCTACCAGAGTAGACTTGTTAGCATATCATGACATGCTTGTCGTCATTCGCGGTCGCCTTGTGCGCGCTAAAGTGCAGGGCTTGTCCGAGGCAGAGATGATTGCGACCAATCCGGCAGATGGTTATGCGCCCGCCAATGAAGGCACAACCGGATGGCTGCAACAGGCTTACGCGGAATACGCATCCCGCTAAAAACAATTACAGATTGTCCGTTTCAGGTTAGCCAATCGGCGTCAGTGGAAAAATTCGGCAGTGCGTCTCAATTTTTATGCTGACCCGTTTTTGCTGACACCCAATTGCCAGCTCGTTTTCACTCTCTCTAGTCTTCGCAAAAGGTGCGTCATGAATATTCTCAAGGTATTTGTTCTCGGTTTTTTCGTGTTCCAGGCAAGTGTTTTAGCCCAAACCGACGGCGCTCCAAAGGCGCCAACTGACAGCGCCATGGACTTTTCCCTTGCAGAGATGCAGCGGGCGGCAAGTTATCTGGCGGAACAGGGAGTTCCCACACGATGCCTGTTAGAGGGTGGTGTGTTCAGTGTGAATGTGCGGCATCTGGAAGGGTCCGAAACCGCCCTGCAACATGGGCGTATTACAGAAGTGTGGGTGATTCAGGAAGGCTCAGGAATTCTCGCCACCGGCGGCACGATAGTAAACGCCGTGGGGGGGGGGGTGCCGTACCGGGTGATATGAGCGGAAGTGCAATAGAAGGTGGCGTAGAACGTGAGATCAAGGCAGGAGATCTTGTGTTCATTCCCACGGGAGTTCCCCATGGCATCAAGCAATCCGATTCGATTACTTATCTGAACATACGCTTCGAGGCGAGGGAACCGGATCAGGAAAATTAGCAACGGGTGTATAGCTATCAGGACTCTGGTCTCATCAGTCTGGATTGGTTTGCAGTTGCCAGGGATTAAATTAATAGGGATGTAATTAACCGGGGTGTAAGCAATAGGGATGTAATTGATAGGCTTACTGCGGATCGAGTTGCAATTCGAGCCGAATGGCTTCGAGCATGTCCTCGTCGAAGCCAGCGACATGAGCATCGTCAATTGCAAGCTCCCGCAATGATGACGCGCCCATAAACCGCAACATTTCCAGATCTTCTTCCAAAGCCTTGAGCAGGCCGGGTAAGTGCTTGTTTAGAACTGAGCGGGCTTGCGCGTTTTTCAGCAATTCCACGAGTGGTGTGTCTATGGTAGGTGTTGCACTGCTTTCTGCCGCAGCAAGCGCAGTCGGCGCGGTGGAGCCGAAAACCAGTACGGCCGCGAAAGACCAGACGCGCAATTGCAGACAGTAGTGATTCATGGCCGGGATTCTCCTGTGTCGCACGTAAACCAATGTTAGGTCTACGCTAGCTCGCCAGCGTGTTGTTGCACAAGACCGCCGCGCTTTTTCGATGTGAAGCTTTTATCCAGACTGGCTTTTTTCCGTGTACGACAAGAATTGCAGCAAGGACTGGCCCGGTTGCATTCAAGCGGAGTACACTCACCCGGATTTCCTGAAACGCGGCGGCTTTTGCTGCCGGGTCAATAGCGCGACGCAGGGATGTGTCGCCGCTGGCGAAATCAGCGCCAGGCTCTGGAAGGCAAGCAAATCCACGCATTTGTGCTGACTGAAAGAGCTGTGCGGACAAACAGGTCAGGACGACATGATTGTCCACAGGGTTAATAGAGAATAAGAATAATTAATATGACCGGATTACTTTCGCGAGAGCGCATCATTGCCCCACCTGGCTACAACCGCTGGAAGGTACCGCTGGCCTCGATCTCCATTCACCTGTGCATTGGTTCTGTATATGCGTGGAGTATCTACAATCCTTCACTGACCCGCGTTTACGGTGTCGTCACCAGTTCTGGCGACGACTGGAGTCTCAGCGAAGTGGTCTGGGTATTCACCGTTGCCATTGTCTTTCTTGGACTTGCCGCGGCCTTCGCGGGCAAGTGGCTGGAAGCCGTCGGTCCGCGCAAGGTGGGTGTCGTCGCCGCTTGTTGTTGGGGTGGCGGATATCTGGTTGGCGCAGTCGGTATCTACACCCACCAATTGTGGTTGTTATACCTCGGTTACGGTGTCATCGGCGGCTGCGGCCTGGGTCTCGGTTATGTTTCGCCGGTCAGCACACTGATACGCTGGTTTCCGGATCGGCGTGGCATGGCGGCGGGCATGGCAATCATGGGATTTGGTGGCGGCGCTATGATCGGCACTCCCATGAAAGAATATTTCATCAAACTGTTCTACCGTGCGCCGGATTACCTCGGCAATGTCACAGACGTAACTCTGGTCACTCAGGCGGGTCGGCGTTTCGCCGAGGTCGGCGGCCAGCTGCAGGAAGTGGTAATAATCGGCGCCAATGAAGTGCGCAACATGATCGTGCCCGGTCCGGAAGGCGTGTATCTGGTAAACTCCGGCGCGACCGGGGTAGCCGAAGCATTTCTCGTGATTGGTGTGATCTACCTCGTCGTCATGCTGCTCGCCGCATTCTCCTATCGCCTGCCAGCAAAAGGCTGGAAACCGGAAGGCTGGGTCGAACCTGCTGCAGATCAGCGCAGCGCCATGATTTCAAGCAAGGACGTGGACATTGACCAGGCCCTGAAAACTCCGCAGTTCTATCAGTTGTGGATTGTGCTGTGCCTGAACGTCACGGCAGGCATTGGCGTGCTCGGCGTAGCTCGCACCATGATCACAGAAATATTTGGTGCGAGTCTGCCAACGATAGTGGATGCCAGTTTTGCTGCCACCTATGTGGTAATGATCAGCGCGTTCAATATGGTCGGCCGTTTTATCTGGGCCAGCGCATCGGACTACATCGGGCGGCGCAACACCTACTGGATTTTCTTCGTGCTTGGCATCGCGCTGTATTTGTCCATCCCGTGGACGGCGCAGCAAGTCAGTGCCGAACCCTCCGTGGTACTGCTCGTGTATTTTTACGCTGCGACGATGATTATCTTCACCATGTACGGGGGTGGTTTTGCCACGATTCCGGCTTATCTGGCGGATATTTTCGGCACACGCTATGTGGGTGGTATACACGGCCGCTTATTAACGGCGTGGAGCACCGCGGGAGTGTTAGGGCCGCTCGCCATTACGTCACTGCGCGAGAGTTCAATCAGTCGTGCCATCAGTGACCTGATGCTGACTATTGATCCGGAGCGATTTCGCGCCACTTTCGGTGCAGGGGTAGAACAACTGGATTTACTGGTACAACAGAATTCAGTCACGATTGCGCGCCTGATTGAAATAGCACCCGCCGGCACCGCAGATCCCACCAGCAGTATTTACAATTCAACCATGATACTGATGGCAGCCCTGCTCGCGATTGCGTTAGTCAGTAATGCCTTGATGAAACCCGTGGCGGCAAAACACCATATGGTGGATTCTGTTGTTGCATAGATGCTTGTTATGAAACTCTGTAATAGCAGCACGGACGAACACTAGCCCTGATTAATGGAGAGATGCCATGACTGCCCGTATTGAGAATTTTTTTGGCAGGTCTCTGCTGCAGGCAAGCAGCGTGATGGGGCTTGTTCTGGCTTCCAGTTTTGCCCTTGCTGCCGATCAAGATACTCTAGCGCTCGGTTATAACATCACGCAGGCAGCCTCTGGCCAGACCCTTTACACCGAGCATTGTGCGTCCTGTCACGGCTTTGAGCTGGAAGGCTTTGGTCTCGTGCCGGGACTGAGTGGCAGCGTATTTGCTGAGCGTTGGGGCGACAAGAGCGCGGCGCTGTTTGCCAGCGAATTGCGCCGCATGCCACCCGCTGCGCAAGACAGTTTGTCAGCAACAGAGTATGCAAATCTTTTTGCTTATATCCTGCAGCGCAATGGCATTGCCGCTGGCGAGACTGCATTGGCGGAAGACCTGGCAGCGCTCAGCGCATCAATTATTCCCTCACCCACTGTGAACGTGCAGCAGCTGGCCTCTGACGAGCCATTGCTTTATCTGACTGACGGACCGTTGGTGGATTCACCGCGCCTGCAAAATCTGCGTCCGGTAACGGATGCCATGTTGCTGGATCCGCCAGTGGATGACTGGCTGCACTGGCGGCGCACACTGAACAGTCGCAGTCACAGCCCGCTCGATGAGATCAATCGCAGCAATGTGCAAAATCTGGATCTGGCCTGGAGCTGGGCTTTACCCTCAGGCGAAAACATGATGACGCCTATCGTGCATGACGGCGTTATGTTCGCTTACAGTTTCGGAGACGTTCTGCAGGCGCTTGATGCCACCACGGGGGAATTGTTGTGGGGGTTTGAGCGAAAGCTCGATGGTGGTATTCCGGCAGATTCCAAGAAAGGCGTGGCGATCTACGGTGACAATATCATCATTCCCACCTCCGACATGCACCTGATTGCACTTGATATGAAAACCGGGGCAGTGGTCTGGGATCGCCGGGTTGATATCGGCGATGAAGACGGACACTGGTTCAAGAGCGCGCCAATCATCGCCAATGGCAAAGCGATTATCGGTCTGACTGGAAGGCAGCGTGTGGAGGGTGGCAACTTTATTCTCGCGGTCGATGCCAACACCGGAGAAGAAGCATGGCGTTTCTGGACCATCGCCAGACCTGACGAACCCGGTGGAGACACCTGGAATGATCTGCCACTGGATCAGCGCACAGGCGGTTCAGTCTGGATTCCCGGCAGTTATGATCCCGATCTGAATCTGGTGTATTTCGGCCCGGCGCCATCCTATGACACTTCACGCTTGCGTCAAGGCCGTGACGACTTGAACAACAACAGCGATGCCCTTTATACAAACAGCACCATAGCACTCAATGCCGACACCGGCGAACTCGTCTGGCATTATCAACACACGAACAATGATCAGCTGGATCATGACTGGGCCTTTGAGCGCACGCTGGTGGAAGTCCCTGTAAACGGTGTTATGCGCAAGGCGGTAATCACAGGCGGCAAGCTCGCAATCTTTGAAGCGATGGATGCCGCCACCGGCGAATATTTGTTCGGGTTTGATCTGGACATGCAAAACGTGATTGCGGAGATCGATGCAAGCACTGGTCGCAAAGCCCTGTTTCCCGCAGCGATTCCGGCGCTGGATGCAACCTTGAGCCAATACTCCCTGCCGGGTATCTGCCCAGACTGGCTGGGCGCGCGCAATATGCAGACCACTGCCTACAACGCCGCGACTGGCATCCTGTTCATTCCCCTGTCAGACACCTGTCTCGACGATGACACCGGCGAGCGCTGGCAGAAATACCCGGACAGCAGTACCGACGGCAGCTACGGCATTATCAGGGCGGTGAATCTTGCAACCCAGGAAACCGTATGGACGCAGCGGCAAACCGGCCCGCAAGCAGCAGCGAATCTGATTACTGACGGCGGGCTGCTGTTTATTGGCTCTGTGGATCGCTGGTTCAAGGCGTTGGATCAGGACACCGGCAACTTGCTGTGGCAGCGCCGACTGGACAATGCGCTCAATTCCTATCCGGTCACCTATCGGGTCGATGGTAAACAGTATGTGGCCGTAGCAACAAACACCGGCGGCATCCACACCCGCACGATGCGCGCTGCCGCGAACATCAACCTGCCACCCACCGGCGCCACGCTGTGGGTCTTCGCGCTGAATTAAGGGGTCTGGAAAAAGGGACCAGAGTAAAAATACAGGTGTTGGCCCCTCTGGCCTGCCGGAACCTGCTGGTCTGAGACCATTACCTGCTCGCCCATCTCACCAAAACCACTGTATTTTTACTCTCACCCCATAATTCGGCCCATATTTACCTGCTTAAAGTGTTACTGTGAAGGCCGCAATCGATCTGCTTTGCCGATTCCCGGTGTCTGGGACGATTGCTAGTGACAGTAAACCCCTATGCAAATTCGAATCGGCTATGAAATGGTTTATAGCTGTCTGCAACCCACACCGATGATCCTGACACTGAACGTGCATGCCTCCCAGGCCGAAAACCTGGTGACACCGGGCCAGATCGTCACCAACCCGTGGGTGCCTGCAAGCGGCTATCATGATCTGTATGGCAACTGGATTACGCGCTTGCTATTGCCGCCCGGCGATACGCTGATTTCCAATGACGCGATAATTTCCAACGAGGGTGAGCCCGACAGGATTGCACCCGAAGCGCAGCAGTTCGCTGTACAGACTCTCCCCCAGGAAACCTTGCTCTATTTGTTAGGCAGCCGCTATTGTGAAACCGATCTGCTATCCAATGAAGCCTGGCGACTGTTTGCAAATGCCCCAACCGGCTGGTACCGGGTGCAGGCGATCTGCGATTTTGTGCACAACCATATTCAGTTCGGCTGCCAGCACGCACGCAATACGATGACGGCGGCACAGGCCTATCAATCCGGAGTCGGTGTCTGTCGCGACTACACACACCTGGCCATTACCTTTTGTCGTTGCATGAACATTCCCGCCCGCTATTGCACGGGATACCTGAGCGACATTGGCCAGCCTCCACCTTATGGTGAGATGGACTTCGCGGCCTGGATGGAAGCTTATCTGGACGGCGAGTGGCATATTTTTGATCCGCGCAACAACAATCGACTCATCGGGCGCATCCTGATTGCCCGAGGGCGCGACGCGGCAGATGTCTCCCTCAGCAACAGCTTCGGCGAAACTCTGTTGAAGAGTTTTCTGGTGCGGGCGGACGAAATGCCGGAAGCTGTATGAACGAAGCTGTTTGACGGAAGCGCTATGATGGACGCAGTATGACAGCCACGCAGACACTGTTGGACGCAAGCGAGCCATCACCATTTGAGATCGTTAATGCAGGATTCCATAGCAAACTTGTGCTGGTATGTGATCATGCATCCAATCGCCTGCCGACGCGTCTCGGCAATCTCGGGCTCAGCGCAATCGATCTGGCGAGTCATATCGGTTGGGATTCCGGAGCAGCCGAAGTTGCACGCAAGCTGTCGGCCCGCCTTGATGTGCCCCTGGTTATCAGCACTTACTCGCGGCTGGTGATCGATTGCAATCGCTGGCCGATTGCAGCGGATTCGATTCCCCTGACCGGTGGCGGAATTGCAATACCTGGCAATGCCGGGCTGTCAGATTCCGAAAGTTTCGATCGTCGTCTGGCATTGTTTGAGCCCTATCAGGCAGAGGTGGCAGAGCAACTGAATGATGCCGCAGCCAATTGCATCCTGCTCAGCATTCACAGTTTTACGCCAACACTGTTCGGCGTCGACCGGCCCTGGTCGATAGGCGTTTGCTACCACAACGATTTGGAACTGGCACGCTGCTGGCGGGATGTGCTGCGGGTGAGTATTGGCAGGTACTGTACTGACCCTGAGACCGAACTGGTGGTAAACAATGAGCCCTATGATATTGAGGCCGGTTGCGACTATACGATTCCCGTGCAGGGAGAAAGCTGCGATATACCCAGCATCATGCTGGAGATTCGTCAGGACAAAACTCAGGACGAGGCCGGAGTGCGACTTTGGAGTGACATCATCGCTGACGCCTGGCAGAGTATCCAATCCGAATACTCTTCGCAGGTCTGATGCATGGCGACCAAACCTACTATTTATCGATTCCAGATATCCCTGTCAGACATGAACCGCGATTTGTACGAGGTGCTGCAACTCACCGTCGCACAGCACCCGTCGGAAACCGAGGAACGCATGTTAGTGCGCGTGCTTGCCTATTGTCTGAATGCGCAGGAGGGATTGAAGTTCACCAATGGTCTCAGTGCACCCGAGGAAGCCGATGTGTGGGCGCACACATTGCACGATTCCATCAAGCTGTGGATTGAAGTGGGTGAGCCCATTGTCGAGCGGGTGAAGAAAGCCACGCGACAGTCCCCTGAGGTGAAGGTGTACAGCTTCAACTCCAAGGCTGGCGTCTGGTGGACACAGAACAAGGACGAACTGGCCAAATACAAAGCTTCGATCTACAAATTCAACTGGCCCGAGGTGCAGCAATTTGCCGCGCTACTGGAGCGCACGATGGATCTGTCCATCAGCATCAGTGGCGAAACCGCCTATGTCAGCACGAAGCGGGGCGACTGCGAGTTGAGTTGGGAAGTGTTGCAGCAAATTTAGGCGAGATGAGAATGTTGCGGGTATCGATTAGCTTTTTCCGCTGCTCACAACCCCAGGCGAACCCCCTCCCTCGCCACATGATACCCAGCCTCAGTCACTCTGCGATACGCCTCACTTTCTGAATTCAGCAAAGGATTGGAATGGTTCATGTGAATGAACCAGATCTTGTCCTTCTCGGTAGCAGGCAGGGAATCAAACAGCGTCATGCTCTCCACCACGAAGGGGTGCGGAATTTCGCTCATGTCCCTGCCGGGTAATTCGTCGCCATCGAAAAAGGTCGCGTCCAGTAAAGCGTAATCCACGTTGGCAATCTCATCGACGATGTTGCGATCCCAGAGTTCCCACTTGTTGATATCGGGGATAAACAAGGCGGTTCGGGTGGGCCCGAAAATCAGGAAGCCAACAGTTTCCGAAAGCTCATCCCGGTGCGGGACGAGCAAGGGCGTCACGTTCACATTTTCCAGTGGCTCAGTCTGGTAATTGTTCAGGTACCGGAGGGCAATATTGTTCAGTTCCAGCAATTGATTCCACGGCGCATTATTCTGCAGGAACTCGCGCATGCGCGGCATGGCAAAAACGGGCACCCGGTCAGCATTCATGGCCTCCCGGCCAAAATACATCAGACCCGTGTAATGACCTACATGGGCATGGCTGAGGAAGACGCCCCTGAATCGGTAGTCAGAATCAGGTGCTATTTTTGCAAGCTCGTATAACTGCTCGGGCATTTGCGGCGTTGCCTCGAACAAGTACTTCGTTCTGGCAACGGGATCCACGACAGCAATGGTGGTGGCACCACGGTGGAGGCTGCTATCTTCCCAGCCCGGCATGCAGTGCGGCGCATAACAACCAGCTTGTGGATAGCCGGCATCCTGCACAACGCCAAGTATGTGGATAAATGGCTCATCCTGGGCAAGGCTACTGTTGCCGAGGATCAGGGACAGTGCGAGAACACATAGTTTGGAGAGTGGTTTAATGTGTTTCAGGGGATACTCGTTCAAGGGACGCTCGTCCAAGGGACACTGATAAAATAGTAAGTTGATCAAGCTTTTCCAAATTCAGAGCCAGTTAATTTACCAAGTTGTCGGTGTCTCGCGCTCACCTCACGTTTTCGGGGGTTTACGCGGACACTCATTCAAGTGAACACCGATGAAACAGTAATTTAATCGAGCTTTGCCAATTCCAGAGCCAGTTAAATTCCCAGGTTATCGGTGTCCCGCGTTCGCGGTCAGACTGCTATTCGAGCTAACCGCTTCATGTCACGCCGCTGCAATGCACTCGATCTCGACACGGGATTCTCCCCCCAGGCTGATTCCGACGGTCGTGCGAGCGGGCTTGTTTTCCGGAAAGAATTCGGCGTACACCTCGTTCATTGCACCCCATTCGGCCATGTCGACCAAATACACATTGCATTTCACCACGCGGTCCATCGACGAGCCGAAGCGCTCGAGCGCGTCTTTAATAGCTTCCAGGGTGCGCCGTGTTTCAGCCTGCACTCCTGGCTCTCCGGGTCCACCGGTTTTACCGGCCAGATAGATCAGCCCGCCATAACTAACACCTTCAGAATAGGGCGCTCGTGGATTGGGATTCATGTATTCCGGTGCAGCAGGGGACTGCGCTGCTTCTGCGGCGTTGGCGCTGCGTGATGCGGGTAGACCAGCGAGCAATACGGTGGAAAGGGCGGCAATGACGATGACTCTGGACATGATGTTCCTCCTGGGGTTGGTTTTCGAACAGGATAAGAATTAACGGCCAACAAGTCTATGCGCTTGTTGCTGTCGGGATGGAACCACCCATGTCCCGCCCTCGCTTCAGAAAGTAGAGATACTGCAAACTGCAAATTTAAGTCGATGATCAATGCTCCGCTACACGCCACGGCAAATTTAAGTGGGGCGAAATTTAAGTGGATGATGAGATGGACGCTCCCCGTGCTACCGGCGTCGTACTGCGCCAAACTGGAAGTGCTGTTTGCTGTTAAACACATTTCAGTTGATTAAAGAGGAGCGTCCATCATGAATCAGCATAATTTAATCGCCATTGATTT
>SXGR01318422.1_pt1 | contig 10310 bp, 9 predicted proteins | sample 3174711 | NCBI WGS metagenome assembly SXGR01 (sample SAMN11356860, study PRJNA531348) | freshwater metagenome | isolation source: freshwater sample F1-60 | place: China: Fuxian Lake, Yuxi | collected 2017-12-25 | reverse complement strand
TCCAGATCGTCTCGAGTCCACCCCAGGTTTTCCCGCCATCACGGCTTCGCAGACACAACAGATCAATGGGTGCAAAATCGCTTTTGGAGCCCTTGCGTCCCTCGAGGAAGAGGATGGCATTTTCGTTTTTGTAGCAACGGCGGCAGGGATGTTGAAGGCCGCATACCCACTCTCGCCGGCCCGTATCAGCGTGCGATCAATCGACGCAGGGAGTGAAGGAATTCCGTCTGCGGCTGGGGCAGTGATATGAGCAAGCGCCATGGTAGAAGAAAATTCCAAAGCCACTAGATGCTGTATATGTTTTAGCAGCGGGGGAATCATTCAGTTTGGGTCCGATACCCCGAGAATCTTTACTTCGAGGCGTGATTTCCGCCCAACCAATTTTTGCCCAACCGGGCCATGCGAATCGATTCATAGGGATTCTTTTCGCCCCCCTCGTAAAAGCAGAGGATGTCGCCATCCGGCAGCACCACCAGATCCGAGTAGGCGGCCGCCCGGGGAAACACAACGCCGATCTCGGTCCAAGTCCGGCAATCGTCGCTACTCAGATAGGCCGCGAGCCGCTGCCTCCCCGTCAGGCCCTCGAGCGGTAGAAAGTCCCGTAGTTGAGTGCTGCGTCCATGAGTAGCGTCTTTGTCCGCGCGATTATCAACCGTGATACTGGTGTAGACAAAAAGGTCTTTCCCGCGCCGACTCGGATCCGCCCAACGCACGAGGCCAGCCTGGCAGCCAGGGTCGGGTAGTTGCTGCTGTAACTTCACTGGAGTCCAAGTCTCGCCGCCATCGCTACTATAAGCTTCGGCTTTAGCGCCGGTCCCTACTTGATTGCGAATTGTGAGGTAAATCCGACCGTCAGGTAACTCTTCGGCCATGCTCTCGCAGCCGTGCCAGAAAGAGTCACCCGGAATCCATTTGCCAGAAAAGAAGGGCTCGGGGGTGGCTATCTCGGCACTGAGCTGGGTACTTTGGCCAATCTTCCAAGTGCGGCCGTGATCGTCGCTAAAAACCGAATGACAGCGTTCCACGAACGCCGTCGTATGGCCGCCATCGCGGACCTCGAGCTCCTGATGGAACGATGGAAAGATCAGTCGGCCTTTTCTTGGTCCTTGCCGCAGTTGCAACCCGTGGCCGGGTCCGGTCCAATAACGGGTCCAGGTAATCGGGCGCACGTCCCTGGTGATTTCCGTCGGCTTAGTCCAAGTGGCGCCAGCATCCTCGCTGGAGGTCACAAAGACCTGCTGGTTGTTCTTGGTAAAGCTGCACCAAAGGCGCCCGTTTTCGGCATCGTAAACCGGACAGGGATTACCGATGGAAATCCTTTCGCTCAAGGGGCCCTCGGCGTAGATCACCTGTGGGCGGCTCCAAGTATGACCGCCATCAAGACTTCGCAAACACAGCAGATCGATGGCCGCAAAATCGTCCTGACCGTCCTTGCGGCCTTCCAGAAAGAGGACGACAGCACCATCGCGGACAACTACCGAGGCCGGAATGCGGTAGGTGTGGTAACCACCTTCACCCGCGCGAAGCAAGACGTCATGGGGCGGCGTAAGCTGCTGGCTGGCAATGGCGCCGGAGTTAAACAGGGCAGCTAGACAACAGAGCGCCGCTTTTGCCGCGATTTGCATGAATTTGATGCCTTAAAAATTGGTGCTCCAGGGTACTTTGGTCGTTAAATCCGGCCATTAAAATACGCGCGTCAGTGTCACGCGTATTTTACGGGAATCGCCCCCGTACATCAGGAACTTCGCCACCGCGATGGAGGCAAAGTTGGCGTCGGTGAGGTTATAGATATTTACCTGCGCATCCCATTTACCGCGGCGGTAGCCAACCAGACCATCCCATGAATCGTACGCCGGTAGCATGCCCAAGCCGTTGCCCGCCATATCACGTTTCGCGGTGTGCTCGAAACCCAGCCCAGCATAGGCGCCTTTGATCGACCCTCTCGTGAATGTGTATTTGCCCCAGAAACGATAGTTAGCGCCGATTGGCACGGCTCGCTGAGTGGGTCCTAGTTCGGTCGACGAGGTGACGTCTCCATAGCCGCCTAGTAGCGCGATGTTTTCCGTCGGGGTCGCCACAAAATCGATTTCGTAGCCCTTGGTTTTGGCGACTCCACGCTGTTCGATGACTCCAATTAGACCCCCAGTGACCTTGTCGGGCCGGACTTCCGTGGTGATCCGAGCGTTGTTTAGCTCCTGATCGAAATACGAGAATGTCGAGATGAGTTTGCTGGCGAACAGTTCTAGCTTGACGCCGATTTCGTTGGTGCTGCCGACCTGGTTCTTCCACGGCGTATTTAGGCCGTCTTGGGTGTTAAGCCCCGGTATGGCAGTGAAGGTCTCCGCGTAGTTGTAGAAAAGGGAGACGTTTTCCACAGGTTTACCCACCAAACCTAAGCGCTGGGACCACGCTTCGACGATGCTCCTTGTCGGCACGTTTGTCAGGGCATTCAGCGCAGCGCTCTTAACCCGATCGTAGCGGGTTCCAACAACGCCAATGACGCGGCCGTGCAAGATGCTGATGTTGTCCTGCACGCCAAAAGCAAATGAGTTCAAGTCCGCGGAGTTTTTGTACCCGACGCGCTGGTTCGTCGCGACTGCCTTGGGATTGGGATAGTAAACGCGATTATATAGTCGGATGGCTGGGTAGTCCCAAAGAATGCCGCTGCCATAATCTTCGTGGTTGATGAGGTTGAGATAGGTAAGCGCCTTGTGGGACGTCGGGCCGAGATTGAACTGGCCAGTGAGGTCATAATTGATATTAGACTCGTGAACTCTGATCTTTCGCTCTTGGAAGGTGCGCCCGATTAGCATGTCGACCCAGCGAGGATCCGAGAAGGCGATGTTCTGAGTGGTGCCGATCACATTTCCCTCGCGATCGAGGAACTTGTAGAGCGACTCACCCCACGAATAGACCCGCCAAAACGCCCAAACATCATTATAACGCGCCTTTAGCCGCATGTCCCAGCGCGAGTCGCCGAGGTTGAATCCTTGGATAGCGTCAAAGTCAAACGTGTGTATTTCGTTGTCTCGGAGATCATCCAACTCGGTCAGCGGCTTGTCCTTAGGCAGAAACGTTGAAACTTTATAGTCCTTGTCTGCAAACCAGTGAAAGCTGTTGCCGCTGTTCTTCGGGTGCTGGTAGGAATATCTAAATAAAAACGAGGTCTCCTTGGTCGGACTATAAGACAGGCTCGGCGTTATCTGGAAGCGATCATTCACCAGCCCCTGCATGTTCTCGGCGTCCTGATAGCCAACTACTAGGCGATAGAGCAGTTTCTTTTCCTGATCGACTGCGCCCGTTGTATCAAGGTCGGTGCGAAAGTAGCCAAAGTCACCCGCGGTTGCTCGGATCGTGGTCCGGCGCGTCGGTTGAGGTACCTTGGAGACGAGGTTGATAATCCCTCCCGTGGTGTGGCCGCCGTAAAGCGTTCCCGACGGGCCCTTGATAAATTCAACCCGGTCGTAGGACGACATGTCGATCGCCGATCCGCCGTTTTGAAAGATGGGATCAAATAGACCGTCGCGATAGGTCGCCCCTTGGGTGTTCCACCCGCGCAGAGTCATTTGCCCAGTGTTGGGCGCCCCAGCGGCCGTTACGCCCGAAACGTACTTTGCAGCATTCATGAGTTCATCTCCTCCTAGGTCTTTCAAGAACTCGCTATTAATTACAGTGATAGACTGCGGGACGTCTTTTAGCGCGACGTTGATACGTGTTGCGCCGACCGTGTTCAAAACACCATAGCCGCGATCATTAGTAGAGTTAACTCTGAACGGGGACAGTATAACGATCTCATTTTTGGTGGTATCCGAGGCGGCCTGCTGGGCCACCAACTGCGTTGGTAAAATAAGCAATAGTAAGACACGAGGCCACATGCTATTTAAAAGTATAGATTTAAAGGAGATCATATTTTAAGGGAATAATTTAACAAATCGCAATCTTCTACAGTATTGTTAAATTTACATCGTAATGTTTTATAAAGCCTCGACTACGTATCTTATTTTAAGACAGGTTTACTGGGTATGTTTTCGAAGAAAATTTCGTTGATGGGTCATTTTACCCGCGCTAGCGTCTCGGATCAGGTCACGGTGATCTTGCGAGAGGCCGTTATGAAAGATGTGTTTGGCGAATTTATGCCCGGCGAGCACCAACTCGCAAAGCAACTAGCCATCGGCCGCATATCCTTGCGCGCTGCGATAAAAAACCTGAGCGCCGATGGACTATTGATTCGGCGCAAGGGCTGTCGCACCAGGGTCACACATTTTGTGGGCACGAACTTGACTCGCGATCCGCCCACGCTCTGTATAATTAGACCGTACTCTTCAAAAAATATAACATATGGCGATCCCCCGGTTTTAGGGGCGATGCGTGAACTCTGTACGGCAAAGGGTATCAGGTTGGATGAGATTTACGACGTCGGGCTTGAAGTAGGAGCGCCTAAACGGCAGTTGCGCGATTTTGCTTACCAGCAAAAAAATATTTGCTGGGGTCTGCTCTCATGCTCCACTGCGGCGCAGCATTGGTTCGCCCAGTCCAAATTACCTGCCTTTAGTCTCGGGTCTACCCCGACGGGACTCAAATTGCTTTCAATTGACACCGATCATTACGCGGTGGGCTGGCATGCGGCCGGCATGATGGTCAAGTATGGTCACCAACAAATTGGCTTATTCTTGGACCGCCACCCGCTTCCTGGCGACCTCTCTGCGCACTTCGGATTTCTTGATTATATTGCTAAGAGTTCAAACCGAACAAAAATTACAATCATTCAAGTTGATAACGAACTCAGTGGATTCAATTATAAGTTTCAGCTGGATAAGTCACACAAGCGCCCTACGGCTCTTTTCTGCAATCGGCTTCCCCTCGCTCTACGCGCTATGTTTGATTTGCTGCAAACCGGAGTGCGAATGCCGCAGGATATCTCGTTTGTGATTGGTGACTCCCATTCCTTGATCGATTTAGCCTCACTAGGAATTACGCGTTACCGACGCAATCACGCACGACTGGCCAAATGCGCGGTGCGAATCGCCGAAGGCCTGCTCCATGGCCATGACGTTGGGCTCGAGCCCCGCCGCTTAATTTCCACTTTTGTATTAGGTAACACCCTTGGCGCGCCACCCCGCAGGGCGTAGCGATTTGGGAGCCTCATGATAATTACCATTGATGGCCCACGCGCCTGCAAACTTGATGAGCGCGCTGATATGATTGCGCTAATAGACAGCGTGATGCGCGTTGGAACCGGACAGAGCGTTCTCACGGATTATCCACTTGTCTATTGCAACGAAAACCTATCGAATGTTCAAATCATTAAGGTGAATGGGCGAATTGTTTCTGTCGTCCCGTTTATTCCCCACGATATTAAGATCGGCGACTGTCACTTTAAAATCGGCATCATCTCGCCGACAGTCACGCATCCCGAGCATCGCAAACAGGGTTATGCCCGCCTGTGCCTGAAGAGTTGCGTGCAACTCATGGAGCAGAGTGAAATCGATCTGTCGGTGCTTTGGACGATGGTGCCAACGTTTGAGTTTTATCGGCATGCGGAATATCAGGCAATCGGTGAGCAGCACTCTATGTTTCAACTGACATTGGGGGATGCCCGCGAGTTTGAATTGAGTGCAGGCCAAATCGATACTCTAAATGTGAATAGCAAAGCGGATATGGACGCTATTCGTCGGCTTCACGAGCAAGAGCCTACCGGTGTGCACAGGCCGGCAGGGAATTATCCACTACTCTTTTCTCTGCCGCGGATGAAAACATTGGTCGCGCGCCAAAACGGCAATATCGTGGCGTATCTCTTGGTTAGTTACGCTGTTAATAAACCAGGATTGATTGAAGCTGGCGGCAACGAAATTGCGATCTCGTCATTGATCCGTCATGTCCTTTCACAGCTGCCCTTGGGTGAAACGATGCGCGCTTATATCAATCATAGTCCGCATGCCTTCGACCGCGTACTCCATCGTGCCCTGCCTGGCCGCAGGCAGCCATCTGCCGCAGGGCATGAGATGATCCGCATCAATCATCCGATGGAATTCCTTAATAAAATTTCGCCGAGCATCAGTGTGAAAACTGCAGAAACACTAGCTAGGTCTAGACTATCCCGCAAGGATTCGACTGCGGCCATTTTCGGCGCGCATATGGCGATGTCCGCTAATGTGCCCAATGATCTCCATGTCGATCCTGCATTTTATTTCCCGATTTGGATGCTTGATCACAGTTAGGGGGATTCCTGAAAACCATTCCCCAGCAGACTGGCGGGGAATCTTCGATGGACGCTCGCGGCCGTCTGGGTCCACCGGGCGGCGCCGGGATAGCCAGTCAGGGGTTGCCACTCCCGCGTGGGGTCGGCGGTATCAAGGACCCAAAGCGTGTTGACGGCGGTCTGACTCGTGCAACAGGTGCCGATGGCATCAAAAGGCTCAAAGGCGGAATAGCGGTATCATCGAGGTGCGATTGATAGAGATCGATCTGCTCAACTCCTAGGCGCAGCAGCGAGCCCTCGACCGAGGCCAGAATATGTTGGGCGGAAAGGCCCGATTGGGCCGGACCCATCAGGCCGCCCACCTTGGTCGCGAGGAGTACGGAGGAACGGCGGCCACTGCGTTTTAGCCAGCGGCCAATGATGCTCTCTGAAAGGCCGGGCACGTCCATCCAGAAACGGCCGTAGATGTCTGCCGTGTCGATGAGGTTAAAGCCCTCGTCGACGAAACGATCGAGAATCGCCCACGAGGTGGCTTCATCAACCGTCCACCCAAAAACATGGCCACCGAGCCCGAGCGGGGTGATGGCTAGGCCAGTTTTTCCTAATGGACGGTGAGTAGGCATAGGCGCGGTGGCTCAAAATGCGCAGGATTACGGCAGCCTCATGCTAGGTTGAGTCGATCGAGCGTCACAGGGGGGCCGTAACTTTTCCGAACAAGAAAAAGCCACCGGCCGAAAGGCCGGTGGCTTGAAGGTCATACGCTTGAGGCGATGGTTATTTCTTATTAACAACCCCGTAGAGTATGATGGCGGCAATCAAGCCGACCAAGCCATTATTCCCTAAGCTGCTCACGATACCAGTGACGTTCGCGATTACATCACCACCGATGAAGGGAACCGCTTTACCAGTTACTATCTGGAGCACAACAGCAACGGCGAGCAGAGCTACACCGAGTTCCGTAATCTTCCGACACATAGTAATAATCGTATCGATAATCATCATGTTATTATTGGGGGTTGGGGTATGTTAAGCAAAAGCGCTTAATACTCTATTTCGACGCTCGGGACTGGCAGGCGTTCAAATATAACATCACACCATTAACGCTAGGCAGTAGCGTTAGTCATATATAAAATGATAGATAAGGTGTAATAAATTTAAGATCAGCTATTTGTATATTAGATCTTAAATTAATATATTCAGGAAAGGATCTTTTTTCAGTCTGACTATATACTCTATCTTGCGATAAGATAAATCGTTCGCATGAGCGGCAATGAAGATTGGCCGGGTTACTCTTGGCTGCGGCCGAGCAGTGCCGCCCAACCGCTCACCGCCGGGTAATGTGCGCTACCATTAAAATATAAAAACAAAGGACCAAATCAAAGAGCAGGGTCTGCAAAGACAACGGCAGGAGATAGACCAGCGTGACGACGGGAATCCAGAGTGCCGCATTGGCGATGACCGTGGGCAAAATATGGCGTCGGTACCATCCGCCAGCGCGGAGATCAGCCCAGACTGGCGCGCTCCGCAGACCGGCGCGATTGAAGGCAAAGCTCAACACCGTGAGTGGCACGGCATAGAGTGGGCAGTAAATAATCTGATCCAGCAGAACTTTAATGGCTACGGTTTTCAGGTCAGTCCCCGTGCCTACAAAATGAGCCATCAAGCGGTACCAAACCTCAATTTCGATGCCCTTGTAGGCCCAGAAAAGCAGGAGGAAGGCACAATTTTTTAATTGATAGTCGGCCCGTAGGGTAGGATCGCGGCGCAGATAAAGAATAGGCAGCAGGCCGCCGCAGATCGCCGTGGTGATGATCGGGAAAAACCAACCGAGGCGTTCGCGTAATCCCGCTAAGCGTTCGAGTGCCGCATGGCTCGGGGCGTGCTGATAGTAGGCTGCGACCAGCACCAGGCCGATGAGCCACAGTGCAAGGCCAGGTCCCAGATTAGCTCGACCCGCGCGCCAGCCGGCCCGCCAGGGGGCTTCGGGGGTGGGGCGCGAAGCGGTGGAATGATCGACCATCGGGAACAGCGTGGGGCCTACGGGAGGCAGCCCCGTCGTTTACTTCGTTGCTGTTTCGCGATACTCGCCGAGGGCGCGATAACGAGCGTAACGCTCGTCGAGTAATTGTTCGATCGGTTTGGGCGTGAGCTCCGCGAGGTGGCGTTCCAACGCAGCCTTGAGGGCGCCAGCAGCGGCGGCGGGGTCATTGTGCGCGCCCCCGAGGGGTTCGGGAATAATTTCTTCCACCACCGAAAATCCCTGCAAATTTTCAGCGTTAAGTTTCAGCGCTGCGGCCGCTTTGGGGGCATGCGCCCGATCTTTCCAGAGAATCGCCGCACAGCCTTCGGGCGAGATCACGGAGTAGTAGGCATTTTCAAAAATCAATACGCGATCCGTTACCCCTATCCCTAAGGCGCCCCCGGAGCCGCCTTCGCCCACAATGACGGCGATGGAGGGGACCTTTAGCATAGCCATTTCACGAAGATTTACCGCGATAGCTTCCGAGACATGCCGAGCTTCAGATTCAACCCCCGGATAGGCTCCGGGCGTGTCGATGAAGGAAATTACGGGCAGCCCAAATTTTTCCGCGAGCTTCAGCAAGCGCAGGGCTTTGCGGTAACCTTCCGGCTGGGGCATGCCGAAATTACGCAGGAGTTTTTCCTTAGTATCACGCCCTTTTTGCTGGGCGATGATCATCACGGAGCGGTCATTAAAAAAGGCCGTTCCCCCGATTAAGGCTTGGTCATCGTTAAATTGACGGTCCCCGTGCAGCTCTTGGAAGTCAGTGCAAAGCGCCGTGATATAATCGAGCGCGTAGGGTCGTTTAGGGTGACGGGCTACTTGCACCCGCTGCCACGGTGTGAGGTTAGCGTAGATCTCGCGCTTGGTGGAATCGATCTTGGCCTCAATCGTCGCCAGCTCAGCGGTCATATCGATATTGTTTTCGAGCGATTGCTGATGCAGGGCTTCGAGTTGCTTTTCGAGTTCGCGCAGGGGCTTTTCGAATTCCAACAAATAGACGGGTCGATCCATACCCCAACGCTAAAAGCTCGAGCGGGCGACTGTCAACGCGGGTCAGCCAATAGCGGATATGTCATTTTTGGAAAATTACTTATAACAATGCCGACTCTGCGCGCAGGCGGGTGCTTTATCCCCGCTGAAGGGTTACTCCTCTCGGGATCAAATGGGCTGGGTAGAACCCCGGCCCGCCGTGAAACCCGGCGCATGGCCTCATAACCCGTCTTTGGTCGTCTCGGGATTTTTTAACTGTTCTTTCCAGCTCTGAATCTTCGCTTGGGCCCCAAATTTCTCGGCGGTGGCTTTATCGCCTTTCTCCATCCAAATCCGGGACAGCGTCGTGTTGATGAAAAGATCATCCGGCTGAATCGCGTGGGCCTTTTCGGCGGCAGCGCGCGCCTCATCGAAACGGCGTAGGCTAAAATAAATCTCGGCGAGCGCATGCCAGGCGGCAAACGAGTCCGGGGCGCTGGTGGTGGCGCGACCAAGTTTGGCCAGCGCCGCCTCATTCTCCCCCATGGTGTAATCGAAGGTCGCCTCTTCGATCAGGGATTGCAGTTCGGTGGGATTCAAGACGCGCAACGTAGCAGGCTCCGGATAAAAAGAAAGGCCGGCGTTGCCGCCGGCCGAAAGGTAAAATCTGGCTTAATAATTAGGCCTTGGGGGCGCTGCCGACAATGGCGAGGGTTAGTTTGATTTCGGGGTTAACCTTATCCTCCATCTGGCCCGCCATGATGGCATAGTCGCTCCGGTTAATCGTAAATTCGCCGCGAATGACGAGGAGGTCGCCGCCGATTTCGGGTTTATTCACGCGTTTACCAACGGCTCCCGTTAGGTGCGTTAGTTTCAATGGCAGGCTGAGATTTTTGGTGACGCCGTGGAGGGTGAATTTACCGGTGGCCGTGGCGGTCGTGGTGGTGCCGCTGGTCTGGACGTTATCCAATTTAACCAATTCGAAAACGATCTCGGGGTGAACAGGAGCGTTGAGCCATTTCTCACCCCGGAGGTGATCCGTCATCATTGAATTAGAGACGGTGAGCGAGGCGGTCGTGACGACGATCTTGCCGCTAGTGGCGCCCACGTTGGCGGGGT
>SXGR01619016.1_pt1 | contig 10312 bp, 8 predicted proteins | sample 3174711 | NCBI WGS metagenome assembly SXGR01 (sample SAMN11356860, study PRJNA531348) | freshwater metagenome | isolation source: freshwater sample F1-60 | place: China: Fuxian Lake, Yuxi | collected 2017-12-25 | reverse complement strand
CAGGTCGCCTGCAATTTCGCCAACGACCTCGGCGACTCGCTGCGCGGTGCCGACACCGCCGCGCGCGTCGGGCCCCGGCGGGCGGTCTCGGCCGGCGACATCTCGCCCGCCGCCATGCGCCGCGGCATCTGGATCGCCTGCCTCCTGGCGCTCCTCCTCGGCGCGCCCGTCGCGTCGCTCTCGCCTTGGTTGCTCTTGGCCGGATTCCTAGCCATCGCCTGCGCGCTCGCCTACACCCTCGGGCCGTTTCCGCTGGCCTACCGGGGTCTGGGAGACGTCTTCGTGATCGGCTGCTTCGGCGTCCAGGCGACCGTCCTGACCGCGTGGGCGGTCTGCACCCCGATATCTGGCGACTGCGGCTGCCAAACCCCGTCGATGCCGTGGGCGCCCGCGCTCCTCGCCGGACTCGGGCTTGGTCTGCTCGCCGATAACATCCTCGTCGCGAACAACGCGCGCGATTACGAGACCGACCTCGCCGTCGGCAAGCGTACCACGGTCGTGCGTTACGGGCGTGGCTTCGCCCGCCGATTGCACGGTTTCAACTCCTTCGTCGGCCTCGTCTGCCTCGGGCTCGTCTTCGGCTGGGCGCCGATGGTCCTGTCGCCCTTGGCCCTCTGGCAGCACCTCGCTTTCCGCCGGGCCTCCCAGCCGGCCGATTTCCTGCCGTTTCTGGGCCGGGCGGCCGTCCTGATGCTGCTGGCGACGGTCCTGTGCGTAACTGCCACTTGCCTCGGGTGGGTGCCGGCTGGCACCCTGTGGCCGCGATGAGTCATCCCCGATCGCTCGCCGAACAGCTCGAAACCCTCGTCAACGGGGGCGCGCGGCCATCGTGGGACGAATACTTCATGGCCACCGCCGTGCTCGTCAGCTCCCGTTCCAGCTGCGAACGCCTGCATGTCGGCTGCATCATCGTCTCGACCGGCAAGCATCCGAACCGCCTCGTCGCCGCCGGTTACAACGGCTTCCTGCCGGGCGCGCCGCACGACTCGCACGTCCGCGACGGGCATGAGCTCGCGACGGTGCACGCCGAGCAGAACGCCGTGGCCGACGCCGCCAAACGGGGCGTCTCGCTGCAGGGCACCGTCTGCTACGTCACCCACTTCCCTTGCGTGAATTGCGCCAAGATCCTGGCCGCCGCCGGCATCACCGAGGTCCGCTACCGCCACGATTACAAGAACGACCCGCTGGTGGCCGAGATGTTCGCGCAGGCTGGCGTGAAGGTCATGCGGCTTGACCGCTGATGGCGCGTCCCCCGCAAAGCCTGGCGGGCATGCTGCTGGTCTCGCATCCGCAGCTGCGCGACGATCATTTCCGGGAGACCGTCGTGCTGCTGCACAGCCACGCGGCGGCCGAAGGTGCGCTCGGCGTGATCGTCAATCGTCCGCTCGGTCGCGTGCTCGGTCAGCTGCAGACGGCCGTCGCCTCGCGTCCGCTGGCCGAGGTGCCTTTGTTCGAAGGCGGGCCCGTGGCTTCCGACCGGCTCGCCTTCGGCGGCTGGAGGTTCCCGCCCGCCGGCGAGGCGGAGATCCGCTTCGGTCTTGATCAGACGGAAGCCGCGGCGTTGGCGGCCGATACGGCGTTCGCCCTGCGCGGCTACGTCGGGTACGCGGGCTGGTCGCCCGGTCAGCTTGAGAACGAACTGCGCATGAACGCCTGGGCCGTCTGCCCCTTCGGTCCCGTCTGCGCCGCGCTGGAGGGCGTCGAGCTCTGGAAGAAACTGCTCGAACTCCATCGTCCCGACCTGCGGCTCGAGGCGGATTCGCCGGATAATCCGGGCCTCAACTAACGCGCCGTCGTCAGCAGGATCTCGACGTTCTGCCTGAGCAGCTCGCCCGCTGAGCGGCCGTCGGCGGCGAGCATCTGGCGGCGGATGAGCTGATCGCGGCGCGTCGGGTCGACGCCGACCAGCTGCCATCTGCCCGGCGGCAGCCGGGGGTGGCCGGCCTCGAGGGCCGTCCAGCGCAGCGGCATGCCTTGCCAGGAGAACTCCACATGCCACCCGGCGGCCCGGAGCGTGTCGCCGTGGGCGAGCATCGGGTGGCGGCGCACGAAGTCGGGCGTCTTGGCGGCGCGAAGCGTCACGGTCGCCGCCACGGGCTGCTTGCGGTGGAGCTCGAGCAGGTCGACGCGACTTCGGGCGAGCAAGGGCGTCGGGTCCATGCCGATCAGGTTCTGCCCGTTGAAAAGCCCGTGCAGGTTGGGGCTGCGGCGGTTTTCCGGCTGGGCCGCGTACCACTGGTTGAAGCCGGTGGAGAGGATCAGCCCCGTTTCGAAGTGCAGGTGCGCCCGGTCGGGCGTGATGGGCGTCGCCCCGGCGGACGAGCGTCCCAGGCGGCCGAGGCGCGTCCCGCGGCTGACGAAGGCGCCGACCTTGACGCCGGGGGCGAGCGCCGCGAGGTGCGCGTAGAGCGTGTAGACCGGGAGTTCGGCGCCGAGGTGGGTCAGCACCACGTAGCGGCCGTAGGGTCCGTTGACCACGGCGTTGGCGTAGGCCACCGTCCCGTCCATGGCGGCGCGGACCTCGTCCAGCGCTTCGCCGGCCGCGTCGCGTGCGGTCGGGCGGATGTCGACGCCTTCATGAAAACGCCGCCCGTCCTCTCGCACCATCCCGAAGAGGGCGGACTCGAGCCGGCCGGAGACCGTCGGCTGCAGGTAGTCCTCGGGGGCGCGCACGGCGCGCAGGTCGAGGGAGGTCGGCCAGGTCACCTCGGTGGCGACGGCGAGGCACGCCGAGCGGACCGCCAGCAGGAGCAGGGAGAGGGCGCGGAGGCGCGGGCTCACTTTCTTTCCGCTTCCTTGAGCTTGCGCAGCTTCAGGGCCGAGACGTTCAGGCGCCGGCTGATGTCCATCACCGCCGCCGTGTTCGAAAGCCCCTTCTTCTCGACGTGGAACATCAGGTTGCCGTCCGTGACCTGCTGTTCGATGGGCATGATGCCCACCGCCGCGTCGTTGATGACGAGGACGAAATGCCGCCCGACGGCCTCCTTGCTGTAGTTCATCACGTCGACGGCGGCTTTGCGGTCGAGCTGGACGAGGAGGAATTCCTGGCGGAGGTCGGGGTCGCCGCTGGTGATCGCCTGGGTGCCGAGGATCTCTTCCGCCGGCACGAGGGCTCTCGGCAGCACCGAGATGGCGAGCTGGCTGACCGGCAGGCGGACTTCCTGCTTCATCGATCCGCCGATCGAAGCAGGGGCCTCGATGAAGATCGAAGCGATCTCCTCCGGGATGTCGTTCGACGCGCAACCGGCGAGGAGGATGGCGCCGAGGGCGGCGACGAGGCGGGAGAAGATCATGAAAATCAGCCGACGAGCAGGTCGAGCGAAGCGCCGACCTTGAGCAGGTGGGCGGGCTGCAGGTCGATCACCGGCACCAGGTAATCCTGCTTGGTGGCGGCGTGGACGTAAGGCTGGAAGCCTTTGTCGGCCTGGCCCGCCGGCTTGATGATGCGCTTGCGCTCGAGGAGCATGGCGAGGACGTGCTTGAGCACGGCCTTGTCGCCGGAGGGATCGGCGTCGTCCTCGTAAAGCGAGAGGAAGAATTCCTCGCGCGAGGCCAGCAGCTGGGCGCGATGGGCCTGTTCTTCTTCGCCGCGTTCCTTGACCTCGCGGCTCCATCGTCCGAGGAGGATGCCCTCGGGTCGGAACGTCGCGGCGTGCTCCTTGAGCACGTCGCAGCGTTCGATGTTGCCGCCGAGGGGCTTGAAGACGACGCACGTCACGAGGTCGCCGGCGCGGAGTTCCTTGCCGGAAGCGGCGCAGACGCGCGCGATGGGTTTGACCTGCCAGTCCATGACGGATGAGACAAGTCGGGCGGGGCGGGGCGGGCAACCCCATTCAGGTCGGTTTTGCGGCTGACTTATTGGCCCTTCCGGGCAGTCTGCCGGGCATGTCCGAAACCCCCGCCGCCGGCGTCGCCTTGCTCGTCGTGGACGTCCAGCCGACCTTCCTCAAGGCCATGGCCGAAGGCGAGGTCTGCCTGCGCCGTTGCCGGCTGGCGGTCGAAGCCGCGCGGCTGCTGGGAATGCCGGTGCTCTTCACCGAGCAGGTCCCGGCCAAGCTCGGCCCGACCCATTCCGATCTCCTGGCCGCCGCCGGCGAGGGTCGGGCTGTTTTCGGCAAGACGGCCTTCTCGGCGTTCGGGGCGCCGGGTCTGACCGAGGGCTTCGCCAAGACCAAGGTGAGCCATTTGCTCATCTGCGGATTGGAAATCCCGGTCTGCGTCTACCAGACCGCCACGGATGCCCTCCGCGAGGGCATGGGCGTCACGATCCTGTCCGACGCCGTGATCGGTCGTCGGCCTGCGGACGGTCAGGCCTGCCTCGAAGCCCTGCGCGCCGCCGGAGCCCACGTGCTGCCGACGGAGACCGTCTTCTACGCGATGCTCGGGGATGCGACGCACCCGCGGTTCCGGGTATTCACCGAACTCGTCAAGCAGGCTGCTTAGACCTGGTCGACCGTCAGGCTCGCCGCCGGCACGGCAGCGGGACCGACGGGCAGGCCGACATCCGCCCAAGCGGCGAAGGCGATCATCCCCGCGTTGTCGCCGCAGTGCTTCGGCTCGGCGACCAGCATCGGCAACCCGCGTTGCTGCGCCGCGTCCGTGAGGCGGGAGCGGAGCGTGCGATTGTTGGCCACGCCGCCGGATAGCCCCACGGATTTATAGCCGCCGAGGTCGAGGACCGCGCCGGCCTTGGAGACCAGCTGTTCGATGATCGCGTGCTGATAGCCCGCGCACAGGTCAGGCAGGGCCGCGGCCACCTCCGCATCGGACATCTTCTCGAGCTGGTAGCGCAGGGCGGTCTTGAGTCCGGAGAAGCTGAGGCGGAGGTCGGCCTTCTCCGGGATGCCGCGCGGGAAGACGAACTTGCGGACGTCGCCTAGCTGGGCGTGCCTCTCGATGAGCGCGCCGCCCGGGTAGGGCAGGCCGAGCAGCTTCGCGCCTTTGTCGAACGCTTCCCCGGCGGCGTCGTCGACCGTGCGCGCCACGACCGTGAGCCGGAGCCGCTCGTCGAGCCGCACCAGCAGCGTGTTGCCGCCGGAGACCACGATGGCGAGATGCGGGAGCAGCGCCGCGCGGGCCGCGACGAAACCCGCCGGGTCCGCCGCATGCACGGCGATGAACGGCGAGTGCACGTGGGCGCGCAGATGGTTGACGCCGACGATCGGCAGGCCGCGGGCCAGCGCCAGGGAACGGGCGAGGGTCACGCCCATCGACAGGCAGGGCAGCAGGCCGGGACCGCGGGTGACGGCGATGGTCTGGGCCGACGCGAGTTCGGCTTGGAAATCGGCGAGCAGCAGGGGCAGGGCGGAGAGGTGCATCCGGCTGGCCAGTTCGGGGACCACGCCGCCGTATTTCTCATGTTCCGCCGCCTGCGAGCTGATCAGTTCGCGCACGATTCCGCGGGCCGGGTCGAAGAGCGCCAGGGCCGATTCATCGCAGGAACTTTCGATCGCGAGGATCATCTGCCTGCAGTCAGCCCAATTCGGAGGTCGGCTCAATCCCGATTCGTCTGGCGGAGCGGAAAAGACCGCATAACGCTCCTGACGTGGAGCCCGCGGCCCGACATGACGCCATCGTCGCCTTGCTCCGTCGCGAAGCCCGCGGCGGCGTCGTCTCCTTCGCGCGCCTCGTCGAGGCGGCCCTCTACGGCCCGGGGCTCGGGTATTACGTCGCGGACCGGACGCGCGTGGGCAAGGCCGCCGGCACGGACTTCACCACCGCGGCGGCGCTTGGGCCCATGTTCGGAGATCTCATCGCCGGCGCGGCGAAGTCGCTCGTCGGCGACCTGAAGGCGCATGCCCTGGTCGAGGTCGGCGCCGAGCCAGGGCAGTCGCATTATTCCGGCGTCGCGTCGCGCTTCGCCGAATTGCGCACGTTTCCCTTCGGCGCTGGGCCGACTTTCCCGGCGCGGTGCGTCCTCGTCGCGAACGAACTCCTCGACGCGCAGCCTTTCCATCGGTTCGTCCGCCAAGGCGGAGCATGGCGCGAGCTCGGCGTCCGGGTCCACGGGCCCGAGCTCACGGTGGAGCCGCTCCCGGAGTTTTCGACCCCGGCGGCGGCGGCTTTCGCCGGTGCTTTGCCTGACGCCGACGAGGGTTGGATCCTCGATGCGCCCTTGGCCGCCGAGGAGTTGTTGCGCAGACTGGTCGCCGGCTCTTGGACCGGCGCGGTCATCCTGCTCGATTACGGCAAGACCGTCGCGCAGTGCCTTGAGTCATCGCCGGCCGGCACGGCGCGGGCCTATCGCAGCCACCGGCTTTCGGCGGCGATCCTGGAGAACCTCGGATCTCAGGACCTCACTTGTCACGTGCTCTGGGACCGTCTCGAGATCGTCTTGGCCGCCGCCGGTTTCCGGGATGTCCGGGTGGACCGACAGGAGGCCTTTTTCGTGAAACATGCCGGCGCCGAGATGGAGCGCATCGCGCTGTCGGGCGATCCTGAGGCCACGGGCCGCCTGCGGGCCTTGACGCACCCGGCGCATTTCGGGGCGAAGTTCCAGGTCCTGCACGCGGTCCGCGGTTAAACGGAAGTTTTTGGAGGCCACGCTCGACCTGAAGGGAACAACTCCTTTGCTGGGGTGTACCCCTCTTTTCCCGATGAAGTCCTCCCTGTTCGCCACGTTCACCCTCTGTCTCGGGGCCTCCGTCCTGACGGCTGAGACCAAGGTCATCGAAGCCTTCGAAGGCGATGGTTTCGACAGCTGGCAGACCACCGGCACCGGCTTCGGCCTGGCGCCGATCGCCGGCAAGGTCGACGGCGTCAACGGCGAGTTCCGCAACTATGGCGGCAACGCGCTCGTCTGCTCCGGCCACCGCGGCGATGCGGCCACCGGTACGCTGACCTCGCCTGAGATCAAGCTGACCCACGCCAAGCTCGGGTTCCTTGTCGCGGGCGGCAATCACCCCGGCAAGACCGCCGTCCAGCTGCTCGTCGGCGGCAAGGTCGTGCGTGAGGCGACCGGCGCCAACGACCTCACCCTGCGCGAGACCGTCTGGGACGTCGCGGAGTTCAAGGGCAAGAAGGGCGTCCTCCGCATCGTCGACGACCACGTGGGCGCGTGGGGCTTCGTCGCCGCCGACCACTTCGTCTTCTCCACGGACGACAAGCCGAACTTCGCGAAGGGCGGCCGTCCGAAGCCGAAGGCCGACAGCAGCCTCGTGCGCGTGGCCGGCGAAGGCAGCGCCGCGCTCGTCCCCGGCGCCAGCTTCAAGGTGAGCGCCGACCGCAAGGCCACCGGCGTGACCTCGCCCACCGCGATCGGCTTCGGCAACGACGGTTCCGTCTACGTCGCCGAGACGCATCGCTTCCGCTTCGGCGTCGAAGACGACCGCAACCATCTCTACTGGTATCATGACGACCTTGCCGCGGCCACCACCGCCGACCGTCTTGCCCTGCATAAGAAGTGGGAAGCCAAGCGCTCCCATGAGTGGATGACCGCCAAGTCCGAGCTCATCCGCCACGTCGGCGGCGAGCAGGCCGACGGCACCTTCACCACGAACAAGGTCTTCGCGGGCGGCTTCAACGACGTCCTGGACGGCACCGGCGCCGGCGTCATGGCCTGGGACGACACGGTCTACTTCGCGTGCATCCCGAAGCTCTGGATGCTGCATGACGCCAAGCAGGACGGCGTCGAGGTTGGCCGCAAGGTCATCGAAGACGGCTTCGGCGTGCGCATCTCGCTCTCCGGGCACGACATGAACGGCTTCGCCATCGGTCCCGACGGCCGCGTCTGGGGCACCATCGGCGACCGCGGTTTCAATCTCACCACCAAGGAAGGCAAGAAGTATGACTCCCGCAACCGGGGCGCGGTCTTCCGTTTCGAGCCCGACGGCACGAACTTCGAAGTCGTCCATTTCGGCCTGCGTAATCCCAAGGAGATCGCCTTCGACGACTTCGGCAACGCCTTCTCGGTCGACAACAATTCCGACCAGGGCGACGCCGCCCGCGTGGTCTACGTCGTCGAAGGCGCCGATTCCGGCTGGGAGATGGAGCACCAGGCCATGCACACCTTCCACCGCTCGATCGGCCTCGAGCAGCGTCCGCTCTCGCGTTGGATGACCGAGAAGGTCTGGGAGCTCCAGAATCCGGTCCAGCCGGCCTTCATCATCCCGCCCTCCGCTTACATCAGCTCCGGTCCTTCCGGCCTGACCTATCACCCGGGCGCGGGCTTCCTCGAAGCCGAAGCCGGCCATTTCCACATCTGCGACTACCGCGGCTCCGCCGGCGCGTCCGGCATCTGGTCCTTCAAGATGGAGCCCGCGGGCGCCGGCATGAAGATGACCTCCTCGCACCAGCTCCTCTGGGGCGTGGCCGCGACCGACATCGAGTATGACTGGAAGGGACGGCTCGTCGTCGCCGACTTCATCACGGGCTGGGAATCCCATGAAGCGGGCCGCCTCGTGACGCTGCAGGCCGACAAGATGATGAAGCCCGAAGCCGTCGCCCCGGTGGCCGCGCTCATCAACGGCGGCATCGCCAAGGCCTCGTCCGCCGAGCTCGCCGCGCTCCTCGCGCACGCCGACCAGCGCGTCCGCCTGCGCGCCCAGCTGGAACTCACCCGTCGTCCGGACGCCGCGGACCGTTTCTCGGCCGCCACCCGGTCCGCCCACGCCCTCGAGCGCGTGCATGGCATCTGGGGGCTCGGCATCCTCGCCCGCCGCGGCGCCGCCATCGCCCCCGGTGGTGCCTGGAAGGGCCCGACCCCGATGGCTTCCCTCGAAGAGCGCACCGCCGCCGCCCGCCTTCTCGTCCCGCTGCTCGCGCACGCCGACGCCGAAGTCCGCGCCCAAACCGTCCGGGCGCTGGAAGAAGCCCCGCTCAAAGGCAACGAGCTGCCGCTCGGCAAACTGATCCTCGACCCCTCGCCCCGCGTCCGGGCCTTCGCCGCCATCGCCGCGGCCCGCCTCGGCGCCGACAAGTATCTCCCGCAAGTCCTCGCGATGCTCAAGGAGAACGCCGACGCCGACCCTGTGCTCCGTCACGCCGGCTCCTTCGCCATCGACCACCTCTGCAAGGACGCCGCCGCCTTCGACGCCGTCGCCAAGGACGACAGCGCTTCCGTGCGTCTCGCCGCGGTCATCACCCTGCGACGCCGTCTGGACGCTTCCGCCGCCCGCTTCGTGAAGGACAAGTCTCCGCTCGTCGCCGACGAAGCCATCCGCGCCGTGCATGACCTCGGTCTCGAAGCCGGCCGCCCTTCTGTAGCCGCCCTCATCGACGACCTTGGTTCCCGCGAATGGACCATCTTCATGCTGCGTCGCCTGACGCACAGCGCTTTCCGTCTCGGCGGCGAAGCGAACGCCGCCCGCGTGGTGGCCGTCGCCGCCAACGAGAAGCTGCCGGCCGAGGTCCGGGCCGAAGCGCTCCGCCTGCTCGCCCTTTGGGCCAATCCGTATCCGGTCGACCAGTCGACCGGCCACTGGGCCCCGTTGCCGGCCCGTGACGCCAAGGAGCTGCGCGCCAGCCTGAGCGCGGCCTTGCCTGCGTTGCTGAAGGGCGACTCCGAGATCCTGCGCGCCTCCCTCGAACTGGTGGAGCAGTATAAGCTCGAGGTCGCCTCGCTCTCCAACGACCTGCTCGCCGGTCTGGTAGGCAACGAGAAGCTCACCGGCTCCGCCCGCGCCAAGGCCCTCGAACTCTGGCTCGAGCGCAAGCCGGCGGACCTCGCCGAAGTCGCCGGCAAGTTCGCCAAGGACAAGCAGGACGAAGTCGCCATGGTCGCCCTCGGCGCGCTCGCCCAGCTCAATCCCGCCCAGGGTCTCATCGAACTCTCCCAGTCGGCCAAGTCCGGCTCCGCCGCCCGTCGTCAGGGCGCCTGGAAGGCTCTCGCCAAGCTGACGGCTCCCGGCGTCGACGCGCTCTTCGTCGAAAGCCTCAAGGCGCTCGGGCAGGCCAAGGGCGTATCTCCGGCCGCGATCGAACTCCTCGAGGCCTCCGCGCAACGTCCCGAGGCCTCCGTCAAGGAAGCCCTCGCCGACACGCAGAAGGCCATCGCCGGTGGCGCCGACAAGCTCGCCAAGTGGTTGCCCGCGCTCGAAGGCGGCGATGCCAAGAACGGCTTCGCGCTCTTCACCGCCTTGCCGGCCGGACAGTGCCTGCGCTGTCACCGGGCTTCGGACGACTCGCATGCCGCCGGCGGCGAAGCCGGCCCGAACCTCGCCGGCATCGCCAAGCGTGGCGACCGTCGCTACCTCCTCGAATCCGTCGTGAATTCCGGCGCCGTCGTCGTCTCCGGTTACGGCACCGTCAACCTCGACCTCGTCAACGGCGGGGCCTTGGTCGGCACCCTCATCAAGGAAGAGAAGGAGCACGT
>SXGR01182698.1_pt1 | contig 10312 bp, 7 predicted proteins | sample 3174711 | NCBI WGS metagenome assembly SXGR01 (sample SAMN11356860, study PRJNA531348) | freshwater metagenome | isolation source: freshwater sample F1-60 | place: China: Fuxian Lake, Yuxi | collected 2017-12-25 | reverse complement strand
TGGCGTGTCGAAGGTGTCCGGCCAGTAATTGATTTCAGGAGGATCCCACTGCGGATCGGTGGTGAGCTCCTGATAAAGCGCCTGCACCAGCCGGCTCTTGCCAAGGCCGGACTCCGCCACGATCACGGCGAGCTGTGGACCCCCGATGAAGGCCCCAGTCTCTGGGTCGCGCTTGGCGCAAGCCAGAAACCGCTCCCGCAGCCACTTGAGTTCCTTCTCGCGTCCAACAAAGCCTTTGGTCATGATTCACTCTCTGCCGCGATGCGGCGCCTACGGAGAGCACCGCATTGGAGCACCGCATTCGATCTCATTCGGAGAGTCCGGCACCGGCTCACGCTCCAGATTCCTTCATGCGCGAGCGAAACACAGCCCCCCACTTCGCCCATGCTAAGGCTGCATTTGTGTCCCCGAGCGCTTCATGACAAGCGCCGGTTTCCTCACATATTTCTGCAGCGGTATCGGTTTCCATGTAGTAGACATCGCCAGAAATGGCGATCAAGACCGCTATCGCATTCACGGTTCCAAGGTGCTCAAGAGCCGCACGCGCATTTCCCTGTCCGCGTAGGTTCTTCGACGCAGCCATCGCATCATAGGCAGCCTCATTCAGGCGGAATCTGGCTCTACTGACAGCCAGGCTTCGCTCATGAATAGCTGTTGCCTCCAATTCCAACGCGTCTGCTGCAGACGGGTCCCCATGATAACGGAGCACCCTGGACGTTGCGTATAACCACATTGCCAACCAGCCATCACATGACTCGGACTTGTGGTCTGGCACAGCGTACGTCCGGGCTTGGGACAACAGTATCGGTGCGAGCACTTCTGCAATTACCTCATCCTCGTAAAGGCCGGTCCAATCGTGGTGAAGCGCCTGGAGTAGATTTGAAGACAATAGCGACTCTGTGACGCCCCCCCACTCCCTACGGAATAGCTGTCTCATGCCTTCTGTTGCGTCATCGAAACAGTGGGCTTGCTTGGCTGCAGCGATGCATAGGATGCGGCATCGCAGCGCTGCTGCGTGTTCGGGATTATCCCAGTTGGGTTTCGCTGGCAATGGCAACTCGCGTTGCGCCATACAGAGAAGCTCGCGACGCGATTCTGCATCGAGATGGATGGCCGCTTCCTTGGGCGTCTCACTTGTTACTGCAAGCGACCATGAGTAGTTATAGATGAGGCTCTCATCATCCGGCGGCTGCAGGACATCCCCATCTGCATCGAATGAGTTGTTGATCCAGCGCGTCAAATGCCCGCGAAGCACCTGCTCCAAGTCCGCTGCCCACCGTGGGCGCTTACCTGCGAACTCCTCGCGAGCCACCTCGAGGAAGGCTCGGTCGCGCCACTCTCTGGTCTGTGGGCAGTCTTCCGGTGTCGCCAAAATTACAAGCGGCCGTTCGCAACGCTCTAGATCGGATTCAACGTCAATACTCACGCTGTGCGCCCTCGCAAAGTCCACCACGACCCCGCTCAGGAACCGCATCCCCAAGTGGCTACTCCATCCCAACAGCCTCTTGATCTCCTTGTCCAGCCTGCTGAAGCGCTTTCTCACATGCTCCACACGGCTCCCTGCAAGGTCCTGAATCTCTGTTTCGCCTTCTTCGGTCAATGCCAATGCGCTGTTCTCCTCCTCGAACAAACGCTCCTTGTCTTGCAAGTCACTGATGTTTTCCAGCATTGTCAAATAGTTGCCGTCGGCCTTCTGGACAAGCAGCGCATTCTGTCTTGGAGTCAAGCCTGGAAGCGCCTCGCTCAGCATGCCTCCCAGATCTGTGTTGCCTCCCCTGCCTAGTCGCCAGATGGTTGCCCCTTCACCTCCTTCGATTGCCAAGGCCCGCAAGCCCTCTGACTTGTCAGCCATCTCCCACTCCCGCTCCCAATGCGTTGCCACTATGAGGAGCGGCAGCTTGTGCGCCACGCTCACCCGCCAGAGCTTATCCACCGCCTCTCGCGTTGGTACATCCATCCAGTGCCCATCGTCCAGCCACAGCACCACTGGAAGCGGGCACGCACGATCAGCCATTACCTCACGAAGTTCAGACACCACCTGATCTGTTGCGCATAGTTCCGCACGCCGTTCGGCTTTTGACACGTTGGCGACCCCGTCCTTTCCCTCGCGCGCCTTGTTCCAAGCTGCCTGTGCGACCATCGCCATCAGGCCGCCGAATGGAAGGAGTTTGTCAGCGACCGTGCCTATGAGTAGCGAAGGCCAGTCCGACCTGAGGCTCTTCAGCTCCTGCTCCCCCTTATTGCAGATCTTGTCCCACACTCCCTGGCGGCCCATCAGTACCTGCACGTGATTGTCGAGCGCCCGTCGCAAGTCCACCACCTTGCAGGCGTTGCTCTCAGCATTGCGATCGCCGGGATCGGTCCAGCGGGTGCCAAGCCACATGAAGCGAGGATTGCCTGCGGGAACATGCCCCTTCATGTCGGGGTTCACTCTGATCTGTGATGGAGCTTTGCCGGGTGCCGTGTCAAACGCGTCCGGCCAGTAGTTGATCTCGGGTGGGTCCCACTTCGGATCGGTACTGAGCTCTTGATAAAGTGCCTGCACCAGCCGGCTCTTGCCGAGGCCGGATTCTGCCACGATCACGGCGAGTTGCGGACCTCCGATGAAAGCGCCAGTCTTCGCGTCGCGCTGGGCGCATGCCTCAAATCGCTCCCGCAGCCACTTGAGTTCCTTCTCGCGTCCAACAAAGCCCTTGGCCATGACTCATCCTCTGCGGCAAGGCGACGCCCAGACGCATTCCATGCCCCCTAGCATCGTGGTCGATCCGGTCGAAGGGTGTCAAGGCTGTTTAGGCTTGGTAGCAAGATACGTGCCTCCTGCGCACCTCCTGATGCGAGATCTCGGGGGGGCCTTGATGCCAAGGGCCGCCGGCAGGCAAGGTCCGCAGGGATTGAGTCCTACCGCGAGGCGGATCTTAATAACTTGCAAGCTATTGCTTTTTTCTCGATAATACCAGTGTGGAGCTGTTTGGATGGACTCCTTGTGACGGACCCAACCGGCGCGGCTGACTCACACCCGCCATTCGACGGGACACTGCCCCTGCACCTCGTGCTGTCCGATGCCTACCTTAGCCTGGTTGCCGCTGGGCCACTGGCACATCGCGACGTCAGAGCCCTCATAGCGGCTCGACGCCTTGACTTGATCGTCTAGGATCTTCAGTGGACACGCGTGCTGACAAAATGGACACACCAAGAAACAGGAGCAATTCATGTCACAGGAGAGTTTGAACCGCAAGAAGGGCATCGCCGACATTGTGTTTCTGATCGACTGCAGCGGCAGCATGGCCAAGTGCCTGGCCGCGCTGACGCAAAACGTGGGCCGCCTTATCGACACCATGGTCAACCCCGGCGCAAACGCCTCCGCAGCGGTCTCCGACTGGCGCGCAAAGGTGTGTGGCTATCGCGACGTGAAAGCCGACGGGGACGCTTGGTGGAAGGAGACCTCTTTCACAACAGATATCGCGCAGGTCAAGAATGATCTGGCTGCGCTCGAAGCGAAGGGCGGCGGAGACGAGCCCGAGTCCTTGCTCGACGGGATATGGAAGCTCGCGAAGCTGCCCGTCTCTGACAAGGGTGTGCCGCCGGATCCGGGCGCTTGGCGGCATCGCCACGATGCAGTCCGATGCATCATTGTCTTCACTGATGCCAGCACACACATGTCGACCGCAATTCCCGAAGCTGCTGGGGCCACCTCCGATGACGTGGTCAATGCGGTCCTCAACGCCAAACTGAAGCTGTTCTTGTTCTGTCCTGAAGCCGAGTGCTACCACGTCTTGTCGTCAATCGATGGCGTAGAGATCGATTTCGTTGGGACACTCGGGGACGCGCAAGAAAAAATGAAGGCGTTCTCGGAGAACTTGGACAATTTCAAGAAGGTCATGGAACAGCTCGGCAAGTCCATCAGCATGACGAGTGTTGCAGTCCCCCTCTAGCCTCTAGAGCAACCCTGCTCCCGAGAACCACATGGCCATCATTCTCAAGAACGAACCCGGATGCCGTCGGTATCAGTACCACGACTTCGAGCGCCTCCAGTCCGGCGCCTACGCGATCTCGTATAAGGCCAAGGACGCTGCCGAACAGTTTGTATTCTTCAAGCAGTACAAGTCGCCAGCCGCCACAGTGGACTGGTATCAAGGCTTTATTGACCACCAGCAAGAGCTCAAAAGGCGCATCACTGGCCATGCAATGGCGAAAGCCAGCTGCTACGAATTCCGGGATTTCTTCCAATACGAGGAGGATAATCCGGGATACAAACTGCGAGAGTTTTGTCAGGTATTCGAATTTGTTGACGCATCGAAGACACTTACGAACAAACTCGGGGCACGCGACCGCGAAAGTTGGCGCAATCTGACCGTTTGTGCAAAAGTATTGGTCAGCGGTGTGAATGCCCTACATAGTGCGCGCATCGTGCACACGGACCTCAAGCCAGACAACATCCTCTTCATTCCTGATGCCTCGGTGGGTACGGGTTACAGGTTGCGGGTAATAGACCTTGACTGGGCCATCTTCACCGACAAGTTGGCGCCGTGGGATGGCAAGCAAGGGTATGTGGGAACGCCTGGCTATCTTTCGCCGGAACATGTTCGTCACATAGTGCCAACGCCAGCATCTGACGTGTTCACTATGGGAATCATGCTCTCGCAAGTCCTGGCGGGACGACATCCGTTCCACCAAACACTCAGCGATGATAATCGATATGCCGAAGCCGTGACACGAGGCATAGGTGAGCCCATTCGAATAGACCAGCCCATCGATGACAGATGCGACATGTCCTTCGTGCACCGGGTACTGAACGCCACACTCCATCCTGACCCCAATGCCAGACCGACCATGCAGCAGATACTTGATGCACTCATCGGGAAGTCGTTTGAGTGGGACCTGGACTTCGAGTTGAGCAAGAGAGGCTCTTCGGGACGAGAAGTGGAACGGAAGCGCCCCGAGCCGCGAAAGCCATCTGATGCCTCTACTCCAGCTGCTGGCTCCAAACCAGCGAATGCGGGCCAGCCAGCCGCGATCTCGTTGCTGCATGATGGCAAGACTGTGGGGGTGGCGAATCTGAATACAGAATTCGGAAAGCGGAGCTTGTTCAAGGTGGATTCCGTTGACGTGCAGTACTTGAGCAGCCCGCAGTTCCGACTCGTTCGCGATGGCGGCGGATGGGCGATCGAGCACTGCGCAGTCGCAGCCAACGACACCTTGCTTGATGGCAAGAAGGTCGAGGGGCGGATCCCTGTCTCAACCGGCATGACCATTTGTGTCGGCAATGCGGCGAAGGGTGTCGCGAAACTGCCCTTGGTCATACAAATTTCTCGGACCTAACCTGCGGTGACGTCTTTCAATGCGCCTTGGCTGCGACATTCCTGTTAGGACTCACACATGCTGCGGAGTCAACCTCGGCACTCTCAGGCAACTGCCTACAGCCGAGTTACCTCCTGCCATATCAAGTGTCACCGAGTCATCATTACTTGCGGCCGCATCGCCGTCGGAAACACCAATGCTGTCGGCCATCAACATGGAACTCAGTGTCGGGGTGACTGTCGCCGCCGCTGTGATATTTGTTGTATTGCTCTTGGCCTCGGCCTTCTATCTGTTGTTCCGCCGAGACTGCATGCGAAGACGCCCCCGGAGAGACGCAATGGCATCCCTCAATCCAGTGCAAAATGGCGGCTCTATTGAACACGCTGGCGCGCCTGTCCTGCCAAGCCTTGATTCTGCTTGCGATTCGGCAGGTCCCGTTCCTCCCCTGCTCGAGGCCATGACAGAACAAGTCTCATCCGCCCAACCACGCTCTCCATTGCCTGGGCCAATGGACGCAGCCGTGGCCGGTTCTCCGTCCTCGCTGCCGCCCGCCTTGCCATCGGCGCAGAGCCTTGCACCTCGCATCCCTGAATCGTCGATCGCGTCCGGGACAGGTAGCCCAAGCACCGTCGACGCACTGCGCTACACTCGCACGCTGCACTCCCATCAATCGTGGAGTTCATTCAACCACGATGCTCTGCCCCGATTGTTGTTCTATGGCGAGCGCAAATTCTGCCGCTTCTCAGAAGACCAGCTGCGCAACGCCGATGAGTGGTTCGTGATTGGCGACATCCACGGGGATTTTTACGCCCTTCACACGATCGTGTCATTCATCCTACGCACGTGCCCGGGGTTCGGAATCGTATTCCTCGGTGATCTGATTGACCGTGGTCCGCACCCCATAGAGTGTCTCTGGTACCTGTTGAAGTTGGCCGACGACCATCCGGGACGAGTGCTTTGGCTGGCCGGGAACCATGACGTGGGCGTCCGCTACAGCGATTTGACGGGGACCTTTCGTTCGGCGGTCGATCCGGCGGAGTTCATTGAGGATCTGAATGGGGTCGACAGTTTCGCCCCGTTGCGCCGGGCGTTTGGACTCGAGTACATCCAGTTGTCGGAAGGATTGCCTCGTGCTGCGGTCATGCCCGACGGCCTTCTGTTGACTCATGGTGGTTTTCCGCATGTTGACCTACAAGCGGGGTTCGGGGCCCTGAAACACAACGATTCACCAAGCGCGTCCCTCGAGAAGTGGCTTGAGAGTGAGCCGGTGCTCAAGGACTTCACAAATTTGCGGATAACAAAGTACCGACACAAGACTCCAAACCGTCTATCCACTACCTGCTCATATGGTTATTCGGATTTCGCAGCTTTCGCGCAACTGATGAACGGAATTGGTGTCAAGCGACTCGTAACCGGGCACCAACACCCAATTACTGGATACGACAATCACCCGCATTGGGCCAGCAACGGTCACGACGCTCTCACGCTCATCGGGTTTGGCTTTGCTGACGCCTATGAGCGCCATGAGTCATATGGTGTGAATTACCGTCGAACACTCTACGTAGGTCATTGTCGTCGTAACGATATTCCAGAAGTCCTGTCCATTCCCGTTGATGTACCGGATCTGCTCGCATTTTGCGAGGCAGAGATCAAGACCATGAGACGCTTCGCGATCTCCTGAAGAAAGAAGATGAGACATGCCGAATCCTGATGTTGACCTAGTGCTCGTGCTGGATGCCAGCGGAAGCATGGGGCCTTGTTTCCAGCAAGTAAAAGCGCACCTGCGGGACGTAATCAAACCGATGCAAGGTCACGTCTCGAAGGTGAACTTCGCGCTCATTGCTGCGGCAGCCAGCCGGAGCAGCCATGGATCAGTGCTCTACAGTGTCTATTCACTTCTGGATCATGATGCGGGCATGAAACTGGTCACTCAGATCTATGCGTCTGGCGCTCAAGGCAGCGCGCGCGACACACTCTTCACGATGGATCCGGATCGCTTGATTCGCGCTCTTGACCGCGTTCAGGCTGCTGGCGACGAGGACATGCTGCTTGCCTTGGACATCGCATTGGATCTCCCATTCGGACCCATCGCGACAACGAAGCGCGTCATTGCACTATTCTCCGACGAACCGTTCGAAGGGGGCGTGGCGGGCGACGCCAGCAACAGGCAGCTGCCCGTGTTGATTGACAAACTTCAGGCTCGTCGGGTTCAATTGTTCGCTGCGATCCCGGACGGACCAGGAGCGAACCTGCTCGCAAGCGCAGATCGCGCTGAAGTCGAGCTCGTCGGGGGGCAGAGCTGCGGGCTCGGGGATGTGGACTTCAGCACGTTGTTCGCGCAGATGGGAAAGAGCATCAGCGGGGCCTCGCTTCAATCGACCGCCGAGCCGGCATACAAGCGCGCGCTTTTCGGCCAGGATGCATGGAGACCCGGGTCCGGCAATATGGTCGGGAGCTGACTCACGGAAATTGATTGACTGACGATCATGATCGCATCATGAATGAACATGAACTGCAAGGCTTAGGCGCCTTTCCGGACAGGTGCTCCAAGCCCGTCTCGCGAATCTGCCGTGGATGCAGTGCACCGGCGACTCCGGACGAATGGAAGCGCAACGGGAATTGTTGTGCCCTGTGCGAATCCAAAGCGTATCGCGATGAGTGCGGGGCCTGTGGCAAAGAGTGCTCGGGCAGCAAACCATCGCGCACATGTTTTGCCTATGAGGTCTTCAAAGCCACGGGGATCATCGCCTTCGAGTTGGAGGTGAAGCAAGAGGTCGAACGTCAAGCTGTTGAAACCGCAAGAGAGGCCACGCGATGGGCGGCTGAAGAGGCCGCTCGACGAAAATCCGAGGCGGCGGCGCGACTAGCAGCAAGGGATGCGGCTCGTCAGGAGACCGCGCGGCGCCGGAGGCAGTCAGTGCCACCGCCGCGCCCCCCGCTTCCAAGCACGTGTTTACCACTATGGGTGAAGGTGCTCTTGACGACGTTCTGGTTGGGCGCGCTCTTTATGATTCTGCGTCAGTATGGCCAGCTGGAAGCTCCAAACGACGGGCGCTCAGCCGTGCGTCGCGGTGATAGACTGCTGAGTATTCTGGATTGGGCGGGTGAGGTGGTCGGGACAGATGTCGACTCTGCGACTGGGCTGCCCAAGAGGGTCGTCGACAAGAAGAGCGGCATCTTGATGGTTCTAGTTCCGGCTGGGACGTTCACAATGGGTGCATACCCGGAGGACGTGGATGCTGAAGATGACGAGAAGCCACAGCATGACGTGCAGGTCACCCAGCCCTTCTACATGGCTGAGACGGAGGTAACTCAGTCACAGTGGTTCAAGATAATGCGCGCGAACCCAAGCCAGGCCGTGGGATCCGATCTTCCGGTCGATTCGGTTTCATGGGAGGTCGCGCAGGACTACTGCAAAGCAACGGGGCTGCGGCTACCGACAGAGGCAGAATGGGAATATGCCTGCCGAGCTGGAACGAAGACGAGTCGCTTTGGTGAACTGGACGCTGCGGCGTGGCATGCCGGCAATTCTGATTCGCGCGCGCACGCGGTAAGAGGCAAGGAGCCGAACGCGTGGGGCCTCTACGACATGCTCGGCAATGTCAGGGAGTGGTGCGCGGATGATTATGAGCGGGCCTACTATTCAAGATCGCCGAATGAGGACCCACCTGGGCCAATGTGCAGCTCACTACTTCGGGTTCTGCGCGGCGGGGCATGGAGTCAACCGGGACAATTTCATCGCTCGTCCTACCGCCAGGCGGCCCACTCTTTCCTTGAGTCGTCCTTAATAGGGTTTCGCCCGGTGAGGACCTGCCTGCCATTGACAGTCGCGCAAGACTCTCCAGTGGTCTCATTCAATAGCCCTCCGGAGGGGGCCCACGTAGCGAGTGGCAAGATGAGGGTGAGCGGAACTGTCTCTCCATCGCTTGGCCCGTGCATTGTGACAGTAGCGGTGGGTGACGCGGCGGTGACGATCCCGGCAGACCGCTGGTGGGCGACTGACGTGCAGATTCTCGCGGGGCGACAGACGATCACGGTCAGCGCGAAGTGGAGTACTGGTAAGAAGACACCCATAGCGCACCGTGAGGTAACCGCGCATTGAAGACTGTGCTCCACGCGGCGAGCCACCCGCCTGCTCGAGCGTTTGAGTGCCGATAGGTCGAGTTGGGAGAGAACGCAGGATCGATGGGACTTCTGGAGCCGGCACGAGGGGAGTTCTGGGTCTCCTGACGTGATCCGCCGGTCATGGAGTGATGCCAGAGCAGCAGAGGGTGATCATGGCCATGACAGCTGCAGCACAGTGAAAGCCGAAGGCTCGATGGATCAAGAGCTTGATCTTGTTGTTCATGCCTTCGGCTTGACCGCTGGTGATGCCTCCCCAGCGGATGAAGCCCAGCACCCCATCCATGTGACTCCGAAGCGTCCGAGCAAACTTCTGCATCGGCGCCAAGCGCGACTGCAGCGCCGCTCGCGTCAAACGCGTGTTCGTCGCTTGTACGCGCTCAATCGCCAGCCTGTCTTTCGGTCTCAGATGCTTCGGATTCCGAAGCAGCGCGCAGCGCGTGTGCTTCAGATCGCTGCGCTCATCTCCTTCGAGGAGCGCACACTCCTCACGCCGCACTGCATCGACAGCATCCAGGAGCAGCTTCACGATGTGGAATCTGTCGTAGATGACCTCCGCCCCGGGCGCCTTCTCCCTCACCGCTGCGAGGTAGCCACCACTCATGTCCATCGCGACCACCTGGATCTTCCGGGATCGCTCTGCTCCCAGCTCATCAAAGAAGCGCGAGAGCACTGCGGCACCCTTGCCTTCTCCCGCCCATACGCAAAGTCCGTTTTCGAGATTCGTGACGATCGTGAGATAGCGGTGCCACCGCTTGTGCGACACCTCATCCACCGTAATGCCCACAAGATCATCGAAGAGGTCCTTCGGACCGATGTCCTCGACCACCCGCTCCACAATGAAGCCGACTGTTCGCCAGGCGAGTGACGCAAGCTCGGCGACCGCCGACTT
>SXGR01048534.1_pt1 | contig 10313 bp, 5 predicted proteins | sample 3174711 | NCBI WGS metagenome assembly SXGR01 (sample SAMN11356860, study PRJNA531348) | freshwater metagenome | isolation source: freshwater sample F1-60 | place: China: Fuxian Lake, Yuxi | collected 2017-12-25 | reverse complement strand
TCACTTGCCGGTACTGGATTACTAACCACGGTCGGTGTAATTGTGGCGATGGATACCTTCGGTCCAATCTCTGATAACGCGCAAGGTATTGCTGAGATGAGTGGAGATGTAAAGGGTGAGGGTGCAAAGATTCTTACCTCACTCGATGCAGTGGGAAACACCACGAAAGCAATCACTAAAGGAATTGCAATTGCCACCGCGGTCTTAGCTGCAACTGCATTATTTGGTGCCTTTACCGATGCTATTAAGAAATCGGTATTAGATAAAGGTTTAGTAGTTAAGGATCAGATTTTAGAGTTTCAGGGCGTACTAGATGTGGCAGATCCAAGAAACCTAGTCGGGTTAATTATTGGCGCAGCTGTGGTCTTTATGTTCTCAGGTTTGGCAGTGAATGCAGTTTCAAGAGCTGCAGGTGCGGTAGTGGTTGAGGTAAGAGCACAATTTAAAAAGTATCCAGGAATTATGACTGGAAAAGTAAAGCCAGAGTATGGCCGAGTTGTAGATATCTGTACTCGTGATTCTCTGCGCGAACTTGCTACCCCAGGATTACTAGCGGTAATGGCACCGATTGCGGTTGGCTTTGGTTTAGGTGTCGGCGCACTTGGTGCATACCTAGCTGGCGCAATTGGCACCGGTACATTAATGGCCGTTTTCTTATCTAACTCAGGTGGTGCCTGGGATAACGCGAAGAAGATGATTGAAGATGGAAAGTATGGCGGTAAGGGAAGTGAGGCTCACAAGGCAACTGTGGTGGGCGATACCGTTGGTGATCCATTTAAAGATACTGCTGGCCCTGCCATAAATCCATTAATTAAGGTGATGAACTTAGTTGGCTTGTTAATTACGCCAGCAATTGTCGGCTTTACTTTAGATGATAATGAACAAATGAATTTAGTGATTGCACTGATTGCAACCGCGATAATTATTTTTGCACTAGTTCGTAATAGAAAACGAGCAACTGCGATCGCTTAATTTTTATTCACTTCCTTAATTAAATAAAGTAAGGATCACTTTGGGCACAAAGCTAGTTATTGTGGAGTCGCCGGCTAAAGCGCGCAAAATTGGCTCATTTCTTGGCGATGATTATGTGGTTGAGGCATCGGTAGGACATATCCGAGATCTTCCGCAGCGAGCTGCTGATATCCCAAAAGAGTATAAAAAGTTTGCCTGGGCAAAAGAAGGAGTAAATATTGAAGAGGATTTTTCACCTCTTTATGTAATTAACCCAGATAAAAAATCAAAGGTAGCTGAGTTAAAAGAGTTAATGAAAGATGCTGATGAGTTAATTCTGGCAACGGATGAAGATCGCGAGGGCGAGGCGATTGCCTGGCATCTGATTGAAGTTTTACGTCCAAAAATTCCAGTTCGCCGAATGGTTTTTCATGAAATAACTAAAGAGGCTATTCAAAAGGCAGCCAAAGAAACACGAGATTTAGATTATCGCTTAGTAGATGCCCAAGAAACTAGGCGAGTATTAGATCGATTGTATGGCTATCGATTATCACCTGTACTTTGGAAAAAAGTTATGCCAAGAATTTCAGCTGGCCGGGTGCAATCGGTGGCAACTAGATTAATTGTTGAGCGCGAACGTGAGCGTATGGCATTTATATCCTCTAGTTGGTGGGATCTAAGCGCCCAATGTGAACCAGGTTTTTCTGCCCGCCTATTATCAGTAGCTGGTAAGCGAGTTGCAGCTACAAATGATTTTGATTCACTTGGTGCGATTAAGGAAAAATCAATTGAAAATATTTTGCTACTAGATGAGGCTGCAGCAAAAGAGTTAGTTCAATCTCTAACTAATCAACCATTAGTTGTTAAATCATTAGAGGAATCTCCTCGAACTGAAAAACCAAAACCACCATTTACTACCTCAACCATGCAGCAAGATGCTGGTTCAAGGCTTGGTTGGGGTGCACAACTTACGATGCGAATTGCGCAAAGATTATATGAAAACGGTTACATAACTTATATGCGAACAGATTCAATAACACTTTCAAGTGCTGCCATCACCGCTGCCAGATCATCTGCGCAAGCTTTATACGGAAAAGATTCAGTACCGCCATCTCCCAGGGTGTACGAAGGTAAGACTAAAAATGCCCAAGAAGCACATGAGGCAATTAGGCCAGCTGGTGATTCATTTAAAACGCCAGGTGAGTTAGCGCCAGAGTTATCTAGAGATGAGTTCGCTCTTTATGATCTTATTTGGAAGCGCACTATTGCATCCCAAATGGCAGATGCTAAGAAACAACAAATGCGGGTTGATTTTGATGTTAGAACTAAAACTGGCTCAGATGCAATATTTAGAGCTAATGGTTCAGTAATTGTATTTCCAGGATTTTTATCAGCGTATGAGGATATTGTTGAAGATAAAACAGATATTGAGGAAACAGATCGGCGATTACCGGCGATGAGTGTTGGCGAAAAAATTTCAGTTACGCAATACCAATGTGAAGGTCATGAAACTAAACCACCAGCTAGATATACCGAGCCAACCTTAGTTAAAAAGCTAGAAGAGTTAGGAATTGGTCGCCCCTCTACCTTTGCTTCAATTATGCAAACAATTCAAGATCGAGGCTATGTTGCAAAACGAGGCCGAGCACTAGTACCAACATTTTTAGCTTTTTCAGTAACTGGTTTACTAGAGCAACACTTCACAAAATTAATTGATTATGAATTCACCGCATCAATGGAGGAGGATTTAGACAAAATCGCTAATGGTGAAGAGGAGCGAGTTGCCTGGCTAACAAAGTTTTTCTATGGCAGCCAAGATAATCCAGGGCTGGAAGATTTATCAGCTGATTTAGGGGCGATAGATGCCCAAGCAATTAACACCATGAAAATGGGTGATGATATTGAGATTAGAGTTGGCAGATTTGGTGCATATCTTCAACAAGGAGTTGGTGAAGATCGTAAGTACGCCAATATTCCAGAGGAGCTAGCACCTGATGAATTAACTTTAAGTAAAGCCATTGAGTTGTTAGCAAAACCATCAGGGGAGCGAAAATTAGGCACTGATCCAACAACTGGCTTAGAGGTGTTAGCTAAATCAGGTCGATTTGGCGCATACGTTACTGAAGTTTTTCCAGAGGAGATTGTTGTAGAGGGTGCTAAAAAGAAGCGAAAGAAAAAAGATGCACCAAAACCTAAGACCGCATCTTTGTTAACCACCATGTCGCTAGACACAATTGATTTACCAGGGGCGTTAAAACTTCTCTCACTTCCTAGAAGTTTAGGAGAGTATGAAGGTGAGCCGATTACTGTGCAAAACGGCAGGTATGGTCCATATTTAAAACATGGCACAGATTCCCGAACACTAACTAGTGAGGATCAGCTGTTTACCATTGATTTTGAAGGGGCACTTGAGATATATAAACAACCAAAGGTTAGAAGAAGAGGTGTGGCAAAACCACCATTAAAAGAGTTAGGTAAAGATCCACAAACAAATAGAGATGTAATTGTTAAGGATGGCAGATTTGGAGTTTATGTCACAGATGGTGAAACAAATGCCACCTTACGTCGTGGGGACGCGGTTGAGTTATTAACATTAGAGCGTGCACTTGAGTTATTGGCAGGTCGTAGAGCATGGGAGATTGAGAACCCGGGTGGCTCAAAGAAGAAAGCAAAGAAATCAAAAAAGAGCGCACCGACAATGACAGAAAAAACTGTAACCGGTTTGGGCGCTAAGAAAAAGGCTAAAAAGGCTGCAACTGGCGTTGGAAACTTACCGGCCTGAGAATTTAGCCAACAGAAGTAGACTTACAACATGTCATTGCCTTATCCATCCGCTCCGGCGCAATCACAATCTAGAAGCGTCTTAGCAATTCCAGCATTTCGAAAACTTTGGCGAGCAATGGCATTCTCCTCTTTTGGCGATTGGCTGGGGTTATTAGCCTCAACTGCATTGGCGCAACAATTAGCTGGTGGTGATTATGCAAAGGCAAACTTTGCAATCGCAGGAGTATTTATTGTCAGATTACTACCGGCTGTAATTTTGGGACCATTTGCTGGTGTGATTGCAGACCGATTTGATCGTAGAAAATTAATGGTCACCTGTGATTTCTTAAGATTTGCTCTTTATCTATCCATTCCAATCGTTGGAAATTATTTTTGGCTTTACACCGCAACAATTTTAGTTGAGATCGTCACCTTATTTTGGTCACCAGCAAAGGAGGCATCTGTTCCTAATTTAGTTCCTAAAACTAAGTTAGAAAGTGCTAACCAAGTTTCATTACTTGCCTCCTATGGCACAGCACCTATTGCTGCCTTAACTTTCTCTATCTTGGCACTTTTTTCTGGAGCAATTAATTCAATTTTAGGAAATACCACACCAGCAAGTGCTGCTGATATTGCACTTTATATAAATGCAATTAGCTTTGCATTTTGTGGTTATACAGTTTGGCGGTTAAAAGAAATGCCAGGTGGGCCTGGGGTAAAATCTAAACAACTCTCATTTGGTAGATCTTTAATAGATGGGTTTGCATTTATTAAGGATTCAAAGGTAATTCGTGGATTAATTTTTGGAATGATTGGCGCTTTTTTTGCAGCTGGGGCGGTAATTGGTTTAGCTAGAACATTTGTTGATGATCTAAAGGCTGGTGAAGCTGCTTATGGTGTTTTGTTTGGATCGGTATTCTTAGGATTGGCACTCGGCATCTCATTTGGACCAAGAGTATTTGCTCAATTCACCAGGCGTCGTTTATTTGGCACATCTCTTGCAATCTCCGGTCTTTTGCTGGTAACTCTTTCTTTAGTTTTAAACTTGGGGTTAGCTATTTTTATCACAATTATTTTAGGAATCTTCTCTGGTATCACTTGGGTAACTGGCTTCACCTTGATTGGTATGGAGGTAGAGGATGAGGTAAGAGGACGAACCTTTGCATTTGTGCAATCATTAATAAGAGTCTCACTAGTTTTAGTTTTAGCAATTTCACCTTTAATTGCCGCAGCGATTGGCGAACACACATACTCCTTCCGCACCACATCAGTTACTTACAATGGCGCAGCTTTCACAATGTTTTTTGCAGGTTTAATTGCCACCCTAGTTGGCATCCTCTCTTATCGACATATGCGAGATCGGCCAAATGTTTCACTTTTTAGTGATTTAAAGTACGCACTCCGTGGTGAGTTGGGCGCAATGACGGGAATGAGTATTGAGGGTGTATTTATTTCATTTGAGGGTGGCGAAGGATCTGGTAAGTCAACTCAAACTAAATTACTCAAAGAGTGGCTAGAAAAAAATGGTGAAACCGTATTACTAACTAGAGAACCAGGGGGTACGCCACTGGGTAATCAACTTAGAGAAATTTTATTAGATAACAAAACTGGTCTAATTTCACCTCGCGCTGAAGCGTTGATGTATGCCGCAGATCGGGCAAACCATGTCTTTGCAAAAATAAGGCCAGCATTAGATAAAGGCGAGATTGTAATTACCGATCGATACTTTGATTCTTCGGTGGCATACCAAGGAGCAGGTCGGGTATTGCTACCAGCTGAGGTGGCCAGAATCTCTAGGTGGGCAACAGAATCTTTAACTCCAACCTTAACAATTATTATGGATCTGCCAGCTGAGATTGGACTTGCCAGGCTCGACTCCACCGATCGCTTAGAGAGTGAGCCATTAGCATTTCATGAGCGAGTAAGACAAGAGTATTTAAATTTAGCCAATACAGATCCAGAGCGGTTTATGATTGTGGATGCATCACTTGCAATTGAGCAAATTCATGAAATTATTATTGAAAGAGTTGGTTCACTTAAAGGATTGAAAAGAAATCAAAAAGTAACATGAGTGTGTTTAGCTCGCTAATTGATCAAGCAGAGGTTATAAAAGTATTACAAGAGGCGGTGATGGCCTCAAGAAACAACGGTGATACCACCCAGGCCATGACTCACGCCTGGTTATTTACCGGCCCACCAGGATCTGGCAGATCTAATGCAGCTGTCGCATTTGCTGCAGCACTAGTTTGCAAAGAGGGTGGTTGTAGTAAATGCATTGATTGTATGTCAACAATTACCGGTTCACATGCAGATGTGGAGCTAATTAAAACTGAAGGCTTATCCATAAAGATTGATGAGATCAGAGAGTTAATCAGTAGGGCATCTTGGGCACCATCAGTATCAAATTGGCGAGTGGTTGTGATTGAAGATGCTGATCGATTGACTGATTCTGCAGCTAATGCACTCTTAAAAGTTATTGAAGAGCCAGGGCTTAGAACTGTTTGGCTCTTGTGTGCTCCAACTTTAACTGATGTATTACCAACAATTAGATCTCGCTGCCGACATTTATCCTTAAGAACACCATCAACAAAAGCAATTTCAAATTTACTAGTTACTAGAGATGGCGTTGATCCAAAGGTCGCAGATTTTGTAGCTAGGGCATCTGGTGGCCATATTGGGCGGGCTAGATATTTAGCTACCGATGCTTCCGCTAAAGAAAACCGAGAAAATATTTTAAGACTTCCCTTTATGTTAAAAGATATCGCATCAGCATTTACTGCAGCCCAGGTACTAGTTGAAAGTGCTAAAAAAGAAGCATTAACAGATTCAGAGAAAAAAGATGAGGTTGAGATTTCTAAATTAAAGCAGGCTTGGGGCAGCACCGGATCTAAATTGGTTGCTGGTGGCTCAAAGGCAATAAAAGAGTTAGAGAAGGAACAAAAATCTAGAAGCACAAGAATGGTTAGAGATTATTTAGATCGGGCGTTATTAGATCTAGCTACCCTATATCGCGATATTTTATTGGTTCAGTCTGGATCAACTGATTCATTAATTAATCAAGATTTAACCGACCAAATAAAAAAGCTAGCGGCTAGTCAAAGCTCAGAGAAAACCTTGAAGAAAATTGAAGCAATCCTGGAGGCCCGCATCAATCTGGCACAAAACGCCGCCCCATTGCTACTTATTGAAGCATTAATGTGCGAATTACGTTAGAAAAGTGGTAATTAGCACCTGCATTTGTAAGGCAAAATACTCCCATGCGTTTAGACCACATCTCATATGTTGCATCCCATGATCAAATCTCTGATGTAGTAAATCGAATTGGCTCACAAATCGGGACAGCATTTATTGACGGCGGCATACATCCAAAATTTGGCACCAGAAATTTCACAGCTCCATTATTAAATAATCAATATATCGAGGTAGTTTGTCCATTAGATCATCCAGCAACTGATTCAACGCCATTTGGTAGAGCTGTTAAGAAAAAAGCAGAAGAGGGTGGCGGTTGGTTAACTTGGGTAATAGCTACCGAAGATATAACAAAAGTTGAGTCTCGGTTAGGAAGAACATCAGTAGATGGAAATAGACGCCGGCCAGATGGAAGCGAATTAGGTTGGAAACAAATCGGAGTTTTAGCCACGTTAGAAGATTCTCAATTACCATTTTTTATTCAGTGGTTAACAAAGCAACACCCATCAACTGATGGCAAAGCAGCAGCTAAGATTTCAAAGATTGAGATTGCTGGCGATGAATCCAAAATTAAAAAATGGCTTGATTCTGATGTTTCAAAATTAGTAGCAGATGCAGAGGTAGTCTGGGTTGATGCGTCAACAAATAATGATCAGACTGGCATCGTGGCAGTTGAATTAACTGTAAATGGAAAAAACATAAGGCTTGATTAATTTTTTGGTAATTTAGCTAGTAAAAGTAAGGTAAACTTAAGCCAGTAATTCCCCATGTGTTTACAACTTGTAAACACCTTGCGAGTCTTAATCTCTAATCACCATCGAGACACGCATCATGTCTTGATTGGTAGATTTATGTCATTTAAGGATTTAGGCGTTAACGCTGCGCTGATTAAAGCATTGCATACAGCAGGAATTGAAAAACCTTTTCCAATTCAAAAGGCAACCTTGCCAGATGCAATTGCCGGTAAAGATATTTTAGGTAGAGGCCAAACAGGATCTGGTAAAACACTTGCCTTTGGTTTAGCTCTTATCTCTCGCCTAGCTGGAAAAACAGCAGCCCCAATGCGCCCACTGGCGCTAATCCTTTCTCCTACTAGAGAGTTAGCAATGCAGATAAGTGATGTAATCGCACCACTTTCTAGATCAGTTAATTTGAATTCTCAAGTTGTGGCTGGTGGTCTTTCATATTCAAAGCAAATCCAAGCCCTAAAAAGAGGAGTGCCTATTGTTGTAGCAACTCCTGGCCGATTAATAGATTTGATTCAGAAAAAACATATCAAATTAGATGATATATCTATCACTGTTTTAGATGAAGCTGATCAAATGGCAGATATGGGCTTTTTACCTGATGTAAAAAGAATTTTAGATCTAACCAAACCAGGTGGGCAGCGAATGTTGTTCAGCGCAACATTAGATAAAGATGTTGATTCACTAGTGAAGAAGTACTTAAGAAATCCAGTTACACACTCTTTAGCAAATGAGAAATCAACCGCTACAAATATGACTCACCATGTATTAGTTATGGATCAAGCTCATAAAGATTTAATCACATCACAAATAGCCGCTAGAAAAGGTAAGAGTATATTTTTCGTTCGCACCAAACATGGAGCAGATAAATTAGCTAAGAAAATGAATCAAGCTGGCGTGGCAGTGGGTGCGTTACATGGTGGCAAAACCCAAAGCCAAAGATCTAGAGTTTTAGAAGCATTCAAATCTGGAAAAACATCTACACTAGTTGCTACCGATGTTGCAGCACGTGGCATACATGTTGATGATGTCTCACTAGTAGTTCATGTGGATGCTCCAGAAAATCATAAAGATTATTTACATCGTGCTGGTAGAACTGCAAGAGCAGGAGCGGTGGGCACGGTTGTAACTTTGGCAACTCATAAACAACGAAGAGGTGTGCACGGTTTAACTGCCAGGGCTGGTGTTAAGTTAACTGAATCTAATGTGAAGCCATTGGATTCAACTCTAGTTAGAATTACTGGAGCGCTTGAGCCATCTGGAATTCCGATCGAAGAAGCTTCACCAGGAAGAGGTGAAAATTCTAATAAATCACACAGCCGAAGAGGATCAAGATCTAAAGGCGGCGGCCGGCGTAAGAAATCTCGCCCTCGACCAAATGAGCGTCGCAAGCGGCCACGTTAATTTTCTTAGTGTTAAATAATCGCTATGGCAAAAATATCTAACAGTTTAGAACTTAACGGAATAAATTTTATTTCGGAGTCTGAACGAAAAGGCTCACCCCGTTCTTTATTTTGGCCATGGGCGGCGGCAAATGTTTCATTTCTAGCCTTATCTTATGGTTCATTTTTTCTAGGATTTGGTATCTCTTTTTGGCAAGCAACCGCTGCAGCAGTAATTGGAACTGTTGGAAGTTTTTTACTAGTTGGAGTTTCATCCCTTGCTGGCAAGCGCGCAAATGCACCCACAATGACTCTTTCTCGGGCCGCATTTGGTGTTAACGGAAATAAAGTTCCTGGTTTTTTGTCCTATCTAATATTTGTAGGCTGGGAAACTGTTTTAGTATCCCTAGCCACACTTGCATCTGAAACTGTATTTACCCGGGTTGGAAATATCGATCCAGATTTATCTAAATTATTGGGATTTTTATTGGCAGGTGGCCTGACTATTATTGGTGGAGTTTTGGGTTTTAAAGTAATTAGGCGGCTGCAAAAGTTTTTAACGATCTCTACTTTGATTCTAACCTTTGGGTATATTGCTCTGACAATAGATTCGATAGACTGGGCAAAAGTTTCTGCTATTCCTAATGGCACAACACAAGGATTTATTGGGGCATTAATTTTTGGCATTACCGGAATTGGTTTGGGCTGGGTAGGTTGTGCAGCAGATTATTCAAGGTATTTACCTAGAAGCTCATCTGGAAAATCTGTTGTGATCTGGACTGTTTTTGGAGCATCAATTGTTCCGATTATTTTGGTAATTTATGGCTCACTACTAGCTGCAAGCAGTGATGAGTTAAATAATCTTGTGGCATCAGATCCAATTGGCGCTTTAACTACATTGCTTCCAACCTGGTATTTGATCCCATTTGCACTGGTAGCAATTCTTGGATTAATTGGTGGGGCCATTCTTGATTTGTACTCATCTGGTCTAACTCTGGTTTCAATTGGAGTACCGGTTAAGCGACACATTGCTGCCTCAATTGATGGCTTAATTATGACTATCGGAACTATCTACCTGGTGTGGTTTGCTAGTGATTTTTTTGTTCCCTTTCAAGGATTCTTAATTACCTTAGGTGTACCAGTTGCTGTTTGGTCAGCAATCTTTGTGGTAGATGTATTAATGCGAAAAAATTATGCTGAAAGTGAATTATTTAACCCTAAAGGTAGATACGGCAGCTGGAATTTTAAATCAATTGGTTTAGTAATATTTGGCTCAATAATT
>SXGR01503631.1_pt1 | contig 10316 bp, 13 predicted proteins | sample 3174711 | NCBI WGS metagenome assembly SXGR01 (sample SAMN11356860, study PRJNA531348) | freshwater metagenome | isolation source: freshwater sample F1-60 | place: China: Fuxian Lake, Yuxi | collected 2017-12-25 | reverse complement strand
GGTATACACGGAGGACTTAAAATCCTCTGCCTCACGGCTTGCGGGTTCGAATCCCGCTCCGGGCACTCGCTTCGATCGTTTTTCAAGGAGCCCCGCATTCGATGTCATGCACCTGGATGCATGTTTCGTAAAGCGGTTGACCACCCTGTTCAACGTCCAGCAAGGTATTGTACACTTCCGATGTGAACACCTCACCCAATCCGTTCCTGTCGCTCTCCCACCGCGCGCTGGCGGTGTTGGTGCTGTACCCCGCTTGGGTCACCGGCTACATGACGATCGCTCACCTGACGGTCCATCGAACGGTCGGTTCCGTGCGCAGTTTGGTGGACAGCCACCTCCCGTTCTGGTCCATCGCCATCGTTCCCTACCAACTGGCGTACCTTCAGCTGGTGGTGTGTGCGGCGTTGCTGCCAAAGCGAGAGGATTTTTCCCGATTGTTGTACGCCTTTTTGTGGACGTCCGTTCTGACGTTTGCGATCTACCTGATCGCGCCCACCGAGGCGCCCGCTGTCTACACTCCGCTTCCAGAGCACATTTTCGGACGATTGGTGGGACTTCAATACGCGATGGACTCGCGGGTGAATTGTTTTCCGTCCTTTCATTGCAGCCTCACCACCTTGGGAACCCTAGGAACCTGGCACCTTTCTCCTCGTTGGAGAAATGGAAACATCGCGTTTACGCTGGTCGTAGTAGCATCGACCGTGCTTCTAAAACAGCATTGGTTGCTCTGCATTCCCGCGGGCATCGGAATGTCATGTTTCGCTTGGTGGCTTGCCGGTCTGCACCGACGTCCGATCTAGACAAAAAGCGGCAAGTCGCGCGTTCACGCTTCCGTAGGTCTGTTCCTGGTTTCGAGCGATCCACGCAAACGTTGGGCGAACCAACGCTCCTTGAAAGTCCTCGAAGTGTTCGACGAAGGTGCCCTCGCCCGAACGGTTGAGCCGAAACCCATGCACCGCATGAAACAATCCTTTTACGCCGCCTTTCCAAACCAACGCCTGCCCAGCGCGCACCTCCGTCAACACCGCTTGAACCGGCAGTCGCCGTCCCCCCACCTGCAACACCAGCTTTAGCCGTCTTCCCGCCTCCAACCCCTCAGGGGCGCGCGCTGTTAAGGTATTCCAACGCCCCCAATCTTCGATTTGAATGAGCGCCGCCCACACCTGCTCGGGCGCGCACGGAATGAATTGGCGATGGTAAAAGGAGCGTTTCATAGTGCACCTCGGCGTTCCAATTCGGCGACGCGAACCACCACCGTATTCCAGGCGGCGTCGGCAAAAGCTTGCCCATCGGCGAAATCTGCAGGATAAAACACCGTTCCGAGGTCCAACCACACAGGTTGGTTTGGACGGGCCGCTAGGCGATCGACCGGGAGAGCGCGCTCCGTCCCCGAAACAGCACACGCCACCACCGGAATCCCCGCTTCAAAACAGTCCTTCATCAGCGTATAGGACACCTTTTCACTAAGCTGTCCATTCCGGGTTCGAGTGCCCTCTGGAAAAACGAAAATGCGGGCGCCCAAACCCAGCAACCACATCGTTTCTTCGCGAGCGCGTTTGCGTTGGGTGGGAGAACCGCGGTTGAAAAATACCGAACCGCTAAGCCAGCCATAAAACCCGATAAACGGTATCCAAAATACCTGTGACTTCGAGAGGCCTGACGCCCGCGTGTGCGCCATAAGCAGCATCGGATCCAGCCAAGAACGGTGGTTGCAAATGATCAATGCGCCCTTGTCGTTGGGTAGCGGAAAGGTTCCCTGCACCGTCGGTTGAACCCTGAGAAACCACAGCACCCCTCGCGCAAACCGCTCCAACGCAACGACGGTGTATTTCTCTCGTCGTCCCCTTGGAACCACCACAAACGGGAGCATGAACACGGTACCGATCGCGAACGCGGAACCGATCGCAAACAGCAATGCCGACAAACCGTAAAGGTAGTGCCACCCTTTCATCCTTCGAATCCTATCGCATGAGCGCTGGATTGAAAGCCCAACGTCGGATAGACGCGTCGCGGAGGCAACCATGGCCGACGATTCCACTCTCAACGACAGCATCGGGCAGGTGATGCGGCGGCTTTTGTCCCGTGGCCGAGAGCAACTCGGAAAAGCCGCCGATCGTGGCCGCACTCGGCTGGAGCTTCGTCAGCTGCGGAGCGACCGCGACCATTTCTGGATTCGGCTCGGAAAGACGGCCTACCGGCTCGTGGAATCCGGTGAAATCGATCATCCCGCACTCCAGAAGGCGATCGCGCGCATCGATGAACTGGAAGCGCGCATCCAGTCGTTGGAAGCCGAACAGAAGGCATTGCCCGCCGAAACCGACTGAGACGCTTGCCGCAACGGACTTCGCGGATTATGAACCCCGGACTTGGGGGGCTGTAGCTCATCTGGGAGAGCGCAAGAATGGCATTCTTGAGGTAGTGGGTTCGATCCCCATCAGCTCCACCAATCCCCTTTGAAAGCCCTCAAGGATTCCTTGAGGGCTTTTTCTTTTCGAAGAGGCCCTGTGAAGTTCCTTCGCACTCCTCCTGCGCGAGCCCGACCGTTCGTCAACCTCTTTACCATCGCCGCGTGGTACGCTCTGACGCAAAGCGAGGTTCACGATGAAGATGCGTCATGTGATGGTGGTGAGCAGCCTTGGAAGTCTCGCCTGCGGCGGCGCGCTGTGCCCCTCGGAAATTCAACAGGGCGAAAGCTGCATGCTGGATGAGCTGACCTGCCCGGTCGAGGGAAATGAAGATGGTTGCGGGCTAAACGGCTACCGCTGCGAAGACGGCGAATGGCGGGAACTCATGACCTACTGCAACCCGCCACCCCCTCCGTAGAGGGTCTTCGTTACAGCGGATTCGACCGCCGCTACTTCGGAACCGCCCTCCCCCAGACCGTCCACTTCGAGCCGTCCCAACGATGAACCCACTCGGACACGGGGTTTTCGAGAGAGTCGTACATCTGTTGGACGCCCACGGACATCACCCGGTCGGTCTCTGTATTCCCTGGTTTCCATGCGACAAAAACGCCGTCCGCAGGAACCGCCGCCAGAAAGTTAGGCCCCAGGGTCTTTTCCAGCTCCTGCGGATGAAACAACGCCCAGCTTGTTCCCGCCTTTTCCACCGTCCAGTAGGCGATTCCGTCGTTGAGCATCGGCACGACCGCGGCAGGAACAGGCGCAGGAATGTTCCATTCGGTGGGATCCGCCACCGTTACCCACCGCCGACCTGAGGATTCGCGCACCCGAACGCACGACAACACCTCAGTCCATGGTGTCGGCAAACACCGCAGATCAACAGGATTTGTGCCCTGTTCCTTCATCCAGTCCTTGAACTGTTCGGGGGCATCCGCAGGAGCCAGCACCGGCTCCAACTCAGCCGCCCCAGCGCTCGCCACAAACGGGATCATTCGGAAATGGGGGACGCCCGAACCAGTCCCTTTATTCCGTCCCCCTCACTCAACGGACGATCCCTGAGCAAACCGGACAATCTTCCCATGGTCTCGCGCTGCCGCCGCGCCAACACCAACGCCATCTGATGCACCAACTTGTAGGCGGCCAAATCCTGCTGCTTCAACAGATTCGCAAACGCCATTCGCGGAAAAACAAGAACGGTACTCTGCTTTGAGGCCCGGACCGAAGCGGATCGGGGAGCGTGATCGAGGATGGCAATTTCACCAAAACAGCTCCGAGGCGGCAATTCCGCGATGCGCCGCTCGCCCCGTGCCCCGCCCTTGACCACTTCCACCTCACCTTCAAAAAGCACATACCACGCTTCGCCAGGTTCTCCCTCCCGAAACACCCACTGACCGGGCTTCACCTTCTGAAGCTGCAGGATCTGCACGATCCGGGACAACTCATTGGAGTCCAGATCTTCGAACATCGGAGTTTCCAGGAGGAAGCCGATGATCGCCTCGAGCGTGATCGCTTGGTTCATCTGCTCACCCGGGGATCGAGGACTACATGGATCGTACACCCAATCGTCTGCAAACGGATCCCCCGCTCTGTAAAGCCTGTCATGGGCGCTTCGAACCATGATAGGTAGGCTGCCCTGGAGGGCGGTTGTTCTACGAAACCAAACTGGACGAGAATACTTGGGTACTGTTGGACTCGGAGAGCTCCGGCGCTTTCGCAAAAAACGAAATGGAAACGGCGATGTCGCCCGCCGCGGCCCTTCAAAACTCATTGGATCTCGCGATTCACATGGGCAGGGCCTTGTCGAGCAAGCTGGCGGTGGACATTGATCCGCGTATGGCGCTCGATTTCCAATTCGCCATCAAGTGCGACGGCCAGGGAAACGTGATGATTTCCTCGAAGCCGGACGGCGGTCAATTCAACGTAACCTTGCGTTGGACGCCGTACGTTTATTCCCCGTGAGCGAACATTGCGTGAGCTGAAGCCGGGGGATCGCATCGGCCACTATGAGGTGGTCGCCGAAATCCCAGGAAACCCGGATGTCGCACGGTTTCGAGCCGTTGACATCCGCGGTGGTGAACCCGTGGAGGTGCTGGCATTGCGCCCTCCGCTCGGTCGAGACGCCAGCGCACAAGCGGATTTTGCGGATGTTCATCGCAGGCTGCTGAGGACCCAGGATCCCGGCGTCAATCCGACGACCGCTCTTCTTGAGGAGAAAGGCTCGTTCTATGCCATTCGCGGTCCGTTAGAGGACCTGCATCTGGACCAGATCGTCGGCCCACTGCCCCCGGGCACCGTGGCCGCCATCGGTGCACTCCTGTTGCCCGCGATTCTGGCGGCCGGACCCGCCACCCGCTCCGCACTTACCGGCAAGGACATCGGTCTTTCAAACGATGGGTTTCCTCGTTTGGCCCCTCTCGGTCGGCCGTCCAGTCGGATCGACCGAAACGCCACCAGATATGCAGCCCCCGAGGCCTTTCAAGGTGCCCCCGCGGATGGCCCCGCTGGCCTCTATGGGCTCGGCGCGCTCCTGTACCGACTCGCCACCGGTCGTGAGCCGATCGGAGGTTCCCAGGCGCCACCGGCGTCGGCGGTTCAGCGGGGCATCCCAGCAACCCTGGATCAGGCGCTCGCCCGCCTGCTGTCCGCCGATCCAGCGCAGCGGCCCGGCGCCCTTCCACTATTACAACAAGCTGCGGGAGAACTCCACGATCTTCGCCAGCTGCCCGTTTCGCCGGTCCATACCCCCATCGCATACACCCGCACCGCCGCCCCGCTCGATCGGGCAAATTCCATGAGTGGAACGCCCATCTTTATCCCAGCCGTCCAACTGGCACAGTTGGACCCTCCCTCCCGTAGCGCCGCTGCCGGATTTTCGAATCTTCCGGAGTCGGAGCTCGAAAAACTGGTGGAGGCCGGCCTGCCGTTGGTGATGGCCGTGTCCGAGCGGAAGCCCAAGGAAGAGCTTGAGAAACTGCAGCAGTCCCTGGGAATCCCGCTGGAGAGCGCCGGTGGACTTGGTTGCCTTCCGGCCGTTCTGATCGCTGCGGCGGTCGGCCTCGTGCCTGTGGCGATTGTCACGGCATTCTTCGCGTTTCCCGTCGCCGTCGCATCGTTGCTCACCGCCGTCGGGTTCATCGCTGGCGCCGTCGGCGTGAGCCTGACTCGCCGCAACCGTGTTCAAAAGGCCCATCGCGCCTGGCGCCTTCAGCAGACAGCGCAACTTCGATCCCAAGCGATCCCGGCCTTTGCGCAGCTCCTGAAACGCTGCGCCGAACTCCGGCGCCGTCTAGCAGAAACCGAGCTTCCCCTTCACATGCACGCGGATCTCCGCAGCGCGGTTCGCGAGATCGAAAGCGCCGGTGCCGCTCTCGCCGATCGCATTCATGCCGCCGATGCGGCGCTCACCCGCCTCGACCCTCCACAACTGCGGGTTCGGCTGGTCCACGCAACCGCTCAGGCGGCAAAGGACCCGAAAGCCGCCTTAGAGCGTGATCAGTTGGCTCGAGCGCTGACCGATTTGGACGAGGTCGTCGAAAAACGGCAACGCGCCATCGCCGATCTGGAGCGCCTCCAAGGGTCCCTCGACGAAATCGCCACCACCCTAGCACATACCCCCGCTCTCACCGCCAACATCGACCTCGGAATTCTTGAGTCGGCCACCCTGCGCACACAAGCCGCTCAGCGGGCGCTGTCGGAGCCGGACCAGAAATGACCCGATGGGAGCACCTGATCGCCCTTTGCCCACACCTTTCCCCGGTGGTCGATGTGGGCGCCGACCACGGCCGGGTGGCTGCCGCATTGGGGGCTATCGCCGTGGAACGCCAACTCCACCGTGTAGCGGGACCCGGCACGTGGGTGATCGCCGATGGCCTCCGGCCCTTTCGAGAAGTGGGAACAGCGATCATCGCCGGGATGGGTGCCCGAAAAATCGCTGCGATCCTCGAAGCGGGGCCGCGCCCCCGCGCCGCGGTTCTGCACGCCCAAGACGATCCCGGATGGCTAAGACGCTGGTTGGTGAGGCAAAATTGGCGGATCGATGCCGAAGCCCTCGCGATCGAGGGTCAGGGGTTTGCAGAGGTGATTCGGGTGTTTCCCGGAGTGGAAACGTCCTCCGACGAGGCCGTGTTCTTTGGTCCGCGGCTCATCGAAGGAGACGACCCCTTGCGCCAGGCCTGGCTTTCGCACCACCTTGATCTCCGCATGCGACGCATTCGGGCGATTCCCCCCGAACACCGCGACGCCGAAAAATGTCAACGAGAGCTGGAGTTTCTTCAGAGTTGCAGCCGCACAAAGACCGACCCCCAGCAGTCCTGACGATTCCTCGATGGTCATCGCCTCCGACTTCGGCTACTCTGGGCGACTCTTTCTTGGGGTGCGCGATGCGCCGAATCCTCCCGATCACTTGTGCCCTCCTGCTCCCCCTCGCCGCCTTCGCCGGCTGGCCCCGGGGTGCCGAGCTTAATCCAGCACTTCTGGTCGACGTCACCGAACCCGGCCTCGAAAAAATCGCGGAAGCGATCCCCGGTTTCATCCCCAACCCCATCGAAATTCCCGACATCAACCAGAGCGGTGGTGTCCAGCCGGTCGGCGCCTACGACCTGTCCGTTTCAAACCTCTGGTTGACGGCTGACATTCAGGAAGCGGACATCGAGCCAGGCAACGGCGTTCTCACCGTGAGCGCCGACGGAGAAATCACCATCGCCTCGCCGCAGGATCCCTTCAATGTGACCTTCGACGTGACATTGTTTGGTGGCAACATTGAGGTCGCTAACTGCGACGCCTGGGTCACTGCGTTCAACGTCGAAATCGACGCCGACGCCACGCTCGACGTGGAAGACGGTGCTTTGGATGCCACCATCGGCGAGGTCGGCGTTGAATGGGACGTGACCAACGACAATGTTGAATTGGAATGCTGGATCGGCGATATGGACGACGTTCTGGATTATGTCAATCTGTCGCCGATCAACCTCGCGCTCGATTTCATCAAGGACTACCTGGTCACGGTGATTGACGATCAAAAGCCGCAAATTGAGCAGTTGCTCGAAGACTCCTTCGCCGCCGCCAACATCGAACAGCAGATCGACTTGGCGGGAAATACCCTCAATGTCGCATTGCATCCGGAAGATGTGCAGATCACCCCAGATGGGGTTCGCGTGATCGCCGCAGGCGGCATGTCCGCAGCCAATAGCAACCCTTGTGTCGCCGAATATGGCCACACCGAATCGCTCCAGACGGACTCCCCAAGCCCCGGAATCGGCGAAGCCCCCAACAATGTCTACCCGCACATGGCGGTGTATGTTCCCGATGACCTGCTCAACCAGGGGTTGTTCGCCGTTTATGATGCAGGGCTCCTGTGCTACACACTGCAGGGCGATGTTCCCATCCCGATCACGACCGATCTGCTGACGATCCTCAACGGTGATGCGTTTGCGCCGTTGTTCCCATCCTCCCAGCCGATGGTGATCAAAACGCGCCCGGTCAATGTACCGACGGCAACGCCAGAAGGCGACGGTGACATCAACGTTCAGGTCGAAGATCTCGGTCTCGACTTCATCGCGGAATTGGACGGCCGGCAAGCGACCATTTTGGCGACCGATCTGGACGTCGATGCCGGCGCCGACGTGCTGTTCGACAACCAAACCGGCCTTTTGAGCATCGGTGTGGAGCTCGGCGCCGAGAACATCTCACCGGCGATCCGGCTCAATGAATTCGCGCCTGGTCAGGACGAAGCCATTCTTTCGTCCTTTGGTTCGCTGGTAAACACCCTCGTCGGTCCGTTGTTGGGCGGCGCCCTCGACAATCTCTCGTTCCCCCTGCCAAGTTTCAACGGCTTCGGACTCACCTCGGCCGAGATCGAGCCCGCCGGCGACAACGAGGATTTCTTCGGCGTTTTCGCGCGAGTTGGCGATGTCCCCTACGAAAATGCGGCCGGTTGCGACGGAGGCGAAGGGTGTTCGACCGGTTGCGGCACCGGCGGCATCGGCGGTCTCTGGCTCGGCCTACCGCTCGGATTCGCGCTGCGACGCCGACGTTCGCCGCAGGCTTCGAAGTAGTTCTCCGATCACCTTCTGGCCGGCGAACAGCTGACCCGACGGATAGATCGCTTCCAAGTGGATTTCTCGCCCCTGATGCAGGGCGTACCAGCCCTGCACCGTGATCGCCGCCGCGGCGGGCCCGGTGCAGGTCGCGGTGGTAACGCTGGAAAGCGCTGGTACAGAGCGGTAATCGCTCCGATCCCGGAAGATCGGCTCGCACCCCTTTCGCGGGCGCGGACCTGGCGTACCCGAAGGAGCGAAAGACCAAATTTCAAACTGAACCTTGGTGACCGGATCCGAGAGTGTGAGCAGCAGCGAGCCTTCTGGGGGGCCCTCCCACCCGACCCAACCCGATGGCACACTCAGAGTTAAACCTGCCCCTTCCCAAGTTTTCGAAGGATCGATCGTCCGAAAGGTCTCGACACCTTTCGGTTCGCCAATGACCTCGGTCGGGGAATCCACACGAAGATCAGGTTTGGGACAGGCCAACAACCACCACAAAAGGATCATTTGAGCCTCCCGAGCGCCGCTCGGTGCGCTGTCCCCGCCCACACCGATGCAAATGCCAGCGCCTCATCACTGCGATCCCGAGCCACAACCTGCCGTTTGACCGCACGCACCGCTTCCGGCGGGCGCGCCAATACCGGCTCCAGGAACCGCCTCGCCGCTTCGAGGGGCAGATCCGAGACCCCATCCCACAGGCCCGCCTCCAACGCTTCCGTTGCCTCCACCGCGAGCGACGACGACAGCCACCGCAGCGCACGGCCCCGCCCGACGATCGACACCAGACGACCCGCCCCGCCCCATCCCGGGGCAACCCCCAGGGCCGCATGCACAAAATGCACCCGCGCCGAAGGCGACGCCCAACGGTGGTCCGTCGCCGTGCACAGTTCCGCTCCCCCCCCGATCGCCGGCCCCTCAAGCACAGCCACCGAAACCAACGGCAGATCGCGCAATCCATCGAGAATCGCCGTCATGGCCTGAGCCATCCCGTGGCCCCGTTCGGGGGTCAACAAAGATGCACGAACCTCGCGAAGATCCCCGCCGGCGCAAAAAGAGGGGCCCGTCGAACGAAGGATCAACGCCGACTCCTGGCCTTCCGCTAGGTCCAGCACCGCCCGCCCGAGCTGCCGCATCATGGACACAGAGAGCGCATGGTGAACTTCGGGATGATCCAACACCATTTCGGCGAGGTGCCGGTCCCGCAGCACCCGGACGTCACCCCGCGTCGGCAGGTCTGCGCCCAGCTCATCAAGCAGCGCCAACGCCGATACAACAGCCTTCATAGCCGAACGCCTAGGAACTCTGGAGGAATCGCTCCGCTTCGAAGCCGTTCCTCGACCTCCGGGGTCAACTCTCTCGCCGCGCGTTCACGCGCGTTCTCCGCCACCAAATCCAAATAAGCTCGAACGCGAGCGTCTCCGCGGCGGCGCTCCCACACAGCTCGACCGTCGCCAAGGCACCAAGCGAGATGCTTGCGAACCGCCTCGTCAAGCTCCAAAATCCCTCGATTCTCTGCGGCGGAAGCGACCAACACCGGAGCCGGCCAAGGCCGATCGTCCAAATGAACGGAAAGCTCAAGCTCTCTGGCCAATCGTTCGGCTCCCGGTCGATCGGCTTTGTTCACCACAAAGACGTCGGCGATCTCCAACAGGCCGGCCTTCATCGTCTGAACCGTATCTCCCGATTCAGGCGTTAGAACGACGGTTACGGTGTCCGCGATCTCCATCACCCCCAACTCGGACTGGCCAACCCCAACCGTTTCGACAATGATCCGGTCAAAGCCCGCCGCATCCAACAGATCGACAGTACGCGCGGTCGATCCGGACAACCCGCCCAAGTGACCTCGACTGGATAGCGAACGGATGTACACGCCGTC
>SXGR01256870.1_pt1 | contig 10316 bp, 9 predicted proteins | sample 3174711 | NCBI WGS metagenome assembly SXGR01 (sample SAMN11356860, study PRJNA531348) | freshwater metagenome | isolation source: freshwater sample F1-60 | place: China: Fuxian Lake, Yuxi | collected 2017-12-25 | reverse complement strand
GCCACGCACCGCGCGATCACCTTTGCAGAGCTGCTGGACGTACCAATCCTGATCGTGCATGTCTCGGGCGCCGAGGCCATCGAGCAGATTCGCTGGGCACGCGCCAAGGGCCTGAACATTCATGCAGAGACGTGCCCACAGTACCTGTTTTTGACGCAGGATGACCTGGCCGTCACAGGCTTCGGCGGCGCACGCTGCGTGTGCAGTCCGCCACCGCGTGACAAGGCCAACCAGCAAGTAGTTTGGGATGCGCTGGCTGACGGCCTTTTCACTGTGGTCTCGTCCGATCATGCGCCGTTCAACTACGACGACCCCGCCGGCAAGCGCCTGGGTGGCCGTGAGCCGCCGTTTCCATATATCCCCAACGGAATCCCTGGGCTTGAGACACGCATGGCTTTGCTGTTCAGCGAAGGAGTGCTGGCCGGAAGACTCACGATCCAGCAGTTTGTTGCCCTCACCGCGACCAATGCTGCGCACCTCTATGGCCTTTATCCGCGCAAAGGCACGCTGGCGGTGGGTAGCGATGCCGACCTGGTGATCTGGGACACCAGCAAGCCATACGTGATTCGTAACGACAAGCTGCACCACAACGTCGACTACACGCCGTATGAAGGCCGCGAACTGAAGGCCTGGCCAGCCATGACCCTGCTGCGTGGCCAAGTGGTTTGGGACGGCGAGCACTTTACCGGCGCGCCAGGTCAAGGTCAGTTCCTGCGCTGTGACCGCCCGGCGATGGCGCAGCCACGCACTCGCAGCGGCGGCTGGCGCCAGTGGCTGGAGCTCGACGCATGACGGCAGCGCCCCACGCCGCCGAGAGCTTCGACCTTGTTTTATCAACGAACATGAAGGTGGAGTGACATGCCCCATTTGCTGGTCATCAACCCCAACATCAGCGCCACCGTTACCGCGCTGATCGAAGCCGAAGCGCTGCGCAGCGCAGCGCCGGGAACTAGTATCACTACCGTCACGGCGCCCTTTGGCGTTGCCTACATCGAAACGCGTTTTGAAGCCATGCTGGGCGCGCATGCCGTTGCCGAGGTGGCGGCGCAACAGGCGGCGGGGTATGACGCGGTGATCGTGGCTGCCTTTGGCGACCCCGGCCTATTGGCGCTGCGCGAGGTGCTGCCTATGCCCGTGACAGGTATGACCGAAGCTGCGCTGATGAGCGCCTGCCTGTTGGGCCAGCGCTTTTCTATCATCGCAATTTCGACGCGCATCAGTGCCTGGTACCGCGAGGTCGTTGACAGCTACGGCTTGCTAGGCCGGCTGGCCAGCATACGAAGTTTGGACTTCCCCTTGCGCGACGTCGCCAGCATCCAGCAAGACCACCGCGACGCACTGTTGGCGCTGGCTGAGCGCGCTGTGAAGGAAGACGGTGCTGACGTGATTGTGCTGGCTGGCGCGCCATTGGCTGGCCTAGCGCGACAAGTGCACGGTCTGCTTCCTGTGCCGGTGGTGGACGGTGTATCGAGCGCCGTAAACCACGCGCAGACGCTGACTGCCCTAATGCCGACCAAAGCGCGCGCAGGCAGCTTTGCCCGCCCGCCCAATAAGCCAAATGCAGGGCTGACACCGGCATTGGCGGCTCTGCTGGCGCAGCGGCAGTGATGCGCATCGGGGACCCGCACCTCGTGCCGTGCGAGAACTCCTTGGGCAACCTCGTGCATGTGGCTCAGGGCAGAGACGTGGAGCATGTGTTCGTCGACGGCGCGCGGGTTGTGGCCAGCGGCCGGCCTGTGCACGCCGACCTAGACAAGCTACCGGCCGATGCATCGACCGCCAGCCGGGGGCTATGGCAGCGCGCCAGGGCGTCGACGGGGGTGGCTGAATGAGCGCTCGCATGCGTGACTTTGATGGCTACCGTGGCCGCTATCCCGCCTTCCGCTGGCCAGGTGATGCCGGTTTGGCGGTTAGCTTCGTCCTCAATGTCGAAGAAGGGGCTGAACTGTCGTTGACCGCCGGAGACGAGCGCAACGAATCTCGCCACGAGGTGAACCACGAGGTCGTTGGCGAGCCCGACTTATGCATGGAAAGCATGTTTGAGTACGGCGCTCGTGTGGGCTACGCGCGCATCTCACAGTTGCTGGTGGATGCCGGCCTGCCGCTCACCCTCAACGCTTGTGCTCGCGCATTGGAGACCACGCCTTGGATCGCCCAAGACGCGGCTAAGCACGGCTTAGAAGTGTGCTGCCACGGCTGGCGATGGGAGTCGCATGCCGGCATGGACGAGACTCTCGAGCGGGCATTAATTGCCCGCTGCGTGCAGAGCATCACGAGGCTGCATGGTAAGCCGCCGGTGGGTTGGCACACCAAGAGCTCGGCATCGGTCAATACCCGACGCCTTTTGTTAGAGCATGGCGGCTTCCTATATGACAGCGACGCTTACAACGACGATCTGCCGTACTGGCTCAAGGTGAAGACCACTGCCGGCGAGCGCCAGCAACTCGTGATTCCCTACGCCTTCGACACCAACGACATGCGTTTCTTCGACAGTTTCGCCTATGTGCGCGGCAGCGACTTTGCCGACTACGCCATCGATGCAGTCGACTCTCTGTTACTTGAGTCGAAAGAGGCGCCGCGCATGTTATCCATTGGTCTGCACACCCGCATCATCGGGCGCCCTGGGCGCATCGGCGGGCTTAGGCAGTTGGTGGCCTATCTGCAGCAGCGGCACGGCACCTGGGTGGCTACGCGCGAGCAAATTGCCCGCCACTTCATGCAGGCGGTGCCACCGCCTTCGCTTTAACACCGAAGGCAAAGGCAAGCCGATGAAGATTTTACTGGTCAACCCAAACCTGACCCAGGCAGTGACCGACCGAGTGCTACAGGCCGCACAGACAGCTGCTCGGCCGGGCACTGAACTGCTAGCCGTGACCGGCCAGTTTGGACCGCAAGTGATCGGCTCTCGTGCCGAGAATGCGCTGGCAGCACACGGCGTGCTGGACCTTGTGGCCACGCACGTGCAGGGTTGTGATGCTGTGGTGCTGGCCGTGTCACTTGACACAGCGCTTTGGGCCTGCCGCGAACTGCTCGACATCCCGGTGGTGGGCATGACCGAGGCTGGCCTACTGACAGCTGCGATGCTAGCGCCCCGCTTCGGCCTGCTGACTTATGGCCACCGCTTGGTGCCGGTTTACCGCGAGCTGGTGGACGCAGCAGGGCTGAGCAGCAGGTTAGCAGCCATCGGTGCGGTGGATGTGACTCCGCAGCAGACTTTCACCGATCCTGATCGGGTAATGGCAGAGGTGCTGGTCGAAGCGCAGCGCCTCGTGGATGCCGGTGCCGAAGCGGTGCTGCTTGCCGGAGCCGCTATGGCTGCCATGGCGCCAGTGCTGCAGCCTGCGCTGGCGGTGCCGTTGCTTGACGGCGTAAGCTGCGCCGTGGGACTGGCAGAGACCCTGGCGCACCAGCGTTGGATGAAACCCCGGGTCGGCAGCGTCAGCGCTACCGGCGGGCGCGAAGCGCACGGCATCAGCCCTGCATTGGCGGCTTTGATGGGGCGCCGCTGAAGTGCCTCCAATATGACCTTGAACACTACCACAACCGCCAGGGCACTGAGCGCGCTGGTGCAGGCGCGCGGCGTCACCGCAGCGGCAGTGGCTGAGCACTTCATCACCAGAGTGGAGGCGCTCAACCCGGCGCTGAACGCGCTGGTGCAGTTCCATCCGGACCAAGTGCGCGCCGATGCTGCCGATGTTGACCGGCGCCTGGCCGCTGGTGCTAAGCTGCCTCTGGCCGGCGTGCCATTGACGGTGAAAGACAACGTCTGGGTGGCGGGCTACGTGCAGCAGCAGGGGTCGCGACTGTTCGACGGCTTCGTAGCACCGCGCGACGCCTGGGTGGTGGGGCGGCTGAAGGCCTTGGGCGCGGTGGTGCTTGGCATCACAAACTGCTCTGAATTCGCCTGCAAGGGCAACACGGTCAACCTCGTCTACGGCGCTACCCGTCATCCGCATGACCCGACACTGACACCGGGAGGATCATCGGGTGGAGCAGCTGCAGCGCTCGCCGCTGGCCTGGGCTTGCTAGCGATTGCCACCGATGCGGGCGGCTCGGTGCGCAGGCCAGCTGCGCACACCGGCTTGGTCGGCCTGAAGCCCAGCCCCGGACTGATTCCGCACCCCTGGGGTTTTGCCGAGCCCAACTATGGGCTGTCGGTCATCGGACTTTTGGGGCGCGATGTCGGCGATGTCGCTTGGCTGTTCGACCTGCTGATTGCGTTCGACGCGTCCGACCCTTCTGCCCCACCGCTGCCAGTGGGCCTGGGCGCCGGTGAGTTGCAGACCCCATCGCGCGACCTGCGTATCGGCTGGAGCCCGCGGCTGGGCTGCGGGTTTGCGGTGGATAACGACGTTGCCACCACTTTGCAGGCTCGGGTGGACACGCTGCGCACCCAGGGCTGGAACATCGCCGATGCCGACCCGGTTTGGCCCGACGGAGCTCGGGAGTACCAGCTGATCAAACTGCAGCACGCCGGCCTGAATGCGCTTTACGGTCACCACTTGGTGGCAGACCGCCACCTTATCGACCCAGATCTGGTAGCCCAGATCGAACTTGGTGGCAGCGTCACGGCGGCTGATCTGGCGGCCGCGCTCCGCATGCGAGAGCGCATAACCCGTGCGCTGGCCGTTTACTTTGATAGTTTTGACCTGCTGCTGACGCCCACTGCTCCGGTGACGGCTTGGCCCATCGACCAACTGGCCCCCCCGCTGATTGAAGGCCAGCCTGCAAGCTACCGAGGGCATGCCGCCTTCACGCCTCTGTTCAACTATGCGGGAGTGCCGGCGCTGTCTGTGCCAGCCGGCCTGGTGCGCGGCCTTCCGGTGGGCATGCAGGTGATTGCGCCCCGCTACGAAGACGCGCGGGTGTTGCAGTTTTCAGCAGTTTTTGAAGAACATGCCGCTTGTCGCATGCCCCTGACCTGAGTTAAGTGTTGTTCCAATCTCAGTGAAAGTTTTAAGTCTAAATGCTTTCACTGCAAACTCAAGCTCTGGTGTACCGCCTGTGGTGTTGGAATGGGTGGGAATAAACTCAAGTGCAAAGTCTTTTGAGCCTTGCTTTTTAGAGCCGATCTTAAATTGATCATTTATAGAGGTGCCCGTATGGCGCAGGTACTGATCGACCCGCCTTGCGCCACAGACGGGCTGCACAGGCTTGCGCCTCTCGCAATAATTCGGGGCCGTCTGCCAGGGTCGGCAAACCATTTTCCAACACGATCCTTCCGTCAATGATCACCGTGTGAACATCCTTACCGCTCGCGCTGTGAACTAGGACGCCTACCCCATCAATAACCGGCGCAAGGCTCGGCGAATCAAGATCCAGGAGGAGCATGTCTGCCTTGAAACCGACTTCAAGCTTTCCAATTGAGTTTTCCAACCCGAGCACGCGAGCGCCGCCGAGGGTCGCCCATTCGAGCACTGTCGCTGCGTCGAGGACGAACTCTTGGGACTTTACCCGCTGCATCGAGACCGCCCACCGCATCGCCTCGATGAGGTCACCCGACATGGTGTCGGTGCATAAGCTGATGCGCGAACCGGCCTGTTGCAGCCTTAGGATCGGTGCGATTTCACCAGATCTTGCGTTACCGATGGGGGAGTAGGCTACGCCGATCCTAGCCTGGCCGCAGCGCTGGATATCGGCTTCGGATAGGTGGATGCAATGCGCCGCGATCGTCGAGGGCCCAAGAAGACCTGTCACATCCAGAAGTTCTGCCGGACTCATACCATCACGCTCACGGACTACGCGAACCTCGGATTGACTCTGTGCAAGGTGTGTGTGAATGTTACCGCCGTGGCGCTGGGCCAGTTCGGCAACCCGCTTTAGCAAATGCATTGAGCAGGTATCAGGCGCGTGTGGCGCCCAATCGCAACGGATTCTGCCGCCATCGTAGTTATCCCAATGCTCGATTAACAGTGCGTTTTCCTCAAGGGTCTGATAGCCGATCTTGTCACACCAATCGTAGCGGCCCTGGGCGAGCGCTTGAGGATCTGCGTCATGTACTCGTCCAGCAACGATGGCCCGGGTTCCAAGCCGAGCATGAGCAGCAGCTACTGCCTTAGGATGGCGATAGTAGTCGACGATCGTGGTCGATCCTGCCCTTAACAGTTCGAAGACGCCGATTAGAGCGAGCAGTTCGCATTCCTCGTGTGACAGCCAATGACCCTGGGGGACCGAGGGCGTATACATCGGTGCAAAAGATAGATCCTCGACCAGACCGCGGGTGATCATCAGCGGTGTATGGTTGTGACTGTTGACCAGGCCGGGCACTACAAGATGACGACGAGCGTCGATCGTTCGTGCAATTTTTGGATATTGGGGAGCAATCAATGTATCGTCACCGCATGCAAGGATGCGGCCTGCGCCTATCGCGATAGCCTGATTCTCAAGGAGAAGTGACGCTGATCCGGGCCGAAGAAGCAACGCATGCCGAATCAAAATAGAGCAGTCCGAGTAAGGCGCAGCGGTAGTCATTAGAAATCTGCGAGTTTCTTCAGCCCCACAAGGCGATCGCCAATCAGCAATATGATCAATGCCAGTACGATGAGACCGGCAGAGATCGCGGCGATGCGCGGATCTGGGCTCTCCTCGACGTACTGCAACATTTGAATCGGCAGCGTTTTAGTCCAGGCATCCGTGAAAAATATCGAGATTGGGTAGTTGTCCATCGACGCCAAAAAAGCAAACATACCCGAGGTCAGGAAAGCGGGCGCTAGATTGGGCACCATCACTTTGAGCAGCGAGTTGTGATAGGAGTAGCCAAGGGTCCGAGCGGCGTCGACCAATGTGAAATCAAAAAGGCTCATGGCCCCTAGTACCGTTCGCACGACATAAGGCATTGAGATCACTACGTGAGCGAGCAGCAGGCTGGTCGAGGCGCTATCGAGTCCGGCGGCCTTGAAAGCCTGCAGCATCGCAATCCCCACTACCAGTCCGGGTAGCATCAGGGGTGACACCAGAAAGGTCGTGATCGCCTCGCGCCCCGGCAAGTTTCCTCGTACCAGAGCGATCGCGCATAAGGTGCCTAATGCAAGTGAAATCAGCGTAGAGAAAGCTGCGATTTGCAGAGAGGTCCATAGCGAAGACAACAAACCCGAGGTCGACGGCAAGGCGAGATACCAGCGTAGCGACCAGGAGGGCGGCGGCAGAGTGAAAACTGTCGATGATCCGAAAGACACCGCGATCGTGACGACGAGCGGCGTGAGCAGGAAAACCACCGAGAAGGCGGCCAATACAGCAACAAGCGCTGCCCCAAAACGTTCGGAGCCTGTCATATCTGTTTCCCCAGTCGTTTAGCAATGAGGCTGGAGCCAACCACGATCAACAAGGCGATTACCAAAAGTACGACCGCAGTTGTCGACCCAAGTTGTTCGTTACGCATCAGCAGAAAGGAACGTCCGGTAAGGGTAGCGAGCGTTTGGAATCGGTCGCCGATAAGGAGTGAAGGGATGACGAACATAGAAACTGTCATCGATAGCACAAAGGCCATTCCGGCGACGATTCCAGGTAGGGTCAGCGGCAGACTGATTCGGGTGAATCGATACCAGGGACTCGCGCCCATTGTTGCGCCGGCCTCCGTTAGGCGCGGATCGATCTGCCGCACTACAGAATAGATGGGCAAGATCATGAAAGGTAGGAATACATTAGCCGCACCCAATACCAGACCGACCTCAGTGAAGAGAAGTCGCTGAGGGCTATCCCAAAGCCCAAGCCCAACCAGTAACTGCGCAGCAATGCCATCGCGGCGTAAAACGATCTGCCAAGCGAAGGCCTTGACGACTACCCCAACTGACAGGGGTAGGACAATAGCAGCCAGCATCAAAATCTGTGCCCAGCCTCGAGCGCGGGAGAGTGCTAGAGCTGCCGGATAGCCGATCAGTAGACAGAGCAGCGTCACTATCATTGCGATTCGCAGCGTATTGCCGATCACTTTCCAATTGAATTCGTCGGCAAAGAAAGATCGGTAGGCTTCAATGGCCCACCCCGAATCGGTGTACACACTGCTAGCAAGCAGGTAGCCGATCGGTGCCGAATAAAACAGCGTCAAATAAACCAGCGCCGGTAACGCTAGCAGCACCACCGGATCGATACGACGCGCATTCATGGTCCGGCGGGATATAGTAAAGAGTCCTGTACTTCCCATGCGAGATCAAATGTCATGCCAGGTAGGGGCGCGAGTTCTAGCGCTTTGCGGTCAGATATCTCAGCGATAATCGGCTGGTCATCCCGCGATTGAAAATAGATCAGCATTCGGGCTCCCTGAAAGACCAGATCTCTAACAGTTCGGCGCAGGTGATTCCGTTGTGGGGCGAGCTTCACACCAGATGAGCCGTGGCCGGCAGGCTGCGGATGTGACAGCTCGATGCGCTCGGGCCGAACACCAACGAGAACTCGCGCACCCGACTGAAAGGAGCCACGGACTTGCAAACTCTCAGAGCCAGTATCGATCGTCAGCAGCCCCGCTGATTCCGCCGTAACTCTGCCGTTTAGCCGAGTCGATAGCCCGACAAAGTCTAGTGCAAAACGGGTGGCCGGTGAGCGATACAGCGTCGAAGGATCTGCCAGTTGCTCGATCATGCCGCAATTCATCACTGCAATGCGGTCTGACATCGTTAACGCCTCATCTTGGTCATGAGTCACGAAAATCGCCGTTGTGCCGAGCTCACGTAGCAGTCGACGCAACTCTATCTGCATGGTCTCGCGAAGCTTACGGTCAAGTGCAGAGAACGGTTCGTCAAGCAGCAGCAGCTTAGGCTGCACTGCGAGAGCACGCGCAACTGCCACACGCTGTTGCTGGCCGCCCGACAACTCCCGCACCGAACGGTCCGCCATCTCAGAGATATGCACCAGCTCTAGAAATCGTTTGACGAACTGATCGGTGCTCTTGCGCGGCACGCGCCTAGCGCAAAGACCAAAGGCTACGTTCTCAGCTACAGTCAAATGCGGAAAAAGCGCGTAGTTTTGAAAAACGACCCCGACATCACGGCGATGTGGTGGCAGGGTGGTGATGTCGGTGGCGGCGAGCCGAATTGTCCCGCGGTCGGCTGCAAGAAGGCCGGCGATCACTCGAAGAAGCGTCGTCTTTCCACAGCCCGATGGTCCCAGCAGGGATATAAACTCGCCGCGATGGACGTCGATGTCGACTCCCTTGAGAACGGCGCTGTCGCCAAAGGACTTGAAAGCTCCTGATACTTCCAAGAACGTGGAGTGCTGAGTCATTGGTAGTGGCTGCGGAAAGCTGGAGTCGCTTAGATGGCCATGTCCCGATCCCAGCGTTTGACCCAATCGCTGCGATTTTTCGCTACGTTGCTCCAGTCGGTCGAGATCACCTGAACGCCTTTGGGCATGCCGGCAGGGGCTGGCGCGTCGACATTTGTTGGTAGTGAATAAGTCGGTCCGACCAGCCTTGACTGGATTTCTGAACCCAAAAGTTCATTTATGTAGGCAAAGGCTAGATCGGCGTTTGGGGCACCCTTGACAGCACAAACGCCAGATGGACTTGCGAAGATTCCTTCCTTTGGCGCAGCAAGGTCTATCGGTGCACCTTCGGCTTTGCGTACCAGTGCGAACGAGGAAAGAGCGCCGGCGATTACCCATGCTTCACCCTGCTCGAGCAGATTAAACGCTTGTGGCATTTGGGTGTAGATGGTCAGCAGGTTGGGCTTGAGTGCAACTAGCTTAGCGAATCCGGCTGATGCATCCTTTTGTGCCTCTGCGGGAGACTTGCCTGTCTGCAACTGGGCCGCCATGAACAGATTAGCGATTCCCTCGGTGTTCTGTAGCGAGGGCAGAATCACGCGACCTTTAAAGCGAGGCTCCCACAGCTCAGCCCAGGAACTCACCCCCATAGGTAGGGCTTTAGTGTTGTAGGCAATGCCTTGCCACGGCTGGACGTAGTTGGCCCACATTCCATCCAAATGAATTGCATCAGGACGAATCTTTGCTAGGTTGGGAACTGCTTTAACGGTCAGCGGCTCAAGTAGCCCTTCTTGCACGGCAAGAATCATGACCGGGTCATCCATCTGAACTACGGACAGGTACTGTTTTCCTTTGCTACGCTGCATTTTCTCGAGATTGACGAGCGACCGGGTCCCCTCATAAATAATCTTGCAACTGTATTTTTTTTCAAAAAATGGAATAAGTATCGAGTCCATCCAAGGCTTGTGACTGGCTGCGCCACCCACCACCAACTGCCGGGTCTGGGCACGCAGCGCAAAAGGTGCTCCAAGAGTTACGCCGGCGGTGACTGCGGCGCCGACCAGTAAGGCGCGGCGTGAAGTGGAGGAAGGTGCGGCACTGTTCGAGATATACGACATGGG
>SXGR01150968.1_pt1 | contig 10316 bp, 8 predicted proteins | sample 3174711 | NCBI WGS metagenome assembly SXGR01 (sample SAMN11356860, study PRJNA531348) | freshwater metagenome | isolation source: freshwater sample F1-60 | place: China: Fuxian Lake, Yuxi | collected 2017-12-25 | reverse complement strand
GAATACTGGCACACCGGCTATTATCCGAGAACTTGGGATTAATCCCACACATCATTTCGGTGAAGGGGTATAGCTATGAGGCATGTGACGAGTAAGGTGCTCTTAATCGCGATTGCGGCACTGGGGATCACGATGGTCTCCGGCAGCGCAGGGGTTTCGATCTTCGCGCAAGAAGGAGGCGGCCTCCCCGATGGCTTCAAGAAGGGCGATCTGGCGCCGCTCCCATCCGCGGAAATGATCGAAGCCGGCAAGCGAGTCTATTTTACGAAGTGCGTCTGGTGCCACGGGATGGACGGAGCGGGTGATGGTCCTGCCGCCGACCGACTCTGGCCCCGTCCGCGCAACTTCAACCAAGGGACGTTCAAGATCCGGCGGACCGCCAGCGGCGAGTTGCCGTTGTTCGATGCCAAGAAAGCGGTCGAGGCGGAAAACGACTTGTTCGCGACCGTGACGCACGGCCTCCCTGGATCGGCCATGCCATCCTGGGAAGGTATTCTGACCGAAGAACAGCGGTTGCAGGTCTTGTCGTTTGTGACGACTCAGCTCATCAAGGATCGTAAGTTCGACGACAAAGCGACGGAAACCCAGACGGTGCTGAAGCTGGACGAGCTCAAGCCGATCCCCGTCAGCAAGGAAAGCTTGGAAACGGGCGCCCAGTTGATCGTGGACAAGAAATGCATCGAATGCCACGGGGTTACCGGGCGTGGCGATGGCAACGCGTTCAACCTGAAGGATGACTGGGGATTCCCGATTCAACCGGCCAACTGGCATAAGTGCTGGAACTTCCGCGGGAGCCGCCAGGATCCGTATAACGTCAAGAACATCTTCCGGACGTTCTCCACGGGGGTGAGCGGCACGCCGATGCCGTCCTTCGCGGACAACACGACGGTCGAAGAGCGGTGGCACATCGCCAACTTCGTGAACTCGCTCTGCGAGCGGGACCCTGAAGGGAATCCGCTGCCGATCGATCCGCTCACCGACAAGCCGAAGGTGAACTTCGTGATCCGGTCCGGCCCGGTGGTGGAAGGGGAGATCTCCGACGATCCGGAGAACGAGATGTGGCAGAAGCGTGAGCGTCGGATCGTGTTGTTCGGCGGGCAGATCACTCACAAGCCGCGGAACTTCGTCAACCGGATCGACGACGTTTGGGTCAAGTCTCTGTACAACGATAAAAATATCGTGTTCCTGTTCCAATGGGACGACCGATCCAAGAGCGTGGCCGAAGGGAAGCTGCCGTGGCAGCCTACCGAAGTGAACGTGGAGAGCTACGGGGTCAAGGAACAGGCGCCGAAGACCGGCGAGGGCGATTCGATTGCCGCCCAGCAGAGCAAGTACTCGGTCTACAATGATGCCTTCGCGTTCCAGTTCCCGGTCAAGTGGCAGGAGCTGCCGGCCCCGATCAAGCCGCGCTACCTCTGGGGCGACCAGAAGTATCCGGTGGACATCGTGAAGTGGGAAGCCAACGGGACCATCAAGGCGTTTACGGGAACCGGGTGGGACCAGGACTTCCAGGATCGTGACGATTACACCGAGAAGCTCAAGGTCTTGAAGCAGGAGTGGAAGGACGGCCGCTGGACCTTGATGGTCAGCCGGCCCATCAAGGAAGACTATGACGAGGACACCTACTTCGAGATGGGCAAGTACATCCCGACGGTGTTCTTCGCGTGGGATGGGCACAATGGGGATGCCGGTCGAAAGATGGCCGTCTCCGCCTTCTACTATACGGTTCTGGAGCCGCCCATTCCCAGGGAGACCTACATCTATCCGACCCTGATCGCGATCGGGTTCGTGATCCTGGAAGGGTGGGTGTTGACTCGTCGGGCCAATAAGAAAAAGGGTAAAGTCTAGCCCGTAAGGGAAGACAAGCCTTGGAAAGGGGGTGGGATGGCCCACCCCCTTTTTTTTTCTGCAGCGGTCGATGTGTTTACAGGCATGAGTTCTACAATAGGGCAGATGACCGGTTTGTTGCTGGCCGGGGGCAAGAGCCGCAGGATGGGGCGCGATAAGCGGTTTCTTGAGCTCGGGGGGCGAACCTTGCTGGAGCGGTCCCTGACCGTGCTGGAAGGTCTGTTCGACGAGGTGATGGTGTCTGTGGCCGAACCCTTGCCCGAGTTGAAGAGTTTGCGCGCCAGGGTCGTGACCGATTTAATCCCGGATTGTGCGACGATGGGGGGGCTCTATAGCGGACTCTCTCGTGCGCGCCATCCGCGCCTATTCGCGGCGGCCTGTGATATGCCCTTCCTGGCGGATGCGGTGATCCGCCGCATGGCCGATCTGGGGCGGGACGCCGATGTGGTGATGGTCTGTCTGGCGAACGGGCTCCAGCCCATGCACGCGATTTACTCCAAAGCCTGCCTGCCGCATTTGGAGCGGATGCTCCATGCTAACAATCTGAGGGTACAGGACCTAGTTTCGGTTTCTGATCTCTCCGTGAAGATCCTTTCAGAAGCGGACATAGGAGAAGCAGACCCGCAACTGCTCAGCTTCCTCAATGTGAATCAGCCGGCCGACTTGGAATTCGCCCGCAAGCTGTTTACCGAGAAGCAAGGAGTGGCACGTGAGGGGGCATAAACCCATGCGGCGATCTCTCTTGCTGATCCATCCCGGAGCGCTTGGAGATGTGCTGTTGGCCCTCTCTGCCATCCGCTCGATCCGGGCGGCTTTCCCGACGCATGAGTGCGGGCTGATTGCCGGAGAGCAAGTCGGCCGGTTGCTGTTTGCTTGTGGGGAGGTGGACCGGCTGTTCCCGCTGGAACAAGGCGGTCTGGCCGGGCTGCTGGCCGGAACCGAATCGGCGGATTCAGGCCTGTGTTCCTGGCTGGATCGGGCTGATTTGGCCACTGGGTGGATGAAGGATGCAGAGGGGCGCCTTGCGGCGACCCTCTCCGCTCTCGGGGTTGGGAGGGTTATCATTCGGAGCCCTTTTGACTCCGGTTGTATGAATCTGCACCAGGCGGACCGGCACCTTGAGATCGTCGCCTCGACGGTCGGTGAAGAGCGAACGACAAGACCGCTGCGATTACCGGAGGCCATTCTGCAAGCTGCCACGGCCAGTTTGGCAAAGGCGGGAGTCCGGAAAGACCAGGTGCTCGTGGCGGTGCATCCGGGCAGCGGGAGCCTTCACAAATGTTGCGAGCCCGGATGGTTTGTCGAACTGGTTGCGCAGTTGCAGGCTTTTGGCGCCGTGCCTCTTTTGCTGGCAGGACCGGCTGACACGGAGCGGGTCCGAGCAGTCCAACAGGCCTGCGTAGCATCGCCCTTGGTGTTCAAGGGACAGGAGTTGATCTCGGTGGCAGGATTGATGGCGCAGGTTGCTCTGTACATTGGGCACGATTCGGGGATTACTCACGTGGCTGCCTGTCTGGGTGTGCCGACGATCGCACTCTTCGGGCCGACCGACCCGGAACGCTGGGCTCCCCGAGGCGGTCATGTCGAGATCGTAAGCGGAGCCCCTTGTCTCTGCAATGAGTGGGACAGGGTTCAGGCTTGCACCGAGAAGCGTTGCTTACGGGTGCCGATCGAACGGGTGATCGAGGGCTGTCTTGGAAGGCTTCTGGCTAGAGCGAAAAGCACGTCCTCAAACCAGCTTCGCAGTTCCTTGTCTTGTCATGCCTGAGGGGTTGTGTTAGATTCACCCGCTGGTTTTTGCTAGACAAAAGAAGGAGTTCGGCCAGGTTGTGTCTCGCGATATTGTGCAGGAAAAAGTCATCGACGCCCTCCAGGATGCCTTGCAGGAAGCCAAGCGCAAGGGGCAATTAAGAGTGGAATCGATTCCGACCCTAACGCTGGATCTCCCCAAGCGGCCGGAATGGGGCGACTTGGCTTCGACGGTGGCCATGAGTCTCGCGCCATCCGAACGGCTGGCTCCCTATGATGTCGCCCAGATCATTCTCGATAATATTGTCAGGCGCGAGGCGTTGTTCGATCGAGTTGAGATAGCCAAGCCAGGCTTTTTGAACATGACGGTCAGGCGCGACCTCTGGTTGGAGGTATTGGCGGAGATCGAAGCGCGAGGGCAGGCCTATGGGCGGGCGACGATGGGCCAGGGGCGACGCGTACTGGTGGAATATGTCAGCGCGAACCCGACTGGGCCCCTCCACGTCGGTCATGGGCGTGGGGCCGCGGTCGGACAGGCGATTGCCAAACTGCTGCAAGCGACCGGCTATGAAGTGGTGCAGGAGTACTATATTAATGACGCCGGTCGCCAGATGAAACTGCTTGGCGCATCCGTGTATGCCAAGTATCTGGAATTGCTCGGTCGATCCGTGTCGTTCCCCGAGGATGGGTATCGCGGCGCCTACATTGAGACGGTGGCTGCGCTGGTGCGTGAGCAGGCGGGGGAGGCGCTGCTCAATCTTCCGGCCGAACAGGCGGAGCCACGGTGCCGGGAGCTGGCGTACAAGGAGTTGCTCGAAAAGATCCGGCAGGATCTCCGATCCTTCGGCATCGAGTTCGACGCCTGGTTCAGCGAAGCTTCCTTGCTGGCGTCCGGAGGGGTGGAGCAAGTGCTGACCGATCTCCGCGCGCGCGATTTGCTGTTCGAACAGGACGGCGCCTGGTGGTTTCGGTCATCGTCATTCGGCGACGAGAAGGATCGGGTTGTGCGGAAGCAGGAAAGGGACTATACCTATCTGGCCTCGGATATCGCCTACCATCGGGATAAGCTCCGGCGCGGCTATGATCTGCTGATCGATGTCTGGGGCGCGGACCATCACGGGTACATCCCGAGGATGGAGGCGGTGGTGCAGGCCTACGGCTATCCCAAGGAGCGGCTACGGGTGGTGCTCGTTCAAATGGTCAATCTGCTGCGCAGAGGCCGGAAGGTGGAAATGTCCAAGCGTGCCGGCGAGTTTATTACCATGCGGGAGGTGATGGACGAGGTGGGCGCGGACGCGGCCAAGTTCTTCTTCCTGATGCGCCGGTCGGACACGCATCTGGATTTCGACCTGGAATTGGCCAAGCAACAGTCGGCGGAGAATCCCGTCTACTATGTCCAGTACGCGCATGCGCGGATCGCCAGCCTCTTTCGGGTGGCCGAAGAGCGGGGCTTGCCGGTGCCGAAACCGAGTGCGGCGGACTTGTCGTTGCTGCGCGATCCGGATGAATTCGGGCTGATCCGGAAGCTCTCGGCGTATCCGTCCGTGGTCCAGGGCAGCGCGGCGGCTCTGGAGCCCCACCGATTGACCTTCTATCTGCAGGAGCTGGCCGGCTTGCTCCATACGTTCTATTTCAAACATCGTATCATGCCGGTGGCCGTGGAGCAGGACGTGGCCGAAGCCGCTGCGTTTGTCAAAGATGCGAGCGAGATGGGCAAGCAGCGGGAGCAAGTCAGCCCCGATTTGACGGGAGCCAGACTGGCGTTGATGTATGCCGTGCAGCAGGTGCTCCGTAACGGGCTGGGGCTCCTCGGGATCTCCGCCCCTGAGCGGATGTGACGATAGGCTTCGGCTATGCTTGAGTTCACAGTGCAGCAGACGGATCTGGGCGGGGTGGCGCGTGTGGGTGCGCTCAAAACGGCCCATGGGACGATCGAGACCCCGGCGTTCATGCCGGTCGGTTCCCTGGGGGCCGTCAAAGGGATTGGTCCCGAGGACCTGATGGGACTCGGATTTCGCCTGATCCTGAACAACGCCTACCATCTGTACCTGCGCCCGGGGCATCGGATCATTGAGGAACTGGGAGGACTGCACTCGTTCACGGGCTGGCCCGGGGCGATCCTGACCGACAGCGGCGGGTTTCAAGTGTTCAGTCTGGCGAAGCTCTGTCGGGTGACGGACGAAGGGGTGACGTTTCAATCTCATGTGGACGGCTCTTCCCATCACATTACACCGGAGCGGGCGATCGAGATTCAGGAGGCCTTGGGGGCCGATATCATGATGGCCTTCGATGAATGCGTGGCGCTTCCCTCGTCCCGCGAACGGGTCCACGAGGCGTTGAGACGAACGGGCGCCTGGGCCCGCCGCTGCCAAGCCGCGCGGCGTCGGTCCGACCAGGCGCTATTCGGGATCGTCCAGGGCGGGCATGACCCGGCTCTGCGCGTCGAGTCTGCGCAGGACTTGGTCTCGCTGGGGTTCGACGGGTACGCGGTCGGAGGGCTTTCCGTGGGAGAGGAAAAGTCCGTCATGTACTCGATGCTGGACGCAACCGTTCCGGAATTGCCGGCCCGCCGGCCCCGATATTTGATGGGGGTCGGACTGCCGGAAGATTTGGTCGAAGGCGTGGCCAGAGGCATCGACCTGTTCGATTGCGTGGTGCCGACCCGGCATGGGCGTACCGGTTGGCTGTTCACGGCAAGCGGGCGGGTGCTGATCAAGCAAGCCCGCTATGCCAAGGACGAACGCCCGATCGATCCAGCCTGCTGCTGTCCGGTTTGCCGGAAGCATTCGCGGGCCTACTTGCACCACTTGTTTGGGGTCAAGGAGATGTTGGGGGTACGCCTCAACACCGTACACAATTTGTATTACTTTGCCGACTTGATGCGGCAGATCCGCTCCGCTATTGCCGCCGGCTCGTTCGCTGCGTTTCGGCGGGAATTTCACGCGAAGCGGGAAGCGGCCGGCGTCGTCGAAGCGGACGATGCGGTTGATCATGGTGGGATCGAAGAACCGGCAGCGATGCAGGAGGGGAGGCGGTGAGCATGATGGCATCAGTGGCCTGGGCACAGGGAACACAAGGCGGCGGCGCAGGTCCGGGATCCTCGCTGCTGTCGCTGGTGCCGTTCGTACTGATCTTTATCGTCTTTTATTTTTTGCTGATTCTGCCCCAGCAGAAGCGCCAGAAAAAATTGAAGGCGATGTTGGAGGCGCTCAAGAAGGGCGATAAAGTGGTGACGTCCGGCGGCATCTGGGGCACGGTCACCAATTTGGGTAAAGAGACGGTGACGCTGCAGATCTCAGACAATACCAAGATCAAGGTTCAGCGGGAATCCATTTCCCGGCTTCGGGCGGATGAAGAAGAATAGCGAGGCCTCCGTCAGGCGGGGCCGTTTCAACGATTGAGGGACGAATGAAGAAGGTCGGCGGACGATTTGCATTGCTGGGCGTCGTACTGGCGCTCTCGGTGGCGTTTTTCCTTCCCTCCTATCCTCGGCTGTATCAGGCCCTGCCTGACTGGTCGAAGAAGGTCCTTCCGACCAAGGGCATCACCCTGGGCCTGGATCTTCAGGGGGGAATCCATCTGGTTCTGGAGGTCGAGGAGGAACGGGCGGTGGAGATCGCCGTGGACCGGTCCGTTACGGCCATGCAGGATCTACTGGTCGACAAGAAGATTCCCGTCGAATCGGCCAAGCGAACCGGGGCATCCCAGGTCACGCTCTCCTTCCAGAATACGGACCTGAAGGCCCAGATCCAAAAAGCTATGGAGGATTTCCCCTCCTTCTACGAACTGGAAGCAAAGGGCACGGGCGGCAGCCTGGTCTATGAGCTGCGCGAGGGTGAGATCAAGCGGATCAAGGATTCCGCCATCAACCAGGCCCTGGAGACGATCCGGAACCGGATCGATCAATTCGGCGTGGCCGAACCGCTGATCCAGCGGCAGGGACTCAAGCAGATCGTCGTCCAGCTTCCGGGCATTACCGAACCGAAGCGGGCGAAGGACCTGATCAAGGAAACGGCGTTGCTCGAATTCAAGTTGCTGGACGAGTCCAGTAAGCTGGCTATGGATTTGCCGCAACGGATCCCGAAAGGCAAAGAAGACGAGGTGCTCAAGCAGGTCCAGGGCCAGCTGCCGGAAGGCGATCAGATCCTGTTCGAAAAAATGATCGAGAAAGACACGGGGCGAGAATTCCGCACACCGTTCCTGGTCAAAAAGCGTGTGATGCTGGCCGGGGATGTGCTGAGCGACGCGCGCGTCTCGATCGGGCAGTTCAACGAGCCCTACGTGTCGGTGACCTTCGATGCCAAGGGCGCCCGGGAGTTCGAGCGCATCACATCCGAGAACGTCAAGAAGCGGATGGCGATCGTGCTGGACAATACCATCTACTCCGCCCCCGTCATTCAGGAACGGATCAGCGGGGGGCGGGCTCAGATCAGCGGCACCTTCACCATGCAGGAAGCCAACGACCTGGCGATCGTGCTCCGGGCCGGCGCCCTGCCCGCTCCGCTGAAGATCATCCAGGATCTGACCGTCGGCCCCTCGTTGGGGCGCGACTCGATCGAGAAGGGGGTCCGCGCCACCCTGTTCGCGGGCGGCTTGGTCGTGCTTTTTATGATCGTTTATTACCGGCTTTCGGGCGTCATCGCCGATTTTGCCTTGGCCTTGAACCTGATCTGCCTGATCGGGTCGCTGGCCGGATTGAACGCAACGCTTACGCTGCCCGGCATTGCAGGCATCATTCTGACCATCGGTATGGGAGTGGATTCCAACGTCTTGATTTTTGAGCGCATCCGCGAAGAATTGCGACAGGGCAAGCCGGTGCGTTTGGCGATCGATGGGGGCTACGACAAGGCGTTGCTGACGATCATCGACTCCCACGTGACCACCTTAATTACAGGCCTGGCGCTGTTCCTGTTCGGGACCGGGCCGATCAAGGGGTTTGCCGTCACGCTCTGCTTGGGAATCGCGATCAACTTGTTCACCGCGCTGGTCGGCACGAAAGTGGTCTTCGACACGTTGAATCAGCGCCACAAAGTCGAGCGATTGAGCATTTAGCGGCTTCGTCCGACCTTCGAGAGGGGAATGCATGTTCGAGATTTTGGGGAAGACCAATATTGATTTCATGGGCAAGCGGAAGATCGCGTTTGTCTTTTCTGGCGTGCTGGTTCTGCTGGGCATCGTGGCCGTGATCCAGATCGCCCGGGGAGCTGCCAACCTCGGGATCGACTTCGCCGGCGGGACCGCCGTGCAGCTGAAGTTCGACCAGCAGATTCGCATTGACGAGGCGCGCAAGGCGCTGGAGTCGAATGGGCTCGCCAATGCGGACTTGCAGGAGTTCGTCGAGGCCAATAAGCTGCTGATCCGCGTCAAGACCTCGACCACCATCGAGGAAAAAGTCGCGGACCGGGTCGTCGCGGTCTTCAGCAAGGAATTTCCGAACAACAAGTTCGTGGTGGACGCCTCCACCGAGATCGGGCCCACGATCGGGCAGAAATTACAGCAGGATGCCCTGATTGCCGTCCTGGTGTCCTTCTTCGGCATCATCCTGTACATCGCGGCACGCTTCGAGTTCCGCTTCGGCGTGGCGGCGGCGCTCTCCACGTTTCATGACGTACTGGCCGTGCTGGGCGCGTTTTACATCCTGGACAAGGAGATCACCTTGTTGGTCGTGACGGCCCTGCTGACGCTGGCAGGGTATTCGCTCACGGATACGGTCGTCGTGTTCGACCGGATACGCGAAAATCTCCGCGTACGCCGCCGGGATAACATGGAAGCTGTGATCAACAACGGGATCAACCAGGTCTTGAGCCGGACGATCGTGACCAGCCTGACGGTTGTGCTGGTGCTGGTTCCATTGACCCTGGCCGGGGGCGAAGTCTTGCATGATTTTTCTTTGGCGCTTCTCTGGGGCGTCATCTTTGGAACCTATTCCTCGATCTTCGTGGCCAGCCCCCTGCTGCTGATCTGGCCGGGCGGGGAGGGGCGGCTGCTCAAGCGAGGGTAGGTGGAATTTTTATGTTACCTTTGCTTGACATTCAAGGGGAGCCGAATGAAAATGAGCACATAGAAAGGACGCCTTGTTACCTAAATGACAGCCTGGAGTCGGTCGCACAGTCTCCAGCATAAGATCATTACGGCCATCGTAATGGTCGGCCTCCTGCCCCTGAGCCTCTCTCTCTTCCTGACCTACGTCGAAGAACGCCGCGCCCTTCGCGAAAGTGTCGGAGCCAATTTCAAGGAATCGGCGGTGGAAGCGGCGCGTCGGGTGGAAATGCAGGTCACCCGCGGGCTCAGCGAAGCGCAACAGCTGGCCGCAACTCCATTCCTGCGGACGGCCGTGACCGAGGCCAACCGAGGCTATGCGGACAAAGACGAGGCCAGCATCCAAGCCATGATCAAAGACTGGCAGCAGCAGTGGCGTCAGCGGGAGCGCCGCAACGAATTCCCCCTGTTCATCAACCGCATCGTGACGAACTACCTGATCCGCTGGCATGACATCCGGCGCTCGGACTACGTGGGGATTTTTGTCACCGACGCGCGGGGCGCCTTGGTGGTCAGCTCGATTCCCCAGGTGGAATATTACTATGGCAAGAGTGCGTGGTGGCGGGCGGTATACAGCGGCGGGACCGGGCAGCAATACGTCGGCGAGATCTACTTCGATCCTTCCTTCGGCACGCATGTGCTCAATGTGTCGGTGCCGATTCTGGACGACGACCAGCGGG
>SXGR01072835.1_pt1 | contig 10316 bp, 9 predicted proteins | sample 3174711 | NCBI WGS metagenome assembly SXGR01 (sample SAMN11356860, study PRJNA531348) | freshwater metagenome | isolation source: freshwater sample F1-60 | place: China: Fuxian Lake, Yuxi | collected 2017-12-25 | reverse complement strand
TCGCACAGAGTCACCTCACCGATCCGGTACGGGTGCAGATTGAGGATGGGTCCACGGCAGCGGGCGAGTCGCCACGCATCCGCCAGGCCGCGTACGTGGTGCAGCGTGCCTACAAGCCCGCCGCGCTGGTGCGCCTGCTCGATGCCGAGTCGCCCGCCTCCGCGCTGGTGTTCTGCCGTACGCGCATTGAGGTAGAGCAGCTGGTTGAGACCTTGAATGGTCGCGGCTACCGCGCCGAGGCGCTGCATGGCGGAATGACCCAGGAGCAGCGCGATCGGGTGATGGGTCGCCTGCGCTCGGGCACCACCGACCTGCTGGTGGCAACCGACGTTGCCGCCCGTGGGCTCGACATCGACCAGCTCACGCATGTCATCAACTTCGATGTGCCGTCGGCCCCCGCCCAGTACGTGCACCGCATCGGTCGCGTGGGCCGTGCCGGTCGCGAGGGCGTGGCCATCACGCTGGCTGAGCCGCGCGAGCACCGCATGCTGCGAAATATCGAGCGGGTGACCGGCCAGCGGGTGCCGCAGCAGGCCCTGCCCACGGTGGCCGACCTACGCGCTCGCAGGCTCGACGTCACCACCGCCACGCTGCGCGAGAGCATCCTCGAGGAGGAGCTTGAGTCGTTCCGCGTGGTGGTGGAGACTCTCAGCGATGAGTTCGACGTGATGGACGTGGCTGCCGCCGCAGTGAAGCTGGCACACCAGGCGTCGCGTGGCTCTGACGAGGACGATGAGGACATCCCGGAGCCCCGCGTGCGCGAGGAGCGCCCGCACCGAGCTGGTCAGGGCGGGGGATACCAGGGTGGTGACGGCGCGCCGCGCCGGGCCAACCGGGCCGGCCCCAGTCGCCCGGCGCCCGAGGGAAGCACGCGCATCTTCGTGGGTGCCGGCCGCATTGCCGGCGTACGACCCCAGGATCTGGTGGGCGCCATCGCCAACGAGGCGAATATTGCTGGTCGCGAGATCGGTGCCATTCAGATCGCCGATCGTTTCTCGCTGGTTGATGTGCCCGCGTCATCGGCCGAGAAGGTCATCGCCGCCCTTCGCGCCGGGTCGGTAAAGGGTCGCAAGGTGACGGTTCGCCGGGACGGGAAGCCCATCAAATAGCGGACCTTTCGTGGTGAGGTGCCGCGCTGCCCAACCGCAGCCCCCAGCCCTCGTGCCGCTCGGGCATGGGGGCCGACGTTCCCCATCCGGTGCATGGTCGGCTGTGAGTACGCTGCCCCCCATGTCCGAGACTCAGATCGATCAGGCGGCCCAGAACCTGCTGTTCACCGAGGCCCATACCCCCAAGACGTTCGGCACGACGCCGGTGACGGATGAGCAGATCCGCGGTATCTGGGAGCGCATGAAGTACGCGCCCACGGCGAGCAATATCAACCCATTGCGCGTGGTGGTGGTCAGGTCGCCCGAGGCCAGGGCGCGGCTGCTTCCCCTTATGGCTGAGGGCAATCGTGAGCGCACCACGTCTGCGCCCGCCACGCTCATCTTTGCCGCAGATACCCGGTTTCACGAGTACCTGGCCATACTTGCCCCATACGCCCTCGAGGCCGTTACCTACCACGAGGCCCGCACCCGCGAGGAGCGCGAGGCAACCGCCACGTTCAACGCGCTGCTGCAGGCGGGGTATTTCATCATCGCCGTGCGTGCTGCCGGCCTGGCCGCGGGCCCCATGCTGGGGTTCGACAAGGCCGGTGTGGATGCGGAGTTCTTCGGAGACGGGCGTCTGAGCGCCCTATTTGTGCTGAACATCGGTGAGTACGGCCCCGATCCGTACCGGCCCCGCGGGGCGCGGCTTGAGTTCGACAAGGTGGTCTCCAGCATCTGACCAACTCTGGTGTGCGCCATGCAACGCGCATGGCGTAATGCGGGCATTTGTGCTGCAGCTGGGCGAAACCGGTCTACCATCCCGCGTCCTTTCGCCATGTCTGAACGCCGAACCAAGATCGTCGCCACCCTCGGGCCGGCGACCGACGACCCGCTGATCCTGCGCCAGATGATTCGCGCCGGGGTGGATGGTGTGCGCATCAACTGCTCGCACGGCACCCGTGAGGACTGGCTTCGCCACGCGTGGATGGCCCGTGACGCCGCCGCCAGTGTGGGGCGCCACGTCGCCATTATGTTCGATCTCCAGGGCCCCAAGATTCGCCTGCATGAGTCGAGCAAGCGCCTCGCGTTGACCGAAGGCGACCGCGTGCGCATTGTGGGTGACCCGAAGGCACCGGGTGCCACCAGGTCGCTCATTGTGGAGTGGCCTGGGCTGGTGGAGGCAGCGGTGCTCGGTACGTCGGAGCTGGTCATCGGCGATGGCGCCCCTCGCATCGCTGTGCTCGAGCGCGAGAAGAGCGCGCTGCTCGGCACCTGCATCATCCCGGGCGAGGTCCTGCCGCGGCGCGGCGCATTTCTTACGCATGCCGTGGTCGACCGCATGGCGCTCAGCGACAAGGATCGTGCCGATGTGCGCGTGGCCATCGATGCCGGCGCCGACTTCATCGCGCTTTCGTTCGTCAATCGGGCTGACGATATTCAGGAACTCCGCAAGCTAGTGGGCAGCACCAGCATTCGCACCATCGCCAAGATCGAGACGCTGGCGGCCATCGAGAGCCTCGACTCAATTGTTGAGGCGTCAGACGCCGTCATGGTTGCTCGCGGCGACCTCGGCGTGGAAGCCGGCGTGGCCCGCGTGCCCCTGCTGCAAAAGCGCATCATCCAATCGGCAGGCGCACATGGCAAGTTGGTCATCACGGCCACACAGATGCTCGAGAGCATGAGCACGGCGCCCGAGCCCACGCGCGCCGAGGCATCTGACGTTGCCAACGCCGTGATGGACGGCACCTCGTGCGTGATGCTGAGCGGCGAGACCGCCACCGGGCGCTATCCGGTGGAGGCGGTCACCCAGATGGCGGCCATCGCGGCCAACGCCCAGGAGGGCGTCATCCCGATGGGTGTCGACATGACCGCGCACGGGGCAACCGTGGCCGAGTCGGTGATGCGCGCCGCGGTGTTCCTGGCACGTGACATCAAGGCCGCCGCATTGGTCATCCCCACCGCCACCGGTGGATCAGCGCGTGCCGCCGCGAAGTTCCGACCGCGCAGGCCGATCGTCGCGCTGTGCGCTGATGCCGGCGTGGCGCGTCAGCTGGCGCTTGAGTGGGGCGTGATCCCTGAGCCACTCCACGCGCGGCCCGACGAGTCGGTGGAGGCGTTGGTGGAACGCTGCCTGCTGCGCGCCCAGCGCAGGCTCGACATCCCCGGGGGAGAGCGCGTGGTGCTCACCAGCGGCCCGCAGGTGGCGCACCCAGGTGCCACAAGCCTGATCGCCGTGCACCGCATCGAGGCCCAGCACCGCGGCTGATGCCGCTCAGGCGGTTGTGCCACTCAGGTTCAGCACGACGACGCCCACGATGATGAGGGCGATACCGCTGAGGCGCCCGATACCCCACGGGTCGTGAAACACCCAGATGCCGAGCACCGCTGTGCCAGCCGCACCGATGCCGGTCCATACCGCGTAGGCGGTGCCGATGGGGAGCGTGCGGAGGGCCCACGCCAGCAGCCAGAAGCTGATGGTGCCCGACACGGCGAATCCAACGATGGGCCACAGCCGCGTGAAGTTATTTGACAGCTTGAGCATGGTCGCGAAGACGACCTCAAAGAATCCGGCGATGATGACGGCAAGCCAGGCCATAGTGCTCCCATATAGTTTTAAGTTTGGCGGGAAAGTTCCATGCTCCCGGGGGAGATCCTCCTCACAGTGTTCGCAGCTTCTCTGGGGCTCTCGTGTCCCGTTTGGTCGGATCGAGGCTACCCGGGCGGTCCATGATGAGACGATTAAGGCTGTCGGCGCGCCAGTGCTGAGCAGCCTCACGGGCTCCGATACACACATCGAGGACTGACTCCCCGTACGTCGCGCCACGTCGTCAGTCCTCGGTTCGCGTATATGATCACAACTATCGTTTCCGGTAACCAAAAGGAAGGATCCCCATTGCCTCGACGTTCACTCCCAGTGATCGCCGCCATCTTTGGCGTCGGTGTACTGATGATCGGCGCCGTCGGTTGCGGTGGTAGCGATACCGCTGCTCCAGCCACGACGACGCAGGTTGAGACCGTGGCAACCCCTGCTGCCACTCCCGCCACCACGGTGACGGTTGATCAGAACAACGACAACACGGACGACAACGACAACGACAACGACAACTCGGACGAGACTCTTGCCCAGCAGAAGGCTGAGTGTCTTGCCAACAATAAGGATTACCCGGAGAACTGCGCCGACATCCCATGATCGGCCGGTAGTTTGGTTGTTGTTCGCGAAGGGGGGCCTGTGGCCCCCCTTCGCCGTTCGGGGGTGCCACTGCGCCCGGGTACCCCATATACCTGCGTCGGGCGCCAGGATCGTCAGGCCCATTTGATCGTAGCGAGGGGAGATCGTCGGGTGTGTTGGGGCTGTTCGCACCGGGGGCCACAACCCTCACGAAGGTCGTGAACAGCGCGATCACGGTGACTAAAGACGGCCGGTAGCAGGACCTCGCGTGGGGTCGGATGCAACGTATGTCGGGCGACGCATCCACTCCGCATGGCAACCTGCCGCCCATGGGAAAATTTCGTGAGTTCATTCCGGTCGCCGCGGCGACGATCATCATTGCTCTTTGCGCCCTGATCCCCCTCGCGGTGGGTCTTGGTGACGACACAGGGTTGAGCGACGTCCGCTCTGCTGCCGCGTCGCTTGGGACGACGAACAAGGAGGGGCAGTCCCTCCAGCTTCAGGCCCAGCAGGAGCAGAAGCAGCTGACCGAGGCAATCGTGGCTTCGGCCAAGAGCGGTGCATCGGTGAAGGACATCGCCCGCTCAGTGGTGCCGATCCTCGGCATTCCGGAGCAGAGCGCCATTCAGGGCGTTCAGGGCATCATCGCCCAGGCAGGGGCGCCGCAGCAGCAGGCACCGGTTACCGAGAAGCCATAAGCGGTTTGGCGGGGCGCGTGCGGTACCGGCGCGCCCCGCAGCTTCATCTCTCGAGCGTGAAGCGGTTGCCCGAGGGATCCACCGCCATTACCGCGTCGGCATGTGTGCCGACGATCCGTCCTGCGGCGTGCAGCCGCGCGATGGCTCCAACCATCGCGCGGGATGGATCGGGCCGGAGGTACGCAGGTCCGGTCCGGGGCACTCCCCGAACGGGGTCAGGCGCGTGGAGGCCTGCCCTCGTGGTCGCACATCTCCGGGTGCCAACGGCGGAAGTGATTCTCGTGCTGACCCGACAGCGAACCGTCGGGGTAGTGCTGCTCGTAGAAGTCCACGTCCACATGCTGTGCCTGGGTGGTGAGGCGCTGGAACATTGGGTCGATGTACGCGGGGAAGCGCCCGTAGGTGTCCCACACGTACTGGCAGTAGTCCTTCACGATCTCAACGGTCTCGTCGTGAGGGCGCGGGATGGCGTTGACGAAGGTCTCGTTCTGCTGCGCCGTCTTGTACGGCTTGGGCACGTCCTCGTCCATGGCGCCCCACTTCATCTCCATAAAGGCATCCACCGCCGCATGCATGTCGGCGTGGTACGGCGGGATGTAGGCCTCAAACACGCCATCGCGGCCGGCCGCATAGGTCTGGCCGTTGGCCGCCTCGTTGAAGCGGAAGCCCAGGCCGGGCACGTCGCCGCCACCCATCACGAACTTGGGCAGGTATCCAGTAAAGGTCCAGCCACCCAGGCCCAGCGCCTGCATCCCCAGATTCATATTCTGGCAGATGAACCCCTGCTCCACCACCATCATCGAGAGCACGCGTTGCTCAAGCTCAAACATGTTCATGGGGATATTGCTGTTGATGCGCCCCTGATCAACCCACTTCTGCAGTCCCGCCGAACGCCCGCCGTGCTGTTCATCCACGATCGAGAAGGCGTAGCTGCGCGCGAAGTAGATGAACAGCACGTTGATGTACTCCATGGTCATGGTCGTCACGGGGACGAACAGCGTGGTGCCCGGCTTGTTGGCATTCCACCGGTTGAAGTCGAACAGCCCGGGCAGCGTGGTGGGCAACTCGGCGCGTCCGTCCTTCAACTTGACACGAGCCCGACGGAAGAGGTCCACGATGAACTCGCCCTGCTCCTCAAGCGAATGCCCCAAGAGAGTTGAGATCTCGCCGGGCTCGGGCGTGAGCTTGAAGATGTCGAGCCACCACAGGCCGTCGTCGTTGCTCCAGAACAATTCGGTGCCGTGGTTCGAACATGCCGACGGCCAGGTGCGGTTGGTCCACTGCACCAGCGTGCTCATGCCGCGCGCCGGATCGAGATCGGCAAGTGCCAGCCCGTTGAGGCCCGTGCCCGCCATCACCAGAAGGGCCTCCTCGAGTTCGCCGAGAGGCACCGGCTCGTAGGGGGATTCGTAGGGCAGGACCTTGCTCTCGACGGTCATGCCGAGCGCAACGCGACGCGACTTGCGGTCGAACACCGACTGAAAAAAGGGATACGTGAGCGCATCCTGAAACCCGATCGGTGCACCCTGAACGATCTCGAGGGGGTCAGCTTCGGTCGTCATGTCGCATGTCTCCTCTGTGGTGAGGTCTGCCCGGTGCGCACTTCGTGCCGGATGCTGCGAAGGATAGAAGTTCACGGCACTTCGCGCCGCCCTTGGGGTTGGGTGCGTTGCCACCAGCACCACCATGATCTCGTCATCACCGGCGCGCTCAAACGCGCCACATAACTCGAGGATGGTCCTCCCGCGAAGGGCGCCGCGCTTCTCAGGGCGGTTGATGGTGATGGTCACTCGTCAGCCTGTGATCTCGTGCAGGATGTCCTCGTCGTCCACTCCTAGCCCTTGGGCAGGAACTTGCTGGCGTCGATGCCGTGCTCGGCCATCAACTTGGTGAAGGTCTCCTTCATCTCCTGCGGGTACTCCGGCAGTTCCTCGGTGGCCAGTACGTCGGCGGCTTTCGCGCGGATGCGCGGGCCGAAGTCCCAGTCGTCATCCGCCATCAGCCGCTCGATCTCGGCGGCGGGGAAGTAGAGCATTCCCGGGTCGCGGCCATGCTGCCCGGCGATTGCGACGATCTCCTCAAAGCGGCCGTCAAGCGGGGCCTGCTTCTGGATGAGGCCCTTCTCGCGAAGCAGCGCCTCGGTTTCGGGCTGGCACATATATGGCGTGCCGAGCGCGTTGTCGTGAAAGAGCTTGTCGAACTTGAGGCGCGGGCGCTGGCCGCCGGCCTTGGCGTCTTCCAGCGGATAGCCCACTGCGTGGCCCCACGTGAACTTGTAGTTGGGGGGCAGGTTGAAGGCCTTCTCCACGCCACCCGGCTTGCGCCCGAATGCGATAAGGATGTTGCCCACGCCCACACCGACGCCCCCCGTGATGGCGTTGGCCACGGCCTGACCGCTCTCAAACCGCAGCAGCGTCTCGGTGCGCTCAGGCGGAAAGCTCATGAGCCGCGGGATGGTCTGGGTCATGGAGAACTCGTAGTTCCACCCGTGGTACTTGGTGGCGGCACCGGACAGGCTGAGGCTTGAGATGCCGTCCACGGCCCGTCCGTACCAGGCGTTGATGTTGGTGAGCCACAGGATGAGGTGCGAGGCCTGGTTGATGATCTGCACGTTGAAGCCCGAGACGCACTCCTCGAGCTCCTCCCACAGGTCGCACTCATCACGGCGCACCACGATGGCCTCGGTGGCATTGATGTTGCCCTGGCACGACGAGAAGCGGGCTGCCTGCAGCATGGTCTCGATCTTCCAGCGCTCTACCTCACGGCTCTCGTCGAAGTAGCGGATGCTTCGGCGATCGCCGAGTGCCTTGAGAATGGGGATGTCGGGGACCTGATCGGCTGACGGCACGGACATTGATATGACCTCCTGAGGGCCGGGGCGTTGGGACGGCATCGAGCGTACAGGCGGGGCATCCGCCGCTTCGTGTCTCATACGGGGCCGATGCCCCCGCCGCAACCACCACCCCCGCCGGTCAATCCGTACCCGCCACTGGAGCAGCGGGGAGGGGCCCACGGCGCGCGGCTGCCCTACATGCCCGGTGTCGATGGCCTGCGCGCCCTCGCGGTGGCGACCGTGTTCATCTTTCATGCCGGCGGCACGTGGCTGCCCGGGGGATTTCTAGGCGTGGACTTCTTCCTGGTGATCTCGGGCTACCTCATCACCTCACTGCTGGTGGCCGAGCAGCAGTCGGGTGGGCGCATCGATCTGTGGCGCTTCTGGTTACGCCGCGTACGCCGACTCATCCCGGCGCTGCTCCTTGCCATCGCGGGAACGCTGGTGGCCATGCTCATCCTGCACTGGGATGAGGTACCGCGGCTGAAGGGCGCCACGCTGTCGGCGTTTGCATACGTCACCAACTGGTACTTCATCTTCGCCGACGTTCCCTACGTGGAGAAGTTCGGGCGACCCAACGTGTTCACCCACCTGTGGTCGCTGGCGGTGGAGGAGCAGTTCTATTTGTTCTGGCCGCTGGTGCTCGCCGTTATTCTGGTGGTGCTGAAGTTCCGCCCGTGGGCCATTGGGGTGCTGGCCGTGGCCGGGGCGGCATTCTCCACCGCGTGGGCATGGCATCTGTACGACCCGTACGCCCTGCCGTGGCGCATCTTCTACGGCACCGACACCCGGGCGGTGGGCCTGTTCGTGGGCATCGTGGGCGCCATCCTGCTGCCGCCGTCACGGCTTCGGCCCGTCGCATCGGCCGTGGGGCGGTGGGGCATGGAGATCATCGGACTCGCCGCACTGGCCGGGGTGCTGTGGTGCATGTTCAGCATTGATGAGTTTGAGAACCGTCTCTATCAGGGCGGCATGCTGATGCTGGCCATCCCGGCCATCGTGCTCATCATCGTAAGCGCACACCCCCAGACGTTGCTCGGAAAGTTCTGGGGCCTGCCGGCGCTGGTGTGGATCGGGGCACGTTCGTACGGCATGTACCTGTGGCACTGGCCGGTGCTCATGCTCACGCGCCCAGGCGACGACGTGTCAATTTCGGGCGCACCGCTGGTGGCGATTCAGATCATGCTCGTGGTGGGCATCTCGGCGCTCTCGTACCGGTTTGTGGAGCAACCCATCAGGCGAAATGGACTGGCGGGCCTGCGCCGGGCCTTCGCCACGTTCGATGGCAAGTGGCGCGAGCACCCGGCGCAGACCATCGCCGCCTGGGTGGGCGTGGTGGCCGTCGTGGCGCTGATATCGTTGGTTGTGCTGGTGCCCGAGGCCGTGCCGCTCAAGCCTTGGCTCGCGGGCTAGCAACGGGGGCCCCGGGGGAGAAACCCGGCGGGCCGAGTTCGGAGGATACCCCGGGTATCTTTGCGGTCATGACGAATTTCTTTGCTCCCCATATGGCCGCGCACCGCGTGGGTCTCAGCATCCTCGCCGTCGGTATCGCGGCCATGGGTATCAGTGCCTCCGGGGCCGCTGCCGCTGGGACGCAGCAGGCCACGCAGGCCAAGTGCTCACGGGCCAACCCGGGATTCGTGGTGGGCGACTCGGTGGTGGACGCCATCAATTATCTGCGGCCCAAGCCGATCAGCGCCATCGTGGGTGGCGGCAAGGTGGATGGAGATGTGAATCGTCGGTTTGATCAGGGTGCCGCGCTGATCAAGACCTACCTTGCGGCAAGTCCCAAGGCGTGCGCCGTGGTGGTTGCGCTCGGAACCAATGACCAGGTGAGCCCGGGCCAGTGGGCATCGCTGATGAGCACGCTGAAGAGCGTGCCTCGCGTGGTGGTGATCAACACCTATACCAAGGACTTCCGTCGAGGGCAGCCCTGGATGAATCAGGTCAACGCCCAGATCGCTGCGCTGCCCGCGAAGTACAGAAATGTGCGCGTCGCCGATTGGGCAGCCATGGCCCCGTCGCTCAGCTCCACCGAGTTGCCAGATGGCGTGCACCCCGACACCCCCCGTGCCGCGGACAAGTTCACCAGCACTGTGACGGCGGCGCTGCGGGCCCGCTGATGACACGGCCGGGTGCGCTCAGGGTTGCCCTCTGCCTGGCCCTCGCAGCCGCGCCGTTGGCCGCGGCGCAGGTGATGCCCCCCGCGCCTGAATCACTTGTCGTGGCCCCCCGTACAGCCCGGGTGGATTCCAGCACTGTGCGCCTGTTGCCGGGGCGCATGCTGCGTGACCTGCACGTCGTGATTCCCGGTGGAGGCGACGGGGTGGCGACCATCAACTGGCAGGCCTATGGGGGATCGCGGTCGGCCACGCGGCTTGCCCGGATCGCTCACGGGCGTGCTGTGGTGCCCATCCACGGTGGCGAGCTGCACTTCCGGCGTCGCGTAAAGATGGGCGGCGGCTTCGATCGCAGCGGGGGCTTCTGCGAGGCAATCGACCTGACCGCAGTGGGCGCGGTGATGC
>SXGR01043727.1_pt1 | contig 10316 bp, 8 predicted proteins | sample 3174711 | NCBI WGS metagenome assembly SXGR01 (sample SAMN11356860, study PRJNA531348) | freshwater metagenome | isolation source: freshwater sample F1-60 | place: China: Fuxian Lake, Yuxi | collected 2017-12-25 | reverse complement strand
GTAGTTGCCCTTGGTGGAGAGCCCCAGCCACTGCTGCATCTTGGCGTCCCACAGCTCGGGGATGTCGGCCACCTCGATCTTCCCTTCCACCAGATCGCGCTCCAGCTCGTAGCGCAGGATAACGTGGGCCGGATAGGTCACCTCGTCCGCATCGACCCGGATAAAGCCCGGCTCGACCCGGCTGTAGAGCTTGGCCAGATTGTCCGGCGCAAACGCCGCCTGTTCGCCGAAGTGGTGACGAATGCGTGGTGCCAGCAGCGCGAGGAAGGCCGGATGATGGCCCAGCTGCATCTCGCAAAACAGGCTCTGGCTCTCGTGAATCGCCATGGAGCGCGCCTCGGCCACCGGCTGACCCAGCAGATGGCGCGGCAGCCCCTGCTCGTAACGGGCGTGACCGGTCTCGTGCACTATGCCCATCAGGCTGGAGACAAACTCTTGCTCGTTATAGCGGGTAGTGATCCGCACGTCGGTCGGCACGCCGCCACAGAAGGGGTGGCTGCTCACATCGAGGCGGCCGTGTGCGAAATCAAAGCCGAGCAGCCCCATTACCTCCTGACCGAGCGCCTGCTGGGTGGGGATGGGGAAGGGGCCTTGTGGCAGCAGCAGGGCATCGCCCTTTTGTTGTTCACTCACGGTCTGGATAAGAGCCGGCAGCCAGCTGGCGAGATCGCCGAAGATCTGATCGAGCCGCGCGCTGGTCATGCCCGGCTCATAGAGGGCCAGCATGGCGTCGTAGGGGCGCACGCCAAGCGCATCGGCTCGCAGTTGCGCCACTTCACGGGAGAGTTTCACCACCTCCTCGAGATTGGGAGCAAAACCGGCCCAGTCGTTGTGCTTGCGCTGGCTGCGCCAGGCGTGCTCGCACTTGCTGCCAGCGAGCGACAGTGCTTCGACCAGCTCACCGGGCAGCAGGCTGGCATCTTGCCACTGGCGCTTGATCTCGCCGAGGTTGGCGCGTTGCACTTCATCGAGCGGTTCGCTCTCGGCCTTGGCAATCCAGTCGCCCAGCTCGGGAGCAGTGCGCTTTTGGTGGATCAGCAGACCGAGTTCGGCCATCGCTTCGGCGCGGGCATCGTTGCCCCCTTCCGGCATCATGGCCGCCTGATCCCAGCCGCAGATGGCGGCGAGGTGGCTAAAGCGGTGGATCTGCTGCTGATGTTGTTCAAGCTTTTGATATGACATGGGATTGTCCTTGTTATCGTCCCTGATGGTATGCCGCCCCGTACCTGGCATGATCGGGGCCGTTCGATGCTAACACCGCCGCTGGATAGTTGACCACCTTCATGCAGGTGGGCCAAAGGCGTGGGGGCGAAACGCGGATTAGCCGAGCCGCTTCTGGTGCCGTTCGCGGTTTTCCGCTTTTTTGCGTTCGCTTTTGCGCAGCAGCACGTATAGAGCACCGCTGCCGCCGTGGCGACGCTCGGCGCTGTGGATCGCCATGACGGCGGGTAGTTGCGGCAACCAGGCGCTCACATAGCTTTTCAGCAGGGCGCGCGGGGTGCTGCGCTCCCCCTTGCCGTGCAGGATCAGCAGGCAGCGGATATCCCGGACCTCACAATCCGTAATGAACTGCACCAGCGTCTGGCGCGCTTCGTTGAGGGTTTTCTGGTGCAAGTCCAGGCTGGCCTGCAGCTCGTATTTGCCGAGCCGCAGCTTCTTGTAGACCCCCTCCTGCACCCCATCGCGCTTGAAGCCGACGATTTCGTGCGGATCACGCATCTCGATGGCCTCCATGGTGAGGTGGTCGAGGGCGAGTTGCTCGGCGGTGGCAGCCTGACGGCGAGCGATCTGCGCCTCGGTCGGGGCGGATTTGGCCGCATGGGGATGGATGTTGTCGCTGCGAATGGGCCGCACGTCGGCCACTTCATTCATAAATAGCGAGAGTTCGTCGTTATGAGACACGGCAGGCTCCCCATAAGAAAAAGTGGGGGCCATTATAACGGCCGCAACCGGCACAGAAAACGGGGAAAGGGGGAGGGGATAAGGGGCGCCCAGCATGGACGCTGGTGCAGCCTGGCCCGGGAATCACAGTCGCGAACCATAAAACAGCACAGGCGGTCAGTGTGAACTGCCGCCTGTGGTCAGAGGATTATTTGCCCTCTTTGGGTTGTTGAGAATGGGGTTGCTGTGAATGAGGCGGTTGCGAGTGCATCACCTTGTAGATGAAGTAGGCCGCGTAAGAGCTGATGAGCAAGAAGGTGCCGATAATCACCAGCATCGACATCAATCCCACGCTGTTGCCAAACATCAGGTCCAGCCAAAAGTCCATTTTATTGCTCCTGTCACCCGGTTGATGACAGGCATGATAAATACCTCTTTGCCCTGTCCGGGATGATCCCGATCAACTCCCTTGCAGGTTGTTTAATAACCAGCGCGTTCTGTGATCGTTCTCACTGGACTCCTTGCTACCGAGCCTGCACAGGGCCCGGTGTGGTGAGCGGGGTAATGCGCCACCCTTGCTGCTCCAGCAACGCCAGCAACCCCTGTTCGCCGTAAAGGTGCAGGGCGCCTACCACGATAAAGCTCTCGTTGGGCAGGGTGGACCATTTCTTCAGCCAGTTGTGGTTGCGTTCGGCCAGCAGGGTCTGCTCCATCCAGCTTTGTAGCGCGGGCGGGGCCATCTCCTCCTTGAGCAGATTGATCAGCGTCGCCTCATCCCCCTGCTGCCACGCCTTCATCACGGCGGCGAAACCACTCTCCAGCATCGGTAGCTCATCCAGGGTGCTGGCAAGCATCAGGGTCTGGTTGTCACCCACGCTGGCCAGATAACCGAGCTGCTCCAGCAGGGTTTCAAAACCCACTACCGGTTTGCCCTCTTTGGCGGCCCGGGTAGCGAAGTGCTGGTCTATCCCGAGTTCACTCTTGAAGTCGGAGCGGGCCATGGCGGCCTGGGTCAGGGTTATGGCGGCAAACCAGGGGCGCAGGGTGGCGAGGGTAGCCTCGTCGATGCCATAGCGGGCCCCCGCCATCAGGGTGCGTTGATAGAGCTCGGCAGGCAGATGATCCTTGAGCGGCTTGCCATCCACCAGTCGGGTGAGGGAGCTAGTCTGTTGCCACTGAGCCGGCGTGATGCTGTTCATGTCCACCTCCATCACCAGTGCGCGGCTCTGCAGCCAGGCGCGCTCCACCGGCTCGGGCAGAGGATAGATGGCTGGTTTACCTGCATGGATGGAGCCCAGCAGCCAGTGTTGCTGGTTGCCCTTGCTCACCCGATAGAAGGCGGGATCGGCAAAGGCGTGCAGCGGTAGCAGCAGGCAGAGCAGGAAGGCAAAGAGGGTGCGATGAAATCTCATGGGGATCCTTAATGTGCGCCGGGTGACTTCTCTTGCTGACAATAACCCCTATGATAAGTCCTCATTTCAGATAACCAAGAGGTTTGCCATGCCCCATCTTCGTTTTCGCGCCGTGACGCTCAAGACCCTGCAACAGGTGAGCGGCCCGCTGCTGGCCGAGCTTTGCGAGCTGACCGGCGGCAAGCCGCAGTTTGTCACCATGGAGCGGGTGGAGAGCTGCTGGATCCGCAACGGCGAGCCAGAGGCGGGTTTTCCATTTGTCGAGCTGCACTGGTTCGAGCGGCCACAAGAGATGCAGGACGAAGCCGCGCGCCTTATCACGCGCCATTTGAAACGGGTGCTGGGGGAGCAGACCTATGTTGTGGTGCAGGTGATTCCCTTGGTTAAGAGCGCCTACTACAGCAATGGCGAGCACTATTGAAGAGGGGGACAAACCAGATTGGCGGGACAGGTGACGCCGCTACCCGGCTAACGCCACTTGGGCGGCAGGATGCTTGTCGCCCATCACGGGATCAGGCCGATTTGGCCAGCAGTATATCGAGCCAGCGAGTGGGCAATACCCGTCGCAAGAAGGCAAACAGCCGGGTCGGAGTAGTCACTGGATAGCGTGCCTTGGGATGGGCGTGGGTCAGCGCATGGAGCAGCGGCGGGATGCAGGCTTCGCTGGAGAGGGTAAAGCCGCTGGTGGCCCCCTCTTTTTCCAGCCGCGTCAGGGTCTGGCGGTAGGCCGACTGATGACGGCTCTGGGCCGGGTCGATGTGGCGCAAGAAGGCGCTGCGGGCATTGGCACGAAAACGGGTATCGATGGGGCCCGGTTCAATCAGGCTGATATGTACCCCGCTACCCGCCAGTTCGAGGCGCAGAGTGTCGCTATAACCTTCCAGTGCAAATTTGCTGGCGTTATAGGCGCCGCGATACTTCATGGCAACCAGCCCCAGTACCGAGCTGTTCTGCACTATCCGACCCTCTTTGGCCTCCAGCATCGGCGGCAGCACCTGACGGATCAGATGGTGCCAGCCAAACAGGTTGGTATTGAACTGCTCCCTGAGCGCTTCGGTAGGCAGATCTTCCAGCGCCCCGGGTTGGCCATAAGCGCCATTGTTGAACAGGCCATAGAGGCGTCCGCCCGCCAGATGGAGCGCCGCACTGGCACCCAGCTCGATGGAAGCAGGGTCCGCCAGATCCAGCTGTACCGCCAGCAATCCCTGTTGCTGCAGACGGGCCACATCTTCCGCCTTGCGTGCCGAGGCGATCACGGTAAAACCGTGCTGCCCCAGCGCCTGTGCGGCGGCGAGGCCAATACCGCTGGAACAACCGGTGATCAGAACAAAACGGGGCATGATGGCGTCCTTGTGACTGCTGACAAAAGCGTGTGGGTAGGTGAGCGGGTAAAATTCTTATCCGGCTCGCATGTTAGCTTGCCAACCGACAAAAAGAAAACCGGGCCAAGTGGCCCGGTTTGCTGACATCGTATTGCCTGATTACATGAAGGTAAGCGGCATGATGATGTGGAACTTGACGTCGTGCTCGGAGGCGAAGATGTTGGGGTAATCGGTCCAACCGCCGCCCTGGCTGATGTCGTTGTTGTAGTCGGTGTAGTGCAGTTTGAACAGGGTGCCTTTCAGCTTGCCATCCTGCACGGTATAGGTGACATCGAAGTTGGCTGCCCATTCGGTATCTTCACCGTTGGCTGCTTTCTTGCCTTGACCGGTTTCGATATCCCAACCGTAAGCACCGGATACACCGACGGACCAGCCAGGCGCACCAACCAGGTCATCCAGAGAACGGGTCACGCCGAAGAACAGCGCTTTCTCGTTGTTGGCGTTCCAGTCAGAGCGGGAGTCCCACCAAATTTCGTTGGCACCCTGGGAGTTGGCGTAGCCACGGGTCAGACGGGGCAGGTAGTTGCCTTCCGCACCTTCAGCCTTGGTCCACAGACCTTCCAGACGGAAGCCGTACGGGCCCATGCCCCAGGCAGCTGTCAGAGCTTGTTGCCATGCCAGACCGTCATAAGTCTCGATCTGGGAAGCGCCCTTGGTGTAGGTCTCGGTCTCGGAACCGTAGAACTGGTAGCTGGTGGAGAGGCCGCCCAGTACGTCAAACTTGTGAGCCAGTTTGAAGTGGTAGCTGTCCATGTAGCCTTCGGACTGACCGAAAGAACCGGTCACTGCAGTGCCATTTTCGAAGGTGTAACGGGCTGCGATACCGTGGATGTAGTCGATGACGTTTTCATCAGCGAACGGATCCATCCACGCTTTGGCACGGGAGAAGACCTGAGTCTCTTTGTACCAGGGGGCCTTGTACTCGTCAGCGATGGCGTAGGTCAGGTAGAGGCCACCGAAGTTACCTTCAACTTGACCACCACGATAGGTACCCGGCTGATAAGACCAGTTAACACCGATTTGGCCAGGGACATACAGCTGGGTATAACCACCCTTGGCAGTGATGCCGCCGTCCAGGAATTTCAGCTTCATCGCTGCGTTGGAGAGGCTGAAACCACCTTCAGGGGAGCCATCTTTGGCGTTGTTGCCCCAAGAACGGCCAGCGAAGGAGAATTCGTTTTCCTGGTTGACCGGGTGATTTTCGGTAACGGCCAAGTCATAGGCACCGAAGCCGCCCAGATCCAGACCTACGGTGTCCCAGGCATAACCGGAGTTGAAGTTAAGAGCGGCTTGCACGGTGGAATGGCTCAGGTTGGACTGGTATTTGCCTTCTTTCTTGGCTGCAGTCGGGTCACCATCGATGCGCTGACGATCACGCTGGAAGTAGAACAGACCGCCGGTCAGTTTGGAGTCTTTCACGAAGGTTTCATAGGACTGGCCGTATTCCGGGCTCATCATGTCCTGAGCTGCCAACGCCATACCGGGGGCGACCAGAGCGGCTACCACAGCGGCACTCAAAGCGGCGCGCTTGAAGATCACTTTTTCCATTTTTATTGCTCCTGATTTTATGGACTTAGCTTTTTTTTTCCGGCAGTTGGCATCGGGCCTACCGCTCGGTATTGGCATTGCAATCAAAACCCCGAAGGGCAAAAAATCTTGTCTTGGCTACCTGCAAACCCGGATGTCTTGGCACATCTGTAGTTGGCAGTCCTGATCATCACATGTTGTTTTTTTATGTTCCGATTCTTGGCTATCGGACAACCCCAAGAGTACGTTCGCGGTGCGAAATATCAATGAAAAGTTCCCTCAACGTTTCAAAAGTATGACCGAGTGCAAATAATCATGGGCAAGGTCGTAAACAGCCTCATGGCAGGTATCACGGTGATGAGAGCGTTTTCTTGAGGCCGCAGCCAGCGCCAGTGCGGGTTTTCATCCGGTACGGGGGAAGAGGTGTCAGTTAACCTGCCGATAACAGATAATTTTGTGCTACAAAAAAACTTTCCCTCTGGTTGAGGGAAAGTGATCTGGCAAAGATGTGGGGCGAATAGGGGTCAGCCTTGCTGGCCGAGGATGCGGGGGATCTGCTGCGCCTGATGGTGGATATGGGAGGAGACCTGCACCGAGAGTTGACTCACCTGACGGGCATGCTGATGGATACGGGTGATCAGGTCGGCAAAACTGGCCAGCTTGTGTTCCTGACTTTTGGCGTTGTCGGCGCCCTGCAGGGCGATCACTGCGGTGTTGCGGGCGATCTCCCGCACTGCCTGGGTGGTCTTGCGCAGTTGTTCCGCCTGCGCCCGCTGGCGGCTTGATTCGCTGGTGATCCGGTTCAGTACAGTGCCAAGCTGTTCACCGGATTGGGTCAGACGTCCCAGAATATCGGTGATCTGGTTGAGGGATTGCTGGGTATTGGCCGAGAGGTGGCGCACCTCATCGGCAACTACGGCAAAACCGCGTCCCTGTTCCCCTGCGCGGGCCGCTTCGATGGCGGCGTTGAGGGCCAGCAAGTTGGTCTGCTGAGCGATATGACCGATCACATCGACAATGGCCGTCACATCGGCAACCGAGCGGGTGAGGGCTTGCAGCGCCTCATCGCTCTCGTCAATCGCCAGTCCTGTCTGATGAGTAGCGTGCAGCATGCTCCCCACCAGATCTTCGCTCTGGCTCATCGCCTGTTCGTTATGGTGGGCATGCTGGGCGATGTCGGCGGCGACCTGATGGACCTCTCCGGCCAGCTGGTTCAGCTCATCCATCATCTGGCCGCTCTCGTCGACCACCTGTTCGGTGGTGCGGGTGCTGTGGTGGATCTCGTCAACCTGACTGACCATCCCTTGCAGGCTGAGGGATACCGCTGACAGCTGCCCCTCTTTTTGTTGTTGGTCCAGTTGCAGGCGACCGATCAGCCGATTGTAGCTGGCAACAATATCGGCCAGCTCGTTGCGATCGCGCCCGGCAGGCAACGGCTCGGCCTGCCCCGTCTGATCAAGCTGCATAAAGGCTCCGCGCAGTCGCAACAAGGGGGTGAGCAGCCAGCGTCGTTGCACCAGCGCAAACAGCAGGGCGACTATCACCAGACAGAGCGCCAGCGTGCCGAGGATGGTGGCCAGCTCCTGATTGACGGCTTGCCGTTCGTGGGCAAGTTGTTCCCCCATCTGTCTGGTCGCTTGCAACATCGCCATGATGTCTTGCTGCACGGTCTGGCGGCCAGCCTGTTGTTGCTGAAGCGCCGTGCGGCTGTTGGCCAATTCCTGCGGATAGCGACCCAGCAGCGAGCGTAATTCGCTGCGCGGTTGATCTCCCAGCTCCTTGCGTACCGGCTCCCCCAGCGTGAATTCATCGGCGGGCGCCTCTTCATACAGGCCGAGCAGCGGCAAGGCTTGCAGCGCTTGCGCCTGTTTTTGCAGTGCCTCCAGCTCAAAGCGGATCCCTTCGAGCAGCTTTTCATTGCCCTGCTCCATATAGCTTTGGCGCAAATGGGCGAGGCGCGGCAGGCCCGCCAGGATCTCGGCCGCACCGCGGCGATATTGCTGTGCCGCGGCAGATTGTTCAGTGTTGGCACCTTGCTCCCCATAGCGGATCAGCTCCATGGCCTGGCTGCCCAGCTCACTCTCGGCATTTTGCAGCAGCAGCTGGCTGTTGCCCGAGAGCTTGCCTGCGGCCTGATAGTCGTGCGCGATGCGCTGCGCCATCTGTTCGAGTTGCTGTCTGAGCGGGGCTGCCACGGCATCATCCTGAGCGGCCAGCGAGGAGAGCGCTTGCTGGCGGACCTTCTCCGCTGCTGTCAGTTGTTGCGGATCGCCGCTGTTGAGGTAGTCACGCAGGCTGTTTTGCAGGGTCACGGTCACAAGTTGTTGCAGCGTCTCGTGCTGATGCTGGGCCTGATTGGTACGGGCAAGCTGCTGCCAGCCGTGGTAGAGGGCCAGCGCCTGTCCTCCCGCAACCAGTAACAAAACAAGGGAGGAGAGGGTGGCGTAATGGGCGATTTTCACGGGGTAATTCCTGTCAGCACAGACCATGGGGGAGCGTGGCCCGAGCCTAAACAGGGATGATGGCGTTTTTATGACAGCATGGTCAGGTGGCCCTATTTTACCGACTTAACTGGCTGGGGATGCCAGTGCTCTGTTGCGTTGGCCCAGCATACCGAGCAGGGCGCCGCCCATGATAAGTGCACCGGCCAGCAGATGGCGCGAGGTCAGCCTTTCTCCATTGAGCAACACCAGCAGCAAGGTACTCAGCAGCGGTGTCAGGTAGGCAAGGGCACCGATCCGGCGTGGATCGCCGTCTCGCAGTGCCAGATACCAGGTCACAAAGGCCGCCCCCATGGGGCCCAGCGCCAGCCCGATGATGAGCCACCAGTCACTGGTGGGGATCTGCGCGAGTGGCAGGGGCCCCTCCAGCAGACGGGCAAGCAGCAGCGCCAGCAAACCCGCGGGCAGACAGGCTGCCGCAGTGACCACGGCGGGGGCTGGCGGCAGACGGCGTGATAATACCGAGTAGGCTCCCCAGACGACAGCTGCACCGAGCGCCAACAGGTATCCCGGCAGATAGGTCTGCTGTAGTTGCAGCTCGCCGTTGACCATCACCAGCATGGAGCCCGCCAGACCAAAGGCGCCAGCCAGCAGGTGATGGGCATGGAGTGGATGGCCGGGCAACAACAGCGGGGTGAACAGAATGATGCAGAGCGGCCAGAGGTAGTTGATGAGGTTGGCCTCCAGCACCGGGGCATGGCGAAAGCTCATAAAGAGCAGCAGATGGTAGAGCAGCAATGCCGTAACCGTCACCAGCCAGGTAATAGGACGAGCGCGCCATTGGCGCCAAAACGGCAAGGCCCCGACCCCGCAGAAAAACAGCACCAGTCCTACCAGCACCAGTGGTGACACGCTGGTGACCCGTGACGTCAGCGCCGCCAGCGAGGCCCACAGCACAATGGTCAGCAGTGCAAAACCGGTGGATCTATCCCACCAAGAACATCCGGACATCCAACACTCCTTTGCAAGATGAATGAGCAACAGAAAAGTGTGCAGTCTAACAGAGTGACAACCGACAAACAGTTTCGAGGCGGGCGATGACTTGCAAGTTGGTTGTTCTGTCCGAGAATGCTTAGCCAGTGGAAAGTTAGCACTGGCAAAGGATTGGAAGTTTGCCCTGAAAAGAAGAAATGATCTATTTAGAGCAACTTCTTGCTCGCCAACTGGTGATTTATACGGATTAGGCAAGTAATCACGATTAAATTCACTACTCTCGGCAACTTATTGCGTGCTTGTGCGTTGAGCGAGAACTGGCGGAATGTAATTGTTTGATAAATAAGGAATAAAAAAGTGGCATGGACGCTGCTAAAGGTTGGTCGAGTGCTATCTCGTTTAACCAACCTATTTAGGAGCATACCCATGCCAACTCCATGTTATATCAGCATCGAAGGTAAAACCCAGGGCAATATCACCGCGGGTGCCTTCACCTCCGATTCCGTCGGCAACATCTTCGTACAAGGTCACGAAGACGAGATGCTGGTACAAGAGTTCCAGCACGTCGTCACCGTCCCGACCGACCCGCAATCTGGTCAGCCTGCCGGTCAGCGTGTCCACAAGCCGTTCAAGTTCACCGTTGCGCTGAACAAAGCCGTACCGCTGATGTACAACTCTCT
>SXGR01658669.1_pt1 | contig 10319 bp, 9 predicted proteins | sample 3174711 | NCBI WGS metagenome assembly SXGR01 (sample SAMN11356860, study PRJNA531348) | freshwater metagenome | isolation source: freshwater sample F1-60 | place: China: Fuxian Lake, Yuxi | collected 2017-12-25 | reverse complement strand
ATATGCTGGCGATAGGTCATCCGATTTTAGGGTGTGAGTTTTATGCAGATGAAGCTGCGTTGAGCAAATCGCCACGGTTGTTGTTGCATGCAACTGAGCTGGAGTTTGATCACCCTCTGACTGGTGTGCGCGTTTCAGGTGTTTGTAATCCTGAATTTTAGCGTGTGCAGTTACGTGTATAATCCACCCAAATTTCTAAACTTTTTATAAACTTGATAGGTAGTTGAACGATGCAAGAAAAAATTGAACCATCAAAAATTGAATTTTTCCCACGCTTAATCTTTAGCTCGCGCTGGTTACAGTTGCCGCTTTATTTGGGTTTAATTCTTGCCCAATGCGTTTATGTGTTTTTGTTTATGAAAGAGTTGTGGCACCTGATTGCTGATGCGTACACATTAAGCGAGCAGGATATTATGCTCGTAGTGTTGGGCTTGATTGATGTGGTAATGATTTCGAACTTGCTTGTTATGGTCATTGTGGGCGGCTACGAGACTTTCGTGTCCCGCTTAAGGTTGGGTAATCACCCAGATCAACCAGAATGGTTGGGACATGTAAATGCAACGGTTTTAAAAGTTAAATTAGCCATGGCCATTATCGGTATTTCGTCAATCCACTTGCTTAAAACCTTTATTGAAGCGGGTACGCTGGGTATACCCGGTTCGAAATTCACCGAAGCGGGTATTATGTGGCAAACCATTATTCATATGGCCTTTATTGCCTCTGCGATTGGTATTGCTTACACCGATTTGTTAATGCAGCGTGTCTTGAAATCTGGAAATGCAGATCATATATAAGTAAATGATTCTCCACAAAAAAAGGCAGCCTCGGCTGCCGTTTTTTTATCATTTAATTAGCTGCTTTGTCTAATGCTCAGCCGCTTCACATTCTTAATGTTCCGCCGCTTCACTTATGCCAATCCCCGTTTGTGAGCGCACAAATTGTGCATCAACGCGGCTTCTCCGGCTTTTGCCGTTTTAGATTTATCCAAAATAGAGAACAACTGTTTGTACCTACTCTGGCATTTGCCGAATCTGTTCAGGATGATTCATAGGTTTCTCTTGTTATAAGTAAGTTATAGTTACTCGTGTAATGGTTGGTTGCGTTAAAGGTTGAGATGTTTGCAAAAATGAGGTTTAGCTATTTGATCGTTGCGCTTGATTTGTATGCTTGCTGCGAGCCAGTGTTGCGATACATCAAGCCTACTTTTGGTCATCTGACGTAGACTTAGGCATGGTCGATGCGCCGCCGCATTTAACACTTAACAGGAAATAATCTATGTTCAATGTCAATGATCACATGCAAAAACTGCGGGCAAACATTGTGAGTCTTGTGCTTTTATTATCCGCAACCATTATTGGTTTCGTGTGGATCAGTATTGGTATTTACCATTGGCTGAGCGCGTGTCTTGGTGCCGTGTGGGGGCCGATTGTGCTCGGCCTAATGTATTTTATCCCCATTATTATCTTCGCTTTTATCAAAGCCTTTGCTCGTACACCCGTGCCGCAAAATCAAAACCGTAGTGATCAAGTGGATGCGACTGTGCTGAATATGTCTAAAGTATTTGAAAGCCTATCGGGTCGTTCACCATTTTTGGTGGCTTCGGCGGCCATTATCGCCGGTTTTTTAGCAACCCGTTTTCCTGCGCTATTAACGGTCTTCACTCAGATCTTGGCGGCTTATGCTGAGGATTTGAAAACACGCGCAGCCAAAGAATCTTATAAACAAGAATTTGCGCACGCTGATCAGCAAACAACACCTACTAGTGATGGGGATGAGCGCGCTAACAAGCAGCCTTAATCACCCAGCGACTGAGAAAGTGGCGGGACGATTTAAATCCAACCTTTTTGACGGGCAATCCGTGCGGCATCCACGCGGTTTGCGGCGTTCAATTTTGCGATAGCTTCCGAGAGATAGTTGCGCACTGTCCCCTCCGATAAAAACAGGGTATTAGCGATTTCTGCGGTGGTTTTTCCTTCGCTGGCAAGACGCAGCGCGCGACGTTCTTTATCGCTGAGTGGGTCAGTTTCGCCCAAGGCCATCATCGCCAGTTCGCCATCAATCACGCGCTTACCATCCATAATGCGATAGATCGCCTGAATCAATTGTTCTGAGGGTGCATCTTTCAATAAAAATCCAGATACGCCCATATCAATTGCGCGGCGAATATAACCGGAGCGGCCAAAGGTGGTGATGATAATAATTTTGGTAGTGGATTGTTGTTGAATTAAATACTGCGCCAATTCCAAGCCGGAGCGACCTGGCATTTCAATATCGGTGAGTAAAATATCGTAGCTATTTTGTTTGAGCAGTAGCCACGCTTTATCGCCATCCTCAGCTTGGGTTATTTCAAAATTGGGTTCCATACCGAGCAGTGCTGCAAGCGCACCGCGCACCATCGCTTGGTCTTCCGCTAACAAAATTCTCATGGTTAATGTGCCTGTTTTAATGTGCTTGTATCATTTCATTGGCGGGGAGGGTGATGTCAAAGCGCGCGCCGTTGGAGATTTGCGCACTAATATCGCCAGCTAAAGCGTGCAAGCGTTCTTGAATGCCATTGAGGCCGTTACCCGGAGTGATGGATTTAATGCAGCCGTTGTCTTGCATGCTAATCACCATGCTTTCACCATCCAGCTGAAAAGAAATTTTGCAGTGGTTGCCGTTGCTGTGGCGCAAAACATTGGTGGTAAGTTCGGTGAGCGCCAAAATTAATGCGGTTTCTGCGCGCGGTGAAAGCGAGGGAATCTCGCCGTTCAAATCCACCGAGAAACCGTTTTGACGCAACTTTTCACAGAGTTGAATCACCTCTCCAGAAAGCCCGCGATGTTTGTAACCTGAAACAGTTTGACGCACCAAGCTCAGGCTTTCGCGCGCAATTTTATGTAGGTCAGATAGATGCTCGCTTACCTCTTGAATTTTATCTTGTTTGAGAAGTTTTTCAGCGAGCTCAGCTTTGAGTGCAATGGATGAAAGTGTGTGCCCTAAAATATCGTGTAAATCGCGGGCTATGCGTTCGCGTTCGGCAATAACGGCGAGCTGCTGAATTTCCTGACGGCTTTGAATCCAGTGGGTGCGATGCGAATAGCGCATCCTCTCAATATGCCCCCATAGGCTGATAGAAAGCAGGCCGCTAATAGCAGGTAAGGCAAACATAGGAACTGGGTAATCATAGTAATACTGAACACCGCCGATGATGAGGAAATAGCCGAAAAGTAGGGTGAGGTAAGTGCGAGTTGAATAATTAAATCCAATCAAAAATCCAATATAAGGAAAGAAGTTGCTGGAACCGGGCGACACGGGGATTACACAAAAGAACAGCGCTGTAAGTGCGACTATGGCTTTCCAGACATGTTTCTGATTGAGCCGTGCGCCCCATAAAAACATGAGCACAAATAAAAAGTAGGCACCACACAAAAACGCCAGTGTTTCGGTGGTGGCCTTCATGTAATAGACAGGTACAAAATAATAGAGACTGAAAATCAGCCAGATCCAAGGTTTCTCTAAAAACAATGGCGCTCGGCAGGCTGTGCCGGGAGTAATCTCATGGTTCATTGCTGGGTGCCTATGGTGTGGCCGTTTATGTTGGCTGGTTGAGTAGGTTCTATATTCACCATTATAGAGGTATACATGTTGGCAGATAGCCCGTGCATGCGCTATTCAAGAGTGTCACAGGCTTTAACTGACAAATGTCAAAGATACTTAAGGGGCATAACCGTTCTTTAAACGGGTTATACTTTTGGCTTAGCTGCAGTGTGCCTGATCAAACAGCGCGCCTAGATTACAATATGAATAAAAAAGGTGTCCCATGCAAAAATTCATTCTCGGTCTGCTCTCGCTATCTCTTTGTGCTGCAGCCATTGCTGCGCCAGCACCTAGGCCAAATATCATCTTTATGGTCGGCGATGGGATGGGTGTTGCCTATACGGGTGCTTATCGATTGTATCAAGATAATATTGCAACGCCTGAGTTGGAAAAAACCGTTTTCGATGAGATGTTGGTGGGTATGGCATCCACTTATCCTGATGATCATGGTGTGGTCACTGACTCAGCAGCGGCTGCGACGGCATTAGCCTCTGGCGTAAAAACGTTTAATGGCGCGATTGGCGTCAACTCGCAGCATTCACCTATTCCCAGTATGTTGGATAAGGCCAGAGAGCTGGGTTACTTAACGGGTATAGCGGTAACCTGTCAGGTTAACCATGCAACGCCCGCAGCATTTATTGCCCATGCGGATAGCCGCCATAGTTACGATAGTATTGCTGATCAATATCTCGATTTACGCATTAATGGCAAACCCAAAGTTGATTTAATTTTAGGTGGCGGCAGAGAATATTTTATTCGCAAAGATCGCAATCTCGTTAAAGAATTTGAAGCTTTGGGTTACCACTATCAAGACGACTTAAAAAATCTCGCCAAGATTAAAAAATTACCGGCTCTGGGCCTGTTTTCCAAAGCGGGTATGGATCCCGCGCTAGAAAGTTCTAATCCATTGCGTTTGGCTGAGATGACCGAAACAGCCTTACGTTTGCTGCAACCTGAAATGCAAAAAAACACTACAGCTAAACCTTTTTTCTTAATGCTGGAGGCCAGCCAAATTGATTGGTGCGGCCACGCCAATGATATCGCCTGCGCTATGAGCGAAATGCGCGATATGGCGGCGACTATGAAAATCATCAAAGCGTTTGTCGATAAAAATCCCAACACTATTTTTGTTGCCACAGCCGATCACTCAACCGGTGGTTTATCGATTGGTGCTAAAGGGCAATATCAATGGAATGCAAGTGTAGTCAGAAATGTGAAAGCGACGGCGCCAACGATTGCGCGCAAATTATTAGCCAGCAAAAATAATTGGAAAACTGAATGGCAGACGCTCACGCAAATAAAATTAGCCGACGATGAGCAAAAAGCCTTGGATGCGTTTATTACGCAAGCGGATGAAAGTAATGGTGAAGTAATTGTTAGTCAAGTTACCGCGCAGGTGTTGGCTTATATTGATAAATATTCTTCAACAGGCTGGACAACCAAGGGCCACACTGGCGAAGACGTACAGATTTTCAGTTACGGCAATGATCATGGCAGTTTTAATGGCGCTATGGATAATACCGATATCGCTAAAAAATTAATGGTTTATTTAAAACCCTAAGTTATGTACATCTATCGGTTGTGCATAAATAAATGCAAAGCTGATAGGCATTGTTGTTTTCCTGTGTGAAACTTCAGAACGATTAGTGCTTCTTTAATCACTCATATCTTCATAGAGGAAAACAATAATGAAGTTGTCTTTATCGCTGCTGTTGAGCACCATCTGTTTTTTGTTGGTTTCCTGCCAATCTATATCCTCCCCCAAAGTGGCATCGGTAGAACAATTACTTCGCAAAGATTATGTGAGTACTGTGGATAATGAAGCTCGCCAGTATTTTGTATACTTGCCTCGCGGTTACCATGATAAGCCTGGAAAAAAATGGCCCGTTATGTTGTTTTTACACGGCAATGGTGAACGCGGTAATGGTCGCGATGAATTAGATTACGTTATCTCTCATGGCCCACTTTACGAAGCGTGGATTCAGAAAAAAGATTTACCTTTTATTATCATTTCACCACAACTTCCCATGCTTGGAATGGAGAAGGTTCCTTACATTGCTAATCGTACCCGAGCTCAAATTCCGCAACGCTTAGCCCAAGGTGTGCCTGCGCGCGAAGCCTTTTTTTCAGTGCTAGGGCCAATGGAGGCCGCGCCTGTTGTTAGTCAAGCGGACATGAAAAGTGTTCCACCGCTCTTGCCGAAAGGTTGGGAAACTGTCGAGCAAGATTTGTTAGCTATGTTGAGTGATGTTCAAAAAAATTACACGACTGACGTTTCGCGCATTTACTTAACAGGGTTAAGTTACGGTGGTTTTGGAACTTGGTTTATGGCCAGCAAGCATCCCGATATGTTTGCGGCTATTGCACCGGTTGTGGGCTGGGGGCACCCAGATTTAATGGCACCTATTGCGCAGCATCAGCTACCCGTGTGGGCATTTGCGGGTGGGCGCGATAAGTCCGTCAACAAAAAATTCTTTTACGCAGGCTTAAGTAAGTTGGAAGAGCTAGGCAACAAAGAGGTTCGTTTCACAGTGGAAGAAGATATGGCACATGATGCATGGAAGCGCGTTTATAGCGGCGATGATCTTTATACGTGGCTATTGGCGCACCGCAAACTCTAAGGCTTACCGCGTACTACAAGAGCCCCAATTGAGTTTTACTCGGTTGGGGCTTTTTTAGCTTTACAGAGCGGCTATTTGGTTGTAAATTGATTCTTAATGATATCTAAGTGATATCACTTAATTGATGTTCACTCAAAGGAGAACGCTATGAATCAAGAAGTTGAAGCCAAAACCGGTTCCGGTTACCTGCTTTTAATCGTCTTACTCGCTGCCCAAATTGGAAGCTTGCTGGCGGTTATTTTTCTGGCACCGGTTTTGAAGGTTATTGCCATCCTTATTGGCATAGTCGTATTCGTGTGTTGGTGGGGTTTTTATCTGGTTAACCCTAATCAAGGTAAGGTGCTCCAACTCTTTGGTCGCTACGTGGGCACCGATAGAGCCAATGGATTGCGTTGGGCTAACCCTTTTTACAGCAAGCAAGCCGTGAGTTTGCGAGTGCGCAACTTTGAGAGTGGCCGCTTGAAGGTGAACGATTCAAACGGCAACCCCATCGAGATTGCCGCCATTATTGTGTGGCGCGTGGTAGATACCGCTGAGGCGGTTTTCGAAGTCGATAACTATGAAAATTACGTGACCATTCAAAGTGAATCAGCTCTGCGTAATTTGGCCACAAGCTATCCCTATGAGCACGATAAAGAAGATGAGCGCCTTTCTCTGCGCAGCGATTCCAATGCGATTGCTAAAAAGCTGTTAACTGAGGTGCAAGATCGTTTACAAAAAGCGGGCGTAGAAGTCATGGAAACTCGCTTAAGTCATTTGGCTTATTCGCCAGAAATCGCACAAGCTATGTTGCAGCGCCAGCAAGCCAGTGCGGTCTTGGCAGCGCGCAGAATTATTGTGCAGGGTGCAGTCGGTATGGTGTCTGATGCCTTGGAACAATTGTCTGAGCTGGGTGTGGTTGAGTTAGATAATGAACGCAAAGCGGCTATGGTGAGTAACTTGTTGGTGGTTTTATGTGGCGATCAGCGGGCTCAGCCGGTGGTTAATGCGGGTAGTCTTTATTAATTTGTTGAGTATTAGCCGTGTCTAAAAAAGCCTATCCATTGCGTATTAACGAACAAGTGCTTGCGGCATTACAGCGCTGGGCGGATGACGATTTGCGCAGTTTGAATGCGCAAATTGAATATGTGTTGCGTGATGCCTTGGTGAAAAGCGGGCGGGTGAAGTTGGTACAGAAGGTCGTTACGGATGTTGAACTGCTCGCTGATATTGAGTCTACAAATAGCGATGAGTCTGCAATTGAATAGCTTGTAATTAAATGGTTTAAGGAGTTAGCAAATGCGTTGGGAATATAAAACGATTGAGGTAAAACGCAGTTTCTTTGGCGGCTCGATTAATACCAATGCGTTGGAGGAGCAGTTAAATGCATTGGGTCGAGATGGCTGGGAATTGGTGTGTATAAATCAAAACCAGATGCAGAGTGTTGTCGCTGTATTAAAACGCTCTAAAGGATAAAAAAAACCGCAGCTCCGATGCTGCGGTTTTTGCATTTTAGTCCGCTATAAAAAGGCTGTGTTTGGCCATGCGCGTCTTCAGTTAGTTGTGTTGTTGCGCGAGCAATACTTGCAGCGGATGAGGCAAGGTAGTCTGATCCATTCGTTTGGTTTGACTGCGGCACGAATACCCCGTAGCGGTAAGCTTACCGGCGTTAGCGGGATTATTGACAACGGCGCTCCACGATAGCTGATATATCTTTTTCGAGGTTTCCACATTGGCCGCTTCGTGGCCAAAGGTGCCAGACATGCCGCAGCAGCCGGTTTCAATCACTTTAAGTGTTTGCCCAAGTTGTGCAAACACGGTTTGCCAATCTTTTACGGAACTCACCGCATTGGTTTTTTCGGTGCAGTGGGCAAGCAATGAATATTCACCTGCGTGGAAGCTGGTTTTTTTTGCTGTTAGTAAATCTTTTTGATTCACCAACCATTCCTGTATCAATTGCACTTTAGGTGCACTTGTTCCCAGCACCTTTTGATATTCACCACGATAAGCCAAGGTCATTGCGGGGTCTAAACCTATAAGCGGAATACCAGATGATGCCAAACCATTTAACAAGGTCGCATTAGTATCCGCTGCTTTGGCGAAGGCTTTTAAGAAGCCGTGAACTTGCAGCGGTTTACCGTTGGGTTTGAAGGGCGCAACCAGCGGCGTAAAACCGAGCGTTTGTAAAACCTTGAGTGAATCCAACACAACTGGCGTTTCAAAATAGCTGGTGAAGGCATCTTGCACAAAAATTACGGCGTTGGTTTTTTGCTCTGGCGTTAGTTGCGCAATATTTTCCAGCGTTGCCCATTGCACACCTAGCTTGTTGAGTTCAGTTTGCAAGCTAATACCCGTGAGCAGCGGGCTATCTACCATGCCAGCCACTTTTGCCAGTATTTTTTGCATAAACTTCGGCTTCATGGCCGCGTTGTATAGCCAAGGTACTCGCGCCATTGTTGGAATCATAAATTCCAAGCCACCAATAAAATAATCTTTGAGTGGTCGCAAATAGCGGCTGTAGTACAACTCTAAAAATTTGCTGCGAAACTCGGGTACATCCACTTTTATCGGGCACTGGCCAGCGCAAGATTTGCACGCAAGGCAACCCATCATGGAATTGTGAACTTCGTGAGAGAAATCGTATTCGCCTTTGCGTTTGTTAAGCGTATTGCTGATGCGTGAGGGTAGAGACAAAAGAAAAGAAGTTTGCTTCACTTTTTTACTTTCATCCAATGCATTTACACCGCGCTCACTCATTTGCTTGAGCCATTCACGCATTAAGGATGCACGACCTTTGGGCGATTGCACGCGGTCGCGGGTGGCTTTCCACGAAGGGCACATAGCATCGTTGGGGTTCCAGTTGTAACACAGGCCGTTGCCATTGCAGTGCATGCCCTCGCTGTAACCTTCCCATACTTGCGCGATAATCTTGCGATCTGCTTGGCCGCGCGTTGCAACACCATCAATTTTTAAAAGTTCGATATTTTTTGCAGGCGTAGCAATTTTTCCGGGATTCAATTGATTGTGCGGATCAAACTCAGCTTTGATGCGCTGCAATTGCGGGTAGAGTTCGCCAAAAAATTTGGGCGCATATTCTGAGCGCACACCTTTACCGTGTTCACCCCAGAGCAAGCCGTTGTATTTGTGTGTCAGCTCGGCAACGCGGTCGCTGATGATACGCACTAATTTTTCTTGTTCGGGGTCTTTCATGTCGATGGCGGGGCGCACGTGCAAAACGCCGGCATCTACGTGGCCGAACATACCGTAGGCGAGATTGTTTTCATCCAAGAGCTGGCGGAATTCTACAATAAAATCAGCCAAGTTTTCTGGCGGTACAGCGGTATCTTCTACAAACGGAATAGGGCGCGCTTCGCCAGCTGCGCCGCCTAGCAGGCCAACCGCTTTTTTACGCATGCCCCAAATTTTATTGACGGCTTCGTTGCCCCAAGCTACTGAATAGCTAATACGAACATTGTTTTCGATTTGTGCATCTAAGGCTAATTGATCTGTAAATTTTTTAACGGCTGCGTTTAATTCGGCTTCATCATGGGCTGTATATTCCACCAAGTTGATACCTTGGATTTTTTCGCCGCTCACAGGTTCCGGGAAAAATTCCGCCACGCTGTGCCACACAATATCTTTCATCGCCAAATTCAATACTTTTGAATCCACGGTTTCGATAGAGGTAGGGTCAGCTTTCATTAATTGGGTCGCATCGCGCAATGCGGCATTGAAGTCGCGGTAATTGACGTTAATGAGCGCGCTGTACTTTGGAGTAACCAAAAGATTGATTTTGGCTTCAACGATAAAGCCGAGTGTGCCTTCGCTGCCGCACAAAATATTGTTGAGGTTGAATCTGCCTTGTTCATCGCGGATATGTGCCAAGTCATAGCCGGTTAAACAACGGTTGAGCTTGGGGAACTTTGCCGCGATTAAATCGGCGTGTTCGCGCTGAATGTTATTAATAGTCTTGTGAACTTGGCCGACGCGATCTGCGCGTGCGCTGATAGTGTCAAGCTCGTCATCATTGATTGCCTGCGATGTCCATTCGTTGCCGTCAAGCAATACGGTGGTTAATTCCAATACGTGATCGCGGGTTTTGCCATAACGGCAAGAGCCTTGGCCGGAGGCATCGGTATT
>SXGR01412665.1_pt1 | contig 10319 bp, 8 predicted proteins | sample 3174711 | NCBI WGS metagenome assembly SXGR01 (sample SAMN11356860, study PRJNA531348) | freshwater metagenome | isolation source: freshwater sample F1-60 | place: China: Fuxian Lake, Yuxi | collected 2017-12-25 | reverse complement strand
TGCGAGACGCAGGGGCTGCCGGCCGGTCCGCACGGTACCGAACCGCCGGCTTACCCGGTCTTCTCCAAGCCTATCTACAATCTCCGCGGCATGGGGACCGGCGGCCATGTGGTCCGCTCGGTTCGTGGCTATCGCGCCTCGCTCACGCCCGGGCATATGTGGATGCCGCTGTTCACGGGCGCCCATGTCAGCACCGACGTGGCCCTCGCCCGCGGCCGGCCGAAATGGTGGCGGCACACCACAGGTAAGCCCGGCCCGCACGGCACGTTCGACTACTGGACCGTCCATGCGGCGCGCCGGCCGGCGCTGGAGCGCACTCTTGGCGCCTGGCTGCGGCGCTCGCTTCCCGGCTTCAGCGGCATCGTCAACATCGAGACCATCGGCGGCCGTATCATCGAGACCCATCTGCGCATGGCCGAACAATGGCTGGACCTCAACGGCGCCGGCTGGCTGTCGGCGGTGGTCCGGCTCTACCGCTACGGTGACTGGAAATTCCCGGATAGCGACCGTCGCACAGGCTACAGCGTCGTGCTGTTCGGCGAGCACGGCCGGCGCTGGAGCATCGATCCCGGCGCCGTGGACGCACTGCGCCAGCGGCCCGGCGTGTCCTCGATCCAGATCACCTTCGATGCGGCCAAGCCGCCGGCCGACCATGCCATGCCGCCCGGCGGGTTCCGTCTGGCGATCGTCAACTGCACCAGCCTCAAGATCGGCCGGGCCGTCCGCGAGGAACTGCGCCGGCTGTTTCGCTCGGCCCCTGAAGCCACAGTGCCAAACCCATCAATGGATGTCGTCGGCCTCGCCCCTCGCCCGCTTCAGGGCCTCGACCGTGAAGCCGGGCTGCTTGGCGGCGTTCAGGATGACCGCCTCCCGGCGCGCGATCAGGGCAGCCGCTTCGATGACCTTGCCGGCCATGCCGGCCGGGATGATGACCGCGCCGTGCCGGTCGGCGTGCACAAGGTCCCCTGAATTCACCAGCATGCCGGCGACATTTACCGTGCTGCCGAAATCGACCAGATGGACCCAGGCGTGCGACGGAGCAATCGAGCCCGCCAGTACGAAAAAGCCTTCGGCCATCATGTCGATGTCGCGCACGCAGCCGTCGGTCACCGTACCCAGGCAACCCAGGGATTTATGCACGTTGGTCTGGACCTCGCCCCAGAAGGCACCGTAGCCGCGGTCTTCGCCATCGACGTCCTGCATGATCATGATCGAGGGGCGCGGGCCGCCCTTTTCGATGTACTCGAAATAGGCGAGACGCTGGGCCTTGGCCTTGTCCTTCGCCAGGGGGCTCGGCTCTTTCGAGCGGATCGTCGCCGTGCGGGCATAGGCCAGGACCGGCTTCATCTGCGGGAAGGGCGCCACCAGCGGTCGCACGGTGAAGCCCTTGGCGCGCCGCTCCGGGTTCGTCAGCTCGAGCGCATTGCAGATGGTCGGGGTATCGAGCGCGAGCAGGCCGGTGCGCTGGGCGTCAGTCAGGCTGTCGGTCATTTTTGTAAGCGTCTCCTCGGGTTGAAGGCCGTTCTTATAGCGCACAGGTACGGAACCCGGCGAATACGTCGCGGCGCTCCGGCGTAAAAAAATTGCGATAGGCGGGCCGCGCGATGCGCGGGCTGGTGGCAAAGCACCCACCGCGCAGAACCTTGCGCGTACCGAACCAGGGTTTTGAATAGTCTTCATAGGGATCCGGCGAGAAGCCGACAAAGGGCTGGAAGTCGGACGATGTCCATTCCCAGGCGTTTCCCACCATCTGGCGGCAGCCGAACGCGCTGTCGCCCGCCGTGCACGCGGCAACGTCCAGCGCCCTGTCGTAGGCGAAATCAAGATTGGCACGGAAACGCGCGGGCGCTTCGTCGCCCCAGGGCCAGCGCCGCTTGACCTCGGAAAGCATCCCGCCGTCGGCGCTCGGCTCGCCCACGGCCGCCACCTCCCACTCCGCTTCGCTCGGCAACCGACGCCGAGCCCAGCGGCACCAGGCTTCGGCCTCGTAGTAATTCACGAACATCACCGGCGCGTCTGCGGCCAGCGCCTCGACCTGGTCGTAGCGTCGCCACGCATATTGGTGGTCCTCCTCGATCCAGTAGACCGGCCGGTCGGCGCTTGCCGTTTCGCGCCACGCCCAGCCGGGATCGCTCCAGAATTCCTGCCGGCGGTAACCGCCTTCAGCCACAAAGACCGCAAACTCGAGATTGGTAACGGGCGCTAGAGCTATACTAAATGGTGAAATTTCAACGGTATGTGCCCATTTCTCATTGTCAAAGATGAAGCCTTCCCGGGTCCCCGCTCCGAGGCGCCAGCGCCCCCCGGGGATCGCCGCATCTCCAGGAAGGGGCCCTGCCCCCTCCGGCGCGACATCGCCCAGATCGGGAGCGGGGTAGCTCAAAGTCTGACGGGTGTAGGTCAGCGCCTCGACATGCATGTCCTCGTGTCGCACCACGAGGTCGTAGAAATAGCGAACCTCATCGCCAAGATTGCTGTGCTCGAGACGATCCACCTGCCGTTTGAGCACTTCCTCAAGATAGCCCAGCGTGCCCTCGAGGTCGGGCCCCGGAAGACCCCATCGCGTGGCGTGGGGCACAGTGCTTGAGTTCCACAGGCGGTCCCCGTCGTCGCGCAGGGGGGCGCCGCCGTGCGCATGGCGTAAAGTCCAGTACTCGTGGAACCACCCGATATGTCCCAGCTCCCACAGGACCGGGTTGACGATCTCCATCCGGGGGCCCATCAACTGCCCCGATGAAAGGTCTTCCACCAGACGGCGCGTCCGCCGCCGGGCCTCGCGCAGCTGCGTGGCCAGTGCCCCGGCGCCTGCACCGCTGGTTGGTCGATCCATCCCCATGAAGATCATTCTTATCACGCCCGCCGGGCCGACCGCACGAACCGGAAACCGCGTGGCGGCCGAGCGTTGGGCCGGAATACTGCGGAAGCTGGGGCATGCCGTCCGTGTCGAGACCGACTACGCCGATGCACCCGCTGATCTGATGATCGCCATTCACGCCTGGCGCAGCGCCGGACCGATCGAGCGCTTTAAGAGCCGCTATCTGGGCGCGCGGCCGGTGATCATTCAGCTCAGCGGAACGGACATCTACGACTACATCACCAGTGACCCCGGGCCGACAAAGCGCTCGCTGGCGCTGGCCGACCGTCTGGTCGCCATCAACAGTCTGGCTTGGAAAAAGGTCCCGCGCGAATTCCGCTCCAAGATCCGGCTGATCTATCAATCCGCAGCCAGGCCCAAGGCCCCATGGAAGCCCGACGGACAGGCCATCATTGTGTCGGTGATCGGCCACCTGCGCGACGTCAAAGATCCGCTCCGCACGGCCGCCGCAGCCCGCCTGCTCCCGGCCTCGTCGCGCGTCCGGGTCGTCCAGGCAGGCCGCGCCTATTCACCGGACTGGGCCGAGCGGGCCCGTCAGGAAATGGCTGACAATCCCCGCTACCGGTGGCGCGACGACCTGCCTCGCGCCGGTGTCCAGAAGCTGCTGCGGCGCAGCCACACTATGGTCATCTCCTCGTTGAGCGAAGGAGGAGCCAATGTCGTGTCGGAAGCCGTGGCGGCAGGCGTGCCGATCCTCGCCTCGCGCATGGACGGAAACGTAGGACTGCTTGGTCCTGACTACCCGGGATATTTCCGCGTCGGTGATACGGCAGGGTTGGCCCGCTTGATACGGCGCATTGAGGCCGATCCAGCCTTTGTCGACAGGCTGCGGCGAGCCATCGCCCGTCGTCTGCCCCTGTTCGCGCCGGCGCGGGAGTTCCAGGCATGGAAGCAGCTGCTGGCGGAATTCAGACCACCACGCGGATCGGCGCGGCGCCGGCACCGGTCGGCAAAACGCACCCGATAACCGCCGCTGCGGGATAGCCAAGCCGCTGCAGCTCGGCAACGCAGTCGCGCGCCACCCCCTCCGGCACCCCGGCCAGCAATCCGCCAGCGGTCTGCGGATCGAACAGCAGCGCATAGCGCGGGTCGTCCCTGAGCGGGCCCGCGTCCTCGATGGCGCGGCGCAGCCGCACGTTCTGCGGTTGCAGGGAGCTGAAGATTCCGGCCCGAATGGTTTCGATCGCGCCAGGAAGGACCGGCAGCGCACCGATACGCAGCTCGGCATCAACCTCGGACGGCTTGGTCATTTCGACAAGATGGCCAAGCAGGCCGAACCCCGTCACGTCGGTGCAGGCGGTCGCCCCCCAACGCCGAAGGCAGCCGGCTGCCTCGCGGGCAGAAACCTGCATGGAGGCGAGAGCCGTGTCGATCCATGGACCTTTAGCCTGGCGTCGCATGGCGGCGGCGAACAGCGTCCCCGTGCCGACGGGTTTGGTGAGGATCAGCGCCTGCCCGGGGCGCAGGCCGCCCTTGCGCAACGCCTCGTTCTCGCCGATGGCGCCCGTTATGGCAAAGCCCAGCGCCAGTTCCGCCCCCTCGCTGGTATGCCCCCCAACCAATGCGGTGTTGGCCTCGTTCAGCACGGTCAGGGCACCGGACATCATCTGGAAGAGGTCGTCTTCGACTTTTGCCTCGATACCGTAGGGCACGGTGGCTACCGCCAGTGCGCTCTGCGGTTCGCCGCCCATGGCGTAGATGTCGCCCAGGCTGTGATTGGCGGCAATGCGTCCGAAGACGAACGGGTCGTCGATGAAGGACCTGAAATAGTCGACCGTATGGACCATCGCCTTGCCAGGGACCGCGCGAACAATCGCCGCGTCGTCCGGCGCGTCCAGCCCGACAACCACGTCCTCCCGCTGCACGACCTCGAGCCGGGCCATGACCCGTGACAGCACCGAACTGCCAACCTTGGCGCCACAGCCGCCACAGCGCATGGCGATGGCCGAGAGCTCCTGCAGGGCCGCCGTGTCCGCAACGCCGGGCGCCGGTGCGCTGATGCTGGTCGACGCCGGCATGGCCGGCAGATCGCCGTATTTGCCCATGAAGCGGCGGTCAATCCAGTCCTTGGCCGTCCACAGCCATGTCCCCTCGGTGGCCCAGGCTCCGCGCGAGGCCACGGCGTAGCGGTCTCCGGTCGAAATGAGCGAGAGGAAGCGCCGTTGCGGGATGAACGGCTGCGGTGTCTCGCCGGCCGCGGCGCGGCGCAGATTGTCGGCCAGCGGCGGCCCCTGGCGTACGGCGAAGACACCCGCCTTGGGCCGCGGATGGTCGATCACGGCAGCGACGTCGCCGGCCGCAAACACCGCCGGATCGGTCAGGGTCTGCAGGGTGTCGCGCACCCGGACGAAACCGCCCTCATCGCAATCGAAACCTGATTCCCGAAGCCACGACGCGGCGCCGGCCTGGGTCACCCAGAGGATCTCGTCGAGTGCGATTGCCTTGTCACCGGCAAGCACCCGCCCCGCCTCGACAGCCGATACCGGTGTGTCGGTGTGAAGCTCGATCCCCCGTTCACCGAACACCCGGTGGAAGATTTTTGAGACGCGCGAATTGTGGGTTGGCAGCAGGCCGTTCGCGGTCACCAGCACGAAGGTCAGTCGATCGGGATTCTGGCCCATACCCCGCAGCAGGCCGCGCAGCCGGTGCTGCATGGCCAGCGTCAGCTCGACGCCACCAGCGCCGCCTCCGACGACCCCAATCCGCAACGGCCGGTCGTCAGCCGTCACCCGCGCCACGATCTTCGCCCAGCGCGCGGCAAATGTATCGATCGGCTTCACCGGGGTCGCGTATTCGGTGCTGCCAGGTACGTCGTGCTGGCGCGGCCGCGAGCCGATGTCGAGCGAAAGCACATCGTAGGCGACCGGCGGCCGGCCGGCGCAGAGAACGCGCTTGTTCGTCCGGTCGATGCCGATCGCCTCGTCGTGATAGAGCCGCGCGCCGGCGAACATGGCCAGCGGTCCGAGGTCGATGTGGCATTCGTTGTAGCGATAGTGGCCGGCGACGAAGCCGGGCAGCATGCCGGAATACGGGGTCTCGATGTCGCGCGCGATCAGAGTCAGCCGCACGCCCCGCAGTGGCTTCATGCCGAACCGACGCAGGACAGCGACATGGGCATGGCCGCCCCCGACCAGCACGAGGTCCTTGACGATTGCCCCCCCGGGAATCATCTAGGGCGCGCGCAGGACATGGAGGCTGAACAGCGCCTCGTCGTCGAGCCAGACTTTCTCCGGCTCGAAGCCGGCGCGCCGGGCCATGTCCTGTACGCCTTCGACGGTGAATTTGTAGGAATTCTCGGTGTGCAAGTTTTCGCCTTCCGCGAAGGTGAAGCCGCGACCGGCAACGCTGACGCGCTGTTCCCGGCGACTGATCAGATGCATCTCGATCCGGCCCGGGCCGGGGTTATAGAACGCGTAGTGGTCGAAGGTCTCAAGATCGAACGTGCCGCCCAGCTCCCGGTTGATGCGCATCAGCAGGTTGAGGTTGAACTCGGCCGTCACACCCGCGGCGTCGTTATAGGCGGCGTGCAGCCGCGCCGGGTCCTTGCGCAGATCGGCGCCGAGCAGCAGACAGCCGCCGCCGGCGACCCGCCGTGCCGCCTGCATCAGGAAATCCAGCGCCTCGTCGGGGGCGAAGTTGCCGATGGTGGAACCAAGGAACAGCGCCGCCCGGGTGCGGGCCGGCCGGCGCGGCGTCGGCACCGAGAACGGGCGCGAATAGTCGGCAACGATGGCCGTGACGTCGAGGGCGGGATACTCGGTGGCCAGGCGCTGGGCCGCAGCCTCAAGATGCTCGGCGGAGATGTCGACCGGCGTGTAGGCGACAGCCCCGTTGAGGGCCGCGAGCAACGGCCGGATCTTCTGCAGGCCGCCGCTGCCGTACTCGATGAGATGCGCCGCCGGCCCGATGCGCGCCGCGATGTCCGTCGCATGCTGCCGCAGGATCTCCGTCTCGGCACGAGTCGGATAGTATTCGGGCAGATCGCAGATCATCTCGAACAGCGCCGAGCCCCTGGCGTCGTAGAAGTACATCGGCGAGATGGATTTCGGCGTCCGCGACAACCCGTAGAGCACCGCATCGCGGAACGATACGATCTTGGGTGCCAGATCGACGAGGCGGGCGGCGTTCTGAGTCATGCGTCTTCCCGGCGGCGACTCTGCCACATCCGGACGGCGGTCCGCGACTTCAATTCCGCGTGATGATGCTATGGTAGGTTTCCTGTTACGGGGAAACACCATGCGCCTCGACGACCTCCCTACACCTTCTCTCATTCTTGATCGCACGCGCCTTGAGAAAAACATCGCCCGGCTGCAACGCCGGGCGCGTGATCTCGGGGTCATCCTGCGCCCGCATCTCAAGACTGCCAAATCGGCACGGGTCGCAGAGCTCGCCGCGGGCGGCAAGGGACCCATCACCGTGTCGACGCTCGCCGAGGCAACGTACTTCGCAGGTCATGGGTTCCGAGACATCATCTATGCCGTCCCCATCGTCCCGGCAAAACTCGATACGGTCGTCGGCCTGCTGGCCAAGAGGGTCGATCTCAAACTGATTGCCGATAACGAGGTAGTGGCCAAAGCAATCGCCGAGCGCGGCCGGGCGCTGGGCGTCACCTTCCGCGTGCTGATCAAGATCGACACCGGTCTGGGCCGCGCCGGTATCGCGCCCGATTCAACAGACCTCCTGCCGATCGCGACGGCGCTGAAGGCACCGGGTGCCGAGTTCGCGGGCGTGCTGGCTCATGCGGGTCATTCGTACAACGCGCAGAGCATCGAGGAGATCAAGGAGATAGCCGAAGCCGAGCGCGCCGGCGTGGTGAAAGCCGCCGAGCGGTTGCGTGTGGCCGGTTTCCCCTGCCCGATCGTTAGCGTCGGCTCGACCCCGACCGCGATCCATGCCGAGAAGCTCGATGGCGTCACCGAGATGCGCCCGGGCAACTTCGTGTTCTTCGACCTCTTTCAGCTCGGCATTGAATCCTGCGAGGTGAATGAGATTGCCGTTTCGGTGCTGGCCTCGGTGACCGGCCACCATCGCGAGCACAACCACATCCTGATCGACGCCGGCGGCCTGGCTCTGTCCAAGGACACCGGCGCCAACCGTAACGCGCCGGGCACCGGCTATGGGTTGGTCTGCCTGCCTGGCGGCAAGGTGCCGCTGCCCGGCCTCGCCGTGCTCGACGTGCACCAGGAGCACGGGTTGATCGGTCACCAGCGAGCTCTCGACGCAATCAACAAACTGCCTTTTGACCGCTTCCCCATCGGCAGCCGGGTGCGGGTTCTGCCCAACCATGTCTGCATGACCGCGGCGATGTACGACCGCTACTACGTGACCGACGGCGGAACCGAGGTGGTCGACCAATGGGACCGGGTCAACGGCTGGTAGGGGAAGTTTTTCGACCTGCGGGGCGCTCTAGTCGTCGACGTCTTTCGGGTTGCTGATCAGCGCCCTCGCCCGTGCCTCGGCGAACAGTGCGGTGTAGAGCGGCTTGCCACCATCGTGCCGTCCGGCGCGAATATCTGCCGCCGTCACCGCCGGTACGGGCGGCAGCGGGTTGTCCATCTCCCGCGCCGCGATCCCCAGGGCGCTCGATATCATCAAGGCCGTTAGGCGTTTGTCCGGCGGCAGGAACGGTAGCAGTTCGTTGGCCAGTGCCGCTCTGGCGATCTCGATCAGCTCTTTGGCATCGGGGCGATCGGTCATGGCGCTGTCATCCGCAGCAATTGATACTCGAGTTCGGCCACTCGCCGGCCGGTCAGGGCCAAGTCGAGCGAGGGCTCGGTGCCGCCGACATGCCGTTCGCCCTGCTGGATGGCAATCGTGGCCCAGCGTGCATGGGCCATGGTCTCCCAATAGCGAATGGCGACAGCGTCGACATTCCGCCCTGATTCAGCCTCATACCCGGCGATGAAATCGCTGCGCGCTCCGATGCCGCCGGCCTCCCGCGCATTCACACCGAAGCGCCAGCAGCGCGAGCAGAACCAGCCGATATCTTCGTGCGGATCGCCCCAACCAGCGAACTCCCAGTCCAGGATGCCGGTCAGCCCCTGCTCGTCGACCATGTAGTTGCCGGTGCGATAGTCGCGATGGCTGAGCACAAGATCACCCGTGGCTGGCGCATGTCGCTCCAGCCAGCGCAGGCCCCATTCCAGCGCCGGCCGCGGCGCACGATAGCTGTCGAGCCAGGTACGATAGCCGGCAATGGCCTCGAGGGCCGGCGTCTGCTTCGGCAGCAACAGAAAGTCGAGGTCATCGCGCGGGGGCCGGATCGTATGGATCCTGGCCAGCTCGCGTCCGAGACGATTGGCAAGAGCAACGCGGTCGCCCTTCCAGCGATCATCGCGCACGAGGAGATGTCCGGCGGCTGTCCCCGCCACCCGTTTCATCACATAGAACGGCCTGCCTATGACGGCCCTGTCGCTGCACAGGGTCAGCGGCTCCGGCACCATAACGCCGGCTGCATGGGCCGCCTTCAGCAGCGCGAACTCCTGCGCCCGCGTATGGCTGACGGCAACACCCGAGGGCGCATCGGTGCGCAGCACAAGCTTTTGCGGGCCGGCCAGCGCGCCGCCGGTGACATCCACATCGAGCGCGTAATTCTCCTGGATGGCGCCGCCACCCAGCTTGCCCATCGCCCGCACGGATACCGATCGCGCACCAAGCCCGCCGATCAGGTAGCGGGCGATTGCCGCCTCGCTGCCCGGCCCGACGCCCGGGCTATCCGAGCGCCCTATTTCCACCCCCAGAACTCCGTGCCTTCCGCCAGCAGGGTGCGCGCCAGCACCATCTTGTGCACCTCGGAGGCGCCATCGACCAGGCGCGCCTGGCGTGCATAGCGGTACATCCACTCGAGAGGCGTGTCGCGCGAATAGCCTCGTGCGCCAAGCAGCTGCATGGCCGTGTCGATCGACTTGTGCAGCACGTCGGCGACGGCGACCTTGGCCATCGAGATTTCCTTGCGGGCGAAGTCACCCTGATCGAGCTTCCAGGCCGCGCGCATGGTCAGCAGACGGCCGATCTCGATCTCCATGGCTGCCGAGCCGAGCAGCCACTGCACCCCCTCGTGATCCGCGAGCTTCATGCCGAAACTCTCGCGTTCCTTGACGTAAGCGAAACACTCCTCGAGTGCGCGCTTCGCCATGCCCAGCCAGCGCATGCAATGGGTCAGTCGCGCCGGCCCAAGCCGGATCTGTGTCACCTTGAGGCCGTCACCGACTTTCATCAGCACGTTCTCGTCGGCGACCACGAGCCCCTTGAACTCGAGCTCGCAATGCCCGCCATGCTCCTCCGGTCCCATGATCGGAATGCGGCGAAGTATCTTCCAGCCGGGCTGGTCGGAATCAAACAGGAACGCCGTCAGGCCCTTGCGGGCATCGTTCGAGGTGCGGGCGATGAGAATGAAATGCTGTGCTTCGCCGGCGCCGGTGATGAACCATTTGCGGCCCTTGAT
>SXGR01003126.1_pt1 | contig 10319 bp, 12 predicted proteins | sample 3174711 | NCBI WGS metagenome assembly SXGR01 (sample SAMN11356860, study PRJNA531348) | freshwater metagenome | isolation source: freshwater sample F1-60 | place: China: Fuxian Lake, Yuxi | collected 2017-12-25 | reverse complement strand
TTTGGCACGCTGGTTCTGGTGCTGTGGGCGCTTGCCAGTTTGGAGGTTGCGCTCTGCGCCGTGCTTGCCATCATCACCCTGCTGCCATTCGGCACTTTGCCATTCAAGTTTGTGCTCACGCTTACGCTGCTGGATGTGGCTCTGGCGGGCGCGCTGTTCGTCTACTTGTGCCAGTGGATGGCGGGGTACCGCCGCCACCTGCTCGTGACGCCGGCGCACGCGCCACTGCTGGCGTTCACGATGGTGTGCATAGTTGCGTTCGTAAGCGCGCTGACGCACACTGCCTTCACGCCCAACCTGGCGCGCCGCTTTGCGGAGTTTCTGTTGAGCGTGTTTTTTGCCGTGCTTGTAGTGGAACACTCACGCACACTGCGCGAGCTGAACCGCTTGCTGCGCGTGCTGCTGCTGCTGGGCAGCGCCACTGCCGGCGTTGCACTGGTGCTTTACTTGCTGCCGCCTGCAGTCAGCGAACGCGGCCTGAACTCCCTCGGCCGCCTCGGCTATCCCACCGGCAGCGTGCTGCGTTATGTGGAGGATGATTCTGAAAACGCACAGCGTGCCATCGGCACGGCGGTGGACCCCAACGCCCTGGGCGGCATGCTGGCTGCAGCTACCCACCGGTTCAGCCAGAATTAAATCCGGCTGCACTACATCCTGCAAGCGCTGCAAACCCGCCATCAGATCGGGTAAGCGGCAGCAGAAGCGCCCCCGCCACCACCGTGACCGCATTCGTCGCCTCTTCGGCTAGGGCGGTATCCACCAGGCCCTGGCCCTGATCGTTGGTCACCAAACCTACCCAGTAGCCCCGCTCGGCCAGTTTGCGGGCAGCGTGCAATATAAGGTTGGCTTTGCCCGCGCCCAGAAATCCACCAACGATAGCGATTCGCGTAGTCACTAGAAAGCGACCTGCAATGTTTGACCGCTGGTAATCGTCACGCCGTTCCCTAGGTCTATGGCGTCAACGTCGCGGGTGAAGGTAATCGGCTGTCTGCTAAGCGAGACCCCTATCACTCGTCAACCGTTGAGGAAAGGCAGATGCAGAGTTTTCAAAGACAATTTCCTGTAGCAAAGACGCTATTCGCAATTCGCAATTCGCACCGCAATCTCTCCCCATCCTGCATCCAACGACCAGAAGGTGCAAAGGTCATCTTTTCCTTCTACGGGGTTGAAACCGATAGACTGCTTGGTCATATCAAACTGGAAACCGGAAAAGGCATTTAGCAGGCTGTAGGACGCCATACTGCGGGCATAGTTGCTGCCACACTCGAATTCGTTCCAAGGGTTGCGCCTCTCGCCGTCGTAGCGCTGGCAGATAGCCTCAATGCAGCACATCCCCTCCTCCACTAGCCCCGGCATCATCATATGGATCGCCGCGGAGTACTCGAAGCCGTTCATCGCCTCTTGGGAATAGGGCGCGGGGATGAGGAGTTTCTGACTACCTTCCGGCCACGCGCAGATGACGAGCCCGCCCTCGTCGTTGAGACAGTAAATTTATCAGGGGTTGTAAACTTTTCCCATCTCCAGGACAAAGTTGTATTTGTAGATGGCCGCGCTTGCCTGTTTGACTTGGGCTAGATTGTAAAGATCGCCCAAACCCTAGAGGGATGCGTGCCACTGGGGGAGCACTTGGTCGATGCTGCTGCCCTCGCCAATCTGATATTTGATCTCCGCGTGCTAACGGTTCCAATAGGCGCCCAGTGCCGTGCCACCGCTGAGTACATCGTTATTCGTACTATAGGCTTCCAGCAGCGAGCAGTCTTTCAGGTCGATCAACTCGATGTAATACTCCCCGTTGAAGAGATGTTTGTCCATCCACGCCTTTCCTCGTTCGCAGATGGCCGCATATTCCGCCGCATCCTCGTTGTCGGCCAGATGGGATGCCATTTCGCTAGCAGCTTTGAGCGCGCCCAGATAAAAACCTGTGAGCCATGAGTTGGGTCCAAAAAGCTCCATGTCAAGGGTGTGGTGCTGGCGACCGGTCAGTACACCGGACTTACCCGGATCCCATCCGTCGACGTTCTCGTCGCTCCAATGGCAGTCACGCTCGGACCCTCTACGTAGTCCGGAACCCCAGCGCCCAGGCGGGGCTGCAGGGAAAACCAGTCACCGGCAAGCTCACCACCGCGGCCTCACCCTCGATCCGCCAGACCAGCGGCTCAGCGTGACCCAACAGGAACACCGCCGAGCCCGGCGCCGGGCGCTGGGTCTCGAGCCGCAGTTCCGCGGTTTTGGGTTACTTCACATATTTCTCAATAATCGGCTGGAGCAGGCCGCCGCCGCCGTTTTTGGCGAGGTTGCCGCCGTCCATCGGGATGATCGCACCGGTGATCCAGTCGGCAGAATCGGAGGCCAGCCAGACGGAAAGGCCTTGGATGTCGTCGGGTTGGCCGAAGCGCCCGCGGGGAATGCCATGCAAAAAGGTGTCACGCAGATAATGGTCTGTTTCCATGCGCTTTTCAAGGCCGCCGCTGCCCAACACTTGGGCGGGCAAAATGGCATTCACCCGCACCCCGCGCCCGGCCCATTCGGTGCTTAGCTCTTTGGTCATGTGAATGACCGCCGCCATCGCCATACCATACACCGATTGGGTACGCCCGAGCGAGCGATCACCCGCAATCGAGCCGATGCTCATGATGCTGCCTTTGCCCTGTTTGAGCATACGTCGCCCAGCGTGTTGGCAGGTGTAATAGCGCGAGATGACCAAATTGTGAAAAGTGCTCTGAATATCGCTCAGCGCCATGTCTTCTGCGGGGCCAGCCTTGGTCTCGCCAGCCACATTTCCCAAAATGTCAACGCGCCCAAATTCGCGGTCTACGGTCTCGAAGATATGGTCAATGTGACTAAAGCTCGTCACATCGCCAGAGATCGGCATCGCCCGACGGCCCAATTGCGAAACTTTGTGGGCGGCGGCTTCGTTGCCTTCTTTATTGCGGTCGAGCAAGACCACATCGGCCCCGGCTTCGGCCAGCGCCGTTGCCATGGCGCGGCCCATGCCCTGCGCTGCGCCTGTAACGACAGCGACGCGGTTGGAAAGATCGAACATTTTCATATGAGTTAATTTAGGAGATTAGGGATGAAGGATAAAGAACACTGGAAATTTTTCATCCCTCAACTTTAATAATTTAAAACGGAGAGCGTGTTTTTACGCTTGGGTTAACGATGTTTTCGGGTATTGGCAAATAGCCATTGAGCATGTCAACGACATTTTGAATACCGGCATCCATCATGTCAATTTTGCCTTGTAATGGAGGCGCTGGAGGTGTGGGGCGACAAAATGACATTGGGGCTGCCAACACGCGGATGCACGGGCGACGGAATGTGTCCGAGAAAAATGTTGATTAAGCCGTAGGTGTCAATGCCAGTCCCGCCGATGCGCTCCTCTTTGAGCGCCGCCACCAACGACCATTCATAGATGAGCGAGCCGCGCAAGGTGTTGATGATGATGGCGGTCGGCCTCATTTTTGCCAATGCCGCCGCGTCAATGATGTGATGGGCTGATGGGCTGAGCGGAATATGCAGCGAGACATAATCCAGTTCACGCAAGACGGTGTCAAGGTTGGTCATCTCTACCCCCGGCGCATCGGCCTCATCTCGCGGAGTATTTTTGTTTTGGCTGGAGGCCAGCACCCTCATGCCAAAGCCTTTGGCACGGCGGGCGGGGTGCACGGCGCTGCGACCAAACCCAATCAGCCCCAAGGTGCAGGCGCTCATGCGATTATTGGTTGTGTCGCGACGGGCGCGGGCAAGGTCGCCATCCATCACGCCCTGATGTTGGCTGGCTAGCCGCCGATTGAAATTCAGCGCCATTGACATGACATGGTCTGCCCTCTCTTCGATGCAAAAGAAGTGTGAGACGGATAGGAAATTAAAGCCAACAAGCAATTGTAAGCGCTGGCCCCACACTCGTCAAGTACCAATTTGTGCTAACCTCCACCCCGCCATTACCTAATGGTCAATGATCACTATTATTGGAAATTCCGATAGGTACTCTTTGCGCAACAAGCGGAAATTACCCGACTTGTTCAGGCCAGCATTGTTAGCCCTAAACATTCAGTGCGCGCTACAAGCGTTTGCACCACGCCTGCCTATATTCCGCTGCGTGTGCCATTCCTCCCGCGCAAGATTACCGACCCCATGTCTGATCGAACTCCATCTCCAGAATCGGCTCTGCACCCGCATCAGCCACCAACCTATCACGCCCGGCTTCCGCTGTAAGGTTTGCCGTTTGGTCAAACTCCAGTTTGGGGATTGCCTCTACTGCTTCTGGAGCAATCAGCTCCTGTGCATTCACATCCACCGGTGGTGAGCGCGCGGGTGCGATTGCCGGTGCAGTTGTTGGCTCGCCAACATTCGCCAGAATCTGCCGCACCGTCGCTGGACGATGCATTTGACGCGCACGGCGGCGATGGGCGGCGCGGCGAGTTTTGGTTCGGTGATGGCGATCACGCGCGCCTCACCGCCGGAGCCGCCCGCGTGCCCGGCGCGGAGCAATGCGTAAAAGGCTCCGGTCGCCGGCAGTGCCTTGAAGTTGGTCCCGCACTCGACCCAGATCATGCCAAGGGCTCCACCAACCTGATGCGTGGCGACGGCGAGATCCGGCAGCGGTCCCATGCTGGGGCTTTCGATTCCCGCGGCCATGATTCCCTTTTCGCCGAGGTATTTCATCGCCTCCGGCGCGGAGGCGGGCCTACCGGGGGCGCGCTTCGTCAACGGACGCAACACGAAGCGTGCACCACCGCGATCGATCGGTAACTAGTAAGCATCCGTGTAGTCGCTGCGGAAGAGCACGACGTCGCCCGCACTCATGGGATGGTGCCTGTCTTTCCATGCCTTCACTTGCTCCGGGCGGATGAGAAAGCTGGAACCGGCCGGCGTGTGGTCGCGATGCGCGGCACCATAGTTTACTCAAGGCCCTCCCAAAACTGCCAGGCGGGCACCTTCTCGCCGGTCACCAGTCCCATCGGTCCCGCACCGGGCAGGCCGGAATCCGGCGGCGGTACGAAATGCGCGGGAGCGTCCCATTGCGTGCCGGTGTGCTCATCGAGCACGATGGTCTCGCGCTGAAAAGCCCCCGGGCCGAAGGTGAAACGCGGAATGGTGATGTGCTGCATCATGCCCAGCGGCCACACACACGGCCATTCCGGCGAAACGGGCAACGAGAGGTCCTGGACGTGCTCAGGAGGCACTTGCGCGCGGGCGGCGGTGGCAGCGGCGAACAGCAGGAGGAGGCTAAGTTTTGTGTTCATGATGAGGTTATGAGGGAGGACTCCAGCAGATTCAGGAAGGCCAACAGATTGGGGTGGAGAGATGGAGTCTTGCGGAACTGATGGGATTCCCACAGATTCGGGGTTCCGCAGATTGGAGATTTGATGGCTTTAAAGAATGAATCTGCTGGCCTCCCTGAATCTGCTGGAACTTCTTCTTATCCTTCCGCGACGACGGGATTGGTGAGCGCGCCGATCTTTTCGATGTCGATGGTCACGGTGTCTCCGGGTTGGAGGAAGACAGGTGGCTTCATGGCCGCACCGACGCCTTGAGGCGTGCCGGTGAGGATGACAGTTCCGGGTAGCAGGGTGGTGCTGCCGCTGAGGAACTCGATCAGCGTGGGCACGTCGAAGATCATGTCGCTGGTGTTCGAGTCCTGCATGGTTTTGCCATTGAGAATGGTCTGGATGCGCAGGGTGTTCGGATCGGGGATTTCGTCCTTCAGCACGAGGCAGGGGCCGAGCGGGGCGAAGGTGTCGAAGGTCTTCCCTCGGCACCACTGGCTGCCGCCGCGCTTGATCTGCCAGTCGCGGGCACTCACGTCGTTGGCGCAGGTGTAGGCGAGCACATAATCGAGCGCGTTGGCCTTGGTAACGTTTTTGCAGGCTTTGCCGATGACGACGGCGAGTTCGCATTCGTAGTCCACTTCGTCGCTTTGCAAATGACGCGGCAGCACGATGTCATCGCCGGGGTTCTGCACCGCACCGGGGGATTTCATGAAGAGCACCGGATGCTGCGGGATGGCGGCGTTGCTTTCTTCAGCGTGCTTCCGGTAGTTCAGGCCGATGCAAAAGATGGCGGTGGGCTGCAACGGCGCGAGGAGTTTGCCAGGGGTGACGACATCGTCAGTGACGTGGAAGTCGCCGAAAATATCGCCCTCGATGCGACGTGCGGTGCCGTCGAGTTGAAGGGCTGCGTGCTGGATGGTGCCGTTGGTGCTTTGGTATCGTATGATTTTCATAAAATGGATGTAGAGAAATTTTAGCGTTTGGTTTTCACAGTGTAGCCGAGATCGCGGAGCATCGTGGCTAGAGTCTCGTGGAACTCTGCGGGCAGAGGGAGAGCCGGAGGCAATGGGTCGCCGACTTCGGGGCCAATCATGTTGAGACCTGCCTTCATGACACTGAACCAATGGGCTCCGTCGCCTCCGCTGTGGTAGGCGCTGAACTGCATGCGCATGAGTGGCGAGAGCTTTGCCCAGATCTGCCGCGCGGCGGCCAGATCCGCTTTCACCGCGATGGCTTGATAAAGCTTCACCGCAGCGCCTGGCACCATGCTTGGGATGCTGGAGATCCACCCGTGGGCACCATGGCAGAGCCCCTCAAAAGCCACTGAATCGATGCCCGCATATACCGAGAGCTGTCCATCGGTCTCTTGCAGCAACGAACAGATGCGGTCGGGCTCGGCATAGGACATCTTTACGCCCTTGATGGCGCCCTCGCGGAAAAGCTGAGCAAGGTGCGAGGTGCGAAGATTCACCGCAGTCAGCGGGATATTGTGATAGAGGACTACGGGGATGGAAACGGCCTCAGCGATGCGCCGGTAGTGATCCATGGTCTGGGCCGGTGTCGGCGCCATGTAATAAGGCGGCACGATGAGCAGCGCATCCGCACCCGCGCTCTCCGCGTGCCTGGAGAGTTCGATGGTCAAACGCGTGGAGACATGATGGGTGCCGGCGACGATCGGCACCCTGCCTGCGCAGGCTTCAATGGAGGCTTCCAGCACGCGCTTGCGGTCGTCGCTCTCCATGCCGGCAAACTCGCCCGAGCTGCCAAGCGGGGAGATAGCGCTGACGCCTTCGGCAATCAGCCAGTCGATGTGAGGCTTGAGCCGGGCAAAGGCGAACGTCCCTTCCGCATGGAAAGGAGTGATGGAAGAAGCACAGACACCGCGGAAGAGTGGCTCGTGCTTGGTAGGAGTGACGGTGTCAGTGGTGTTCATGGTGTCGTTGTATGGTGGGGAGAGTTATTGGGTGGGATCAGCTTGCTCAGTGAGTTGCAGCCGCTCCGCAGCCTCGCGGGTGGTTTTCTCGAACAGGGCCGCATTGCCCGGCTGTTTCAGATCCACGTCAAAGGTCGGAATCATTTGCCTCATGCGCTCCTGACCTTCGGAACTGCCGAGAAGATGCGGCAGGCAGGTCTGGACGACCTCGAGGGCGATATTCACCGAGACGGATGCGCCCGGAGACGCTCCGAGCAGCGCAGCGACCGAGCGATCATGAGAGGAAAAGACTTCCGTGCCGAACGTGATGGCTCCGCGATTCTCCTTTTTGATGGCCTGCACGCGGATGCCAGCCTGCACGAGCCGCCAGTGCTCCGAGCGCGCGTTTGGGTAAAACTCGCGCACGGCCTCCATGCGGTCCTCCATGCTTTGCAGGCCCTGGGTGATGAGATACTTCACCAGCGGGAGATTGCGCACGCCGCTGTGCAAAAGCGCGGTCAGATTTCCCGCGCGGACAGACAGCGGCAGGTCACTCAAGCACCCGGTGTGTTTGAGGAAACGCGTCGTCCATGAGGCAGAGGGCCCAAAGAGAAGCTGGCGCTGGCCATTGAGCCGACGCAGATCGAGATGCCCCGCGCCAAGGCTCGGCGAGGATGGAGGCGTGGCACCATAGACCTTGGCTTCGTGCCGGGCACAGATCGAGGGTTCATCGCACACAAGCCACTGACCGCCGATGGGAAATCCGCCAAGACCCGCGACTTCAGCGAGACCGGTGGATTGCAGCAAGGGCAGGCTGCCGCCACCCGCACCGACGAAGACGAACTTCGTCCTCTGCATCCGTGTTTCGCCAGTGGTCTGGCATTTCATGGTGATGTGCCATTCACCGGTGCCGGTGTTTCGCTGGAGTTTCGTCACCTTCCATCCCGTCGCCACACCGCAGTGCTCCTGCTGTGCCAGCCAGGTGCAGAGTTTGCGAGCCAGCAGGCCGTAATCTACTTCCGTGCCTGCGCCGGTGGTAGCGGCGACCGGCCCGGACTCGCGGCCTTCCATCACCAACGGTGCCCATTGATGAATCGCAGACGGGTCCGTGCTCATCGTCATGCCACGGAAGAAATGATGCTCCGTCATCGCCGCGTGCCGGGCATGAAGGAAGTCCACATCCTCCGCGCCCTTCACGAAACAAACATGCGGCACCGCGTGGATGAAAGCCGCCGGATCGCCCGCCATGCCGCTCGTGGCAGCGTAGCCCCAGAACTGCTTTGAGTGCTCGAACTGCTCAAAAATATGCAGCGCCCTGCCGATGGGGACTGTCCCCGAGCTGTCGCGCTCCGGGGTGTAGCTGATCTCGCAAAGGGCCGCGTGGCCCGTGCCCGCATTGTTCCAGCCGTCCGAGGCTTCACGCGCCAGTTCCGGCGTGATTTCGATGATCTGAATGCGCAAACGCGGATCGAGCCGCTTGAGCATCGTCGCAAGCGTCGTGGACATGATGCCACTGCCGACAAGGACGATGTCGGCGGCGTCAAGGATGATGTCGGTGCGAAGACTCATTTTAGGTTTCCAGCAGATTCAGAGAACCCGCAGATAGGATTGGGAATCCGTGGGTTCTCTGAACCTGCGGACAACAAAGGTTCATGCCGCAGTAACTTCATTAACGACGTTCGGCAGCTTTTCACCGCGCACGGCCATCAGCGCGATGCGGGCTGCGGTTTCGCGCAGCGTCCTCACTGCAGGGGGACTCACGGAGGCGATGTGGGCGGCGAGGATGACGTTTGGCATCGTGCGGATGGAATGATCCGCCGGAATGGGCTCGGGGTCGAAGACATCGAGCGCAGCACCGGCGAGATGACCGGATTGCAGGGCAGAAGTGACGGCGGCGCTGTCGGCGAGATCGCCACGGCCCACGTTGATAAAGATGGAGCCGGCCTTCATCTTCGCAAAGGTCGCGGCGTTAAAGAGCTGTTTCGTTCGCGGATTCACGGGGCAATGCGGCGAGACGATGTCGCTTTGCGCGAGCAACTCATCAAACGAACTCGCGGCCACCGCGCCTGCTTTGGTGATTTCCTCCGCCGCTACGACGGGATCAAACACCAGCACACGAGCCTTGAACGCCAGCAACCGCTTCACGACTTCACGCCCGATACGTCCGAAGCCCACGATGCCGATGGTCAACTGCTTCAGCGCCGACATCGCACTCACCGGCGTGGCGAGGCCCCACTGGCCCGCGCACAAGTGCAGTGCATTCGGAACGACCTGCCGCGTGATGGCGAGGATGAAAGCCAGCGTATGATCCGCGACTTCATCAATGCAGTAGTCCGGGATGTTGCACACCGGGATGCCACGCTCGCGAGCGGCGGCGCAGTCCACATTGTCGTAGCCGATGCCGTAGCGCACGATGGCTTTCGCTCTGGTCATGGCAGCGACGACCTCGGCGTTCACGGGAGCAAACTGCGCGATCACCGCATCGGCATTGCGCACGAGTTCGGCAAGTTCCGCGGGTGAACGCTTTTCTTTGAAGGAAACAATCTTGATGCCCGCAGGATGAAGCACGGCTTCCTCCAGGCTGAGATCAGGAAAGGTGTAGTCGGTGATGGCAATAGTTGGCATAGTCGTGTGAGATTCAGCAGGAAAACTTCAGCAGATGAGGGAGGAGCTTGTCGAAATGGCTCTGTTGCCTTTTAAGCAAGGCGAGGTGCTCTGCCTTGCTAACAAGGTTCTCGCGTTCGAGCAGATGGGTCTGGTAGACGTAGAGTTCGACGGACTTGACTTGATCGGTACGGATAGGAAATTCAAGCCAACAAACACAGGCCTAAATAGAATTGTAATTGCTGGCCCCGCACTCGTCAAGTACCAATTTGCGCTAACCCCCACCCCACCATGACCTAATGGTAATTGATCGCTTTTGTATGATATTCCGAGCGGTACGCTCAACACGACAAGCTAAGTTTACCAGCTTGTTCAGGCCGGCAGTGGCAGCCCTAGACATTCAGTGCGCTCCGCCAGCAGCCACACCACGCCTACTCACGCTGCGCCGCGTGTGCCATTACTGCAGCGCAGAATTACCAACCCAATTTCTGATCAAATTCCAGCTCCCAGACCGGCTCTGCATGCGCACC
>SXGR01410638.1_pt1 | contig 10321 bp, 9 predicted proteins | sample 3174711 | NCBI WGS metagenome assembly SXGR01 (sample SAMN11356860, study PRJNA531348) | freshwater metagenome | isolation source: freshwater sample F1-60 | place: China: Fuxian Lake, Yuxi | collected 2017-12-25 | reverse complement strand
TAAGGATGAGGCAGCTTTTATCCGCGCGCTCGCTAGGTACCAGTCGATGGATGAAAGCGACATGGCCAAAGTTCGTGAGGCCTGCGGTCGTTATGTCGCTGCCTGGCGAGTGAATAACACCAATTTGGATGATTACCACCACATGTTCGACCAGGTCATCGCATCCAGGCAACTGCTATGCAAATAGTCATTCCGATGTCTGGTTTCGGTGAGCGTTTCCGGCGCGCAGGTTACGTCTTGCCCAAGCCGTTGATCGAAATTGACGGCAAGCCAATCATTGCGCATGTCATTGACTTGTTTCCAGGCGAGGCAGATTTTATCTTCATCTGTAACCGCGACCACCTTGCAGAACCGTCTTACCGGATGGAGGAAACCATTCTCCGCTATTGCCCGACTGGACGGGTGGTGGGTATCGATGCGCATAAACTCGGCCCAGTCCATGCTGTCCTGCAGGTCGCCGACCTGATCGACCCACAGCGGCCGGTAGTCGTCAATTATGCCGATTTCACATGCTACTGGGACTGGAGGCATTTTTGCGACTTCGTCGCGCACAGCAATTGTGATGGCGCGATTCCCGCCTACAAGGGGTTTCATCCCCACTCGTTGGGAACAACCAATTATGCCTACATGCGTGAAGCAGACGGTTGGGTGCTTGATATTCAGGAAAAACAGCCTTACACCGACAATCGGATGGAGGAGTACGCATCCAGTGGCACGTATTATTTTTCCAGCGGACAGCTGATGCTGGATGCGTTTCAGGCCATGAAAGAGCGCAATCTTGATGTCGGCGGCGAATTTTATGTCAGCCTTGCCTACAAGCCATTGCTTGAGACAGGAAAGCGGATTGCTGTCTATGAGGTGCAGCACTTCATGCAGTGGGGGACACCGGAAGACGTGGCGGAATACCGCATGTGGTCGGATACCTTTCGTCGTCTTGCCGATCCTGCCTATGCGAGTATTCCGGCAGTCGGCGGAACAACCCTGATTCCTATGGCCGGCCTTGGCGAGCGCTTTTTGCGCGAGGGCTATGCGGTCACCAAGCCGTTGATTCCAGTGTCTGGCAAGCCGATGGTGGTGCAGGCCACCGCCGATCTGCCAGCCGCTGAGCGCCATGTATTCGTCCTGCGCCGCGATATGTCCGGTCTTGATGCTATTGAGACCACCTTGCGAGCCACATTCCCTGCCGTCCAGACCGTTGTGCTCGATGGCCCGACTGACGGACAGGCACGTTCCGCCTTGCTGGGTTGGCAGGCTGATCCAGCTACAGAGCAGGCAGCCGGCCCCCTTACCATCGCCGCCTGCGACAACGGCGCCCTGTACAGTCCGGAACGTCTGCAAATGCTGCTCGAGAATCCGGCTACCGACGTCATCGTCTGGGTCGCTCGTGGCTACCCGAATGCAGCTCGCAATCCGAACATGTACGGTTGGATTGCCTGCGCAGAAGACAGTGACCGCGTTACCGGTGTATCGGTCAAGCTACCGCTAGCAGATCCCTCCCGCGATCCGATCATCACCGGCACATTCACCTTCCGACGCAGCGCCGACTTCGTCCGCGCCGTGGAGCGGATGATCGCCCGGGAAGCGCAGATTAATGGCGAGTACTTTATTGACACCTGTATTGAGGATGCTTTGGCTCTTGGGCTGATGGTGCGTATCTTCGAGATCGACAGTTACCTCTGCTGGGGAACGCCGAACGACCTGCGCACCTTCGAATACTGGCAGTCGTGCTTCGACAAGTGGTCCGGGCATCCCTACCGCCTGGAGGACGATCGCCACGTCGCACCCAAAGCACTGGCGGCGCTGCGGTAGACCTGTCTGGCCACGTGGCCGCTCCTGCTCGCGCCGCATGCATGAACGGTATCCATGGGGAACTGGTGCGGTTTCTGGTTGTGGGCGTCGGCTCAAACCTTCTCAATTTTTTCGCCTACCTCCTGGCCCACGCCTCGGGCGCACCGCTGGCAGCCGCCTCCGTTGCCGGCTACCTGGCTGGGCTTCTCAACTCATACTATTTCGGCAGGAGTTGGGTTTTTGGAGCGGGAGATAAAATTGGCAGACTGGCAATTCTCCACTTCACAGTTGTGTATGCAATCGGCGGCAGAGGGATGAGTGTTATCATCGAGATGCTCGACCGGACGCAGGGGTGGGATTATCGCGTGAGTTGGTTCTTTGGTGCCGTATTCGCATTTACCAACAATTTCCTTGGTTCGAAGTGGCTGGTTTTTAAAGGTAGAAAAACACACAATGGCAACTAAGTTCGGATTTTTGTCCAAGCTGGAATTCTTGCAGGACTGGGCCTCGTCTCTGATCGCCAGCATCAATCCCGCCGTAGTACACAACATCGAGAAGTACCATACGCTCAAGAAGGTTTGCTACCTGTCTGCCATCGAGGATGTAGAAGGTGATTACCTCGAATTCGGCGTATTCACCGGCAGCTCATTCTGTCACTCACTCCGCTGTTGCCGTAAACTGGCGCGGCTAAATTCAAAGACTCTCAAGACCAGGTTCTTCGGCTTTGATTCCTTCGCCGGCTTCGGCACTCTGGCCGAGAATGACAAGCACCCCTTCTACACCGATGAGAATTTCGCCACCAGCCTGCCCCAAGTGGACCGCCGCGTCGGCCGCGTTGCACACGGCATCACCTACCGCCTGGTGCCCGGCTTCTTCAGCGAATCCCTCAAGGCGGGCCCCGGCTATTACGGCATCGACAAGTCGCGCATCGTCTTCATCGACAGCGACACCTATTCAAGTGCCAGCGAAGCCCTGACCTTCTGCTTGCCGACTGTGCAGGAGGGTACCCCGGTTGTTCTCGATGATTTCTACTCCTATCGTGGCAGTGAGGAGCGGGGCGTCGCCAGGGCCTTCGCCGAGTTTGTCGAACAGGGTCGGTTAAAGGTCCGACACGTGTTCACCTATGGTATGGGCGGCGTCGTTTACATCATCTCGGGCAGGGTGGCATGAGACTGTCGTTGGTCATCCCCTGCTTCAACGAAGCGGCTAACCTGCCGCTGTTGCTGCCTAGGTGTGCCGAATTGGCGCAGGCGGGCGAAGTAGAAATCATTCTGGTAGACAACGGCTCGACCGACGACAGCCCCCGCCTGCTGGCCGAACTGTTGCCGCATTATCCCGGCTGCCGCAGTGTGCGGGTGGGAACAAATCAGGGTTATGGATTTGGCATTTTGAGCGGTTTGCGTGCCGCCAAGGGCGAATTGCTCGGTTGGACCCATGCTGATATGCAGACTGATCCACAGGATGTATTGCGAGGTTTGGAATTCTTTGACCAGCATGGAGGCGATATTTTCGTGAAAGGCCGACGCCACGGTCGTCCTTTAGCTGATGTTGCCTTTACTGTGGGCATGAGCATGTTTGAGACTGTTCTCCTTGGCAAGCCGATGTGGGACATTAATGCTCAACCCACGATGTTCTCCCGGTCTTTTTTTAACGCCTGGGTGAATGCGCCACACGATTTTTCATTGGACTTGTATGTCTATTTCCAGGCGCGCAAGTTGGGTCTCAGTGTCTATCGTTTCCCCGTTATGTTTGGCGAACGTGCCCACGGAGTCTCACGCTGGAACATCAACTGGGCAGCTAAACGCAAATTCATCTGCCGCACAGTAGATTTTAGTCTCCTACTAAGAAAATCACTGAAGCCATGAAACTCATCGTGCACCGTCGCAATACTCTCCTGGAATTACAGGATACCCCCACCAAATATGGAGTAGAAGTTGACATTCGAAGTTGTGGAGGCAGGTTGATTATTCACCATGACCCGATGGTGGAAGGAGAGTCATTCGAGGCCTGGATTGGTGCCTATCGACATGGCACTTTGATTCTTAACGTCAAGGAAGAAGGTTTAGAGTCTCAGCTTATTGTCCTGATGCAGAATCATGGGATTAATGATTTTGTTTTTCTAGACCAGTCCTTCCCATTTCTTGTGAAATGGGCCAATGCCGGGGAGCGGCGGTGCGCCATTCGCGTATCTGAATTTGAGTCTATCGAAACGGCCCTGGCTTTAGCTGGCAAAGTGGGATGGGTTTGGGTCGATTGCTTTACCCGCTTTCCATTAGATCATGAGGACGCGCAGCGGCTAAAGAGCGCTGGCTTTAGGATTTGCTTGGTCTCCCCCGAGCTGCAGGGACGTAAGGCTGAAACAGAAATCCCATTGCTCGCACAACTTCTCGCCGACCGTGACATTCAGGTGGATGCTGTCTGCACCAAACAGCCTGGTTTGTGGGAAAAGTTGGCTCGAGGCTTATGAAAAAACTGTGTCTCCATCCATTGTTTTTACTGGGGTTAGCAATTCGGCTGGCGTTGATAGTTACAACGGTGCCTCTTGCTGCAAGAGACTGGTATGTACCATTTCTTGATGTGAGTATAACCCATTTCACGTTTGACCCATGGTCAGCCTGGTTAAGTGGGGGCGGCACTCCAGTCGCATTCCCTTATGGCTACGCTATGTGGCTGGCATTTGTGCCGTTGACAATAGTAGCAAAACTTTCCGGAATTTCTTTATTATATAGCTATGGACTCACGATTCTGGCTGCTGACTTTGGTTTGCTATTAGTATTACGTGAGCTGCTTCCTGAGCGTGATCGTCTCCTGCTATCTGTCTACTGGTTATCCCCGATCGTGTTGTTCGCGAGCTATGGTTTGGGTTTGAATGATTTAATACCTGTCTTCATTCTAACGCTTTCATTGTATTTCCTGAAACGATTGCAACTGAAACTTTCTGGCGCAGTATTTATCACTGCTATCTCAGCTAAGCTAAGCATGGTATTAGCATTGCCATTTGTTTTGATGTACCTGTTTCTCAACAGTGCATTGCGTCAGCGCGTGCCAAGTTTTCTGGCAGGAGTATTGCTAAGTGTGGTTGTACTAGCCGTGCCCTTCGGTTTTTCTAATGCCGGAATGCAGATGCTTTTTAGCAACCCGGAAATAGGGAAAGTTTATCGTTTGGTGATTGATCTTGGTGGGCACATCTTGATCTATCCTATCCCGCTGGCCTATCTAGTTATGCTCTATCTGGTCTGGCGGGTTCGGCGCCTCAATTTCGATCTAGTTCATGTCACTTTGGGTATGGCTTTTCTTATGGTCGTACTGATGACACCCGCCTCGCCGGGTTGGTTCGTGTGGGCTATGCCATTACTGGTGACATATCAAGCTATGAGCGGTCGAATTGGGATAGTTCTGGCGGGGATGTTTTCAGGTATGTATTTATTGAGCAGCTTACTCACGGCGCCTTTAAATATCATATCGGTTGGTCAGACTGATGCAATAGATATGTTACATTTGTCTGGAAAAGTTGGTAATCATCTAGTTTCCTTACTTCATACGGCCATGGTTGCGACCGGGTGTATTCTTGCCATGCGTATCTGGCGAGAAACGGTTAGTCGTAACGACTATTTTAGGCTTAGCCGCAAACCCTTTGTAATTGGAATAGCTGGCGAATCCGCTGCAGGTAAAGATACATGTTCTGATGCCATCAAGGGTTTGTTCGGAGACCACTCAGTTGCTACTTTGTCCGGAGATGACTACCACCTCTGGGATAGACAAAAGCCCATGTGGCAAGCGATGACTCATCTGAACCCCATGGCGAATGACCTCGAAGCATTTACTAACGATTTAGTCGCACTGACCGACGGAAAATCTATTCTTGCCAGGCATTATGACCATCAGACTGGCAAAATGAGTAAGCCGGTTCGCATAAAAAGCAATAACTTTATTATAGCGAGTGGTCTGCATGCTCTTTATCTGCCGATTCTCCGAGAGTGCTATAGCCTCAGTGTCTATTTGGACATCGATGAAGGATTGAGGCGTCATTTCAAGCTGAAGCGTGATGTACATCAACGGGGTCATGCGACCGAGAGCGTCCTGTCATCTTTTGAACGAAGAGAGCCTGATTCGGTCAGATTTATTCGACCTCAGGCATCTCGTGCCGATTTAGTACTATCCCTACTGCCGATCCAATCACAGATTCTGGATGATTTAGATGAAAAAAATCCATTACGCTTGAAGCTGGTTGTACACTCGCGTACCGGTCTTAATGAGCTATCGCTGATGCGTGTGCTTATTGGTGTATGTGGGCTTCACGTTGATAGGGAGTTTAAAGACGAGATGGCCGAGGTGGTATTCACCATTGAGGGTGACACTTCTGCCGATGACATCGCTCTAGCAGCTAAGATGATCTGTCCTCGCATTCTGGAATTTCTCGATCTTGAGCCTAAATGGGACGGTGGGGTGATTGGATTGATGCAATTGATTATTTTGTCCCATATCAATCAGGCGCTGACAAAGCGGTTCATGCAATGAAGATCTTTAATCCGGAGCGATTTAACCGCCTCCCAGATGCAATTCTATTTGATACCGATAATACGCTTTATCCGTACGGTCCTGCTCATGCCGCTGCCCTACAAGCCATAAGAGAAAAGATGGTTCGGACCTGTACCATCGCACCAGAAGATTTCGATAAAGCCTTCAAAGAGGCGCGCCGGCAAATTAAAGCCCAACTCAAGCACACTGCATCCTCTCATAATCGACTTTTGTATCTACAGAGAATGCTGGAGATTATGGGACTAGGCTCCCAAGTTCTTCTTGCTTTGGATTTCGAGCAAACGTATTGGCGAACATTTTTGAGTAACGCCATCTTATTTGATGGAGTGAAGGACTTGCTTGAGGACATCCGCTTACTGGGAATCCCAACGGCGATCGTCACAGACCTCACGGCCCAGATCCAATTCCGCAAGATGGTGTATTTCGGCTTGGACCATTATTTTGATTATATCGTGACGAGCGAGGAAGCCGGCTTTGATAAACCTCATGAAGCTCCTTTCCGAATTGCGGTTGCAAAGATGCAACCCAAAGGAGATTGTGTCTGGATGATCGGCGATAACTCGGAGAGTGATATACGGGGCGCACGTAAGGCCATCAATGCCGTGACGATTCAAAAGTGTCATGATGAGGTGATAGTTGGTGAAAATGAGAGTCAGCCGGATGCGTCCATTCATCAGTTTAAAGAGCTGCGTCAATTGCTTCAAAATATTACAGCTCACAAATTGTAGAGTCATTGGCGAATCTGTGGACAGATTGCGTTTGTCTACGCGGGCAAACCGTCCGCTTCGCGTCCCCTTCATAAATCGAGTGAGTCAATATGTGCGACATGGATGAGAACACGCTGATCAATAGGTTTATCGCGCTCTCACGGTATGCGGGAGCTCGGTTTGATTTAATACAGGCAGGTGGCGGCAACTCATCTATTAAGCTAGACCATCATCGGATGCTGGTGAAGGCGTCAGGTTGTCACCTTTCGGAGGTGGAGTTCGAGCACGGATACGCAGTCGTCGACTATGCTGTTCTGGCCACGCTCCTAGAGACGCCCATTCAATGGTGCGACGAAGATAAGCATCGGCGAGATGAAAACGTCAGTCGTCTGGTTAGAGGAGCTACCAAGCCATCTGGAGCACGAGCATCGCTAGAAGTCTTTATGCATGCCGTGTTAGGGCGTTTCGTCCTGCATACTCATCCAATAGCCGTCAATATCATCGCGTCACAAAGTGATTGGGATAAGAATTTCGCCAATCTTTTCCCTGAGGCGTTGTGTATACCCTATTACACGCCTGGAATTGAACTGGGATTAGAGCTTTCGAGCAAGGTGAAAGCGTTTGTCTCGAGTCATGGGTATTTTCCTGAAATCATTTTCTTACAAAACCATGGCTTGATTGTAAGCGCCGAAACAGTGGATGCAGTTAAAGCAATTATGGAAGGTGTTGTCAGGAAATGTGGGGAATGGAGCAACGTGGATTTTGCCCACTATCAGGTGGTTACGGCTATTGCAGAGTATATTGGAGATGGTTCAGTAGCCTATCTTTGCGAAGACCGTGTGATCATGGATCTGCTGAAATCACAGAGGAAATTGTTTTCGCAGCAGCCAATCTCCCCCGATAGTTTTGTGTATTGTGGTGTCGTTCCACTTGTCGTGGATAATTTAGGTGAGACTGACGCGCTGGATGTTTATCGGAAGACCTATCAAGATATTCCTAAAGTGATCAGTTATCAGGGGCGCCTCTATTTTATTGCTAAAACTATCAAGAAGGCTAGAGAGGTGGAAGACGTTTATAAGGCCCATTTGCTCACCCTTGTCTCTATGAAAGGGAGGGTAAGTTATTTAAGTCACAGTGAGCTGGCTTATCTGGGCAGTTGGGAAGCAGAGAAATACAGGAGAGAAAAGTGATTTAGGTGTAGTCGTTAGAAATGTTTCCACGGGTACGAATGAAACGTTCAGAGTCAGCACAATGATCCGCAAGCCACCTTATATTATAAGTTTCAATTGGGCCACGACATTATTTGTCTCTTTTTTCTTGGCTTACGGCTACTATGGCGCGAGAACTCCTGGATATGGCGAACTTATGGCCAATCTCGGGGCTTCGATCCTGCAAGTAGGTTTGCTGGTGTTAATTCTGGTGGTTTTTGGATTGCTCGCCTGGAAAGTGTCAGGTCGGTTTCAAGATCGCATTGAAATTCACGAAACGGACTTTCTTGTTTTTTGCTCCTATTTCACCATTTTATTCGCGTTGTCTTTTGAGCAGCTGCAATTCTCGCTTTTTAGTGACGAAATTTCATACTCGGCGACATCTCACGGTCAAAGTATTTATGTTGCTTTAGCGCTAGGAAGACTCCTAAATGCATTAGGTGACTTTCAGTTTAAATTTCTTGTCCAGGTCGTTAGTCTGCTGTTGTTGCTTTCGCTGGTAAGTGCTTTTGCATTGTCACGGCGGCTCACGTGGAAACATAGAATCATATTGTGTTCGCTTCTTTTATTGTCTAGTAGATTATTGATTTCCTTCCTGGGGGGGAATCATTCTCCTCATCCGCCCTTGCAATTGATTCCTCCGTTTGTATTCGGTTCCCTGCTCGGCATTAGAGACTTTGCATTTAAGTTATCTTATTTCGTCATCTATGTAATCTGTCTTCATTGCTTGTTCAGGATGCTGTGTCGAGCATTCCCATTCGCACTATCGTATCTGCTCGGTCTTGCTGTCGGAACATTTCCGCTGCTTTTGCGCTTGGGGACTATTGTTGAGCATTCTCTTTGGGCCTCCATTTGCTTTACGTTGGTTTTGGCGGAGATTATTACAGCAACAAAATTAAACCACATAAGGCTCATCAGCTTTATCTCTATAGCAACATTGATGCGCCAGCCATCGTTTCTGGCTATCTTTCCCGTGCTAATGCTAATGGTCGCAGAAGAGTTGCAGTCGAAAGATAGAGGTGATTGGGTGGCGAGAGCATGGTTCACTCTTTCCCCGACACTATTGTTTGTGCCATTTCTTGCGGAAAGCTTGATGAGTGGAACGCCATCTACTGAAGCTTTGCGTGAAAGTTCAGCGATTGCGCGAGTTCTGAGTGCATTTCACTCGGATGTCATTTGGGCTTCCATTGTGGAGTCTATCCCCTATTGGTGGATTGCGCTTATTCCTTTTTCCGTTATCCCGCTTTCCCGGAAAATGCTCGGCAGAAATATCATTCTCTTTTGCTTTGGTGTGCTTGCCCTCTGTATGTATTATTCGATACACCCGTCGTTATGGGGACTTGCAAAATACCAAGCTGAATATGCGGCCCCATTTGCGATTTCAGGGATGCTGTTGTTGGCGTTAAAGCTTTCAGCTTTTTGCTATTCGCGGCACATTCTTCCCGGACTTCTTGCTGCTCTAATCGCTGTAAATATTGCAGCGCTCTCATATTTCCCGCAAGGGATTTACGCCATCTGGCAGCCCACGGAAGCTGTGGTGGGCGCTTCTCGGAGCCAGGAATTAACGGAGCGCCATCTAGTCGCTGTCCCTTATAATTACCACGAAGCATATGACGCGATAAAAGGGGGAGGCCTTGCGCAAGGCACCTACTCGATCGGGGCAACGTACGGTGTATTCCCTGAGATTATGAACGGATTTTCCGTAAGGGCCATCCTCTCAAGTCGTGATATTTACCTGAGGCAAGAATCCGCTCGATTAAAGGTGTCAATGGATGGATGGGATGTTGATGTAATCGAAAGCGACCGTCGAATTCAAGTAGTTCTTGTAGGGTCTGTTCCGTTCTTCGATAAGCAGAAGCTGGTAGATCAATTTAAAGCCAGAAACTGGGTCATTGTAGGTGAGTATAAAAACATGAGATACAACTCAACTGTTGTGGTGTTGAGAAGAAATCTCTCAGTGTCGGGGTGTGTTCATGCGTGCAATGCAGTGGCCGCTTAATATTGAGACCCGCAATCGACTGTTCGCCATGTTCGCGGGAAGCGTAACGTAGAAGATTAATCTCGTGCGAATTCTCATCG
>SXGR01496030.1_pt1 | contig 10323 bp, 10 predicted proteins | sample 3174711 | NCBI WGS metagenome assembly SXGR01 (sample SAMN11356860, study PRJNA531348) | freshwater metagenome | isolation source: freshwater sample F1-60 | place: China: Fuxian Lake, Yuxi | collected 2017-12-25 | reverse complement strand
CGATCGTCGAACACTTCGCGGGCCAGGGCGCCCGGGTCGGGTTCGTCGATATCGACGAGCCGGCGTCTCGGGCGCTGGTCGACCGGATCGGTGCTGCGGGCCATCCGCCGCCGATGTTCCTGCCGTGCGATGTTCGCGATATCGCCGCCTACCAGAAGGCGATCGTCGAGATTGCCGCCGCGTTCGGCCCCGTTACGGTGTTGATCAACAACGCCGCGCGCGACGACCGCCAGGCGCTGGCAGACGTGACCCCGGCCTGCTGGGACGAGCGCATCGCCGTCAATCTCAGGCACCAGTACTTCGCTATCCAGGCCGTGGCGCCGGGCATGAAGAAGGCGGGCGGCGGTGCGATCGTGAATTTCAGCTCGGTCAGCTATCACACCATGACGCCGCAGCTCTCGGTCTATCAGGCGGCGAAGGCCGCGGTCATCGGCATGACCCGCGGCCTCGCGCGCGACCTCGGACCCGACGGCATCCGGCTGAATGCGATCACGCCGGGTTGGATCATGACCCAGCGCCAGATCGATCTCTGGCTGACGCCCGAGGCCGAAGCCGCTCTGATGACGGCGCAGTGCCTCAAGGAGAAAGTCTATCCGCCCGACATCGCCCGCATGGCACTGTGGTTGTCCGCCGACGACAGCCGGATGGTGACGGCGCAGAACTTCGTCGTCGACGGAGGCCGGATGTGAGCAACACGCCGCGTTCCCTGCCACACCGGGCGCTGGGCGTAGCGTCGAGGACACTGAGGCACGCTCTGCCGCCCACCCTCTACTTCTTCGTCGCCTTCAACCTGATCTCCTTCACGACCGACCTGCTGGTCCACAACTACTGGTTCCGGCCGTCGAGCTTCGTGCTCGCCACCGTCACCGCGCTGGTGGTCGGCAAGGTCGTTCTGGTCGTGGACAGGGTTCGCGTGATCGACAAGTTCCGCGGTGGGCCGCTGATCCGGCCGATCCTCTACAAGTCAGTCTTCTATTCGGTCGTGGTGCTGCTCGTGCGCTTCATCGAGAAGGTCGCGCACTTCGCCATCGAAGCCGGCGGTGTCGGACCAGCGTTCCAGGACACGCTGCGCGACTTCTCCTGGCACCGTTTCGTGGCCGTCCACCTCTGGATCTTCGTCTGCTTCCTGGTCTACGTGACCGCGGTCGAATTCAACGCCCTGGTGGGGCAGGGCCAGCTCTTCCGACTCTTCTTCCACCATCGATCGTCCGAGTACGGACTCACCCGGCAGCAGCATATTCGCTCGTTGATGGAGCTCAGCCGGCTGGCCGAAAGCACGCCGCGCGAACAGTTGCTCGATCCAGCCACGCCGCAGGGCCGCCGGCTGGCCGCGATCTTCGACTCGCTTCACCGTCGCGCTGCCTGAGCCGCGCGCGATGGCCGCCGACCACGCCTGGCGCCGGATTTCCTGGTTGATCCTTGGGATCGGCGGCTTGATCCTGGCCGGCGGCCTGGCGCTGGGGCTCGGTAGCCTGCGCCTTGTGCTCTATGGCGAGCGCGTCGACGCCGAGGTGATCGAGCTGCGTCGCGAGGGCGACATGTACGCGCCCGTGGTGCGCTTCCGGTTGTCAGGCGGCGAGACCCAGACGGTGACCGATCTCGCCACCGGTGCGCCCGACTTCGCCGTCGGCGACAAGGTCACGGTCCTCTACATGCCTCAGGATCCGCGCGATTTCCGCATCGACACCTTCGACCGGCTGTGGTTCTCCGCGATCATCGTCACGATCTTCGGCGGCTTCTGGTTGCTGTTCGGCGCCGTCGCCATGGCGCTCTCGCGCGATGTCGATCTCGCCGTGGCGGGCGAGACCGCCTTTTCCGTCATCGCCGCCGGGGCCGGACTGATCGGGATCTTCGTGCTGTGGAGCGCGGCCGACCTTTATACCGGCGGCGTGCGGACCGAAGGCGTCGTCCTCGAGAACCGCGAGAGCAGGCGGACCGAATCCGAGACGGTGCGGCTGGCGGATGGGCGAGAGGTCGAGCGCAACGTCGAGCGCGTCTCCTTTGCGCCCGTCGTGCGCTTCACGACACGGGAGGCCGGCCGCGAGATCGAGTTTCACGGCCGTGGCGGTAGCGACAGGGCATTTGCGTCAGGCGAACGCGTGACGGTGATCTACGATCCGGCCAACCCGATTCGTGCCCGCATCGTGTCCTTCGTCGACATATGGCTGCCGTCGGCCGTGGCCTTCGCCGTCGCATTCGTGTTCGGGGGCGCGGTGTGGCTGTCGCGCTGGTCGCGGCGACGGGCCGCCCCGGAGGCCTCGCAACAACCTTGAAACTCCGGTGGTTCATTGCCAGAAGTCCGGCGCATCCGCGTTGCCGAGGAAGGACAAACCCGTGACCAAACTCAAGATCGCGATTGCCTGCCAGGGCGGCGGCAGCCAGACGGCCTTCACGGCCGGCGCGCTGAAGACGCTGTGCGAGGCCGAGGTTGGCCGCGACTTCGACGTCGTGGCGATCAGCGGCACCTCGGGCGGCGCCGTCTGCGCCACCTTGATGTGGTACGCCTTCATGAAGGGCGAGCAGCCGCTGTGGGGCCGGATGATGAAGTTCTGGGAGGAGAACACCGCCCAGGGTCCGCTCGAGCATGCCATCAACCACTTCATCGTCGAATCGACCCGGCTGGTGAATGCCGGCCTTCTGCCGACCTTCAACGTCAGCCCGTCGTCGCCCTTCATGCAGGCGGCATCCGATTTCATGACGGCCGGCCACCGCCAGGGCTTCTCGGACTTCCGCGGGCTGCTCGAGAGCCACATCGACTTCGCCGAGATCGCCTCGTGGGGGCCGCGCGCCCAGCGGCCGGCGCTGATCCTGGGCGCGGCGAACGTCACCACCGGGGCGCTCGCCAAGTTCGTCTCCACCCGCGAGCCGATCCGCGTCGAGCACATCCTGGCGTCCTGCGCGGTGCCCAGCATCTTCCCGGCAGTGCAGATCGGCGCGGACGCCTACTGGGACGGGCTGTTCTCCGACAATCCGCCGGTCGAGGAGCTGATGCGGCCGCGCTCGGTCGGCGCGGAGAACCTTCCCGACGAGATCTGGCTGATCAAGATCAACCCCACCGCGCGCGCCCGCGTGCCGGTGAAGTCGGGCGAGATCATCGACCGGCGCAACCAGCTCGAAGGCAACATCTCGCTGTTCCAGCAGCTCGGCCACATCGAGCTGATCAACGACCTCATCCTTGCCGGCGCGTTCCGGCCCGAGCGCCTGGCCCGCTTCGACATCGCCTCGCCCGTGCGCATTCCGAAGTCGTTCTCTACCGACCCGGACAAGCCCTATCACATTCCCTGCATCGAAATGCCGGTCGAGCTGCAGGACCTGCTCGACTACGAGGGCAAGATCGATCGCGGCTCGCATAACATCGGCCGCCTGATCGCCGAGGGCGAAAAAAGCGCCGCGGCCTTCCTGCGCGATCGCGCGGCGGCCGTTGCAGCCTCGTCGATGCGCGATCGCACGACCCAGGACGAGGCTCAGCCCTAGGCGGCGAGTGCTCGCGTCCTACAGTTTTTCGCGCTCGATCCAGCCGGCGATCAGGTTCGCCAGTTCGCGCGGCCGTTCCAGGGGCGCCATGTGGCCACAGTCCTCGATTACCTCGAGGCGGGCGCGCGGCAGGCACTCGGCCATGCGTGCGGTTTCGGCGAAGCTGCGCAGGCGATCCTGTCGGCAGGCGACCACCAGTGCCGGACAGGCGATGCCGGCGAGATCGGCGTAGCCGTCGCGGCGGAACAACGCGGCCTGTCGCTTGCGCACCTCGGGACCGAGCCGGCGCTGCATGCCGCGCAGGCGGTCGAGCAGGACGGGATCGTCTTCGCGATCCGGATGCAGGCCCATGGCAGTAGTGACTGCGCCGGCCACGCGTGGCGGCCGGTCGCCCGGCCGGAAGCCCGCCTGGCGCCGCGCCGTCTCCTCGTCGGAATAACCGCGCGCCGAGGAGGCGACGAAGGCCACGCCACTCACGCGCTCGGGCGCCAACAATGCGAGCACTCGGGCCACGAACCCGCCCATCGAGAAGCCGATCAGCACGAAACGCGCGGGCGCGGTCTCGAGTACCCGCCGCGCCATGCCGTCCAGCGTATCGTCCTCGTAGACGTTGCCGTGGTGGATGCGCCCGACGGCGGCGAGGTCCTGCACCATGTCGGTCCAGAGATCGTGGTCGCACATGAAGCCGGGCAACAGTACGAGGTCAGGCAACGAGCAAGGTCCCCGCCCAGGCCGCGGCGATCACAAGGACCAGTCCGGGCACGACGCGCAACGCGAAGCCCGGCCCGCCCGCGGTCACGGCAAAGACCATCTTGGTCACAGTGTTGGTCGTGAGCGCGGCCAGGACCGGCACCACCGCGCCGGTCGTGTCGAGCTTTCCGCCGGCGACCAGGGAGGCGACCGAGATGGCGGCGGAGTGGCTGTCGGCGAGGCCGGCGACGCCCGCGACGACGAGCACGCCCGCGCTTCCGAACCGGTCCTGCAGGGCGGCGGCGGCAAGCAGGATTGCCGCCAGCAGAGCGGCGAATAGCAGCGCCGACTTGAGGCTGAAGGCCCGCCCGTGCTCGTCCTGCCGCTCGACGTCGTGGCTGAGCGCGAGCGCGGTGAAGAGGCCACCGTAGGCCAGCGCCGCGGCGCCGCCGCAGGCCAGCGGCAGCGACAGGGCGGAGAGCGTGGCGGCGTCGGTGACGGCGAGCAGGATCGCCATCTGGATCATGGTGGCCACGGTCGACAGCACGGCGCCGGCCACCGCCGGCCGCAGCAGCTTGCCGTTCCGGCGCGCGCGCGTACCCATGGCGCCGATGGTGGCGATGCTCGAGACGAAGCCCGAGACGAGACCGGCCAGCGGCAGGCCGAAGCGGGCGCCCATCAGGCGCACGGCGACGTAGCCCAGCGCGCTCACGCCCATGACCAGGACGACCACGATCCAGATCGTGTGCGGGTTGAGGGCGCCGTAAGGGCCCATCGCCTTGTCCGGCAGCAGCGGCAGCACGACCAGCGTGGCGCCGGCGAAGATCAGTCCGTCGCGGACCTCGTCTTCCGTCAGCGCCGAACGCACGAAGCGATGGATAGCCGTACGCGCCGTCAGCAAGCCCGCCACGATGACTCCCAGCCCTGCCGCAAGCGCCGGAAGATGGACGGCGAGGCCGCCCAGCAGCACCGTGGCCACAAGGGCCACCTCGGTCGTGAGGCCGGGGTCGCGGTCGCTCGCGCGCCAGTAGGCCACGGCGGCCAGTGCGAACACGCCGACCGTCACGACCGCGAGCAGCAGCTCGCCGCCCGCGACGACGGCGACGGCGCCGCAGAGAGAAGTGATCGTGAAGGTGCGGATGCCGGCCGCTGCCCGGTCCGGCCCGGTGCCCTTGCGGCGCTCGCGGTCGATGCCGATCAGCAAGCCGATGCCGAGTGCGACGGCGAGATTGAGGACGAGGGGGCTGATCGGCGGCACCTCGTCATCTTACGTCTTTCGCGTTCGGATTGCGCTTTGACCTTGAGGCAGCCGGGCCGACCTCTCAGCCGCGCGGCCACACCGGCGGGCGCTTGGCCAGGAAGGCATCCACGCCTTCGGCGAAGTCGGGCGTGTCGGCCAGCGCCGTGACCGTCTCGAGTTCGCAGGCCATGCCCTTCTCGAAGCTCAGGCCGCCGCCCAGCGTCACCGTGCGGCGGATGGCGGCCAGCGCCGCCGGCGATTTGGCCGCCAGCTCCTCGCCATAGGCCTGTACGCGGGCGCGCAGGTCGTCGGGCGCCACCAGTTCGTCGATCAGGCCCCAGCTTCGCGCCTCCTCGGCCGGCACCATGCGGCCCTCGTAGAGGTAGCGGATGGCGCGCGGCCGGCCGATGAGACGGGCCAGCGCCTGGGTGGTGGCGATGGGCGGGATGAAGCCGATGCGGATCTCGGGCTGGCCGAACCGGGCGTTGGCCGCGGCAAAGCGCAGATCGCAATGCAGCGTCATTTCCAGGCCGCCGCCCACCGCGGTGCCCTCGATGGCGGCCAGCAGCGGCTTGGCCGAGCCGCGCAGCAGCCGCACGATCTGGTGGCAGCGCGTGGCCCAGGCGCGCATGCCGTCCGACTTCATGCCCTTGAAGGCGTTGAGATCGGCGCCGGCGCTGAGATAGCCCGGGACTGCGCTGGCCAGCACCAGCACCCGCGTCTCGCGGTCGGCCAGCATCGCGACGATGCCGTCATGAACCTCGTCGACCATCTGTTGCGTAAAGGCGTTGACCGGCGGTCGGTTGAATTCGAGCCAGCCGACATGGGCCGTGGTCGAGAGGCGGACGAAGGATGGAGGCGCGGTCATCGCGCGGCCCTTGTTCTTTTCGCGTGGTTTCTTTTCGCGCGGTCGAGCAGGGCGCGCACCGCCCGCGCGGCGTGGCGGAGGTCGCCGTCGTGGCGCTCGTCCGTCGTCGACCAGGTGGCCGCATCCATCACGGCGATCAGCTCGTAGGCGAGTTGCGCTGGATCGACGGCGGCGGCCAGTTCGCGGCGTGCCTTCGCTTCCTTGATGGTGCGCTGGAGCAGGCGGCGGAAATACCCTTTGTTGGCAGTCACGGCGTCGCGGACGCTGCCCGCGCGGGCACGGACGCCGGCCTGGGTGGCGACGAAGAAGCAGCCGCCGGGAAACTCCGGCCGGGCGACATAGTCCAAGGTCGTGGCGCACAGGGCTTCGATGCGGGCCATGCCCGTAGGCGCCTTCATCGCCGTGTCGAGCACGGCGGCCACATAGCGTTTGCGTGCTGCTTCCACGGTCGCGAGTTGCAGTTCCTCCTTGGAGCCGAAGTGGGCGAACAGGCCGCTCTTGCTCATTTCCAGGCGCTCGGCCAGCGTCCCGATGGTGAGCGCGTCGAGGCCTTCCAGCGAGGCGATGTCGGCGGCGGCATTGACGATGCCGTCGTAGGTCCGCCGGCCGTCGGACCGGCGACGGCGACGGCTGGAAGCGGGCAGGGCAGGGGCGGTGGCGGACATTGTCACTTGACGTTAGATGGAACGATCGTCCTAATAAGGACGTTCGTTCTATCTACCGCACCGGAGGCTTCATGCCAAGCTACGATGCAATCGTCGTGGGAGCGCGCTGCGCGGGATCGGCGCTGGCCATGCTGCTGGCGCGCCGCGGCCGCCGCGTTCTCGCGGTCGACCGCGCGCAATTCCCCAGCGATACGGTCTCGACCCATTTCCTGTGGCCGCGTACCACCGCGTTTCTCCACGCCTGGGGCCTGCTCAACCGCCTCGCGGCCACGGGTTGCCCGCCTATCGAGCAGGTCAGCATGTTCTGGGGTCCGGTCGCCGTGGCGGGCCGGCCCGAGCCGGTCGAGGGCGTCGCGGCGATGTTCTGCCCGCGGCGCACGGTGCTCGATTCCCTGCTGGTCGAGGCCGCGCGGAATTCAGGCGCCGAGGTGCGGGAGCAAACGACGGTCGTGGACCTGCTGTTCGAGGACGGGCGGGTGACGGGCATCCAGGCGAAGGACGCGGACGGCCGGCTGCACGAGGAGCGGGCGACGATCGTCGTCGGCGCCGATGGCGCCTTCTCCAAGGTCGCCCGCGCGACAGGGGCTGCGTTCCGGCGCTCCCATCCGGTGCTCACCTGCGGCTACTACGCCTATTGGTCGGGCGTGCCGGTGGACGGTGTCGAGTTCTACATCCGCGAGGGCCGCGACGTGCTGGTGTTCCCGACGCACGATGCCCAGACCTGCGTGTGGGTCGGCCGGTCGAGCGAGGAATGGCCGGACTATCGCGCCAATGTCGAGGCGCGCTACCTGGGCGGGCTCGACGAGGCCATGCGCGCCCGCCTCGCCGCCGGCCGCCGCATGTCGCCCTTCAGGGGCACCCACAAGCTGCCCAATCACTTCCGCCAGTGCCACGGCGAGGGCTGGGCGCTGGTGGGCGATGCCGCCTATCATCGCGATCCGCTGACCGGCATGGGCATCGGCGATGCCTTTCTGGGCGCCGACCTGTTGGCCCGCGCCCTCGACACCGGCCTGGCAGGCAACCTGCCGGAGGCGCTCGCGGACTACGAGCGTGCGCTTGCGGACGGGACATCGGCTGCGTTCGACTACACGCTGCAGGCCGCGTCGCTGAAGGACCCGGCCGCCCTGGTGCCGCTCTATGCCCGCATCGCCAGCCGGCCCGAGCTGACGCAGCAGCTCATGAACGTGCTGGCCGGATCGGCGCCGGCGAAAAGCCTGTTCAATGCCCGCACTGTCGCGAACCTCATGCGCGGCGGCGACGGGCAGATGCCTGCCGTGGCGTCGTGATCGCAACGGCCTGCTGGCGACGGACCGGGCGGACTAGTTACAGCCGCGTGCGGGGATAGAGGCTCAATCCGCAATAGAGGTCGGCGGGTAGGGGCGAACCCGGCCGGTGCGCCCATCCTTCCTTCAGGAACTGCGGCAGCAGATGGCTGTGCGGGCCTTCCGGCGATTTGCCGCCGGGCGGTGGAATGGGTTGATGCACTTCGAGCCGCGCGAGCGCCGAGGCGAAGATGCGCGTCGGGCTCGTGCGCGCGATGGCGGCGCCGGCCGGATTTTCCAGCGCCAGCAGCGGACGGCCGATACCGGCGCGAAGGGCCGCCAGGGTCGCGGCATCGTCGCGCGGCACGCGGACCAGCATGTCGCTGTGCGGCGCGCCGATGCCGAGGTCGAAGGTCGTGTCGTCGATCTCGGCGATGGTGGTCCGGCTGGCACCGCGACGCGGCGAGCAGAAGGCGATCTCGCTCGTCCGGCCCGCGTCGTTCACGAGCGCAAAGACGCGGGCATCGTCGAGAGCGCCGATCTGCAGCGCCCCGCGCGCCGAGCACACGACGAGGGCCTCCAGGTCGACCGCGAGGCCGGGCTCGTCCGGGTCGTACTGGAATTCGCCGATCGCGCCCCAGGTGCCGACGCTCCAGCCGTTGCTGGCGTCGGCGAGGTGGCGGCGCACCAGGGCGCGCGGGTCTTCGTCGAGCGGCAGGCACTTCATGCGGGGCGCCGTACCAGTCCCGACGCCGTGGCGAGGAACTGGACCGCGACGAGCGCGACCAGGGCCAACGCATTGACCTGCAGGATGTAGGAGACGGTCGACCAGGAGAAGGCCTCGGGGCCGCTCGACAGCCCGAACGAGGCGGCATAAAGCGCCAGCTCGTAGACGGCGAAGGCCATCACGAAGGCGAAGCCCGTCGCCACGACCGGACCGCCCTCGGCGCGCCGCACGGCAGCGTGGGCGGCGAGCAGGCTCAGCGCGACGGCTGCGCCGATCGCGATGCCCCAGGCGAAACTGTCGAAGGTCTGCGGATATCCGAGCAGCCCGTAGCCGACGGCCTGATTGGCGAGCCACGCCACGCCGGCCACGACGAAGGCATCGCGTCGGGTCATGTTCACCGCCGCGACGGCCACCAGCGCCACGAAGGGCGTGGCACAGGCGAAGATCAGGCTGAAGCCGATCGTGGCGCCGCCCAGAAGCCCGATCCACATCAAGCGCCTGGCTGCCGACTCGTCCTGCGACTCATCTCGCGTTTCGTTCGTCTTCGACATGGCAGGTTCCTTTCGTTGCTGGACAAAATACTTCACCGCGCCCTCAGAACTTTCCTTTCAGGCCGAAGAAGGCCTGAATGTAAGGCGCCTGGAAACCTTCCGGTTCCTCGTAGGACTGGTTGAGCGCGTTCTCGACCCGCGCGAACAGCTCGACGTTCTTGCGCACCTCGTAGGCCGCGGTGAAGCGCAGCAGCGTGTAGTTCGAGGGCTGGACGATGGTGGGCTGGAAGGCGGTGACGCTGAAGTCGTAGCGGTTGCTCACCTGCGACAGGCCCATGCCGAAGCGCACGCCGTCCCACGGCCGCACCTCGGCGCGCAGGCTGAAACTGTCCTGCGGCCGGCGCACCAGCGGCGTGTTCTGCGCGGTGCGGGCGTTCATGTAGGTATAGTCGAGGTTGAGGTCGAGCCAGTCGAACGGCTGCATCTTGAGAAAGACTTCCACGCCCTCGCTTTGCGCGTTGGCGATGTTCTGCAGCGCCGTGAAGGGCGGCGGGCATTGCACCAGGTTGCTGTAGGCATTGTAGAAGTAGGTGATCCCCACCGAGACCTTCTTGTCGTAAAGCCCCTGCTCGACGCCGAACTCGTAGCCGCGGTTGTACTCGGGCTGCAGGGTCGGGTTGCCGCCGCAAAACAGACCGGCGCCGTAGAGCTGGAACAGCGACGGCGCCTTGAAGGCCGTGCCGTACGAACCCTTGAAGCGCGTGTCGGTGTCGCGACACAGATAGGTGGCGCCAGCACGCCAGGTCGACACCGTGCCGTAGACGTCGTTCACGTCGATGCGGCCGCCCAGGGTGCCGGTGAGGTCGCGCACGAAGGTGCCGCGCAACTGCCCGTAGAAGCCGGTCT
>SXGR01379910.1_pt1 | contig 10323 bp, 8 predicted proteins | sample 3174711 | NCBI WGS metagenome assembly SXGR01 (sample SAMN11356860, study PRJNA531348) | freshwater metagenome | isolation source: freshwater sample F1-60 | place: China: Fuxian Lake, Yuxi | collected 2017-12-25 | reverse complement strand
GCCGCCGGCGTCGCGGCAGCCGGCGTGATGCCCGCGCGCGCGGCGGCGCTGCCGTCGACCGGCGGCGCGCCCGTGATCGGGTTCGTCAACGGCGCGCCGTGGGTCGATTTCACCGGCCGCGACATTCCCTATCACCCGCCGACCGCGACCGGACGCTTCGCGCCCGATACCGAAAGCCTGATGCGGCTCGGTTTCTTCCTCTGACGAACAGCCGCCCCGCCGGGCGGCCAGGAGCGTGACGTGGCAGATTTCTCCAAGATGAAGGCGGCCCAGGGTTTCTTTGCGCCGCAGCGCTACGAGGCCGACATTCTCGACTGCGAGACGACCGGCTCGATCCCGTCGGAGCTGGACGGCGCGTTCATGCGGCTGGGCGGCGAATGGTACTACCCGCCCAAGTTCCAGGACGATGCAATCCTCAACAGCGACGGTCATGTCAGCAGCTTCCGCTTCAAGAACGGCCGGGTCAGCTACAAGAGCCGGTTCGTGCGCACGCCGCGGTTCGAGGCGAACCTGAAGGCCGGCAGCCAGCAGTTCGGCTATTACCGCAATCCCTTCACCGACGAGTCGTCGGTCAGCGGCCTCGACCGCACGGTCGCGAACACGACGCCCTTCGCGTTTGCGGGCCGGCTGATGGCGCTGAAGGAGGACGGGCTTCCGCACCTGATCGACCCGAATACGCTGGAAACGGTCGGCCGCGAGAACTGGGGCGGCAAGTACAAGGGGCCGACCTTTACTGCGCATCCCAAGGTCGATTCGGACACTGGCGAGATGATCGCCTATGGCAACGAGGCCAACGGGCTGGCGGGGGACGAGGTGTATGTCGCGACGATCGACAAGACCGGCCGGCTGACCCACGATACGCGGTTCAAGGTGCCCTATGTCAGCATCATGCACGACATCGCGCTGACCGATAAGCACATCATCTTCCCCTTTGCCGGTTACGTCACCAGCATGGAGCGGCTGAAGGCCGGCAAGATCCACTGGGGCTGGGACAATTCCAAGGAAAGCTATATCGGCATCCTGCCGCGCGGGGCCGAGGGCAGGGACATTCGCTGGTTCAAGGGGCCGCTGCGCTGCATGATGCACACCTTCCACGCGCGCACCGTGGGCAACAAGGTCATCATGGAAGCGCCGTTCTACGACGGTAATTTCTTCCCCTTCTTCCACAATGTCGACAACAGCCCCTGGGCGCGCGACAAGGCCAAGGGCTATCTCCGCCGCCTGACCTTCGACCTCAATTCGAAGCATGACGGCTGGAAGGAGGAGATCCTGTTCCCCACCCCGATCGTCGACATCGGCGCGATCGACCGCCGCTATCTGACGCGCGACCAGCGTTATGTGTTCACCGGCTTTACCGACGATTCGAAGCCTTTCAACGTCGCGCAGGGCGGCAACCTGAGGGGCCGTATCACCAACAGCTACGGCCGGTTCGACGTCAAGTCGGGCAAGATGGTGTCGATGTTCGCCGGCGAGACGCACAGCCTGTCCGAGGCGTGCTTCGTCCCGCGCAAGGGCGGGGACGAGGGGGCGGGCTGGATCATGGGCGTCGCCTCGAACTTCGCCAACATGAACTCCGAGCTCATCATCGCGGATGCCGAACGACTGGGGGAGGGGCCGATTGCGCGCGTCGTCCTGCCCTTTCGTGCGGCGCCGCAGGTTCACGGCACCTGGGTCGGCGGCAACGAACTCCCCTTCGCCTGAACCCGGGCATCAGAAAGGGGCCGTCGCGCGATGCGGCGGCCCCTTCTTTTTTGCGCGCGCCGCCGGCGGCTACTGGACGGTGCCGTCGGCGCCCGCGGCGTGGGCGATGCGATATTCGCGCGGGCTCAGGCCATAGGCCAGTTTGAAGACCCGGCTGAAATAGGCCAGGCTGCTGAATCCCCAGGCATAGGCGATGTCCGTCACCGACTGCTGCGCCGCGGCGGGATCGATGAGGTTCCGGCGTGAGGCTTCGAGCCGCCGTTGGAGGATATGCTCCGACAAGGTGCAGTCGCCCTCCAGAAAGACCTTGTGCAGATAGCGCTTCGAGCAGTTGAGACCGTGGGCGACCGTTTCGATCGACAGGTCGCCGCGGCGCAGGTGCAGGTCCAGATACCCCTCGATCCGCTCCCGCATCACTTCCCGGCTGGTGCGCCGCGCTTCATGGCTGCCATGCTCGAGCAGCGCGAGACGGGCGAGGCGAGCGATCATCACGCCGATATCGCCCTCGGCACAGTCGCGGCCATGATCCGACGCAGCCGTGGTCAGCGCCGCCTGAAGCATGCTCGAATAGCCCGTCGCGCCCGAAAACAGGCGCAGGCTGTAGGGCGTGAGGTCGGCCAGATGCAGATCCTCGGCCCGGATCAGGACGGCGGACTGGCGCGTGGTTTCCGTCGAATGGAAACGAAAGGGCCGGGTCATGTCGTAGAGCGTCCAGTGGCCGGGCTTCAGCGCGATCCGCTTGTCGCGCTGGTCGAGGAAGATCGTCCCCTCGTGCTGGACGACCAGCTTGAACAGGCGCCGGTCGTCGCCGCGTGCCTGCTGGTGATTGCGACTGAGCCGGTGCGCGGGCGCCTTCACGCGCGCCACGGTGACCGACCCTACCCGGCGCAGTGCGGCCGTCGCCCGGAACTGCTCGTCATCCGGCGCGATGTCGAAACCGCCGACGCTGGACCAGGCGTGCTCCCGCCAATAGGCGGCCCGTTCGGCGCGTCGGACGTGCTCGGTCGAGTATTCGATGACGTTTGCCATGACCATCCCCTCGACGACGCGCAGCATTTCCAGGATGCGACGCTTTCGTACATATGAAGAGACCGTGTTCGGCATCGCGAGTCAATAAGAATCAATATTCCATTTGTGCGAGTGCCGTGCGTGCGCAGCCAAGTCGGCATGCGCTCGGCGGCGGGGTTTTGATGGGTCGAAGATGATATCCCGTCCCCGTGTACGGGGATGCTTGGCGCGCGTCGACCGCGTTGGATCCGCCCGCCGGTCATCGTCCGACGCCGCACCCCATCGGCCGATCCGAACGCCAGGAACGATCAAAGGGAGAGACATGAGAAGCATCGCCATCGCCGTCACGGGCATCGCCCTCGCCGCCGCCAGCCCCGCCGCCGCCCAGGTCAGCCCGCAGGAATATGCGATCGCCCGCGCGGAGATCGTCAACCTGTCCAACCGGCTGATGATCTCGTTCGACGCGCAGGATGCGGACAGCTACGCGAACGCCTTTGCAACGGACGCCAAGCTCGACTTCATCGGCGGCGTCGCGAACGGGCGCCCGGCGATCCGCAAGATGATGGCCGATTGGTGGGCGAAGATCGGCGGCGGCGCCACCATCCCGGCCGACGCCACGTCGCGCCCGCGCGCCCACCATTTCGTGGTGAACCACGACATCACGATCGACAAGGGCGGCCGGACCGCGATGGGCCGCGTCTACTGGTTCGCACTGACCAACCGCACGCCCCAAAAGGACGTGCAGCCGCTCTATTTCGGCCATGTGATCGAGCATTACGTCAAGGAGGACGGCAAATGGCTGTTCTCGAAGCGCGAGGTCTTCAACGAATCGCTGTCGAACCGCGCGCTCTTCTACCCCGAACTGGGCGAGATCGATCCGCGCCAGCCCAAGCCGTGAGCGTCCGATCCCGCCCCGGTGGCATCCGGGGCGGGATCATCCCCTCACTTCTTCGGGTATTTCGCCTCGCGGCTGCGGATCACGTCTGGATTGCGGGTGTAGGGCGAGCGCATGTTGTAGGGCGCACCGATGAACACCGCCTCGACCCCGGTGATCATCCCGTCTTCCAGCTTGAAGCTTTCGAGCAGGCCCCAGCTGTGCGGCTCGCGAAAGATCGACCGGGCGGGGGTGCCGTCGGTCAGCGTGTACTGGTCCATCACGCCCTTGTGGTCGATGAAGCCGCGCGCCATCACCATGCAGCGATATTCGTCGACCAGGAACAGGTCGCGGTCGCGGACCCGCTCGTTGAACAGATAGCGGCCCGACCGAAATCCTTTCTCGATTTCCGGAAAGTTCAGGCCGTTCTCGGTCCGCGTCGCGGTGGGGGAGAAGCGGGTGCCGCGTATCTCGCCGTTGTTGTTCTCGAGCGTCTCGAAATACCCGTCGGCAAGGCGAACCATCTCCCCGCGCGGCCGGCACTTCGCCTTGGGCACAGGCCGATCCAGGTGCGGCGAGCGCGCGAACTTGTCGAAATCGGCGATCGGCGTCGGCGGCCCCGACAGGTTGCGCCTGGTCGAGATGAGGTGCTCGATCTCGGTAATGAGCTCGCCCTCGACTTTCAGGCGGATCGCCAGATAGCCGGGCGTGTCGTTCTGCATGATCCGGGTATAGATGCCGACCTGGCCGTTCGTCGGATCGGATAGCGTCAGCGGTTCGCCGATTTCCTGCGTCACCGTGTCCCAGGTGGCATCCGGAAACGGCATCTCGACGAAATTCTCGGCGAAACGGACCCGGCGAGATATCGGCGCCCGGGACGGGTCGTGCGCGAGGAAGGCGGCGCGATACTGATCGCCGATCTTTTCCAGGCAGATACGGTCGCAGTCCGTCGACGGCTCGCGCCGCTGCGAGGCCGGGGCGGCGGCGATGCCCGTCGTCGCGGCGGCGGCGAGCAGGACGGCTTTCAGTGTCGATCGCACGGCGGCGTTCTCCCTTCGATCATCGTTGCCCTCGATCTGCCGCACCTGTTGCGGCTCCTCAATCGGCGAGGCTGGCGGTTCGCGCTGCGCTTTCCCGCCGTGCGCCCGCGGGCAAGCCTTCACGCGCGAAGGAGCGGGGCCATCGTCGTTCGCGCCAGCGCGTTCGGATCGCTGGCGCGCTTCACCGCCTGGTCGAACAGCATCGTCGCGCGCGAGCCGGATGAGTATCGCGGCCATCGCGGCAGTCCCGCGCCGTTGGGATCGCCCGTCGCGGCGAAGCGCACCCACGCCTCGCTCATCGTCCGCGCCAGCCGGACCGGCGCGTCGCCGGGGCCGAGCAGCGCGCGGCTCGCCTCCGGCGTGTCGAAGATGAGCGGCCCGTCGAGCGTGTGGAGCGCGCCGAGCTTGCCGCCGAGCGCCGGGCTCTGAAAGTCGAGGCGATAGGCATAGGTGGTCCCCCCCGCCGCGGCATGGCGATCAGCCTGTGCTGTAACGGGGAGCGCCAGCGAATAGTCGGAGAACGCCTGAAGATAGCGCCGCGCCGGGGTCGCGTCGGGCAAGGCGCGGGCATAGGCGGCGATGACGGCATCGGCCCGGTCGCCCGCAAAGGCCCGCACTCGCGCCTCGTACCCCGCCTGGTCCAGCGTGAAGGCGGCCGGATCGTTGCCCCAGAAGAAGCTCATCTCCTGCGCGTTGCTGCCGATCAGCATCGGTACGCTCGCGGCCTGCCGCGCGGCATCGGGCGAGAAGGGGTGCCGGGGCAGCCATTCGGGGTCGATGGCCGGCGCGAAGCAGGGCAGGTCGATGAAGCGTGTCGGCTTCATCGCGGCGGCGACGGCGTGATAGCCCGCCAGCAGCCGGTCGGTCGGTATCGTCGCCAGATCGGCGGCGTTGGCGCTCGACAGCCCGACCTCGCGCAGCAGTCGCTCTGTCACGGCGCTCGCCGCGTCGCGCTCCATGAAGCGCAGTCCCGGACCGCTCTGCACGCCCGCGCGCGCGAACAGGCCGCGGGCGGGCGGGCTGGCCATTAGAAAGCTGGTCTTCATGCCGCCGCCCGACGTGCCGAACACCATGACGCGCGCCGGATCGCCCCCGAACGCCTCGATGTTGTCGCGCACCCAGCGCAGCGCCGCGACGATGTCGAGCATCCCGGCATTGCCCGCATGCGGAAACGCGCCGCCCGCAAGATCGCCGAAATGCGTGTAGCCGAACGCGTTGAGCCGGTGGTTGATGCTGACGACGACGGCATCGCCGCGTCCGGCGATCCCGCTGCCGTCGGTCGTCGATCCGGTGCCGCCGTAGAAGAAGCCGCCGTGCAGCCACAGCATCACCGGCCGTTTGCGCCCGTCCCGCAGCGCGGGCGTCCAGACGTTGAGGAACAGGCAATCCTCGCTTTCGGGAATGCGCGGCGGCGGCGTCGCACCCGCCGGGCGCGGCAACTGGGCGAGGATGACATAGGGCGGGCCGGGGGGCGGGTTGGCGTTGGTCTGCGGCGCGCTCGCGCCCGGCGCCAGTGCGTCGCGCACACCCGCCCATGACGGGGCAGGGCGGGGCGGCTCGAAGCGGCCGGCGACGGCATACCGGATCCCGCGAAAGACGTAGCAGCCGTTCGCGCGCGCGCCGCGCAGCCGACCTGCGGCGGTCTCGACGATCGGTTCGGCGGTTTGCGCGCGGACCATCGTGCCGGACATCAACAGCCCCGAGCCGGCCAACAGCAATTCGCGGCGCGTCGCGCCTCGCTTCTCGTCTTCGACCATGGGGGCATGTCCGTCTGCTCTGAGGCGATACCAGAATGAGCCGCGATCATAGGCCGCCCGCCGCATCGACGCTTGCCGGGCCGCGCTCGCCCAGGTGACTGACAGCGCCCGTCGCCACCGCCCGACGATTACGGGCGGATCGCCTGCCCTTGCCGACGTGGCGAGGATCGAGGGCGTCCGCCCTCGGCCGTCGTCAACCCAGGATCGCCGCCTCCATCGCGAGCGCGTGCGGTACGAACTCGGCCGCGATCTGGCGTTCGGAGAGTTGCAACGCCATGAATCGACGGCCAGCGCGCGAGGAGGCGGATAGCGAGCAAGGCATCGTCGCCTGCGCCGCGTCCCACGCGTTCGGCCGTCCGGCGATCAAGGCGGTGCGCCGCGACCTCCCCGCCGGCGTACTCACCGATGCCGGGCCGGCGGCGAGGTACCCGCGATCGTCACCTAGTCCCGCGTGCGGATCGCGGACGACATCCGGCGCGCCCGCTGCCTGTCGCGCAGGCACAGACGGGCAGGGGGAACCGGGAACGCCGATGGTGCGACGGCGGTGCCCGCCTTACGTCCCTATGGGGTTCACCCCGTTCGTACGTACCTGAAGTACCAGACCTCGTGCCCCTTGCGCCGGGCCTTGCGCTCGTATCGCGTCTCCGGCCAGTCGGCGGGGCGGGTGAGGAAGTCTGCGGCGCTTGCCGCCTGCCATTCGAAGTCGCGGCGCTGGTTCATCACCATCATCGACCAGCGGCAATAGGTCGGGTCGTCGGTGCCGAGGCGGAACTCGGCGCCGGGCTTGAGCTTGGCGGCAATGAGGTCGAGCGGACCGTGATTGACCATCCGCCGCTTGGCATGGCGCGCCTTGGGCCAGGGATCGGGATGGAGCAGATACGCGCGGTCGAGGCTGGCGTCGGGCAGGCGCTCCAGCACCTGAAGCGCGTCGCCCATGTGCAGGCGGACATTGCCGAGGTCACCGTCGCGAATATGGCCGAGCGCGCTGACGACGCCGTTGAGGAACGGTTCGCAACCGATGAAGCCGGTGCCCGGCCGCGCCGCCGCCTGTCCCGCCAGATGCTCGCCCCCGACGAAGCCGATCTCGAGCTCGAGCGGACGGTCGTCGCCGAACAGCGTCCGTGCATCGAGCGGCCCGTCTTCGGGCACCGAAATCCGCGGCAGCAAGTCTTCGACGAGCGCGGCCTGGCCGGCGCGTAGCTTGTGCCCCTGGCGGCGGCCGTAGAGGCGGCGAATGGTCGCGGGATCGTTCATGGCGGGCGGCGTTAGGCGCTACGGGGCCAAGCTGTCGAGGGGGTTGATCGGCCCGCGGCATCGGCTAAACGCATCGCGGCCGGCCAGCGATCGAGTCGCAGCCGTTATCCCCGCTATCCACGTTATCCACAGGCTCGGGCGCGTATTTGCCGCTTCGGACGACTCGGGGTCCGTGACACACTTTGCGTGTAGCCGGAACGAAGCGGTTCGAGAAATCGAAGCAAATCGAAGCGGTTATGCCGGATCGGGCGATGCGCTGGTGCCTTTGCTGGAAACCGCGCAGGCGTTCGGGACGGGGATCGACGGAAGGCGACGACGGACGGCGAGCGGCCTTGGCCGAACGCGGAACGGGATCACCGGAAACGATCGAACGATGCGGATGAAGCGAGGCCTCCGGGCGAAGCAGACGCCGGATCGGCCGACGGAAACGACGATGCGGCAACCGCTTCCCATGGAAGCGGCGAAGCGGACGCGGGACTCGAGGCGAAACGCGGCGGCACGCGCAAGCGCACCGACGTGAGGCCATCGAGGCCGGACACGCGACACCGCCCCTTGCCGAAAGGCGATCGGCAGGCACGCGGGACCGGCCCCGATGACCGGACCCCGGCGAACACGGCGCGAAAGCGCACGGCGCACCGGGTGAGGAGGGGCTGGCGGCGACGCCGGCCCCTTTTTCGCGCCCGGCATTTTTCGGGCGGGCTTTGGTCCAGCGCCCCTTCCATCGCGCGCCGCCGCCCCGACATAGCGCCCGGACAAATGTCGGAGGCGTTCCATGAAGACCAGCGGCAACACCATCCTCATCACCGGCGGCGGCTCCGGCATCGGTGCCGCGCTCGCGCAGCGGTTCGCCAGGCGCGGCGATACGGTCATCGTCGCGGGCCGGCGCCAGGCCGCGCTCGACGAGGCGATCGCGGGGCATGACAACATGCACGCCCTGACGCTCGACATCGACGACGCGGCCGCAATCAAGTCCTTTGCTGCGGAGGTTGTCGAACACTTTCCCGCGCTGAACGTCGTCATCCACAATGCGGGCATCATGCGGTTCGAGGCCGTCGAGGGCACGCGCGACCTGTCGGATGCGGAGGCGCAGATCACCACGAACCTGCTCGGTCCGATCCGGCTGACCGACGCGCTGGTCGATCATCTGAAAGGGCAGGGCGACGCCGCGATCATCACCGTCACCTCGGGCCTCGCCTTCGTGCCCTTGGTCGCCGCGCCCATCTATTCGGCGACCAAGGCGGCGGTGCACAGCTATACGGTATCGTTGCGCGAGGCGCTGGCGGGGCAGGTCGAGGTGATCGAGATCGCGCCGCCGGGCGTGCGTACGGACCTGACCCCCGGACAGGCCGACCGCACCGGCTATCTCGGCCTCGACGACTTCGCCGACGAAGTGCTCGACCTCATCTCACAGCAACCGACCCCGCCCGAAATCCTGGTCGAGCGCGTTCGCGATTTTCGCAATGCCGAGGCCGACGGCAAGTTCGCCGAGCGGTTCAAGGGCATGAACGACTTCGCCCGCGCCGAGCGGGAGAAGGCGGACAAGGCGAACGCGGACGCCTGACGATTTCTTTCCGCGCGGCAAGGCACAAGCGCTTTGCCGCGTCGCACAAACAGGACTATCGCGCGGCGATGACGACCCAGGCCCCCGACACCGCCGCCCGTTCGACCCGCATCGGCCTGATGCAGGGAGCGGGGGCGTATCTGCTCTGGGGGCTGCTGCCGCTCTATTTCATGCCGCTGCGCGGGGTCGATGCGGGAGAGGTAGTGGCCAACCGCGTCGTGTGGTCGCTGGCGCTGCTCTTCGCGATCGTCGCGGTGACGCGGCGGGGTGCGCGGCTGTGGCTCGCGCTGACGACGCCCGCCACGCTGCGGCTGCTGGCGGCGAGCGCGGCGATGATCTCGATCAACTGGCTCGTCTATATCTGGGCGGTCCAGCACCATCATGTGCTGGAGGCGAGCCTCGGCTATTTCCTCCACCCGTTGGTCAACGTCGTGCTCGGCGTCGTGGTGCTGCGCGAGAAGCTGACCCGGCCGCAGCTCGCCGCGGTGGCGCTGGCGGGCGCAGGCGTGCTGGTGCTCGCGTCGCAGGCGGCGGCGGGCCTGTGGATCAGCCTCGTCCTAGCCCTGTCCTTCGGGCTCTACGGCCTGATCCGCAAGGTTGTGCCGGTGGAGTCGGTCGAGGGGCTGACGGTGGAGACGCTCATCCTGACGCCCGTCGCGCTCGGCTACATGACGTGGCTGGCGAGCTATGGCGGGCTCGCGCTGGCGGGCGGCAATACGCTGGTGACAGTGCTGTTGCTGCTCGCTGGCATCGTCACCGCGATCCCACTGCTCCTGTTCGCGGCGGGGGCGCGGCGGCTCCCCTATTCGGTGATCGGGCTGCTCCAGTATCTGGCGCCGACGATCCAGTTCGGCCTTGCGATCACGCTGTTCGGAGAGGTGGTGACGACCGCACACCTGATCTGCTTCGCGCTGATCTGGGCGGGCCTTGCCGTGTTCGTCGTCGGGAGCCTGCGCGCGCGCCGGGTTTGAGTCCGCGCCCGCGCTCGGCTAGGGGCGCGGCCATGACGCTCTACACCCAGTTCGCCGCCCATCTCGACTCGATCCTCGACGCCCTCGTCGCCGAGGGGACCCTGCCCGCCGGCCTCAACCGCCGCGCGGTGACGGTCGAGCCGCCGCGCGACGCGAG
>SXGR01048357.1_pt1 | contig 10324 bp, 7 predicted proteins | sample 3174711 | NCBI WGS metagenome assembly SXGR01 (sample SAMN11356860, study PRJNA531348) | freshwater metagenome | isolation source: freshwater sample F1-60 | place: China: Fuxian Lake, Yuxi | collected 2017-12-25 | reverse complement strand
TCACCGAACAGCGGGAGCGCATCGTGTCCTGGCTGCAGACTTGGTGGTCGGACCCACGCCGCGTCCGTTCCCTCATTCCGGACTGGCTCCTGGTTCAAGCAAACGCTTCCTCCGTAACCATTATACCGGCCATTTAGGGTAGTTGGTATCAAGGCTGGTTCGAATCCGAAAATCTTAGCCTCGTCCCAAAGCGTGGGCGCCCTCGACTTGGCTACACGCTCTGCCCGACCTCAAATACGGCAAGAACGGCCTGGACCAACCCGGGATCGTTGAGGCAGAGGGCCCCGGATTCGATCCGGGGTATAGGCTGTCCCGCGAACCGAAGCGGCTTTGATTCCACCAGGAACCGCGACCAGGATGGGAAATTCCCATACCCCTCCCGTTTGATCTGCCGACGCGACACCAGCCTGAGGCGGCCATGGGTTCCTGAATGGGTGAACCGCATCAGCTCGAGGGCCAACCGCCCGAAGGTCATTCGGGGATTGATCTCCACGATGGGCTTCACCCGGGGGGAACCAGCCGCATCCCGATAGAGGAAGGCGTCGATCCCGATCGGGCCCATGAACCGCCCCGCCCGCAGCCAGGCTTCGAGCCGGACCCTCATTTTTTCGATCCAGAGGGACAGGTCCCGACTGGCGCCCGCCGGCAGATGGCGCAGCACGGCCGACGGGAGACGACCCGGGTGGGATTCCACCCAGTTGCCATGATACTGACCCCGGTCATCCACCAGCAGTCCGGTGAAACCCACCAGACGCAGCCCTGAAAGACGCATCTCCCATTGGACCGAGAAATCCACGATCCGATCCAGCCAAGGCTCGATCACCAGGGTCCGGCCAAGGCCCAGGGTCGATTCCAGCCATCGGTGCTGCTGGGAAAGAAGTTCCGGTTCCCAGAGCCGCAGGGCATTCGATCCGGCAACACCGAGGGCTTCCTTCGCCACCAGTCGCGGATACCCCAGCTGACGGAAATAACGGATGGCCTCGAGGGCATCCGGAAGCGAGTCCACTGCCCGCCCCAAAACGTCCCGCAGACACAGCCACGGTGTCTCAGTGCCATCCCCATCCGCCAGGAGCTCCCCGAGCAGGGTGGCACTGGTGGCCTTGCTGTAGAGGCCCCGGATTCCAGGACCGGACGGGAATTCTGGAATGGGCGCGGACGACGGGAGACTTCCCTGCAGAGGCTTCAGGAGCTCGAGACTGTCCGGACCCCAGGCCCATGGAGACAGGCCCCCGAGCTTGCGGGTCGAAAGCTCCCGGATCGCCCGGGCCGGATCTGCCCCCGTCTCGACGAACTCCGGTAGCGGAAACCCCGCCTGCTTGAGACCACTGAGGAACGCTGCCGAGGGACGTCGCGGAACCAGGACCAGGTCATCCTGGCGTGCCAGGAACTGCGGAAGGGCGGACAGATCCTCGGCAAGCTGACGCTGGAATGTTCCCGGAATGAAGGCTCTGCCCTGGGACAGGTAGGCATCGGTGAAGGGATTGAAGACATGCACCCGCGGCGTCCGTCCCTTCGACTGCGAGAAGACATCCAGTTCCGCGATGAAACCGGGATCCAGCCCCGCCGCACGACGACCCTCGACGTTCAGGGTGCTGCCCTTGGCCCGCTGGGGTGAGAGCGGGAACTTCAGCCGGGACTGGAAGGCCTCCCAGTCGGATTGGGCCGGATTCTTCCAGCGCCGGAACCACTTGAGTCCATGGGCCACATGGGTGATTTCATCGCGATAGATCCCGTCCAACAGCCCGGCGGTCTGCTCGTCCCCAACCGCTTGGAACGCGGCGGCAAACTGGCGGCAGAAATCGAGGTTCGCCTGCTCGAAGGTCAGGCTCAGTCCCGCCACGAAATCGATCGGATGCGCCATCGGCGAGACCGCCCGCCAGAAGTAGCCCGACACGGGCATTTCCCCGAAGGTCAGGCCACACTCCGCCATGCGCCGGCAGTACATCCGGGTGTGATCCTGTTCCTCCTGGAGGGTCTGGACGACCCCTCGTCGGAACGCCGCCGGCGCGTCCGGAAACCTCAGCAGCACCAACGCCATGAGCTCCGTTGCCAGCAGCTCGTGGTTGGCGAAGAAGTGCAGCAGACGTCCGCGCTCCCGTTCCTGTTCCAAGGCACGGAGATCGGGAAAGTCGCGGTTCCGCCCACCCGGCGGCTTGAACCGGAGCTCCGCGGGGCGTCCGGGATGCTCCGGCGCGGGAACAGGGAGACCTGGCCGCTCATCAGTGAGTTCCGCCCCGGGCGAGGCGAGCTTCTCGTCGAGGGTCGTGGCCCACAGAACCCGCTCTGCAAATTCCCGGATTTCCATTGTCCTCGCCAGTGGTCGGCACCGGTCCATCCCACCGCTCAGGGACGGACGTCCCGATCGGGAAGAAGGGCGATCACATCGGCGAAATCCGGAGCCGACGAGACGGAATCGGTCTCGATGCCAATCGTGATGCGACCATGGCCAACCCGGAAACCCATGAAAGGGTACAGGCGTCGACTCCTTGGAAGCTCATAGCTCGAAATAATTTCCGGCGAGGTGCCGCCATAGATCAGCAGCATCCCGTAGCCACGGTTCGGTCCAAAGTTCGGAAGACGGATGGTTTTTGCCTCGCCTCGCTTCGGCATCAGCTCGAGAGGGATGTGGAGGTTGGCTTTCTTGGCAGCCTCAAAAGCCGCCTCCGTGTAGCCCGGATCCCCGGGGTTGAGGGAACCGACGGCACCGGTCAACGGGTGGTCCACCGGATACATCGCCACTTCGACGTCAACGAACCCCAGCCGGATGATCTCGGCCACGATCTCGGAGGATTGGGATCGGGTGTTCTCACCTGGGGACGCCAGAGTGAGGGTCAGCCGGAAGGTCTTTCCAAGGTAGGATTCGAGGAACGGGTTCTTCGTGGCCAGCTCCGGATGGAGGATAAACTCGCATTCCAATGTGTTCCCGGAGTGGTCCAGCCACGACATCGTGAGAGGGGTCCCATCTTCCAGTTCGGCCGTGACGGCCCAGTCCCCGGGCTCAAGGGTGAGGTTCGCCTGACCGCCCTGCGCCTTTCCAAAAGCTTTCAACACCGAACCCAGATCCTGGGGGTTGTCGAGAACCGGATCCAGGGCCGCAGCCGATAACGCACCGGCGGTGGCCGGCCCCATGGGGATCCCTCTGGACGGAAATCCAGGCGGCACCGGTCCCGTCGCCTTCCCTTTCCGGTAGTAGAGCCGAAGCGTATCCGTAAGGGAATCCACCCGGATCGCCGACACGAGCGTGACCGGCGCGGTCAGGGTGAGGGGTTGGTCGTAGTCGTACCGACGCTTGACGGAGACGAGGGGCGAGTGCCAGCCGTCCACGTTGGGTGAACCGGCGAGCGTCGAGGGGGCAATCGATCCGAGGCGACTCGGTGACGACTGGTCGTCCACCGTCGTTCCAAACCGGTTGAACGCCATCTGAAGCGAGGGAGTCTCGGATTCGATCGCGTGTCCGTTCGCCCCGCCCAATGCGAGTCCGAAGACCTGGCTCCCCGAGGCCGAGGAGGCGAACCGCAGGCCTTGGTTTCCGTTGAAGTCGATCCCGACGACCGGTCCGTAGACATTCGGAGCCTCCGGATGATCGCTGGCGTCGATCGTGAGGGGAACCCGGATCACCGGGAGATCCGAGAGAAGCCTGATGGTGCCAACAACACCGAATCGGACCCGATGATAGCCCCCCGAGGCATTGTGGGTCTCGATGATCGAGCGGAGGGAACCCGGCCCACTGTCAGCCAGGCTCGTGACCTGCAGCTCGACAGCCGGTGGAACGATCTGGGCCGGAGTCATGTCCTTTCCCTGATAGAACAAAGGCATCGAACGGACATGCTCCTCGAAGTCGAGAAAGGTTCCTTCCGAGGGCGGCTCGACGTAGGTGAAGATCTCGCTGTTGGCGTTCCCGAAGATGCCGAGGTCCTTCAGCGTCGACGCCAACCCGGGTGTGGGAGGCTTTAGGAAGATGAAGGTGTTGTGGACCACCGGGGAAAGGTAGTTGAAGGCATCACATCGCTTGAAGGCCGGGACACCATCAACGACCGGCCCCACCGAGGCCTCGTCGATCAGCCGGAACGCCAGCCGCGAATAGTCGGAGACGATGTTCATCATCGCCGTGGCGATCGGGCTCTTCTTCGGCGTGTCCACCCCGATGCCAAGGAGATTCCCGTGGGGGTCGATCATCGCGATCGCATTGCCGGAACCCGGCGAGGCGGCATTGACCTTGCGGAGGAGCTGATGGAGCTCGTCGGTGACCCGGTAATAGTTCTTCTGCGTCTTCTCGAAGCCGAGTTCCTTGGTGTCGATTCTGTCCGTCAACCGCAGCGACAGTGCCTGGGGGAAGGCCTCGACCAGCGCGCGGCGTGTCGGATTGGTGGCGGGGAGCAGGGATGGATCCAGGACCTTCTCGATGGGGATCCGGGTGTTCTTCCGCACCACCCCGACCTGCGGCAGGCTCTTGTTGAAAACGTCGGTGTTCTCCTGCAGCACCTGGCGGGAAACGACCTCGTTCCGGAAGATCACCTCCTCGCCACCCATGTACTGAGACCGACTCTCAATGCCGGGCACCTTGTAGTAGCCGAACCGGCTACGCAGGAGTCGCCGGATGGGCGGTAGATTGTGCTCGAAGAGGGCGGTGCTGTTCCAGTTGACGCCCCCGCCGGAGTCATCCGAGGCCAACACCCCGCAGTTGAAGCCCGCCGTCAGGAGACTGCCCGCACACATGGCACAGGGGTCGAGGGAGGTGACGACGGTGAGATCGGAAGGCTCGGGCAGATAGCCCAGCCGCTTCCGGAGGGCCTCCCGGTTGGCGAAGTACCATCCAACGAGCTGGGTCTCACCGTGATTCGTCGGGTCCGGGGTCGAGTAGGGTTCACCCGAAGCCATCAGACTGATGGCCCGGTTGCCCCAGGCGCGGATCACCCGGCCGGTGGCGTTCTCGACAATCATCCCACCGACACCAGTCGACTTTGCCTCGTTCCAGGCGATCCACCCCTGCTCCGCCACCAGGTTTGCAAAATGCTCCGCGGAACCCTGGACAACCTCGAAGACGCGGAAGTACCGCCGTGCATCCGCGACCTCGTCGTGCAGCCAGATCGGTGTGCCATCGGAACTGCCAAAGACCTCCCCTATAGGCTGCCAGTCCACCATATCCATTGACCGTTCGAGACGATATCGGGCACCCGGTGCGCCATGGATGAAGACCTCAAGGCCTTCAGGATCGCTGACCGCCACCGTGCGGGGACGAAACCCGTCCAAGACCGCCTGCCCTTCGACCCCCCCGCTGCGCCAGCCCCTTCAGCACCTCCTCGCGGACAGCGTCCGTGCGCTCGTTCATGCGGACCGACTCGGACGGCAAGAGGTTCACCACCTCGACCCCCGCCGCCTTGAGCGCCTCGATGCCCTGCTGACCGGAGCGTTCATAGGCCTCCGTCGCCAAGGTTCCGAGCACCAGGCCGGTCGCGTCGGAGAGCCACCCACGGGCAGGCTCGCCGAGTCCATCCCAGCGTCTCTGATTCATCACCAGATAAAAGCTCGTCAGGAGCCGGGGGAAACCCACGGTGCAACTCGTCGCAATCGACGCGAGGTTGAACGGAACCACACCGCTCGATCCTATCAATGCGGCATCAATCTCTTGCGACTCGAAGGCGGCTCGGATCTTTTCCGCAGAGAGGATGACCGGGACCGCACCGGCAAGGCTGAGGATTCGTCCCGTCTGGACGTCGGCCACCCAGACACGGAGTCCCGCCAACTCGTCGATGGTTCTGACCACCCGACCACGGCTGAGGAGCACCGCCGCCTCATTCACCCAGAGCGAGAGGACCTTCGTGTCCGGGTAGTCGGCCTTGAGGATGCGGTCCAGATTCCTTGCAAGGGACAGGGTCGCCTCCTGCGGACTGTCAGCCACCGCAGGAAGCTCGATCAGCTGGGTCCGTGGAAACCGGTCGGCGGTGTATCCTGGCAAACCAAAGACGATATCCACCTGCCCCAGGAGAACCCGGTCGTACTGGCCCGCGGGGTTGTTGAGGTCGGGCACGATCCTCAATGTCAACTGCCCATGGCTTGACCGCGCGAGGGTGTCCGCGAGCGGCAGGAACACCTCGCGATGCATCGGATGGTTGGTGCCCATGAAGTGTCCCAGAACCAGTTCCTCGGCGGAAAGAGGACCGAGAAAAAGGAGCAAGAGCAGGCATGAGACGAACGAGTGGGACGGCGATGGTTTCATGGAAGTGTGACAACAGTCCGAAGTATCAGGATAGAAGCGAAACACGGCCGGGTCAGGCAACGGCAGAATACGGATCGGAACCACGGCCCACATTCCCCCCCGATCGACCAGGCATTCGGTGGACCTGAATCGATTTCCCGTCGGATTCAAGGGTCATGACTGGAGAACAAGGCCACCCCCAGGCAACCAGTCCCGGCCCGGGGACCGCGCCACTATCGTCCCGAACCCGCCAACGCGAGATGCGTCAGGGTCTCGGCAAATGCCCCGGGCACATTCGGGCCATAGAAGTTCATCACCCGCGGCTCGTAGCCCTCCCGATGGTAGTGCCGTCCCGGGATCACATAGCCGATGTAGTCCCCGTTGAAGCTCGTCACCACGGCATCCACCCCGCGCGCCGCAGCGACCGCCTTGAGATCCAGGGCGAGTTCGGCGCTGTAGTCGCAGGGAGTCGACAGCCATACGCAGTTTCCGAACCGGAAGGCCTGAAGCACGGTCGTCTCGGAGAGCGGTGGCATCAGCTGACGCGCCACCCACGGGCGGAGTCGAATGCCGTCCGTCACCCGTACCTGGACCTCCGGCAGCGACACCGCCACCAACTCGGTCTGGAACGGCACCGTGTCCATCAACGGGATCCGCGCCACCCGATCCCGGGTCCTCTCAGCCAAGATGCGTCCCATCGCCTCGACCCCCTCGAATCCACCCGTCGGTGCCACCGGACTCTGGCTTCCCACACCCCCGGCAAAGAACGCCGCCAGCCCGATCCCCGAATCCTCTACAGCCCGGGCCCAAGCACCCGGGTAGTCGGCGCTGAACACCATCACATTCCCACCCAACACCGTCGCATGCGCGCTGTAGCTGCCAAGGATCGCCCGGTCCCCATCGGCCTGCTGGACGACCAGGAGGCTGAACTCCGGGTCGACCACTCCGCCCCGGTCGAGACGGTTCCGGATGAATTCCGGCGCCTCGAAGGAGCCCGCCCCCAGCCGCGCCGGCTGGAGATCGTCCAAGGCCGACTCCACCGCCCGGACCAACTGGTTCGCAAACCAGGTTGGCACCGCCGGATCATGGGGACCCGCAAAAGCCTCACCCACGAACCGCTGTCCCCAGCCCCCCAGACTGCAATGGGTATGGGTTGCGCCAAAGTAGACCTGTCCCCTGCCAAGCCCGCGGGAACGGCCCAAGGTCTCGACCGCTCGGTCGGCCACCTCCCTGGGGATGATCAAGGCATCGGCCGCCACCATCACCCCGGTGGCCGACCGGCTGGCGAACGCAACCGCCTTCACCCAGAGCTCATCATGGATCCCCGCCGCCGGAGCGCCCCTCCGATTGCCATAGCCCGCGAGCGGAATGCTCTGGAACACACCCTGCGCCGGATCGTTCGCCGACGCCCCGATCGTCGGGGTCAGGGAGACCCGGCTCCAACCCGACCGGATGGGCCCGGGATCCATGCCGCCCTGAGCAACCGATACCGAGGCCACCGGAGCAAGGTCGGAAACCACCGGGGTCAGCCCGGAGACGAGGCCGGTTCCCATCAGCCCTGCAACCCCGAGGAACCCTCCACCCATCCAACGAAACGTGAGACGCCACCGAATGGCCATACCCCAGTCTGGAAGACTTTTCCCCCATGGCGATGCTTTTGTCCCCACGGACTCCGCAGGTCCTACCCCGAACCTCCAGCCCAATGGCACTGCGTCATTTTCACGCCTCGGTCAAAAACCACGCATCCCCTCAGGCCTGGATCAGCCCTTCCTCCCCCCACCTTTTGATTACATACGTAATCTTTTTGCCGAATCCGCGACGTTTCCGGGTTGTTTCGATCCATTCCTCGCCCGCGCCTGGACCCTGGCCATCTTGGCAGATCTTCTGCTTTCGGATTTCAGCGGTAACCGGAAAGGCGACCCTAGGGTCGTCAAAAAGGAAGCCGTCATGAGCCGAACTGTCTGGGAAGCGAGCCTCTGGCTCGCCGGCCCAGGTCGGAGATTATGCATAGGTTGAGGGGGATGGCGCTGGGGAGCGTCATCCCCCTCTTAATGTTTCGGGGATGCCGGAATGCCAACCGACCACAGCGAGACAAGCCGGTAGAACACCACGTTGGGCGGCACCCCACCCAGTTGAATGGCCACGGGTGCCGTGAAGCCATCGGTGGTGATACGCCCCCCTGACATCGGCTTCCACGAACGGAGATCTGGACTGGTTTCCACAACGAACTCCATGCCGACCGGGCCGGAGCAGAGAAGCCTGCCCCCGCCAGTGGCCATCATCTGGATCTCGAGCCTTGGCGGAGTGTCATCATCCTCAACCAGAACCTCAGCGGTCATGGCGCCCTCCAGCAGACGCGCCCCAGAGGCGGATTGGGTATCGATGGACGCGGTCAGGGACTGGATCTCGAGGTTTTCAGCCATGGCATCATCCAACAGGGGAATGGGGACGATCCGCAGGCGTTCCCCGGATTCCAGGATCGCCATCTCGGCATCCTGGAAACTGAGCCTTCCCGGAGCCGTGGACCCTCCCGTGATATCGCCAATCGGGGCCTTGGCGACCGCACCCTCCAGAGCGTCACCCGTAAACGAGACAGCGAAGGCATCCAGTCCAACCGGATTGGACGCGATCCGCTCGATCGCCTCGATCGCCTCGATGGCCTCGATGGCCTCGCCTAGAACCCAGTCGCCTAGAACCCAGCTGACGTCACGGCGGTTTTCCGAGAGCCTCCCAACATGTTCTCACTCCGCGCCAAGAAGGCGCTCGTAACGGGTGCCGGCTCCGGCATCGGGGCTGCCATCGCCAAGACGTTCAGCCGGGCCGGGGCCCATATGATCGTGGCCGACCTGAATGAAGCCGGTGGGCGCCACACGGTCTCCGAGATCGTGGCTGCCGGCGGAACGGCTGAGTTTGTGATGCTCGATGTCACGTCCGAGACCGCCTGCCAGACCCTCGGACGAGAGATCCTCGCGAAGCATGGCCCCTTGGATGTCCTGGTGAACAACGCCGGCATCGGGGCCGTTGGCACCCTTTTGACCACATCGGGATCGGATTTCGACCGGATGCTGCAGGTCAACGTCCGCGGAATCTTCAATGTCACCCGGGCCTTCCTGCCGGCGATGATCGAGCGAGGGGCCGGCTCGGTGATCAACATGGCCTCGGCCGCCGGGCTCGAGGGCTTGAAGGACCGGCTCGCCTACGCCACCAGCAAGCACGCGGTGGTGGGTCTGACCCGGAGCGCAGCGCTGGACCATGCAAAGTCCGGGGTGCGCATCAACTGCCTGTGTCCGGGACGGATTGAGACCCCGTTCGTCACCTCGCGTCTGGCGGAGTATCCGGACCGCGAGGCGGCCTACCTGGAGATGTGCTCGACCCAGGCCAATGGCCGGATGGGGCGACCCGACGAGGTGGCCGCCTTGGCGCTCTACCTCGCCTCGGACGAGAGCAGCTTCGTGACGGGTGCCGCCCTCGCCATCGATGGGGGCATGACCGCCGGGTCGGGTCGGTTCTGAGGGTGCCGGGCTGTCAGCGCCAGGGGTGGTTGGGGGCGGATGCACCCAGTGCCACAGGCCACTGCGGCGCCCACCGATTCAACCCGACCTTCGGTCTGGGTCCCCTCAGGCCGCCTTGGGCGCAGGGGCAGCTTCGGCGGCCTTCTTGGCGAGGATCGCGTCCTTGATCTTCTGGGCGAGTTCCGGCTTCTCCGCCAACGCCTTGCGGGCGCTGTCCTTGCCCTGACCGATCAATTCGCCCTGGAACTGGATCCAAGCGCCCTTCTTCTCGACGGCTCCGACGTCCAGGCCGACATCGAGGATCGACCCTTCCTTGTCGATGCCTTGATTGAAGTAGATGTCGAACTCGGCCTCGGTGAAGGGAGGGGCGACCTTGTTCTTCACGATCCTCACCTTCACATGGTTGCCGATGGCGCTGCCGGCGCTGTCCTTCAGGGCGTCCTTGCGGCGGATGTCGATGCGGACGCTGGCATAGAATTTCAGGGCCTTGCCACCGGGGGTCGTCTCCGGGTTGCCGAACATCACGCCGACCTTCTCACGGAGCTGGTTGGTGAAGAGGCAGGTGGTTTTGGCCTTGCTGAGGATGGCGGTCAGCTTGCGGAGAGCCTGGGACATG
>SXGR01344764.1_pt1 | contig 10325 bp, 9 predicted proteins | sample 3174711 | NCBI WGS metagenome assembly SXGR01 (sample SAMN11356860, study PRJNA531348) | freshwater metagenome | isolation source: freshwater sample F1-60 | place: China: Fuxian Lake, Yuxi | collected 2017-12-25 | reverse complement strand
GAGGAGCGCGGCAAACCAAGGAGAAGGTGACCTTCCGAACGGTATCTCGTCGAAAGAAAGCGATCATCGAACAGGAATGCCACGGACTGGTGGAGTTTGTGGATCCAGAGCACAACTTTCACCATGTCGGTGGAATGGAGGGAGTGAAAGCCGATTTGATGCGGGTGGCTGAGGCCGTGAAGTCTGGCCAGAGAAATCGAGTTCCGATGGGTATGATTTTCGTTGGTCCGATGGGGACGGGAAAGACCTATGTTGCCGAGGCTTTCGCGGCGGAATCTGGATTGACGTGCTTGAAGTTTAAGAACTTTCGAGATCGGTGGGTAGGTAGTACGGAAGCCAATTTGGAGAAGGTGCTCGGATTGGTGGATGCCTTGGGGTACGTGCTGCTGATCATTGACGAGGCAGATCGGAGTTTATCCGCCGGAGAAAGCGACGGGGGCACGAGTTCACGGGTGATCGCCCGCTTGAAGGAATTCATGTCCGATACCCGGCATCGCGGTCGGGTGGTCGTGCTCATGATGACGAATCGACCGGACAAATTGGATACCGATCTCAAACGACCGGGCCGGTTTGACATGAAGATCCCGTTCTTTTTCCCCGAGACGGCGGAAGAGCGACACAAGATTTTATTGGCTTCTGGTCGTAAGAATCAGCTGGTGTTCCAGGACGGAGTGCAGCTGGAATCCGCCTCGGTAGCTACCGAAGGGTACTCTTCGGCGGAACTGGAAGCCGTGCTGCTCGCTGGAGCAAACAAGGCGACCGAAGCAGGTTTCGATGCGGTTCGTCAAGAGGATGTGGATGCTGCGGTGGCGGACGTGGTCCCCTCCCGCGACGCTCGGATGCTGGCATTCATGGAAATGTTGGCGGTGTTTGAGTCTTCTTCGAGACGAATGCTGCCAGAGCGCTTTCGCGGGCTCTCGACGGACGAGGTGCTTCAGCGGCTCGATGTGCTACGCGAACAGCTCGGTCGGCGGGCGATCTTGTAGTGGATCCGACGACGGGTGGTCGGGTTTTCGTTGACAGCAAAGGCGTGATGCCATAAGTGGCAACGGCTGGCCCCCTGCTTTCTGCAGTGGGGCCGACGGTCGACGCCGACCGTCAATGAAGGAGTTCCCATGTTTGCGGTCGTAGAGACCAGTGGCAAGCAGTATCGCGTCGAACCCGGTGCTACCATCACCGTTGATCGCGTACAAGCTGAAGAAGGTTCCACCATCACCCTCGATCGCGTTCTGCTGGTCGGCGGCGATTCCGTTAAGATTGGCGCTCCTACCTTGGCGGGCGCGAAAGTCACCGCAAAGGTTGTCGGCCACAAGCTTGGCGACAAGGTGATCACGTTCAAGTATCGCCGCCGTCATCGTTCCCGTCGTCGGGTCGGTTTTCGTGCGTCGCTCACTCAACTTCACATCGTCAGCATCGACGCTTAGTCGGAGGACCCCCCTATGGCGCACAAAAAAGGTCAGGGCAGCTCCCGAAACGGGCGCGATTCCAGCCCACAGTACCGTGGCGTGAAGCGATTTGCAGGACAGGAAGTTCTCGCAGGGAACATCCTGGTTCGGCAGGTAGGTACCAAATTCCATCCCGGCAAGAATGTTGGCATTGGCAAGGATCACACGCTGTTCGCGTTGGCTCCTGGCTAGGTCGAGTTCATCCGCCGGAATAACCGCGCGTACATCATCGTCGTTCCTACGGAAGCGGCGGCCTGATTTCGCCGTTCGACGAACGGCCGGTAGAACCATGAAGTTCGTCGATGAAGTTGATGTGGTCGTCTCTTCCGGAAAAGGTGGGGACGGCCTTGTTTCTTTCCGGAGAGAAGCGCACGTCCCGCGTGGCGGTCCCGATGGCGGGGACGGCGGTCGCGGCGGCGCGATCATTCTGGAGGCGACTCACGCCCGAAATACGCTGGTCGACTATCGATATAAGCGGATTTGGCGCGCGGAGGATGGCCAGGACGGGATGAAGCAGAAGATGTACGGCGCTGCAGCGACGGACGTCACGCTGTTGGTGCCGATTGGAACGGTAGTCTACGACGCCGAGACGGACGAATGGCTCGCCGATCTGGATAAGCATGGGGCTCGTTACGAGATTCCGGGTGGAAAGGGTGGACGCGGCAATCCGTGGTTCAAGACTTCCACTCGTCAGACGCCGCTGATGGCCGAGGAAGGCGGGCCAGGCACGGAGATGCGGCTTCGGCTTGAGCTCAAATTGATGGCGGATGTCGGATTGTTGGGTTTTCCCAATGCAGGAAAGTCGACGCTCATCTCCAGAATCAGCGCAGCCAAGCCGAAGATTGCAGATTATCCGTTTACGACATTGCACCCGCAGCTGGGGGTGGTCTCGGTTGCCCTCGGAGATTCCTTCGTTGTTGCGGATATCCCCGGATTGATTGAGGGGGCGGCTGAAGGTCGCGGTTTAGGTCATCAATTCCTGCGCCATGTCGAGCGATGCAGCTTGTACCTACACTTGGTCGCTCCTCATCAGCCCGACGGGGATCCGGTGCATTGCCTCGATATTTTGAACCAAGAGCTTGAAGCTTACGCAGAGGAATTGCGTGATCGCCCGCAGATTGTGGTGCTGTCGAAGTGTGATCTCCTCCAACCGGACGAACAGGCGGAGTGGATCGCGGCATTGGAGAAGGCTTCTGGAGCACCCGTGTTTGCGATTTCGGCGGTGACCGGCCAAGGCGTCCAAGAGTTGGTGCGTGCGGTGTGGCGCGAAATTCAGACGTTTCGCGTGGCGGAGCGCACTGAGGAGCTCCCCGACGACGCCCTGTAGGCCTCGGCGAGTCGGTCAAAGGTTGTCGAGGGCATTGTGGATGCGGACGGATGGCCGTATCGTTAGGGCTCTTGGGTACGGAGGTTGCGATGAGGGCCTTATGGTTGATTGGCGCCGGATGGTTGGTTCCGCAGGTGGCGCTGGCTTGCCCAGGAAAAAACTGCGAGGACTGCGCACACGCCGATGAAGCGGAGGCCGCGAGCGATCCGGCTGCTTGCGCAAAGAAGGCGGAGCTCGTTGGTGGATCCTGTTCTTATTCTACGGGCATGATGGCCCAGCGGGTGTTGTCGGAAGGTCGCCCGTGGACTTTCACCGGAACGTTGGTGGAAAGCGGTGGACGACTCGACAGTCACGTTGCGGCGCCCTTTGTCGTTGGTCCGGAAAAGGTCAATGTCATCGCCAATGAGGTGCTCGAATCCCTTACTTCGTCAGGAGCCCATGGCGGCCGCGTTGGTTTGGAGGGGCGCGTCCTGGAAGTCGAGGGTGTGAAATATTTTGTGGTGACCCGATACCGCCCTGAGAACAGCTGATAACAACGGTTATGCGTGGTATTTTGTGATGAGCAGGCCGGGTCGGCCTAGTGAGTGGGCAGCGATGGGCCTTGCCGGCGGCGTTGCAGAGAGCCACAATGAGGCTGGATCCGGTTTTGGAGGCCGTCATACAATCCGAAGTTCTAGCCCGGGCGTTGGCCGAGGCTGCTGCCGAGAAGAAAGCGTTCGATATTACCATTCTAGATCTGCGTGGTTTGGTCGCATACACGGATGTTTTTGTAATTTGTAGCGCCCGAAACCGGCGTCAAGTGCAGGCGATCGCCGACGAAGTTCGGAAGGTGGCCAAAGAAAAGTACAGTCTCTACGCCAAGGGTGCGGAGGGTCTGGAGGCCGCACGTTGGGTGTTGGTGGACTTTGGCGCGGTGGTAGTGCACGTTTTTGACGAGCCGATGCGAGGTTTCTACAATCTCGATGGTCTTTGGGGCGATGCCCCTCGTCTGCCGGCGCCCGAGACTCCTGCGGTGGAAGGCGAGACGTCGATCTACCTGTGAAGCTCGCTGTTTTCGTAGTCGGTAAGGGCGGTTGCGCCTGGGCGGACGAAGCGGTGGAGGACTACGCCCGGCGTACCAAACGTTGGGGCGGTATTTCGGAAATGGCGGTAAAAGCTGAGCTGTTTCGTGGCGATGTGGAAGCCGTTAGAAATGCAGAGTCTGAGCGGACGTTGAAAGCACTAGGTGAACGAGACCGGCTGTGGGTGCTGGACGAGCGCGGCGACGATCTGGATACTTCTGAATTGACGTCTGCAATCAAACAGGGCCGTGAAACAGGTATTCCCCGTATGGTGTTTGCGATCGGCGGCGCCTATGGGCACGGCGCCTTGACCCGTGTCCGCGCCCATCGCGTGATCCGGCTTTCATCCATGGTGTTGAACCACGAGGTCGCCCGTGTGGTGCTGTACGAGCAATTGTACCGGGCGATGGCGGCGATTCATGGCACGCCCTACGCCCACTGACGGGTTGATCGTAAAGAGCTTTACGATTTTTCCAGGGTAGGCCGTCCGAAGAAGTAGCCTTGAAGCAGATGAGTCCCGCAGTCGACCAGGGCTTTGGCTTCCGGGGCTGTCTCAACACCCTCGGCGATGAGGGTCGCGTTGGTCGCGTCGGCGAAGGTGGCCATCAGCTGCACGAGACGCTGCTTTCGTGGCTCGCGATCGACATTTCGAATCAGCGACATGTCCAGCTTGATGTACTTGGGCTGCAGATCCGCCAGCATCGCCAGGCTGTTGTAACCGGCCCCAAGGTCGTCGATGGCCACCGAAAACCCAAGTTGCACCAAGCTATCGATGGTGCGATCCCAGCCTTGAATGTCGTTAAGGCGGCTTCTTTCTGTGATTTCCAGCGTGATCCGATGGGCGAAAGGGATCAACGGAGCGAAGGCATCCTCCAGCGAACCTTGATCGGACAGCTGTTGGGGATGCAAATTTACGAACAATCCGGCATTCTCGGGCAGGCCGGGAAGTCTTCGCGCGGCAAGCTCCACCACATGTCGGCCCAGAAGTTCGATACGATGGGAACGTTCGGCCACCTGAAGCAGAGACGCCGGTCCGTCCAGAACCGGATGCCGGCTCCGTAACAACGCTTCAAAAGCGACAATGCCGTGCTTTCCACCCGCTTCCACGATGGGCTGAACGGCGAGTTGGAGCAGGTCGTCTCGGATCGCATCTTCTAACATGGAGCGATCGGTTAGGTTGGAAGCATGTTGTTGGGCGTTTGCCAGCTCGACGATGCGACGCGCGGAGTCGAACGCGTCTTCCACAAGCTTGACGAGCGATGGGGCATCAAATGGCTTTCGGAGGACTTTTAAGACTTCGCCGCGGTTGACCGCGTCGACCACCATTGGAAAATCCGTGCGTCCAGTCATCAGAATTCGCAAGCAGGTTGGCTGAATTTCGCGGAGTCGAGCGAGAACCTGAAGGCCATCTTCTTCGGTGAGGGCGAAATCCACCAGAGCGACTTCGATCGGCACCCGGTTGGCGTGCCCGACCGCTTCGGCGACATTTGCGGCGACGTGCACCTCGTGCCCGGCGCGCACCAGAATTCTCTCTACGCTTCGCCGTACGAGCGCGTCGTCGTCCACGACAAGAATTCGGTGTTTCATTCGATCCTCCCGCACCTGCGGTGGAGTTTCAGTTCACCCTACCATGGTCTGCGTGCGACCGCGGCGGTGGGGTGTGCGAGACCGGAATACAGATTCGGCAACGACGGAGGGCGGCGCATGACCCGGAATCACAACTTTTCAGCGGGACCTGCGGTGCTCCCGGAATCCGTTCTTCTGGAGGCGCGGGAGGCCCTCTGGGACTATCAGGGGTCGGGCATCGGCATCATGGAGTGCTCGCACCGGACCAAGCTGTACGAGGCGGTGGTGCAGTCTGCGCGGGACCGTATCCGAAGGTTGATGAAACTCACCGATGATCAAGAGGTGTTGTTCCTGCAAGGCGGCGCATCTACCCAGTTTTACATGGTGCCGGCGAATCTGTTGCGCGGTGGTCGGGCAGCCTACATCGAGACGGGACATTGGGCGGAAAAGGCGATCGCCGAGGGGAAACGCTACGGAACGGTGGACGTGGTGTGGTCTGGAAAGTCGACCGGTTTTGATCGGGTCCCTAAGCCCAGCGAGTGGAGTGTTCAAAAAGATACCCGCTACCTTCATTATACATCGAACAATACCATCTATGGTACCCAGTTTACCGAGGTGTTGGACTCCCCCGTGCCACTGATTTGTGACGCTTCGTCCGATGTCATGTCCAAACCCATCGAAGGATCGAAGTTCGATCTGTACTACGCTGGCGCACAGAAGAACCTTGGGCCGTCCGGGGTGACCGTCGTGGTGATTCGCAAGTCCCTGTTTGAGCAGTGCGATCCGGATCTTCCGACGATGATGCGGTACAAGGTTCACGCCGACAACGAGAGCATGTACAACACGCCAAACACCTGGGGCATCTACTTTCTGGAGCGGGTGTGTGCGTGGATTGAGGGTCAAGGCGGACTCACGTCGATTGAGGCCGCGAACCAAAGGAGGGCGCGGGCCCTCTATGCGGAAATCGATCGGACCGGTTTTTGGCGGGGAATGTGCGAGCGTGGTTCCCGGTCGGTGATGAATGTCACTTTCACTAGCGGAAATGCAGATTGGGACACGACCTTTCATACGGAGGCAACGAAACATGGACTGGTCGGGCTGAAGGGCCATCGGATCGCGGGGGGCCTACGCGCAAGCCTGTACAACGCGCAGACCGACGCTGCGGTGGCGGCGTTGGTTGCGGAGATGCAGGAGTTTGAGCGCACGCATGGTTAGTCTGGTGTAACGTTCACTCACGAGCCTACAACCTGCGGCTGACAACGCCCTCGCGGAGTTTTGGCTCGAACCAGGTGGATTTCGGCGGCATGACTTGACCAGCGTCCGCCACTGCGAATAACTGGCTTAGGCTGGTGGGAAACAAGTGAAAGGCGACGGCGTTTCCCTGGCGAACCGACTGTTCCAGCGCCTCCGGACCGCGAATTCCGCCGATGAACGTGATTCGGTTGGAGCGTCGGGGATCTTCGATCCCCAGGATGGGCGCGAGCAGGTGATCCTGAAGCACCGAGGCATCCAATTGTGAGACGGGATCCGAAGGCACTTTGACTTTGGGTTTTAACGTCAGAAAATACCATCGGTCGCCCAAGAACATGGAGAACTGGCCGGCGCGCTGCGGGCGGGGTTCCCCGAGGGTGAGGTCAAACGTCTGTTCCACGGATGCAATGAAATCGTCAACCGATTTACCATTGAAGTCGTGAACCACTCGATTGTAAGCCAAGATCTGCAACTGATCTTCCGGAAAGAGGCCGGCGAGAAAAGTGCTGGAGGCTTCGGTTTGGCGGGCGGCGTGGACTCGGGAGGCGGCTGCCGACCGATGGTGTCCATCGGCAATGTACAGGCGTTCGATGCGCAAAAAAGCAGTACGAATCTCATCGTTGGCGGTGACGCGGCGAAGGGTGTGTTGAACTCCGTCGTCGGTGGTCACGGTCCACAGTGGTTGGATCGACAGGCTTCTCTCGATCACGGCGGCGAGGGTGTCGGACTGCCGATACGCCAGAAACACAAGCCCGACTTGGGCGTCGAGTGCTTCCATGTGCTTGACCCGATCGTCCTCTTTGTCGGGTCGTGTAAACTCATGTTTCGCGATGCGGCCGTTGTCGTACTCCTCGACGGAGCAGAGCGCGAGGAATCCCGACTGGAGATGCGTGCCCATCTTCAGCGTATAAAGGTAGTAGGCCGGATCCGTGTCCTCGAGCAACCAGCCTTGATCTTGGAAGAAGTCGAGGTTTTCGCGGGCCTTAGCATATGCCGCCGCAGAATGGGCGTCGGTACCCGGGGATAAATCCACTTCAGACCTTGTGATATGGAGAAAGCTCTTTGGCGTGGCCAGCATTCGCGCCTCGGCTTCGGACAACACGTCGTAGGGTGGAGCGATCACTTCACCAGCGAGAGAGTCTGCGGGTCGGAGAGCGCGAAACGGTCGAACGTCGGCCATGGGAGAGTGCTCCAGTGCTTCGGAGGACTAGCCGTGCGGGGGGGATGGATCAAGCGGACCGCACCGGGGTAAGTTGCGCGGGTAGAATGGAGCGCGTGTCATGGCCCTAGACTGGATTTCCAACCTGTTCCAGTCCGAACAGGCGCGGGGGTTGTCCGGCGATTCGGCAACCGGGGTCGCACTGGACGACGCAAACCCGTACTACAACTACCGTTTACGTCGTAACAAGGCGGATGGCGACTTGGTCGCAAACCCGAACTTGTTGTGGCATACCTCTGCGTCGGTCAAACGCAGAGGCGGGTTGGGGGTGCACATTGCCTCGGAAAAGGGCGATAGCAACGCACTATTCACTGACGTGTTATTGATCCTGTCGCATGCGGACTACTCGCGCGCTGTAAATGTGACGCCGGAACCTTGGTTTGGGCGCGCCATGCGCGTCTTGTTGCAAGAGTTCGACGACTTTTGCCGCAACGAGGCGTTTCAACGACGTTTTCCACATCGTCAACTTGGTTTGCGAATTCTCTGCGACGGCTCAGCGGACATGTCAGGTCAGGCATTGGGGTTAGAAGCCGGAGAATTTGTTACCGGGTTGTTGCCGAACCTGTACACGGGTCCGGTCCGGGGTTCTCACCCCGTGATCGGGGTTCACCTCAATCTCCCGGATGCATGGGAGGGCTATAAGGAAGTTGGGCGCCTTTATAGCGACCAAATTCTGTTTACCGTTGGTAACCATTGGCTCGACAACTACAGTCACCCCTCGTTGAAAGAGGGGGCGCTCTACCGGCTGCAGCAAGCGCCAGATGGTAGTTTTGTCCATGTGATCAACCCCGACCTTCAAGATCGTTATCAGGTCACCTCCACGGATCAAGGGGGGGCTTCGGTGCTCACTTTGGCGACCCGAGAGGGGGCGCCGATCGCGTACATGGTGTTGGCGGTGATCGACCCTCCGGTTGACCAGAAGCCAGGCATTCAAATGCCGCAACAAACCGGCCGAACGGCGACCGCGACCATTCCTCCACCCATGTTGATCGAAGATGCGGTCCAGCCTGGGTTGCACAACAGTCGCACGATCATTCCAGATGCCCCCTCAGAGAGGATCTTTACTCTGCAGGAGCGCGGCGCCTTGTTGCAGCGGGTCCACTTCGAGAAATTCATGGAGGGATACGACGTTTTCTTGGGTTCAAGGGGCGAACTCGGCACGGTGGTCGACGATATCGCAGCGACGTTCAAGGTGCGCCGGCGGACGGTGGCGCTGGTGGCTCAGAAGGACGGCGTTTCGGTGGGCGGCCGTTCGGCGCCCGTCGGGGTTGAAATTCCGCTGGAGAGCAACACCACCATTCAGGTTGGAGCGCAAAAACTCGATTATCGCGATCTTCGCACCATTACGGCGGATGGTTGGCCCTATGTGGCGGAAATTCGCCGGCCTGCATCATCCAATTACATGGTTTGGGGCGGAGAATACCGTGTTGGACGTTCGAGAGAGTGCCGAGTGGGCCTCCCGGACGAGTCGCGAAACGACAACATTCAGTGGAAGGCGGCCGTAGGCGACGGAGCCACAATCCGCGCACGAAGCGGCGAAATTCCAAAATCGCAATTTTACACCGATTCCATCATGGTCGCCTCGGAACATGCGGCGTTTGACCTCCGCTCTGCAGAACCCCGAATTGTGTGCACTGCCCGCCACTGTTACACCTACGTCCGGCGGGGTCAGGACTTTTTCGCCCTTTACCCGACGGAATCTGGGGCCGGTGTGGGGGAAATGGAGCTCTTGCCCGGTGACGAGGTTTTGGTCGGAAATTGCCTCTTCCAGGTTGGATTCTCCCCGGCGGGAGAGGAGGCCGTGGCGCCGGCGCCCGCCCCAAAGGTGGAGCTCTCCGCAGATGCCCTGGTTGGCGCGGTCAATGCTCCAAATTTCGCCCTGTTGGACGCACCCTCAAATCCGGAGCGCCCTGGAGTTTCGTCGGACGAACCCGCGGCGGCGCGGGGACTGGGTCAGCGCGGTCGAGCGCCGGAGCCTTTGCCCGTGTCTGAACCCATCCAGGACTCTATTCTCGGGTTAAAGCCCGAGTTTGATGATGAACAGACGGAGCCGCCCACCAATCCAAAACGGGAGCCCCGTGAGGTCTTGGCGCAACTCTATGACGAAGATGATGAATCAGCGACGTTTTCGGGGCTGCGCCCGGGAGCGCCGCCAATTTCGCCGGTAGCCAACGACGAATGGGATGCGGATGGCCCTCTTCCGGGGTTTCAAGACGAAGAACGCACGGTTGCGGATATTCGGCCTCAATTACCCAAGGCGTCCTTAATCAAGGAAGAACCGGCGCCCGAGCCCTCGTCTGCGTGGCTGGAGCCTCCCGGTCCCCCAACACCGCAGCCGGCTTCGCCTCGGGCCGTTGCACCACCCCCTCCCCCAGCGGCGCCACCCCCTCCCCCAGCGGCACCGCCGCCTCCGGCGCCGCCAGCGGCGCGGATCGAGCCCGAGCCCACGGTCGTCG